>Ga0224544_1000103_pt1 | contig 11383 bp, 16 predicted proteins | sample 714P11014metaG_FD_179904 | JGI IMG/M metagenome (GOLD analysis project Ga0224544, IMG submission 179904) | Peat soil microbial communities from Stordalen Mire, Sweden - 717 P1 10-14 | ecosystem: Environmental > Terrestrial > Soil > Wetlands > Peat | place: Sweden: Norrbotten County, Stordalen...
TCGGAACGAGAATCGAACAGGCCGTGGCTCACCAGATGATCAACCGCCGAAGCCATCTCATCCGGGACACGCACAACCAGCTGCATGACGCGAGTATAGCAATACGCATTGCGATCCGCATCACCGCGCACGGAAGGATCGATCAATCTCCTCGCGTCGCGACCTCGCTAGCCGTCACTAGGCGATCCTCCGGCGCTCCCCGCAGCGCTCAAACGCTCATTTCCAGATCATCCGCCACACCCCGGCGCGGGCGAGCGTCCGACCGAGCGCGACGTTCTTCGCCCGCTTCGCGATGCGTCGCGGGTTGCCGGATGCGAGCGAATCCAGATCGCTCGAGAGCCGCGCCGCCTGGTAGAGAGCGCTTGACAGCGAGCGTCGTTGCCTAGCCATTCGCCTATCCTTTCGTCGCCGACCCTGAGCCTAGCGCCGTTTGCGCCGGCGGCCACGGGCCGAGGGGTCGTCCGATTTCCCACTCGTGGCCTGACGGATCGACGAGCCGGCCCAGAAGCCAGCAGTGCGCGCTTCCGACCGGACTTGTCTGCGGCGCGCCCGCGGCCACCGCCACGCGCATCAGGGACTCGGGATCATCTACGACCAGCAGCGCTCGACCCGTCGCGCCACCGATCACGTCGGGGCTGAAGCGGCCCATCTGCTCCGATGCGCTGGAGACCCCGAACCGCGCGCCGGCAACCGACAGCTGAGCGAGGATGTCGTCATCTTCAGGCCCATCAACACGGTGCTCGACGACCGCGCCAAAGGCCCGCTCGTAAAATGCAACCGCGGCGGGGCCATCCTTCACCCACAGCTCGGGCTGAATATCGGCGCGCGCCTCGCTCACGCGGACAGTATGCGCCGAGCCGCTCCATCACCTCAAACGGCATCACGCGCGCATCAGAAGCGATGGCGCCCGAGAGCCACCGGCAGATTTATCGCGGCTTCGCCAATGGCCGCGTGAGGAGTGGTCACGATCACCGCTTGGTTGGCGGTTTTCCGCATTTTGGGAGCCGGCATTAGAGCAAGCGCGTGAGGTACACGCGGTCTGACGGCGGTTGCGCTACTTCCCGAAGGCAGCAGCGCTCCCGCGCGTTCCGGCTACGCGCGCCGAACGCGACCGGATGCGTCGATGCGGGCGGAGGGACTTGAACCCCCAAGGGCTTTCGCCCACCGGCTCCTAAGGCCGGCGTGTCTACCAATTCCACCACGCCCGCTGGTGTGGAGATCGCCAGCGCCGGATACTACGATCTCGCCAGTACCTGCCCGGGTGCCCAAATTGGTAAAGGGAGCGGTCTCAAGAACCGCCGCTGGAAACAGCTTGTGGGTTCGAGTCCCACCCCGGGTATGGGCTCGTTGCCATTTCGACAACGATTTGCCTGCTAAGAGCGTATTTCTTTTGTCGTGTCGGCTCGGTGAGCGAACTGTCGCGTCGGTCAGGACTGCACGAAGGCGAGCAGGTCAGCGTTGATCGTTTCGGCCTGGGTGGTCGGCATGCCGTGTGGGAATCCTTTGTGTGGGCGGCGCCACGAAAAAATGCCAGCGGCGAGCCCATCATCCGTCGATGGCGGATCGGCAGCAGCTCGGCCACGCGACCCGCCTCCTGCTCCTCTGGTACGACGATCGGATCACGCCGACCGGATGGTGGCTCCCAGCGGGCGTGTTCGGAACGCGGCAAGCTCTCGCGCCGCGCCCGCCCGCTCTTTCGCCTGAGCTCCGGCTCTAGGTGCTGGCCGCTCGTCATCGCCCCGAGCTCGCAACGCTCGAGTCGGCACGCTGAGTGCTACGTCTAGGATCGGCCCGTGTTGTCACGAGGGCAAGGCTGGTTCGGGGCGTTGACCGTCACTCTGATCACTGTCGGCCTGGCAATCCTTGATCTCACAGACGCTCCGCTGCGCCGCTGGTGGGAAGAGCGCGACTTCACCACCTCGGTGATCGCCGGGATTCTCGTACTGTTGGTAACGGTCGTGGTCGTCGATCGCGTGGTTAGCATCCGACAAGTCAAGATCGCGCTCAAGCCGTTGGCGCCCAAGCGGCGATCATCATGAGTCAAGCACTTCGTGCAACGAAGGCGATGTCCACCGCACTCGACGGCAGTGGTGAGCGAGACGCTGCGTCTGAGGAGCTTCGAACCTACGTGCTCATGTTGCTGATCGCCGCGCCGCTCCTGATCGACGCGCCGATCTCGCGAGGATTCCTGGAGGACGCCCAGCGACTCGCCGGCGAGTTTGCGCGCGCGCTGGCAACCAGTGCCACCGCCGCGAGCGCCACGACCGCGTCGAAAGCGCGAGTCGAGGCCGCGATTGATCAACTTCGAGCCGCATCGAAGCCGCTGCTCAAGACACTCGACCTCACGCAACTGGTTGCCGTCGCTGGCGAAAACGTCGAGGATCCTGCAGGGCCTGGATAGGCGTGGAGGAAGAGCAGAGACCAAGCCGCACACGCAAACGCGGCAGCGAACCTGTTGCAGGAGCCTGGGCCCCAGCAACGCCCCGACGTCCGATAGTGCCGACCCAACCGCCTGATAGAGACCTCGCCGAGCGTGCTCGGCATCCCTGAGCGAAAGGACACGAATGCCACTCGCCGCTTCTACCTTCACCTTCGGAGACGGGCTGCTCACAGTCCTTGAGTTCGCGTTCCTGTTCCTTTGGATTTGGATCGCGATCGGCGTGGTCTTCGACATCTTCCGCAGCCACGACCTCTCCAATTGGGCCAAGGCCCTGTGGATGCTCTTCATCGTCGTCTTTCCGCTGATCGGCGTGCTCGGCTACCTGATCGTGCGCGGGCATACGATGCACGAACACCAAGCGCAAGACAGGTCGCAGTTCGAAGCGTTCCGCCAGTTCACGCGTGGCGCCGCCTCAGGTGGGACGGCGGATGACCTCCACAAGCTCGCCGACCTCAGGGACCGCGGAGTGCTGACCGACGAGGAGTTCGAACGCGCGAAGGCCAAGGTTCTCGGGTAGGAGTTTGAGACAGCGCCGCCTGCGGCGCTGCGAAAGCGAGCGGCCCAAAGACTGATGCGTCCGATGCGTGGATGACCTCGGCCCACTGCCCTGGTGTGTGTAGGTGCCCGGTTGCTGGCCACCTTGTCAGTAGAGCGCCGGGGATTTGCGATCGGACCCACAGGCTGTAAGAGACCGGAATTGATCGGTCATCCTCACCGTGCCAGAGGCAGATCGGCGCGCCGATCTGCCCAGCCGCGCTCACCAGGTCCGTGATACACAAGCGCCTTCATCTCAATCGTTCCTTTCGTTCCTGAGCCTTCGAGTGTGAACCGCAAGAGGGGCGCCCCGCCACGATGCGCGAGGCGCTTCTCTGCGCCGTGTCCGCCGCGATCGCATCTCGCGCAGCGAACCGCGTTGATCGGGGCGTTAGCTGGCCTTTGGCGCGAGGAGTTCCGCGTCGGGCGGAGTCCGACGAGCGTGCCGGAAGCCAAGGCCGACGAGCATCAACATGACGAACGCGAGGACGAAGGAGGCGATCGCTCCCCATAGGAGGACGGTCCCCATCTCCGAGAAGCCGTAGGCCTCAAGCAGGAGCCCGCGAAGTGTCGTCCCTTGGAAGGACGTCTGCTCAAGCGCAGCTAGTTGCGTGTTCTTCGGGGCCGCGCGTGCCGCGGTACTGATCTTCGAGTACACGCCGCCGTAGGGCATCTCGGAGAGGTGAATGGCGATGAAATGATCCGCCCAGGCCTCGGCCTGGGCGCCGGTCAGCAACTCCTGGCCCGCGTACTGCGAAACGGATGGAATCATCGCGGCCGTGATCTCTGAACCGGCCACTGGGTGTGCAAACGCCGCCTTCGGCGGGAAGAAGATTTGCTGCTCAGCCAACTGGTTGTGGACGTTGGAGTCCACGTAATTGTTACCCCAGAGCATCAGCGCCCCGGCGACGACCAAGACCACCACGACGACGAGACCGACACCACTCGCCAATATGTCAAACGCCCTACGACGCATCGTCCTCACTCCTCTTCGGGAAACTGCTTGGCTGGTGCGTGACGGCTCACGGCCGACGCTCTGTACCCGGCCAGAATCGAGCACCGCCGAGCGGACACCAACCGCGCGACCCCACACAGGCACTACGTAGTTTTCACGCTGCCGCGGCCATCGGACAGCTCTGACCACCGCCGCGAATGAGCTGCCGCTTTCGCGTGTTAACGAGCGTGTTTGACGTACGCCATGGTCGCTATCGCAAGCGACTGCGATGAAGGAGGGCCTCCTCGGTGACACGCTCCAGGTGTCTACCGAGGAGCGAGCTCAAGGAGGCCCGACTTCAATGTTGCATGCTGGCTTGGATTTGAGTCGTAACCGCAACCGGGGAAGTCCAAACCACCGCACAGCCACCGCCACCGCCTAAAAACAAGGCCAGAGACCGGCTGGCCCGCCCCGGACCAGCCAACCGACCCCCAGCGGCCCGATCGCGCCGCAATTACCCGGCAGCCACGTCGGCGGGCCGGCACAACAACTCACCAATCGTGCGCGAACTCCCCTGGCTCGAGGATGAACAGCTTGATCTCGATGTCGGGGCCGACATGGTGATTCGAGATGAAGGCGAGCACGTCACGCCCTGACAGTCGCTCGACGGCGGTGATGAACTTTTGCTGTATCGCGTTCTGGAAGGCGCTCCGGGTCTCCTGGACGATCGGGGAGCGCTGCAGCTCGATCATCGTCTTCTCGACGTCGGTGTAGACGCCGCCGAGCACGCACGCCAGTAGATCACCGCCGAGCAGCAACGTCTTCGCGGTGACCGGAGCGCGGTGGTGGTAGCGCTGGTGCAGCGCGATCATCGCGTCCGTCACGGCTTCGAGCAACTCGTCGCCGACAAGCGGAGCAAGCGGGGCCGGCACGGCGGCCTTCTCTCTCGTCCTCCGGGACTGGCGCGCGCGAGGCGAAGGGCGTGACCCTGCGAACGATGCTAACCACAGCTTAGCGCTGCGCGAGCTAAAATCCCGGTATCTCCCGCCGTACGATTCAAGCTACCGGCATGAACCCCAGCGACGTCAGCACCCGCTCGCACGGTGACGTACTGACCGCCATATCGGACGGGATGGTCGCGCTGCTCAAGGAGTTCTACGGCCGGGGGCCGACGCGGACGAAGTCCTATTACGCGGATGACCTCGTCGTATGTGTGCTGCGAGGCGGCTTCTCGCGCGTCGAGCAGACGTTGCTCGAAGGCGGGCGCGGTCCCGCGGTGATCGACCAGCGGATGGCGTTTCAGGAGCTGATGCGAGAGCGCTTCGAGGAGGTGATCGAGGCGGCGACCGGGCGGCCGGTGATCGGCTTCATGAGCGGTAACCAGCAGCACCCCGACATGATGTGCGAGGTCTTCATCCTCGCTCCGACCGACCTGGTCGACCCGGCGGAGTTGACCGCCGGCGTAGCGAATTCGTTCACCGAAACGACCACGACCTAGTACCCGAGCGACGACCGCCGAGCCGTCGCAGGCGGCGGCCGGTAGGATGCTCCGCGGAGGGCAGCAGCGTGAGGTCGGCCCCAAGCGGGCCCGGCAGCACGATCCGACTTCCGAGGGTTCATCCAAAGCCTCGGAGGTCGCATGCCCCACACGCCTGTCAGGTCTCGCTCGTCACAGGATGGCGAGCCAGCGTTTGGCTGTACATCGGGCACCAGCGTTCGCGGAGCAGCATGGGTCTGCGTCGCCGGCGAGTTGAACCTCATGACGGCGCCACGGCTCGAGCAGAGCGTGCGCCAGGCAACCGGGCGCGCACGGCTCGTGGTAGTCGACCTTCGCGGCCTTACGCGCGTGGACGCTGCCGGCGTCGGCGCGCTCGTCAGCGCGAGTCGCAGCGCCCGCCGCGAAGGACGCCGTCTCGTCTTCGTTCGGGGACCCCGACAGGTGGATCGCCTCCTGGCGCTGACCGGAGCCGCGAGCGCGGTGGAGACCATCGATCTCGCCACCGGCGAGCCGACGGTCCTGGCCTTGCTGCACATCGCACGCCGCGACCGCGCCCACAGCCCTGCGCGTGCTCGGAGTCCTCGGCGCGCCGGCGAGCGGCCGAGCGAGCTGCCTCTGCCGGTTTGACAGCGCGAGTAGCATCGATAAACGAGGGCATACGTGGTGAGGTCGGCAGGCGCCGGCAGCACGACCTGACTTCCAAGGATCCAACCACCTTCTTGGAGGTCGCCGTGCCCCAGGCAACGCCCGCTCGAACCGCATCGGTAGCGGAGCGAGCACGTCGAGCCGCCACGCTTGTGGCGGAGACCGAGCGAGTGCTCGCATGATCGCCTACGTCGCGATCGTGGTCGTCCTCGTCGTGCTGGCACTGGCCGCATCCGGGTACGCGTGCTCAAGCAGTACGAGCGCGCAGTGATGTTCCATCTGGGAAAGGTTGGCCACGAGGCGCGCGGCCCCGGGTTGATCTTCTTCATCCCGCTGATCAATCGCGTCGATCGCGTATCGCTGCGGATCATCACGATGCCGATCCAATCGCAGGGCATCATCACGCGCGACAACGTCAGCATCGACGTATCCGCGGTCGCCTACTACCGCGTCGAGGATCCAATCCGCGCCGTCGTCGCGATCGAGAGCGTCGCCGAGGCGATCAACCAGATCGCACAGACCACGCTTCGCTCCGTCGTCGGCCGCCACACGCTCGACGAGACGCTCTCAGAGACCGACAAGATCAACCAGAACATCCGCGAGATCCTCGACATCCAGACCGAGGAATGGGGCATCAAGGTCACGACCGTCGAGCTGAAGGACATCCAGCTGCCCGACACGATGAAGCGCGCGATGGCTCGCCAGGCCGAAGCCGAACGCGAGAAGCGCGCGAAGATCATCGCCGCCGAAGGCGAAGCACTCGCCGCCGGCGAGCTCGCGCACGCCTCCGACGTGATGATGGCTCACCCGCTCGCGCTCCAGCTCCGCAACCTGCAAACGCTTGTCGAGATCGCCGTCGACAAGAATTCGACGGTCGTCTTCCCGGCACCGCTCATGAGCACGATCCAAGAGCTCGGCGCGTTCCTCGCTCGCGAGACCACCGCCGCCGGCGGACTCCCCGGCACGCCTGCCCCGCCAGGCGAAGTCAACGGCGAGCTGGCGCACGCATGAGCGACGACAACCACCTCCCTGTCCCGAGACACAGCTGAGTGCCGTGGCTTGGCTTGTCGTGATCCTCGTTGCGATCGTGCTGATCGTCCTGATCGGCGCCGTAGTTCGCCGTCACCGACGAGGCGGCGGCGTGATCGCCACGCGAAAGAAGCAATGAGGTCGCTCGTCACCGGCTCGTCGATCCGCGGTCTGCCGGTCGTCACGATCGCTGACGGCGAGGACGTCGCCGAGGTGCGCGACGTGCTCTACAGCCCCGAAGCCGGCCGAGTCGTCGGCCTGACGCTCAACAAGCGCGGATTCCTTGCGGGTCGGCGCCGCGAGGTGCTGCCCGCCGAGACGATCCACGCGATCGGCCGTGACGCGGTGATGGTCGACGATGAGAGCAGCCTGCTCTTGCCGGCCGACGCACCGGAGGAAGTCGGCGCCCCGCCATCCGGGCGCGACGTGACCGGCGATGAGGTACTGACCGACGGCGGCACCAGCCTCGGCCAAGTGCGCGACGTGGTCGTCCTCGTTGGCAGTAACGGCGAGGTGGTCGGCTATGAGATCGAGACCGCGTCTGGCGGAACCGGCTACATCCCGCTGCCCGTCCAGCTGGCGGTGTCGGGCAGCGCTCTGGTCGTGCCCGAGGCCACGAAGGAGTTCGTCGAGGACGACCTGGTCGGGCTCGGCGCGGCCGTTGACGAGTTCCGATCCACCGTGGGTATCTGATGAGTGAGCGGTTCGCGGCAGCGATGGGACGCAAGATGGTCAGCCGCGCCACCGCCGAGGAGCTTGGCGAGCTCGCTCACATCGTCGTCGACGTCGAGCACCGCCGGATCGCCTGCCTGACCGCCGGCAAGCGGCGCAAGGCCCTACTGGTCGACTGGGAGAACGTCAGCGGATTCGGGCCGGACGCGGTGATCGTCACGGATGAGAGCGCCTTGTACGCCGCGCGCGACGATCGCGAGCGCGCAGCCGTCGACGGCAAGCTGGATCTGCTGGGTAAGCGCGCGCTCAGCGAGATGGGCGACGACCTCGGGCCGGTGACCGACGTCGTGTTCGACGCGGCGAGCGGCGCCGTCGAGACGCTCGTGCTCGGCGACCACGAGGAGCCGGCGACATCGCTCCTCGGGGCCGGCTCGTTCGCCGCGATCATTCGCGCGCCCTCGCGCGAGTAGCGCGCAACCGCTAGGGCGTCAGGCGACCGATCGGCGTCGTTCTCAGCCGACGAGGTCGAGCAGCGGCTGCACGAGCGCGGGCGGCGCCGCGAGGATGCCTGACGGGAGTCCCGGACGCTCCGCCAGTGCGCGCACCTCGAGGCCCGCGCACTCGCAGAGGAGCGCGCCAGCCGCCGTGTCCCAGATCTTGACGGTGCGCTCGAAGAATGCATCGAAGCGGCCTGCAGCGGTCCATGCGAGGTCCAGGGCGGCGGCGCCGCAGCGGCGAATGTCGCGGATCTCACCGATCAGGCCAACGACGGCGCCGGCCTGCTCCGCGCGCACACGCGCGTCGTAGGCGAAGCCGGTCGCGACGAGCGCTTCGGCCAGCGACGTGGCGCGCGCGCGGGCCGCATGGATCGCGCGACCGTTGCGTTGCGGGCGCCCGCCGCGCAGCGCGCTGAAGGTCTCCCCGGCAAGCGGATCGTGGACGACTCCGGCGAGCGTGCCATGAGCATCGCGCACGGCGACGCTGACGCACCAGAGCGGGATTCCGAACAGAAAGTTGATCGTCCCGTCGAGCGGATCGACGACCCACTGCAAGCTGCTCGAACCGGCGCTGTCGGTGCCCTCCTCCTCGGCGAGAAAGCCATCCTCCGGTCGGCGGGCGCCGATCAGCTCGCGGATCGCGCGCTGCGAGGCGACGTCGGCCTCGCTGACGAGGTCAGTCGGCGTCGACTTCGAGGAGACGTCGTGCTCACCGCCCGCCTTGAAGCGCTCAGCCAGCAGCACGCCCGCAGCGCAGGCCGCCTCGATCGCGAGCTCGAGCAGCTCGTTGGGGTCGGTTCCCTCCACGCTGGGCAGCGTCGCTCAGAGGCGCAAGCGCCGCTCGACCCACGTCCGGTACTCGGGGTGCACCTCGTCGGCGGTCGGGCCGAGCAGATGCCAGCCGTCGTAGGCAAGTCGGAATGCCGAGACGAGGATCACCCACATCGGCCAGAAGCTTCCGTGTGCACCAACCGCGAACCAGGTGATGACGGAGCCGACGTCGATGAGGACGACGATCCCGACGTCGTGATAGACGCGGCGGCGCGCAAGCTCACGCGGCGTCGCCACAACCAGCTCGGCATGTGGATCCGGCAGGTCGGCCCGCAGCGCCGAGAGCTCAGCAGCCGTCTTCGCCGAATAGGCCACTTCCAGTCGATCACCCAACTCGCCTTCGCTCAGCCGGCCGGCAGCAAAATGATCCCGCAGCTCGCCCGCCACGCTCTCGCGGTCGGAGTCGGACACGCGCATATCGGGCACTCCAGCCATGGTCGTCAGATTAGCCTGGCCTAGCGGTTCGTGACGGACGACACCGCTACGTGATTCAGGGCCGTGGGCGCCGCCTATACTCAGCCGCCGTGCCCGAGGGCGATCAATCGGTGACGATCATCGGTGCCAGCGGAGCGCTCGGCTTCGGCTTGGCCCTGCGGCTCGGTGGCGCCGGCGTCGCCGTGACGATCGGCTCGCGCGACGCGGCGCGCGCCGAGGAGGCGGCGCAGAAGGCGCAGGCGCTCGTGGCTGGCGCCAGCTTCCGCGGTGTCGAGAACGGCGTCGCGGCCGCCGCGAACGAGCTGGTCGTGCTGAGCGTCCCATTCCGCAACCACTCGGAGACGCTGACGAACCTGAGGAGCTCGCTGCGAGCCGGTCAGCTGGTGCTCGACGCGACGGTTCCGCTGGCCGCGGCGGTCAGCGGCAAGGCGACGCGGATGCTCGGCGTCTGGCAGGGCTCAGCGGCCCAGCAGGCGCAGGAGATGGTGCCCGACGGCGTCACCGTCGTCGCGGGGCTTCACACCGTCAGCGCGGCCCTGCTCGCCGACCTCGGGCACACGCTCGACGAGGACGTCCTGATCTGTGGCGATAAGCGTGAGGACAAGGCACGCGTGGCCGCGCTCATCGGCCGCGTCGCCGGTCTGCGTGTCGTCGACTGCGGCCGGCTCGAGATGGCGCGGATCACCGAGTCGCTGACCGCACTGTTGATCTCGATCAACGTGCGCTACAAGACGCAGGCCGGCTTCCGCGTCAGCGGCCTGCCCGAACCGCTCTGGTGAGCGTCGTGCTGCTGTCGGGCGGCACCGGCGGCGCCAAGCTGGCGCGCGGGCTCTACGACGTCGTCGGCTCAGAGCTCGCCGTGATCGCCAACACCGGCGATGACATCGAGATCTACGGCGCCTACGTCTCGCCCGATCCCGACCTGATCACCTACTGGCTGGCCGATCGGATCGACGAGCGCGGCTGGGGCATCGCCGGCGACACGTTCGAGGCCATGGGCATGCTGCGCGAGCTGGGCGTGGACGTGTGGTTCAACCTCGGCGACCGCGACCTGGCGTTGTGCCTGGAGCGGCGGCGGCTGCTCGAGGAGGGCCTGAGCGCGACCGAGGCGCATGCCCGCCTGGTTGGCGCGCTCGGCGTCGCTGCGCGCGTGCTGCCGATGAGCGATCAGCCAGTGGCGACGCGCATCCGCACGAGCGGAGGCTGGGTCGGCTTGCAGGAGTTCATGATCCGGCTCGGCGCAAATGCGCCGATCGAGGATGTCGAGTTCGCCGGGGCCGTGGATGCGACGCCGTCGCCGGCGGTGCTCGCAGCGATCGCCGACGCGCGGGCGATCATCGTCGGGCCTTCGAACCCGGTGATCTCGATCGGCCCGATTCTCGCGCTGCCGGGCATGCGCGAGGCGCTCATCGCGGCCCCGGCGCGGATCGTCGCGGTCAGCCCGATCGTCGCCGGCGCCGTGCTCAAGGGACCGACGGCGGAGTGCCTTGAGTGGGCCGGGCTTCCGGCCAGCACGAACGGCGTCGCGCGCTTCTACGACGGCCTCCTCGACGGGATCGTCAGCGACGATCCCGTCGGCGATATAGCGTCGCTACGCTGCGAGACGCTCATGTCGAACTCCGAGCAGAGACGACTGGTGGCGGAGCGTGCGCTCGAACTGAGCACGTCGCTCGCGACCGTCTAGGCCAGGATGCGCACGCTCGCGATCCTTCCCGTCAAGCGCTTCGGGCTGGCGAAACAGCGGCTTGCCGAGCGGCTGAGCCCGGAGCAGCGCGAGGCGCTCGCGCAGGCGATGGTCACCGACGTGATCAGTGCGCTGGTGATCTCGCGACGCCTCGATGGAGTCCTTGTGATCACCAACGAGCCGT
>Ga0224544_1000104_pt1 | contig 11343 bp, 14 predicted proteins | sample 714P11014metaG_FD_179904 | JGI IMG/M metagenome (GOLD analysis project Ga0224544, IMG submission 179904) | Peat soil microbial communities from Stordalen Mire, Sweden - 717 P1 10-14 | ecosystem: Environmental > Terrestrial > Soil > Wetlands > Peat | place: Sweden: Norrbotten County, Stordalen...
CAACCAATCCCGCATATTCGGAGGCATCAAAAACACCTGCTCACGATCCGCTGAAATGAAAATTCTGAGGCATCAACGAATCGTCTTAAACCCGCCGGACAGACCCCCCTTTACGCGACAGCCTCGCCTGATGCTGACAAGCGCAAAGGCACCCGGCCCGGCTGGGATGGCGGGCCCTACGCGTTCATGCGCAGCGTCCTCGAAACAGAGCTCGGCCAAGCGCTCTACCGAAAACGTCAGGAGCTAGTCGAGCCAGTGTTCGCGCACACGAAGTTCAACCGTAGCTTCGACCGCTTCCAGCGTCGCGGCAGAGCCGCCTGCCACTCCGAATGGCGCCTCATCACCGCCACCCACAACCTAATGAAGCTCCACACCGCCCTCCAGACGGCCTAAAAGGCCTGACCAGCCGGTCGACAGCCCTCCCGACCGCCGAGGCAGACAGACCACGGCCGGGAATGCCGCGGAATTACGCAACAACCACCGCGACGAGGAGGCGCGGTCCAGGCCGGTGCTAGCTCCTCTAGACGAACCACGGAACGGTGCCATCGACGACGCCACGCCGGACTCCGAAATCGCGATCGACCAGCCGTTCGGCACGGCGCCAGTGAATGGGCAGCGCGTTCCCAGTACGCCGCCCCGGACCATCGGATCATCCGCGAGCACCTTCGCAGCCGCCTCGACTGACTCGACGTCCAACAGCGCGAGCCCGACTGGATCCTCGCTCATCACCGCCGCCAGGTCGACGAGCGGCCCCACCTCAATGATCACGCCACGCTCCCGCAAGCCGCTCACAAACTCGACATGCTCGGTAAAGGACAGTTGCTCCGAGAGCGGGCGCCCGGCATCCCATCTGCCGCCACGCGCAAGAAGAACCGCGATCACGACCCAACACTACGCTGACCGGCCTCGCTTGCCGGCGCTTGGGGTGGGGAATCGAGCGCGTTATTTCTTGCGGACCCGGTGTGCGTGGGCTCTGTGCCGGCCACCGCGTCCGCTTGGTGGTGGTGTGGGCTGTTGTCGCTCGTAGGCTCGCAGCAGTTTGCGGAGCAGCTCGGTGAGGGTGCGTTGCTCGTGTTCGTCTAGCTGCGCGAGCAGGGTGGCCTCGTTTGCCAGATGCAGCGGCGCTACTCGGTCCACGAGAGCCGTTCCTTTGGCGGTGAGCTCGACCAGCATTCCGCGCGCGTCATGCGGATCGGGGATGCGCTTGACGAGGCCGGCACGCTCGAGGCGGTGGAGTCGGTGGGTGATTGCCCCGGAGGAGCGCATCAGAGCGACGTAGAGCTGGGTGGGCGAGAGGCGGTGTGCGGGCTCGTTGCGACGGAGGCTGGCGAGCACGTCCCAGGCCGCCCGGTTCAGCCCGAATTCGGCGAGCCGGGCGTTGACGCTGGCGTCGATGTATGCGGTCGCCCGGCCTAGGCGTGCGATCACGGCGACTGGTGCGGTGTCGAGGTCGGGACGTGCCGTGGCCCACTGGGCGCGGACGCGATCCACGTGGTCGGAGTCCGCGCGCGAGGAATTATCTCCAAGTTCAGCTATATTATCTTCAAGTTCAGAGATGTGCACAGTCTAGCGGGGCCGGGCTAGCCGGCATCCAAGGGAGGCCGCATGGTCGTCGAGTACATCCGCTACCGAGTTCCCGCCGCACGCCATGGCGAGTTCGAAGGTGCCTATACGCAAGCCGCGACGGAGCTCGAGGATTCGCCGCACTGTTCCGCCTACGAGGTTTCGCACGGCATCGAGGAGCCGGACAACTATGTCGTGCGGATCGAGTGGGATTCAGTCGAAGGCCACGAGCAGGGCTTTCGAAAGAGCCCCGGATTCGCGGCGTTCTTTGCGGCGGTCAAGCCGTTCTTCGAGCAGATCGAAGAGATGCGCCACTACCAGCCGACCAGTGTCGCAAGCGACGCATGAGCGGCCCGCGCGCGTCGGCAGCTGATCTTCGCGCGGATCTGGCCGCGCTCCTGTCACGAGCCAGAGAGCTTGACGCCGACCTCAGTGCGGCTGTCGCTGCGGGGGAAGACAGCTCGGACCAAGAGACTCCTCTGCGCTACGCCGCGCGCCGGTTGCAGCGCTCGGTGATCCGCCCGCTCCAAGAAGCGTTCGAGCACGGCCGGTCACACAAAGCCGGTGCGCCGAAGGTTCGCGCCGACCAAGCAGCGCCCGGCGATGACGCTCCGGCGGATGCCGGCGACCCGGCCGGTTCGGTCGCAGGCGAAGCCCTGTGGCAACTTGCACGCGACGCGACCCGCCTTCGCCTGAAGCCAGGTCTGCCGACAGAGGTCCAGGAGGCCACGGCGGCGCTACAGGATCTCGCCGTCCGGTTCGCGCCGCCCGAGGCCGGCAGCGGTGTGGACCGCCTCGGTGAGCTCAAGGGGATCCAGGGTCAGCTTCCGTGCGAGATTCGCAGCCAAGAGAACGGTCCCTATTTGGTTACCAACGCGGAGAACCTCACCAACTGGCTCGGCGAGCGTTTGCCGACGCGCCCGCAGATGGCGTTGTGCCGCTGCGGCGCCTCGGCGATCAAGCCGTACTGCGACGGCACGCACGCCGATATCGGCTTCACAACCGAGAAGGACCCCAAACGCGTCCCGGATCGGCGCGACACCTATGTCGGCCAGCAGGTCACGGTCCTCGACAACCGTGGGATCTGCCAGCACTCCGGATACTGCACCGATCGCTTGGCGACAGCCTTTCACCAGGGCGACGAACCGTTTGTCACCCCGAGCGGTGGCAGGATGGATGAGATCATCCGGGCCGTCCGCGACTGCCCGTCCGGCGCACTCAGCTACGCGATCGATGGCCGAGAAGCACGTGAGCAAGTCGACTACGACGACAAACGCCCGCCCGCGATCGAAATCTCCCGCGACGGGCCGTACCGCATCACAGGTGCGATCGCGCTCACAGACGGCGAAGGCGACGACGAGCCTCATGACGAAGGCTCGTCGCGTGAGCACTATGGGCTTTGCCGCTGCGGACACTCACAGAACAAACCGTTCTGCAGCGGCATGCACTGGTACGTCGACTTCAAGGACCCGGTAGCCGAGCCCGATCATGAGCCGACGATCTTCGAGTGGTGCGGAGGCGTGCCCGCACTCATCAGGATGACGCGCTTGTTCTACGAGAAGTACGTGCCGCAGGACCCGCTGCTCGCGCCGCTGTTCGCGAACATGTCCGCCGACCATCCGCAACGCGTGGCGAAGTGGCTGGCCGAAGTGTTCTGCGGCCCGAAGGACTACAGCGAGGAGTACGGCGGTTACACCCGCATGATCTCCCAGCACATCGGCAAGGGCCTGACCGAGGAGAAGCGGGCGCGCTGGGTCGCGCTGATCCTGCAGTCCGCGCAGGAGACCGGCCTGCCGGCAGACCCCGAGTGGCGCTCCGCCTTCGGCGCATACATCGAGTGGGGCTCCCGCCTAGCGCTCGAAAACTCTCAGGCCGGCGCTCGGCCCCCCGAGCACATGCCGATGCCGCACTGGGACTGGCAAACCTCCGCCGGCTCCCCCGGCAGCCGGATCTCCGCCCTAGCACCGCACACCGAGGACGACGAGCAGCCGGCTGTCCTGCCCGCCGCGAACGAGCAGCTCAGCTTCGAGAAGCACGTTCGCGGGCTTTTCCGCCAGCAAGACCAACGGTCAATGAAGTTCGCCTTCGACCTCTGGGCCTACGACGACGTCAAACAAAACGCCCGCGCGATCCTCGAGCGCCTCCAGAACGGGACAATGCCATGCGACGGAGCATGGTCACAAAAAAAGATCGACGCGTTCAACCGCTGGGTCACCACCGGCATGAGCCCATAACCGGCGACGGCAGCACACCGAGGCACGACTCGCGGCCAGCACGAACGCGGTAGTGCCTGTCCACGCGCCGATCGCGCCCCCTCCGGACGACCAGCAGGAGTCCGCGACCGCCCCGGCCTCGCGCCTGCTTTCGGCGAAGCAGCAGTCTCGGCTCGTTGGGATCACGTTGTCGCTAAGCGCGAACAGCAGCCGCGTTGGGACGCTGAGCCGGCTGTACGATCGCCGGAATGGTGCGAGACCCTTTCGGCATTGCCGGCTGACGTCCGCGAGAGCGCGCACGTCCTCGAAAATTGCGAGGTCCAGTGGCGGCTGTAGACGCCGTGTCGCACATCGGGCATAAGGGGCCAAATCCCGGGTTACACCCTTTACATACCGGCAAATGCAACTTAGCTCGTCAGGGGATCGCGCGTGAGCCGTCGCTCACGGCGATGGCGCCGCCATCCGGCGCTCACGTGCGGGAAGCAGAGCAGCGCACACCCTTGCGCACTCGGGCGACGCGACCTGGGACATGATCTTCCTCGACGCGGAGCGGCCCGCATACGTGGCGTACTGGCCCGACGTGCTCCGCGTCCTAAAAGGCGGAGGGCTGCTCGTCACCGACAACGTCCTCTCACATGCAGACGAAGTGCGCGAATTCCGCCAGCTCGCGACCGAGAATCCCAGAATCAGCGAAGCGCTCGTGCCGATCGGCGCCGGTGTCTTGTTGATCGTCAAACAACCGAACGCCACCGACTAGTCCAGGAGTACATGCGCCACAGCCCGGCAACCCACGACGTCTTCCGCCCGTCCTACACCTTCGCCGACGGAATGCTGGCCCCCAGCGAGGCGCCCGGCCTGGGCGTCGACTACGACGACGCGGTCGCGTCGGCGCATCCGTACGGGGCCGCCTACCTGCCAGTCAACCGGCTCCTTGACGGCACGATGCACGACTGGTGAGCGCCGGCTCCCGGGTGGGCTTGCGCGCGGGTTTCAGCGCGCTGCGAATCCCGGTCTTCCGCTGGTGGTTCGCGAGCCAGGTGCTGTCTGGCTCGGGCAACCTCACGCAGGGGCTCGCGCAGGCCTGGCTCGTGCTGCGGCTCGGTGGCGGCGGCCTGGCGCTCGGCGCGGTCACGGCCTGCACCTTCGGACCACTCCTGATCGGCGGTCCCTACGCCGGCGCGCTCGTCGACCGGATCGACCGGCGACATCTGCTGATGGGCACGCAAGCCAGCTTCATCGCGGTATCGACGGCGCTCGGCGTGTTGACGGCGCTCGGCTCAGTCCGGCTCTGGATGGTCTTTGCCGGCGCTCTCGCCGGCGGCTGCGTCAACGCGCTCGACCAGCCGGCCCGGCAGGTCTACGTCATCGACCTCGTCGGCCGGGACCGCACGGCAAACGCGATCAGCCTGACCGAGGTCGTGATCAACCTCTCGAGGGTGCTAGGCCCGGCCACCGGCGGCGTTCTCATCGCCGTTACCGGCGTCGCCGGCTGCTTCTTCTTCAACGCCGCGACCTTTGTGCCGCCGCTGCTGGTGCTGCTGCGCTTCCGCCCGAGCGACCGCGTCCCGCCCCGGCCACGTGAGCGCGGCGCGGCGCGCGCCGGGCTGCGCTACGCGTGGGGTCAGCCGCCGATTCGCTACTGCCTGCTGATGGCCGCCGCGTCAGGGATGCTCTTCGGCACGGTTGCTCTGCCGCTCGTCGCCGGGCAGGTGTTTCACGTCGGCGCCAGCGGCTATGCGCTGATGCTGGCTTGCTTCGGTGTCGGGGCCGTCGGTGGCGCGGTGCTCGCCGCCTCCGCCCCCGCATTTCCCGCCGGCCGCAGCGTGCGAGCGCTCGCGCTTACGAGCGGGACCGTCGTCCTCGCGACTGCCGTCTCACCGATGTTCGTCGTGGAGCTGGCCGGGCTCGCCGTCTGCGGACTCTTCTCGATCTGGTTCGTTTCGCGCGCCAACGCCTTCGTCCAGCTGTTCGCGGCGCCGGAGATGCGCGGTCGCGTGATGGGAGCGTGGACGATGGCTCTGCCAGGAATGAATCCGCTCACCGGTGTCCTGGTTGGCCTGGTCTGCCAGGAGATCGATCCGCGAGCTGGGTTCGCCCTCGCCGGGATCGGACTCGTCGTGACCGCGGGCCTGGCCTGGCGCGTTCTCGGGGACACGCCGGCCGTCGGCGCGCACGCGGTGCTCGACCCGGGCGACGACGTTGTCACGGCGCCGGCGCCGCGCGACGCGCGAACTCGCCGATCGAGATAGGCGCTCGCGCGGACGCATCAGTCACACCCGGATTCTCCTGTGTGCCCCTGGGTAAGAGTCAAGCAGCAACTGCAGCCACGATCTCGGTGAGCTCCTTCACGACTCCGAGCTGCTTTTCACGGTTGAGTACGTTGACCGGTGCCAAGACCTGGGCTCGGATGTAGTTGCTTGCACCGGCGGCGTTTCGCGATCGAGTCAACCGGGACGTCGTGGATGAACGCGGCCGTGTTGTCGAGGAACCCTCTGATTGTGTGCGCCGGATCGGACCGGCACGGGCGAGCATAATCGCGCCGTATGCCAGCGGTTTTTCAGCGTTCGCGAGCCTGTGGCGTAATCCGCCGCTTGCCCGTGGCGGGCGCCGACGGCGGCGGCACGACCGGGCCGATGTCTCCGTCGGGCGCCGCGTCCAGGTCGACGATCACCGGCGCGTGATCGCTCGGGCCGGTCCCCTTGCGTGCCTGGCGGTCGACCCACGCGGCCTGGACCCGCTCGGCGACCGGCGGGCTTGCCAGCACGAGGTCGATCCGCATCCCGAGATCCTGGTGGAACATCCCCGCGCGGTAGTCCCAGTAAGTGAAGATGCGTTCCTCGGGCCAGCGCTCGCGGACGACGTCGTGCAGGCCGAGCGACCGCAGCTGCGATAGCGCGGCGCGCTCAGGCGCCGTCACGTGCGTGTGCCCGATGTAGGCGGCCGGATCGAAGACGTCAGCGTCGCTCGGTGCGACGTTCATGTCGCCGCAGACGACGGTGTCGGTCGGGCCCGTGGCGAGGGCGGAGCGCAGCGCGGCCAGCCACTCGAGCTTGTAACGGTAGTGCGCGGACTCGGGCTCGCGACCGTTGGGCACGTAGACGCAGTGGACGCGGATCCCGCCACATGTGGCGGCGACCGCCCGGGCCTCGGCCTCCGGGAAGCCCGGCGCGCCGGCAAGGCCGACCTCGACACCGTCGAGTCCCGCGCGCGAGAGGATCGCGACACCGTTCCACTGCGCCTCGCCGTGCCGCGCGACCAGATAGCCGCGGGTGGCCAGCTCGTCGCCGAGCAGCGCATCGAACGCAGCGTCCGCGAGCTTCGTCTCCTGCAGGCACACCACGTCCGGTGAGCGCTCCGCGAGCCACGGCAAGAGCCGCGGCAGGCGCTGCTTGACCGAGTTGACATTCCAGGTCGCAATCCGCACGCGCCTACCGTAGCGGCCGGGCAAGGAAGCTACGCTACCTCGGCACTATCTTCGGTCGTGTCTGTGGTCAATCTGCGGGAGCGGTATTGCATCCGCTTTTTGCGGCTGCTCGGCGGAGCTCGCGATCCCAGCTGACGAATGTGGTGTCGGTCGCGAGCGACAGCGCGCTTGCGAGGTGAACGCCGTCGTAGCCGCGCAGGCCGTGTTGTTCTGCGAGTTCTCCGGCGCGTTGGGCGAGAGCCTTATCGATGCCGACGACAAGCAGCTCGCTTTGCAACGACTCGAACTCGGCGCGCGCGAGCGTCATGGCGTCCGGTGTTTCGCGGCGCCTGCCGCGCGGTCAGGCGCTCGGTGCTCTCTCGCGGCGTGGCGCGCGCCGACCGACGATCAGGCGCTCGCGGTCGAGCATTGTGGCGGCGCCCCAGCCGGCGAGGCAGTCGAGCACGACGATGGCGACGCCGATGGCGACGGCCGACAGCACGGTCGGAGCGATCACTCGAAGCGTGATCAAGACCGCCAGCCCGAGCGGCGGAAGGCTCGCCAGCGTCGAGAGTTGCTGGGCCACGCGTACATCGGTCGACCGCACGGAGATCGCCATGCTGACGCAGACCGACCAGGTGGCGAGCAGCGGCGCGAACAGCACCTCGACGAGGATCGGCGGGCCCTGCCACACATCGGAGAACACGGCGTGCGCTGCCCACAGACGCACGGCGACGACGAAGACCACGTACAACACGTATGTGACGGCGAGAGCGGGCAGCACGGCCGCAAGCCCTTTGCCGAGCATCAACTCGCCGCGGCGGACCGGGGTCGTCAGCAGCGGCTCGAGGGTCCCCTCAACACGTTCGCCGACGACGGAGTACGACGAGATGGCGGCGGGCAGGATCACCGGCACGATCAGCATCAGCAGGAGAACTGAGTCGACCACGCCGCGCGCAGTTGAGCTGCTCGTGGAGGCGGTCAGCGAGAAGATGTTGACCATCGGGCCGGTCAGGAACAGCAGCGGCAGGATCCCCATCGTCACGACGATCGCGCGGTTGCGCCGTAACTGGCGCACCTCTTTGCGGAAGACGGCCCGCACGCGCCCCGGATCGATGCTCACGAGCGGCTCGCCTCCACGTCCTCGTCGATCAGCTCTAGGTAGACGTCTTCGAGCGAGTGTCGCCGCTCGCCGATCGAGATTACGTCGGCGCCCGCGGCTACGAGCGCCCTGGTCAGCGCGGGCGCGGCGGCGCGCGGGTCGGACACCGTCAGCTCGTAGCCCCCAGCGCCGTCCGGATGCCAGCCGTCGACGCCGGGGACGCCCGCGAAAACGCGCTCGGGGGCGTCCAGCGGGGCGACGGTGGTGACCGCCAGTGATTGCGCGAACAGGCGCTCGCGCAGCTCATCGGGACGGCCCACCGTCCGCAGCGTCGTGTTTAGGATCGCGACGCGGTCGCACATCCGTTCAGCCTCCTCGAGGCGGTGGGTCGTCAGGAAGATCGTCACGCCGCGCTGACGCAGCGCGGCGATCAGCTCATGAACCTCGCGCGAGGCGACCGGGTCGAGCCCCGAGGTCGGCTCGTCGAGGAACAGGACCCGCGGGTCGCTCAGCAGCGCCCGCGCGATCGCGACGCGCTGCTTGAGGCCCTTCGACAAGCTGCTGCAGGGGTCGTCTGCGCGCTCAACAAGGTTGACGGTGGCCAGAGCCTGCTCGATCCGCGTCCGGACGTCCGCTAGGCCATAGAGACCGGCGAAGAACTCGAGGTTCTCGGCGACCGTAAGGCGCGCGTACAGGCCCGGAGCCTCCGGCATGATCGCGATACGGCTGCGGATTGCGACGGCGTTCTCGGGGCTCAGCGGGATGCCGGCCACGACGGCCGAACCCGCGGACGGCGCGATCAGCGTCCCGAGCGTTCGCACGGTCGTGGTCTTGCCCGCTCCGTTCGGCCCGAGGAAACCGAACACCTCACCCCAGCCGACGCTAAACGAGACGTCGCCCAGAGCGGTGCGCTCGCCAAAGCGCTTAGTCAGCCCCTCGACGATGATCGCGTCGTCCCCAGTCGGCCCGCGCCGCGGGGGCGACGTCCACGCCTCGGCCCGTAGCCTGGCGATCACCGCCACCTGCTCCGGCGTGCGCTCCACCGGCTCTCGCGCCGCGACCGCGGGCGCCTCCTCGACCGCGTCCCCCACGTCCTGTCGCTCGCCGGACAGGCGCCAGCCGACCGCGGTGTACACGGCGACGAGCGCGAGCACGACGATGATCCGCGCGGTCGAGGCGTGCACCACCGCCAGCAACACGATCGTGGCGGCAACCAGGACGCCAGCGATCACCCATCCCTGCCACGCCAGCGGCCGGTAGCCCACCCCGTAGCGGCGGCGGACGAACCACGGCTGTGACCGCGATCCGAGCTCCGGCGGCGGCATCGCGGGGACTATACGCGGGAGCCCGGCGCTCTCGACCGCTGGCAGGACGGCCACCCAACGCGTCGACATTGTCAACTCGGGTACCGCCGACCCAACCCAAGGACGGAAGATCGGCTACGACCCCTGCGACGACCCAACCCAAGGCCTACAGCTCGGCTCAAAACCGTACGACGACCCGACCCAAGGCCTACAGCTCGGCTCAAAACCGTACGACGACCCGACCCAAGGACGCCAGATCGGCCGGCGCTCACGCCTACGACGACGCACCCAAGTTCGCTAGGCACTCACCCCTAGCTGGGTTCCTCGCCGAGATCGATTTCGCGCTCCGGCGGGATCCAACGTTGCAGCGCCTGAATCAGCTGCGCGCGCCGAATCGGCTTGCCGACGTAGTCGTCCATGCCGGCGGCGAGGCATTTCTCAACGGCGCCCGTCATCGCGAGCGCGGTCATCGCGATGACCGGTGTGTGGCGCTCGCCGTTCTCGCGTCGCCGCAGCTCGGCGGTCGCCGCGAAGCCATCCATGTCGGGCATCTGGCAATCCATCAGGACTGCGGCGTAGTCGCATGCGGACAACATCTCGAGCGCTTGCCGTCCGTTATTGGCGACGTCAGCCCGACAGCCGCATCGCTCGAGTGTGCGGACTGCGACCATCTGATTCACGGGGCTGTCCTCGGCGACAAGCAACAGCGGTGCGGTCGCAGTTCTGGTGCTCCAATTGCCCGAACTCCCCTGTGTGCGCTTAGTGCGGCTGTCTGGCCGGGGGTGGAGGTTGTCCTGGTGGTGGCGGGATCGTCGTTAGCGACGGAGCGGGATCGGTCCAGATGAGCAGCACGCGGCAGGGGGCGTGGTCGATGACGAAGCGGGCGGCAGGGCCGATGCTGCGCGGGCCAAGATGGGCACGGTCGCCGTCGCGCGCGAGGATCAGGATGTCCATGCCCTCGGTGGCCGCAACGACTTCGCGCTCGACGCGTCCGCGGCGGGCTTCGCATCGCGCGGGTCGCCCGAGGGTTCTCTGCGCGTCGCTGAGAAGCTCTTCGGCGGCCTGCTCGGAGATCACGCGCAGCTGGTCTTCCTGCGTGTGGGCAGGGACGTGGCGGCCGAGTAGGCCGTGGCGTGCGGCGCGCGCGACGGCTTCGGCCTCAGTGTCGGCGACGTGTAGCAGCGTGACTTCGGCGTCGGCGGGCAGATAGACAGCGGCTTGGGCGACGGTGGCCTGCCACGTGTCCTCGATGATCCAGACGAGCGCGCGCATTTCAGATCACCTGCAGACTCAACCACAGGAGGACCGTCGCGGTAACGAGCGACGCGGGCACTGTCAGAAGCCCAAGGCGAACGAACTCGCCGAGCTCTATGTCGGTGTCCTCGGCGCGCAGCACGCGGCGCCACAACAATGTCGCGAGCGATCCGACGTAGGTGAGGTTCGGACCGACGTTTACGCCAATCAGCATGGCGAGAACGGCGCCGGGACCGCTGGCGACGGCCACCGGGATCAGCAGCAGTGTTGCGGGCACGTTGTTCACGAGGTTCGCGAGGAGTGCGCTCAGCGCGGCGACCGCGAGCAGGTCGGGCAGCGACGCGCCGGTCGGCAGAACGGCGCGCACCGCTGAGGCGAGCCCGTTGTCGCTGGCGGCTGCCACGATCACCCCGAGCCCGAGCACGAACAGCAGGAAGCCAGGCTCGACCGCTCGCGCGAGCGCTAGTGCGCTCGTCGTCCTGGGTCTTAGTGCCGGGACCGTGA
>Ga0224544_1000105_pt1 | contig 11319 bp, 10 predicted proteins | sample 714P11014metaG_FD_179904 | JGI IMG/M metagenome (GOLD analysis project Ga0224544, IMG submission 179904) | Peat soil microbial communities from Stordalen Mire, Sweden - 717 P1 10-14 | ecosystem: Environmental > Terrestrial > Soil > Wetlands > Peat | place: Sweden: Norrbotten County, Stordalen...
CACGGAAAAGTGATCGCCCAAAAGGGTTACGTGCGGGGCTAGATCGCAATAACGGCAAGAGCGCTTTCAGTTTCCGTTCGCCGGCGCCTACAGCTCGCGAAAAATCTCGCGCAGCGCGGGATAAAGTTTTCGATACGTCGCGTACTGGCGGTTCATTTGCGCGGCGCGGTCTTGATCCGGCTCGACGCGCTCGGCGACTTTCACCGCTGAATCGCAAGCCTGATCTACCGATGACCACACACCCGCGCCAACTCCGGCGAGCAATGCGGCGCCGTATGCCGCGCCTTCTTCGGCCTCGATAATTTCCACTGGCATTCCGTAAATGTCGGCCTGAATCTGGCGCCAAAGTGATCCGCGCGCGCCTCCGCCACCAAGACGAATTGATTCGACTGGAATTTTCAACTCATTGAAAATTGTCAACGTATCGCGCAGGCTGAACGCCACGCCTTCCAGAATCGCGCGGATCACGTGGCCGCGCGTGTGCTGCGCCGTGATTCCAACCAGCGCGCCGCGCGCATGCGGATCGAGGTGCGGCGTGCGTTCGCCCATTAAATATGGAGCCCAGAGCAAGCCATCAGCGCCGGCGGGAATTGTTGCGGCTTCGGCCGAAAGACGATCGTAGGGATCACCGCCAGCTTCGTTGCCCCCGCCGAATTGATCGCGAAACCATCGCAGCGATAGTCCCGCCGCTTGCGTCACACCCATCACGTGCCAGCGGCCGGGGACCGCATGACAAAACGTGTGGATGCGCCCCTTCGGATCCATCGTAGGCCGGCTCGTGGCCGCGAAGACGACTCCGGAAGTCCCGATTGTCGCGCTCACCGCACCGGGCCGCACGATTCCCATGCCGACCGCGCCGGCTGCTTGATCCCCAGCTCCAGCGACGAGAGGAGTTCCTTCGATTAGTCCCGTCGCTGCGGCGCCACCCTTCGAAACTCGCCCGCAGATTTCTTGCGATTCAAAAACGCGCGGCAAGAAAGATTCGCTGATCCCGGACATTTCCAGAATCGGTGCGGACCATTTTCGATTCGCGACATCGAACATGAGCGTGCCCGACGCTTCGGAAACGTCAATCGCACGCTCACCGGTCAATACGAAACGCACATAGTCTTTCGGCAGAAGAATCGAGCGCACACGGGACCAAACCTGCGGCTCATGCTCGCGCACCCACCAAATTTTTGGCAGCGTGAAATTGGTAAGCGCCGGATTCGCCGTCAATTCAATCAGCCGAGCCGCACCTACACGCTCTGTAATCTCTTTGCATTGCTCGTCCGTGCGCTGATCGCACCAAATGATCGAAGGGCGAAGAACTTTGTAATCGCCATCGAGCAGCACGAGGCCGTGCATCTGTCCCGTGAGCCCAACACACCCAATTTCTTTCGGGTTTGTTTTGCCGCGCTCGAGGCATTCCGGAATGGCGAGTCGCGCGGCGCGCCACCAATCCGCCGGATCCTGTTCGGCCCAGCCAATTTGCTGCGAGTGCATCGGCGCGTGCTCCGACGTGGCCGCGCTCAGGACTCGACCACCGTCGCCAAGCAGCACCGCTCGAGTGCCGCCCGTGCCGACATCAACGCCGAGAAGCTTCGAAACCGCCATAGATTATTTCTCGCAACTTGGTCACGAAGGCGAGTAACCGTGCGGATGGCGCTGACGCCATTCCCACGCCGAGCTAATGATCGAACGGAGGTCGGACTTCTCCGGCTCCCAGCCGAGAATTCTCTTAGCCTTCGCAGGGTCGGCCACTAAACGCGGCGGATCGCCCGCGCGGGGTGGTTGCATGCGAATTGCGATTTTGCGCCCCGTCGCAAGGCGCGCGGCTTCAACCACGTCGAGAACCGAATAGCCATGCCCGGTCCCCAGATTCAGAAACTCCGAATTTCCGCCAGCCCGCAAATATTCGAGCGCTCGAACGTGCGCGTCGGCGAGATCGCTCACGTGAACGTAATCTCGAATCGCCGTTCCGTCCGGCGTGGGATATTTGTCGCCAAAGACAGTGACGACCGGTGCATCGCCCGCGGCGGCCGCCAGAACATTGGGAATCAAATGCGATTCGGGCTCGTGATGCTCGCCAAGCCGCTCGGTGGCGCCCGCCGCGTTGAAATATCGCAGCGCGACGAATTTCGTTCCGTACGCGTGATCGTAGGAATCAAGCAGCCTTTCCACAAATAATTTTGACCAGCCGTAGGGATTCACGGGCCACTGCGGGCAATCTTCGGAGATAGGCGTTTGCTTCGGCTCGCCGTAGCTCGCGCAAGTAGAAGAAAAAACAACGCGGCGAACTCCCGCGTTCAACAATTGCCCGAAGAAAACAATTCCCTGCTCGACATTATTCTCAAAATATTTCGCCGGCTCCAGAACCGATTCGCCGACGTACGCCAGCGCCGCAAAATGCACGCAGGATTCAATCGAATGCTCGGCCGTAATTCGCGCGAGAAGATCGCGATCGCCCACCTTGCCTTCGTAAAACGGCACGCGCGGGTCGAGAGCGCCGCGATGCCCGCGAGCAACGTCATCGAGCACAACGACTTGCTCGCCCTTCGCGCGCAAAAGTTCAGCCGTCACGCTTCCGATGTATCCCGCGCCGCCCGTAACAAGAATCGCCATTCCTATTGTCCCCTTGCGAAATCGTTCCTCACGCTGAACGCCGGCGCGAAACCGCCGTCAGGATATCAGATGGCGTTCGCTCCGCGGAGGCGGGGTCGCTACGATTAGACCATCGGCCAGCAGGGCAGAATTTGTGGGCTAGTCCGGAATTCGAATGCTTCCATCTTCCGCAATTGCAAAAGATGGATTCCAGGCGACCTCCCAAAGAAATCCGTCGGGATCAGCAAAGTAACCCGAATAGCCGCCCCAAAAAGCTTCCTGAGCAGGCTTGAGGAGTTTTCCGCCAGCGGCTGGAGCTTCCGTCAGCACTGCGTCAACCTCTGCGCGATTGCGCGCGTTGTAAGCGAGCGCTATTCCATTGAATCCGTGTCCCTCAGCAGCAACATTCGCATCTTTCGCGAGCTCGTTCCGCGGATACAGGGCCAGGGCCATCCCTCCCGCCTGGAAAAATACAACTCCTTCGGTCTCAGCCATGGACCGGCACCATCCGAGGCGCTCGTAGAATTCTCTGCTGCGCTTTAGATCCGCCACGCCAAGCGTGATAATGCTCACGCGCTGTTCCATCTGTTTCCCCTCGGCAAGCGATTGTATCGCGATACGGGCGAGTCCCACGTGAAGCAAACCATCCTGCGCCGAACTGACCCACCACCGAAAGGATGTGCGTGGTATCTCGTTCAAGCCGGAATGTCGTACAATCTCTCGTATCGCACGAATGATTCTTGGCGTCTAAGCTTGTGCGGCTTTCAACAGGAGATGAAATGCGAAATCGGAGCCTTATAGTTTGCTCGGCGCTACTCGTGATCGTCGCTGCATTTGCGGTGCATGCGTTCGCGCAGGCAGATAAGACGAAGCGACCGAGCCCGCCGGCAAAAGCGGAATGGAAATTCGCTGACGGCAAAAAAATCACCGTGGAATATTCCAGTCCGAGGATGAAGGGTCGCAAAATTTATGGCGGCCTGGTGCCCTACGGAGAAGTTTGGCGCGCTGGCGCAAACGAGGCGACGACATTCGTCACCGATACGAATATCGAGGTCGGCGGCAAAGCCGTGGCCGCGGGCAGCTATACCCTTTTCGTGATTCCGGAACAAAATAAGTGGACGCTGATCGTCAGCAACAAAACCGGCGAATGGGGAATTCCCTACCCCGGCGAAGCGAGCGATCTCATTCGCGCCGACATGAAAGTCTCAACCTTGCCCGCACCCGTGGATAATTTCACGATCGCATTCGACAAGGGCGCCACCGGCAGCATTCTCCGCATGGACTGGGAGACGACGCGGGCATACATCGAAATCTCGAAACAAAAGTAACGGGCGGATAACTTAAAAAAGGATGAGGTAAAAAATGAGAATCACGCAAAACAAATATATGGGAATCGCGTTGCCCGCTTTCTTCGCGGCAATTCTTTTCGCGATGGCGGCTTTCGGAACGCGCGCGGATAGTCAGCAGCCTCCCGCCGTTGGAATGAAGGCGCCAGAATTCTCGCTGACTTCGCAGGAGGGCAAGCAGCTCGGCCTCAAGGATTTTCGCGGCAAATGGGTTGTCCTCTATTTTTATCCCAAGGACTTCACCAGTGGCTGCACGATTGAAGCCCACAATTTCCAGCGCGATCTCCCGCAGTACGAGGAGAAGAACGCTGTGATCGTCGGCGTCAGCGTGGATACGGCCGATTCGCACAAGCAGTTCTGCGCGAAGGAAGGCCTCAATTTCAAATTGCTCTCCGACAGCGATCACAAGGTCTCGAGTGAATACGGCTCGGTGATGGATTACAAGGGCGCCACCTACGCCGCGCGCAATACGTTCCTCATTGACCCGAAAGGCGTCATCGTCAAGGAATATATCGGCGTTGACCCGAGCAAGCACAGCGAGGAAGTTCTCGCGGCGCTCACTGAACTTCAAAAAGGCATGAAATAAATCTGCTGTGGCGTCGTGCAGAAGTGCTTGCGGTTACGCGCGCAACAGTGCGCGCGGTAGTGCGTGGAATTGATACGTCCGGACAGCGCCTCGGGAGGGCAGCCATGAAGCCGCATCTTGCAATAATTTTGTTTTGCTTCGCGGCTGCCCTTCCCTGCGCCGCCCAGACGCCATCGCAAGACGTCATCGCTCCGGGCGACAACCTCGTCGTGAAGAGCATTCCTCCCATTCCCCGCAGACTCGCGGAAGAAGTGGATCGCTACAGCAACTTTCGCTCGGCGGCTATCACAAGCTGGCACCCGTCGAAGCGCGAAATGCTGATCGGCACACGTTTTGCCGATACCGTTCAAGTTCATCTGGTTGAAGCGCCCGGCGCAGCCCGCACGCAGCTCACTTTTTTCCCTGACGCAGCGCGCAGCGGCTCTTTCTCGCCGTCGAATCCAGATTATTTCGTCTTTGCGAAAGATCGCGGCGGCGACGAGTTCTATCAATTTTATCGCTACGATCTCGCGTCAGGCGCAATCACGCTAATCACCGACGGAAAATCCAGAAATACCGATCGCGTGTGGTCGAATTCAGGCGAGCGCATCGCGTATGGTTCGACTCGCCGCAACGGCGCGGACGTGGATCTCTACGTCGCCAATCCCTCCGATCCGAAAAGCGATCGCATGGTGGCGAAGCTAACCGGCGGAGGTTGGCAACCTCTCGATTGGTCGCCGGACGATCGCACCATTCTTCTTCACGAAGAGATTTCAGCGGACGAGAGCTACCTCTGGCTGTGCGATGCCGCTTCCGGCGCATTGACGGAAATTACGCCGCGATTGCCCGCCGGCGAAAAAATTGTCTACGGCGCTGGCGGCGGCCAGTTTTCGAAAGACGGCAAGGGCGTCTACACGATCACGGACAAAGATTCTGAATTCGAGCGCCTCGTCTACATTGATTTGGCAACCAAGCAACACACTTATCTTGCTGAAAACATCTCGTGGGATGTTGACGAACTCCGGCTGTCGAAAGATGGGAAGAAAATCGCGTTCGAAACCAATGAAGACGGGATTAGCGTGCTTCATGTGATGGATACGGCATCGCGGCGCGAAATGAAATTGCCGAAGTTGCCCTCCGGAGTGATTTACGATCTTCAATGGCACAACAACAGCCGCGATCTCGCCTTTGTCGTCAATTCCGCGCGCTCGCCCGCGGATGTTTATTCGCTCGACATCACAAATGGAAAAGTCGATCGCTGGACGCACAGCGAAACCGGCGGAATCAATACCGACTCGCTTGCCGAGCCCGAGCTCATCCATTGGAAAAGTTTCGATGGCCGCACAATTTCCGGCTTCCTCTCTTCTCCGTCTGCGAAATTTACCGGTAAACGGCCCGTCATCGTGGATATTCATGGCGGACCGGAAGGACAATCGCGTCCCAGTTTTCTCGGCGGCGCGAATTATTTTGTAAACGAACTCGGCGTTGCCGTGATCCATCCGAACGTGCGCGGCTCGACGGGCTACGGCAAGACATTTCTCGCGCTCGATAACGGCTTCCTTCGCGAAAATTCCTACAAAGACATCAACGCGCTGTTCGATTGGATTGCCACGCGCCCCGATCTTGATCCGGATCGCGTCATGGTGATGGGAGGAAGCTACGGCGGCCACATGACGCTCGCGATTTCGACTTTCTACAGCAGCCGGATTCGCTGCTCGCTCGACATCGTCGGCATGTCGAATCTCGTCACGTTCCTCGAACACACGCAGGCGTATCGCCGCGATCTCCGCCGCGTCGAATACGGCGACGAGCGCGATCCGAAGATGCGCGAATTTCTCGAGCGCATCGCGCCAATGAACAACACCCAGCTCATCAAGAAGCCCCTCTTCGTCGTCGCCGGGAAAAACGATCCGCGCGTTCCGGCAAGCGAGTCCGAGCAGATCGCCAACGCAGTTTCGCAAAATGGAACGCCCGTGTGGTTCCTGATGGCCAACGACGAAGGCCACGGCTACGCCAAGAAAAAGAACAACGACTTCCTCTCCGAAGCCGCCGCGATGTTCGTTAAGACATACCTGCTGAATTAAAAATAAAAATCAGTGAAAGCGGTTGGCGTCGTAATTGAAATCAACGAGGCTGTCGCGATAATTAATTGTGATATCCAGTATCCAGAGCATCCCGAATCCCGACGATCCGGAAATTTCAGTCCGCTCGAGATTGCTGAGCGGAGTCATCGTTTGACCGCGGTGATGCAGAGATGCCAGCCGAAATGATGTTCTAGCCAGCGAAATAGCGGCCGCGGCATGATGCGGAAGTACCATTCCTTTACGTATTCGTATTTTTTGTAATCGGAGACTCGGTAGGGGAAGATGTGCTCGACTGAGATTTCTTCCACTCGCAGGCCGTGATCTTCGAGCAGTCGGCGCGCTTCCGCGCGCGTGTAGACGTAGGTGACGGGGCAGCCGGTTTGCGCTTCTGAATGCTGCGCGACTAATTCATTCAATCGCCAGAATTGGCCCTTTCCGTAGGTGAGCAAAATCCAAAATACTTTCCAGCTGCGGCGATTGTAGACCATGATTTTCACGGTCGCGCCCGGCGCCAGATAATTTCGGATTTGCTCAAGAACGAGCTCGGGATGTGGCGTGTGGTGAATGACGCCGAAAGAGTAGATCAGGTCGTACGGCTCGACGGGCACGATCGCGGAAAGATTTTCGGCGCTGCCTTGATAAAACTGGATGCGATCCTGTAAGCCGAAGACGCCGGCCCGCTGGCGCGCGATTTCGAGAGAGCGATCCGAGAGATCCACTGCTGTGACGCGGGCGCCGTGGCGGGCGAAATTAATTGTGTCCGTGCCGATTCCGCAGCCGATTTCGAGTACCCGTTTGCCTTGCCAGCGTTCGAATTGCGCGAAATTTGGAATGTGCGGTTCGACGAAATACTTGCGCGCTTCCACTTCGTCGAAATATTGCCGCGAACCGACGGGGCACGAGGAATGCCGGATGTTGCAGGGGCGCTCGTTCCAATAATCCTGTACTTGCTCGATTTTTACGGCTTCAAAACTCATATCAAATGCTACGAGGCTTTTTCTTTGGCGTAGGCTAAGTATTCTTCGTAGGGGCCTTTGAAGTCTTCGATGTGGGCGTCTTTGAAGTGCCAGATGCGGGTGGCTACCTCTTCGATCACGTCCTGGTCGTGGGTTACGAGCAGGACTGTGCCTTCGTATTTTTGTAGGGCGATATTGAGCGCGTTGATGGATTCGAGGTCGAGGTGGTTGGTCGGCTCGTCCAGGACCAGGACATTGGGCTTCAACAGCATTAGGCGGCAGAAGATGAGGCGAGCGGATTCGCCGCCGGAAAGCGCGCGGGTGGGCTTCAACGCGTCATCGCCGCTGAAGAGCATTTGGCCCATCAGGCCGCGGAGCTTTTCCTGTGTGGCGGCGGGATCGAATTCGTGCAGCCACTCGATGGCGGTGACGCCCTTGCGAATGGTTTCGGAATGATCCTGCGCGAAGTAGCCGACGGAGACGTTGTGCCCCCACAGGACCGTGCCGGAATCAATCGGGAATTGCGTTTCGGATTGATCGATGTGGCCCGGGGCGTTGCGGATCAGAGATTTCAGCAGAGTGGTTTTGCCCGAGCCGTTGCGGCCGGTGAGCGCGATCTTTTCACCGCGCGAGACGCTGGCCGAGAAACGGTGGATCACTTTCACGCCGTCGTATGACTTGACGACGCTCTTGACCTCGAGCGGATGGCGGCCGGAGGCCTGGTCCATCTGAAAGCGAATGTACGGGCGGGCGATATTGGATCTGGCAAGCTCTGCAGTTTGGAGGCGCTCGACTTCTTTTTTGCGCGACGTGGCCTGCGCGGAACGCGTGCCGGCCGAGAAGCGCGCGATGAACTCATTCAGTTGCGCAATTTTCTTTTCGCGCTGGGCATTCTCGGATTCAATGCGCGAGCGAATGGAAGTTTTCGCGACAACCATGTCGTCGTAGCCGCCGTTGTACATGATCACCGTTTGGTAGTCTATGTCGGCGGTGTGTGTGCAGACGCTATTGACGAAGTGGCGGTCGTGCGAAATGACGATGGGCACGCCTTCGTAATCGCAGAGATATTCCTGCAGCCAGTGGACGGAATCGAGATCCAAGTGGTTGGTCGGCTCGTCGAGGAGCAGAGCGGGCGGATTGCCGAAGAGAGCTTGCGCGAGGAGCACGCGAACTTTTATGCCTCCCTGCAAGTCGCCCATGCGGCGTTCGTGGAGTGAGTCGTCCACGTCCAGCCCGTCGAGCAGGATGCCGGCATCGGCTTCGGCAGTGTAGCCGTCCTCGTCGCTGACGATGGCCTCGAGTTCGGCAAGGCGCATGCCATCGTGGTCAGTCAACTTGTCGTGCGGTTTTGCGTAGAGGACTTCGCGCTCTTGCAGAGCTTTCCACAGCGCGGAGTTGCCCATGATGACGGTGTCAATCACGCGAAACTTGTCGAAGGCAAACTGGTCCTGGTGGAGTACGCCGAGCTTCTTCGGACGGGAGATCGAACCTTGTGAGGGCTCGAGTTCGCCGGTCAAAATCTTCATCAGAGTGGATTTGCCGGCGCCGTTTGGACCGGTGATGGCGTAGCGGTGGCCATCGAAGAAGGTGCTGGTGACGTCTTCGAACAGAATTCTAGCGCCGAAGCGCATGGAGATATTGTTTAGGGTGATCAAGCACTTTAATTGTAGCCCATGAGTTGCAATCGCGCGAATCGAAGCGCTGGGCGGGGTTCCCGAAGGCGGGGGCCTCCGGGCTCTGAACATAAATCAAGCGAGCTCAGGCTGATTCAGCTTTTTTTGCCGAGCAATTGGGAAACTAGGCCTGGCGATTTCTGGCCTTTTTGCGCGGCCTCGATTGCGGCGAGGCGCTCGCGAGCCTTGGGATGAGCGGGATTGACTTCGAGAAGCTTGGAATAGATCGCGTGTGTGAGATCTGGAAGTTCCATTTTCTCGCACAGTTCGGCGAACTGAAGGTAGACCGGCTCCCGCCAGGGATCGAGTTCGATGGCCTTTCGGAAGTGCCCAATGGCCTCTTTGCGGTATTGGGGTAAGGTGCCGAGGCTGCGAGCCAGCATCGCCCGGTATACAGCGTTTTCTGGCGACGATTCAACGCATTTGCGCAACCAAACAATCGAACCCACGAAGTTTTTCGCCCGCAAGCATTCATTGGCGCGCTTAAACCATTCTTCGACGGATTCGGCGGTACGCGCCTTTCCTCGATGCATGGTAAAAGCGCCGGAGGCGGCCAGGCGTTTGTCGTACGCCGCCCGTTTGTCCGCGTCCGCGAGCGTCTTGTAGGCTTCGGTGATGACGGCCATCAGCTCTTTGAGCGAGGCAATCAAATCGCGCTTACCCATATGATTGTCGGGATGATATCTGCGGGCCAGGGAGTGATAGCTCTTTTTGACCTGAGTAACTGGCGTGTCAGATGTGACTCCGAGAAGCTGGTAGTAGGTACTCTTGCCGGTCAATTCGATCAGGCGCCGAAGTTCCTCTTCGAATTGAATCTGAGCCGCTTCCTCGCGCCGGTACCAAATGGCAAGCTGCGAATTTGCCGGGCGCGAGCGTGCCGTCCGGGCCACGGCGACAGTTTTTTGAGTATCCTCTTCCTGCGCTAAAAACTTGGTCAGCTTCGCCCGGTCCTGCGGTTTCATCTCGACAAACTGAATGCCCATGCCCTTCCCTAACGATAAGTTTCGGACGATCGCGCGCGCGCGAATTTGTCCCGTTGGCAACTCAAGAACGATCTCGATCGGAGAACCTTCGCTCGGAGGATTGGAGGCGTGGAGGAATATGCCTCCGAGCGACATCGTCCCCACGCGCGATGTGCTCGTTTGATTGACCGATTTCCAGCCGACCACCATCGCTTTCGACGCGCGAATGCGAGGGTACTTTCGGCGGTTTTTGTGTTCGTCTGCCATGTTCAGGGCGTACCGGGAGCCATATAGAAAGTCTATTCGTTGCGAGCCCGGCGCGGATATTTTCGGCGAAAATTCGCGTCAATGAGTAACGTAAGAAACGCAGCCGCTCCTTTGGCTGGAACCACCCTCGAGGCGCCGAAGTTCACATGCTTTTTGCCGGCTAATTCCTTACGCCGGGCTGCTGTAGAATACGCGTCTTGAGTGCTCGAGCTGAATTCGACCGTCTGCGCGTGGTGCTGGTGAATGCGCGCAATCCTCTCAATATTGGGGCGGCGGCGCGTGTGATGAGCAATTTTGGCTTCATGCACCTGCGCGTGGTGAATCCTTACAAGGTGGCATTTCGGGAGGCGCGGTCGGCGGTGGGCGCGTCGGAGCTGCTGGCGAGCGCGGAGGAGTTCGATAGCGTCGGTGAGGCTGTGGCGGACTGCACGCTGGTGATTGGGACCACGGCTGCGGGGCGGCGGCAACTGCAGCATCCGGTACGAGGGTTGGAGGAGGGCGCGCGGATGATTCGCAGGCGCCTCGGGGCGAGCCGTGTGGCGCTGCTTTTTGGCTCGGAGAGAATCGGGCTCAGGAATGACGATATGAGCCATTGCCATTGGTTGATGCGGATTCCGACGCGGGAAGAACACGGATCGGTGAATTTGGGGCAGGCGGTGGCGATTTGCCTCTACGACATTGCGCGGGGGCTGGGTGTGGGCCCGGCGTTGGCTCGAGAGAAAGAGGGGGCGGCTACCGGGGTGGAGTTCGCGCGTATTGACGAGGTGATGCTGGAGGTGTTGCGGCTAAGTGGGTTTGTTAAGCCGAGAGCGTCGGTGCTGGCGGAGGAGAAGCTGCGGAGGTTGATTCGGCGGCTGAAGTTGTCTACGAAGGATGCGGAAGT
>Ga0224544_1000107_pt1 | contig 11285 bp, 4 predicted proteins | sample 714P11014metaG_FD_179904 | JGI IMG/M metagenome (GOLD analysis project Ga0224544, IMG submission 179904) | Peat soil microbial communities from Stordalen Mire, Sweden - 717 P1 10-14 | ecosystem: Environmental > Terrestrial > Soil > Wetlands > Peat | place: Sweden: Norrbotten County, Stordalen...
CGCACCGTGGACGTGAACCCACCGGGACCGGTCCAGCTCCACGAGCCGCCACTCCCCGGTTGCGGGCCGAGATTGACCGTGCTGCCGAGGGGCACCGTGACGCTGACAGCGTTCTGCCAGGCTCCTCCGTTCACTTCGAGATAAGGAACAATCGGAGTCGGGGCGATTGCGATAGTAAACGCCTGCGTGCTGGTAACTCCGTCGGGATTGGTGTAAGTCGCAATGTAGACATTCGCAGGTGAAGTCAGGGGAATGCCGTTGATAGCCCGCGCCGTGGACGTGAACCCACCGGGACCGGTCCAGCTCCACGAGCCGCCACTCCCCGGTTGCGGGCCGAGATTGACCGTGCTGCCGAGGGGCACCGTGACGCTGGCAACGTTCTGCCATGCCGCCCCGTTGACCTCGATATAGGGAACGATCGAAGTGGAGTTGACCATGATGGTAAAGACCTGCGTGCTGGTAACTCCGTCCTGGTTGGTGTAAGTCGCCGTGAAGACGTTGGTGGGCAAAGTCAGAGGAACTCCATTGATGGCCCGCGCCGTGGACGTGAACCCATTAGGACCAGTCCAGCTCCATGAACCGCCGCTGCCCGGTTGCGGACCGAAGTTCACCGTGTCGCCATAGTTCACCGTGACGCCGGCGACGTTCTGCCACGCCCCTCCGTTCACCTCGATATAGGGAACGATCGAAGTGGGGTTCACCGTGATGGTAAACACCTGCACGCTTTGAAATCCGGCGGGATTCGTGTAAGTCGCCGTGTACACATTGGTGGGCGAAGACAGAGCGACGGCGTTGAGGGCCCGCGCCTTAGACGTAAACCCATTGGGACCGGTCCAGCTCCACTTACCGCCACTGACCGGTTGGGGGCCGAAATTGACCGTGTCGGTGGGGTTCACCGTGACGCTGGAGACATTCTGCCACGCTCCTCCGTCCACCTCGATATAAGGAACGATGGGAGTCGCGTTGGCCGGGTTCACCTGAAGTGTCACCTGCGCCGTCACGATGCCGTACTCACTTAGAAGGTTATTGGCTGGCGTAAAGGTGGCGATGATCACCTGAGGGCCGGGAGTGAGCACGGTTCCCGCGCAGGGCAGGTAACTGAAGGTCCCGGGTATGTTCGCGGTGGCATTGAGCTGCACTCCGCTCAGCGCGATGGCCGCGCTCATCGGCGCAGGCGTCGCCCAGGTGATAACCGGCAAAAGCTGGTTGACCACATCGATGGTCTGCGAGACCGGAGCAGCGGCAGCGTAGTTCGTATTACCCGCCTGGTTCGCCGTGACCACGACATTGCCCACTCCGGTGATGGTCAGCGTGGAGCCGCTCAGTTTAGCCGGGCCTGTAAAGCTGAAGGTGACCGGGTTACTCGAACCGCCGCCAGTGGCTGTCAGCGTATAAGGACCACCGAAGCCGTAAGCGATCTGGGATGGCAACCCGGTGAATGTAATGGCCTGGGGTATCTGATTCACGATCAGAGTCAGCGAAACCGGAGCAGCAGGAGCATAGACCCCGCTGCCCGCCTGATTGGCAGTTACAGTCACGCTGCCTGCTCCGGTGATAGTGAGTAACAGGCCCTTGAGGGTAGCCGGGCCGGTTACGCTGAAAGTTACAGGATTGCCCGAAGCTCCACCGCTCACGCTGAGCGTGTAGGGTCCCGCCGAACCGTAAGTCGCGACCGAGGGCAGACCGCTGAGGAGGATTGTCTGGCCCGTCTGGGGCGCGATGGTGAACGGGCAGCTGGCGCCGACCGTGCCGATCTTGTCCTCGACACCGACGCTGAAGGGGCCCGGGGCCAGCGGTGTGCCGGTGATAGCGCCGGTTGCGGTGTTCAGGAACAGGCCGGCGGGCAGCGTGCCGGTGACCGAGAAGGTGTAGGGCTGTGAGCCGCCGGTGACTGTCTCGGCCGCGCTGAACGCCACCTCCACCGTGCCCGCAGTGGTTGCCGAGCAGGTGACCGAGACCGCCTGCGCGGTCACGCCGAACTGGGTGCTGGTGGTGGTCAGGTTCAGCGCGGTGTTGTTCGGATTCAGCGCCAGGGTTGCCGTCAGCGTGTCGCTGCTGGTGGTAGTCGCGAAGACCAGGTTGCCGAGAGTCGCCTGTCCATTGGTGGTGGATGTGCTCGCCGGGACCGGGGTCGGGCTCAGCGCACTCTTGAGATCGGTCACGCTGAGGCTGGCCGCGGCGGCGGTAAACGGCTGCGTGCTCTCGGTGACTGTGACCATGGGCGCCGGTGACATGGCTACGTTGGTCACGGTGCCGGTCGCGGGCGGTTCGTTGGCTGGGTTGAAGCTCAGCGCGTAGTTGGTCTGGACCGCGCCCAGGTCATAGCACTTCGTCGAGTTGTAAGTCGTTGAGTCAGGATCGCCGCGCTGGTCGGTGGTAACTCCGTTCGGGATCAGCGCAGACGAGGCCGCGCAGATAGCCGGGCTCGCCGGCAGCGGCAGCATCGTCGGCGTGGATCCGCCGTAGTAGCCCAGCGGGGCGAGGTTCGGGTTGCCGGAGATCGGGTTGTTGTTGGCGGTGCAGCCGTTGCAGTCGTCCTCGGTGGTGGTGCCGCTGTCGAAGTTTTGGTAGTAGAGGTTGTAGCTTGCGTTGATGGTGCCTGGGGTCTCGGCAGCCATCCCTGCGCCGTTCGCGGTTGGCGACGAATTCAGGGTAAAGATATTGTTGGTCGCTGTAAGAGTGCCGAACTGTACGGCTATACCGCCGCCCGCTCCGTTGGCGGTGTTTCCGGAGAAGGTGCTGTTGCTGATCGTTGCTTCCCCTTCGAGGAAAACGCTGATACCTCCCCCGTAATCCGCTGAAATATTCCCCGAGAAGGTGCTGTAACTGACGGTCAGCGACCCGCCGGCAGCGTAGATGCCGGCACTGCCAACACCGGTAGCTTGGTTCCCGGAGAAAGTACTGTCCGTAACGGTCAGCGTTTCCGCGTTGCTCCAAATGCCGCCGCCCTGGTCGTAGGCGGTATTGTTCGACAAGACGCTGCCTGAGACGGACAGGGCGCCTCCATTGTTGTAGATGCCGCCGCCGTAGTCTGCATTTCCGCCGGTGATGGTTAGACCAGAGATGCCCACCGTGGCGGCGGGACTGACCTGGAAGATGCTGCCCACGGTCGAGGAATTGTTCCCCGAGACGGTGATGATATTCGCGCCGAGCCCCTGAATGGTGATCAGGCCGTTCAGAGCCGGCAACGGACTGGCCAGCTTGATGGTGTTCTGGAGCGGCGTGTTGCTGGTGGCAAACACCGCGGGGCTGAAGGTGATGGTCCCGGCGCCGCCGCTGTTGGCCTCCGCCGCGGTGATCGCGTCACGCAGGGTGCAGCTCGTGCCCGTACCAGGGCAGTTGGCCGCGTTGCCGCTGGCATCGTCCACGGTGTTCGTCACCACGTAACCCGGAATCGGCGCGAAGTTCGCAGTGATGGTCTCCGGGTTATTCAAGGTCACTATGGTGGCGGCGATTGTGGAGCTGGCGATGTCGCTGGGCACGTTGCCGGCCCAGTTCACGAAGTAGTAGCCGGAAGCCGGTACCGCCTGGATCTCCCACGAGGTCGTGGCCAGTTCATACGTGCCCGAGGAGACGGGTTCGCCTGGCCCGATCGGCCCGATGTTCACCGAACCCTCCAGAGGCGACGAGGAGGAAACGTTCAGCTGATAGTACTTATCGAAGACCGCTGTGTCGCTGGTGGTACTGATGGTCGGCGTCAACGTGACGCTGTCGGCGCCGGTAAGAGTGCCGGCGGTCCACTGCGAAAAGACATACTCGATGCCCGTCCCGCCCGGCTGCGGCGATGTGGTCGACAGCGTGTACGGCGTGCCGATGGTGAGACTCGGCATCTGGGTCATGCTGTAGGTGTTGCTGCCGATCATGAAGCTCAGCCCGGAAGGGTTGGTCCCGATGGTGACATTCACGGAGGACGCCGCGCCCGTCCCGCTCAGCCCGACGCTCTGTGTGGCGCCGGTGACGTTCAGATTGTTGTCAGTAAGAACGACGGAGCCGGAGTTTGTGCCCGGACCTGCCGGTTGAAATTCAATCTCGACCGTGCAATTGCCGGCTGCGGCCAGCGAAAAGGCAGAGTCACCCGAAGCGGTCTGCGTGCAGGTGGACGACGAATCCCACAGGAAGCCGGCAGCTACGCTGGGGTTGAACCCAGTTGAGGGAACAGTAAAGACCAGCGGCTCATTGCCGATGTTCTCCACCGTGAATCCCAGCGGGCCGTCGGTGGAGTCGAGCTGGCCGACGTCGGTCGTCGTCTGGAAACTGAGAGTGGGCGGCTGCGTGTGCTGAACCTCCACCACGCGACCGTTGGCGTCCGCGATAAACAGATCGCCTGCCCCATCGAGGGCAACGGCTGGAGGATAAGAAACAGCAGTGCCATTCACAATCGGATCGATTGCAACGGCCCCTCCACCTCCCGCCGGCACCTCCACCACGCGAACATTATTGGTGTCTGCGATAAACAGATCGCCCGCGGCATCCACAGCCACATCCTCTGGAAAAGCGAGCGAAGTGCCGTTTACTGTGGGGTCGATAGCAGTCGCCGCGCCGCCGCCGGCCGGAACTTCCACAATCCGGCTGTTGTTCAAGTCTGCTATGAACAGGTCGCCTGCGCCGTCCACCGCCACGCCGTTTGGAGAATGCAAAGGCTTGCCGTCGACCGTCGGGTCGATGGCAATGGCTGCGCCGCCGCCGGCCGGAACCTCCCAAACGGAACCGCCGAAGTCTGCTATGAACAGGTCGCCTGCGCCGTCCACCGCCACGCCTTCTGGAGAATTTAAAGAAAGACCACTCGCCGCGACGGCAATCGCTGCGCCGCCAGTGGGCACCTCCACGACGCGGTGGTTGTCACCATCCGCGATGAACAGATCGCCCGCGCCGTCCACAGCCAAGCCGCCAAAACCGTCTAACCCCAGACCATTCACCGTCGGAGTGACGGCAACAGGCGTGCCACCCCCGGCCGGCATCTCCACGATGCGGCTGTTTGTATCGTCTGAGATGAACAGGTCGCCTGCGGCGTCCACCACTACACCGGAAGGATAACCCAACAGCTCGCCGTTCACTGTCGGGGCGATGGCAGTCGCTGTCCCCGGTCCATATGCGATCTGCGGACCGGTGCCGATGCCGTAGACATACGCAGTCGCCAGGACGGTGCCAGTACGGTTCGCGCCGGAGTAGAAGACCACTGCGCCCATGCGCAGGCCGGCGAAGGCGGGCGTGAACTTCACATTGACGGTGCAGTCCGTCTGCGAGCTGTAGGTTTGTGCGGTGCAGGTGCTGTCGCCGCCATCGGTAAAGTCCAGGCCGGACGCGCCCTGGGTGAGCACACCGATGCTGCCGACGACCGTGCTGGAAGCGACGGTGAAGTAGATCGGCTGCGTGATGGAGGAGCCGACCGCGACCGAGCCGAAGTTTGTGCTCGTCGGCGTCGTTCCTGGAACAGCCGTTCCGCCAGGCAGAGCGCTGGCAATGGGACCCACCGTCGTCGAGCCGTTGACCTTGCCCCCGTAGTTGAAAACCGCAACGGCACTGGATGTGCCGCCATAGGCGGCGTGGGCGAAACCGCCGCCGTCGCCGGTCACCCCCGGTTGTCCCGCCGTGGCCGAAAAGCCCGCCCCGCTGACATTGTCGAGAGTCACGCTTCCCAGGTTCACAAAGATCGCCGGCCCGGCGGCCGCACCGCCACCGCCGCTTCCTCCGCCGGCAGCGCCTTCGCCGTTGTCTTCCACACCGCCGCCCGCTCCTCCAGCCACTCCTCCCACAGCTGCTGCCGATGCACCGCCATTGCCGCCATAACTGCTTGCGCCGCCGCCCCCACCGCCAAAACCGGCGTTGCCGCCATTGGTGGCGCCAATGGTGCCTGCGCCGCCGCCTCCACCGCCGAAGCCACCCGCTCCGGGATTCTGAGAAGAGCCTCCGCCACCACCACCAAAGCCGCCCGCGCCGCCGTCCCCCACATTGCCGCCGCCGCCGCCAATGTTGTCCGCATACCCGCTTCCGCCGGTGCTGTTGCTGGGGTACGAGCTGCCGCCACCGCCGCCGCCGCTGCCGCCGCTGCCGCCGCTGCCGCCGCTCGAACTGCCGTTGCCTCCAGGCCCAGTCACTCCGCCACCGCCTGGCCCGTAAGTACCCGTGCCCGGGCCGCCGGCAAATCCCAGGCCACCGCCGCCGCCCCCGTCCAACGCAGCTTCGGTACCGTCGCCGCCATTGCCCCCGGCCACGCTGCAGTTGGCGAAGGTTGTGTTTTCGACCGTGACAACCGCGGTTGCCTGGTTCACAAACAAGCCGGCGCCAAAGCCCGCGCCGCCACCTCCGCCTGCGTCCCCTCCCCCACCGGCTCCGCCGGTGGCATTGGCGTTCTGGATTTGCAGGTGGTTCAGCGTCACCGCGACGTTATCCACAAAGAAGACGCGGTACTTACTCCCGCCGTCGATGATGATGTCGCCGTACTCTCCGCCGTCGATGGTCAGGTTGTAGCCGTTGATGCCGCCCGGCGTCGTAGCCGTGGCAAAGATCGGAGGCAACGGCCCGCCCAGCGTGATGGTGCACGGCGCCGACGCGCAACTGAAGTCGATGATGTTCGTTCCGCCCGCCGCATTGGCCTGCAAAATCGACCAGCGCAGGTCGCCGGGATTACCCGTTCCAAGTCCGTCCCCGGCATTGGCGGGGCTGTTGGCCGCCGTGTCGGTAAAAACAGTCACAGTAAAGGTCGTGGCGCTGGCCGTTGCGCTCAGAAGCAACAGCGCCAGCACCGGAACAGCCAGGCGGGCGAAAGTACCAGGGGTCAGGAGAGGGGCGGACGACGTGGTCATCGGCAGGATTTCCTTTGAGGACTCGGCCACTCCATTTGGGAACGGGGTGGGCGATCAGCACAGCGATTCATTGCACCTGCCATGGCGACGTCCTACGGCAGCATTGGCGCGCTGGGGAAGCGCGGGCTTACCTGCGTGCGAGGGCTCAGATCGAACAGAGCTTGAATTAGGAAATTACGGCTATGAATAGGAATGAATGGAAAGACGATGATCTCGCGGGCAAGAGGCGAATGTCAAGCAGACTCGGCGCATTTTCATGATCGGATGAAGCATCGTTCGTAAGAGCCGTGAGTTTTGAGACCATTACACGCGCGCGTGTGAGCGTCTATTGGGACAGCTTTGCGTGGGTTGAGCGCGCCAAGCATGGATCCAGCGGCCAACCTTCGGGAAACCGGTCATACAGCCAAGATGCAGAAATTGGCAACGCCATCCCTCCCGCTACATGAAGTGGACATAGATCCTTCGACGTTTCTGGGATTCCGGAGCGAAGTCCCGCGTGGTACAAGACCCTGCGGTGACGCTGTGGTGACTAAGCCGTTTCCAAACCGGCGAAAACCAGAGCAAACCGCTGCAACGTGAAAATGAGCTTTCACCCGTGTCACCATTAGCGTTCTGCGAGACTCGCACAATCCATGCAAACCCTGAAAAATGGCTCCAGACCCGCTTTCACGGCGATAACACCAGCAAGTATGCGCCGCTGTTGGATTCAGAAGGGGTTTGGCGTATCCACGCCAAGAAAGACCTTTTCGGCGCACGGCGGACGCACCACAATGGCAGCATGCAGCGAACAGGGGTGGCGCGTCCAAAGGTGAGCCTTGGGCGGCACAAGCGAACGTGCTCCGTTTGCGCCCACCAGATGCGCGAGAAAATCGAGGCTGCTTTTCTTGGCTGGCGCAGCCCGGCGAGCATCGCAGAGGAATTCGGCCTCACCGACCGCGCCAGCGTCTACCGTCACGCGCACGCGCTGGGCCTGTCCTCGAAGCGGCAAAAAAACCTCCGGGCGGCTCTGGAGCGGATCATCGAAAAAGCCGGTGAGGTGGATGTGACGGCTTCTGCGGTAGTCGCTGCCGTCCAGGCCTATGCGAAGATCAACGCAGCCGGGGAGTGGATCGACCGCACGGAAACCACTTCGATGAACGACCTGTTCGAGAAGATGAGTACTCAGGAGCTAGAGGCATACGCGCAGACCGGAGCATTGCCGGAATGGTTCACAGCGACGGTGGGCGAAACTGAGAATGTCGTTCCGAAAAGGATAGTCGTTGATGTCTGAAGGCCCTCAGAAACGGCTGGGCGCAACAGATTCCGGTCTAAGGCCCGGAAGGTATGCCCGTGGCTCCGCGCAGTCTAGGGCGGCTGCCAAGGCCATGGTGGTGGCACGGAAGGCAAGCGAAGAGGAGCAAGGCTTTCAGGTTGTGACCAGATATCCGTATTGCCGGTAATACGGACAGAAAACGGGAAACTCGGCCTGCATTGGTAGTGGTCAGTCTGAATTTCGTTCGCCGTTGGGCTTTCTGAACGCCCGCCTTGCGAACAATATCAGCGCGACCAATACGACAAGGGAGACCGAAATAATTTCTGCTTTGAATCTGACGAACTGCGAAGGTGTGAAGACGACAGAATCGTAGGGGACCAAGAGGAGAGTATTAAAGATCACAAACACGGCGTAACAGGACATGCCGACGGCGGTCCATGCTGATACCGTGCGAGCCACGCTTTTGATCTTGCTCATGCAAACCGATGTTTTCATGCCGCCAAACAGCCGACAAGGTCATCTGCATAGTCCCAGGGAGGACCGAACCCGTTCGTGCCGGACGTGTAGTCGGCCATACGGAACATTCCCGCACGAGTTCCTCTGACCCACCCGCTGGATCTGGCTCTGCTCTAGTCCTTCCGTCCAAAATGGCGTTCGAAGAGTTCCCGCGCCTGGCGCTCTCCCTCGTCGCTGAACGCTACCGACCTCGCTTTGGACTTCGGGTCGGAGATGTATCCTTTGGCGTGGAGTCGCTCCAGCGCATCCCAATCGTGCGATTTCCATGCTCGCCGATTGCCGGCCTGTGTCAGCCACAGCAGTGCCAGAACCGCTTCATCGATTTTGTTGTGGTCGTACTCCACGCCCGGCACCCCGGCACGATCCTACACCGGCGGTTTCCTGCCGGGAAACTACTATCCCAGGGCAAACGGACATGCCCTGCGTCATCGGCAACACCGGAAAAGACATGCTGGTTTACGATTCTGGCTCAATCCCAATCCGATCATTGACCGCCGACCGGATGCGCTGCCGAGATCCCAGGTATTGCTCGGTCGTCTGAATCGAGACATGACCGAGCAGAAGCTGGATCTGATCCAGTTCACCGCCCGCGCTCCGGCACAGCCGAGCGCAGGTTCGTCGCAAATCGTGCGGTGCAAGCGCAGGGATACCTGTGCTCGAGGCCGAAGACTTCACTACGTGCCATATTGTCTTTTCGCTGATACCGTTCCCGAACACTCGGCCCATGCGGCTGATCCTGCGAAAGACCTTCCCTCGATCAATAGAAGCGGAGCTGAGCCAATTGACCAGCTCCAGATGCACCCATTCGGGCATCGGGACAGTGCGGATATGATATGACCTGCCTTGCCAACGAGGTCCACGATGGCCCAGTGCTCCTCCCTTTGCTGCAAGTCTTCGGCTCTCAGATTTACGGCCTCGTGACGCCTCAATCCGCACGCCACCAGAAGAGCCAGCAGGGCTCGGTCGCGCTTTCCCTTCAGCTGTTCAATGTCGGGACTTTGCCACAATGAGCGAGCCTGCTCAGCCGTTAGCCAGTTTCCCATCAGAACGCCATTCTTCTTCAGCCCTTTACGCGTCTGATCCCAGCGGCCAAATCGGAGCTGAGCAGGCCGCAATCGGCGGCCTCGTAGGCCAGTCGCCGAACAGCGCCCAAACGAAGGTTGATGGTGCCGGGGGCCAGCTTCCGGGACTCAAGATGGCTGCGATACCGAAGCACCACAATGCGGTTGAATGCCAGTCGTGGCTCCGAACAGTACCAGTCCACGAACTCGTCGATTGCATGCCGATAACCGCGTTGGGACTCGGGACTGGTAAGACTATTCAGGACTGCTGTTCTGGCGTGTTCGAGATCGGGAAGTCGTAAAATTCTCTTTGGGAGATTCGTTCGACGGTTCCGTTTCTGCTTCATTATTCGTGGCCTCCATTGCCATCGAGCCATGATGGAACATGACAGTCTGCCCAGATGAGGCGGCCCAAATTGCCGTATTGCCGACCACCATCCAAAGAGAAGAGCGTCTGGCGCGGTCCGAATGACTGGCTCCCCGGGGCGGGGAAGGATCGCCTTGTCGGAACTGAGTCAGGGACAAAATCATTTCTGCATCCTTATGCGTTGGATGGACTCTCCGGGACCGTTCCATCCTTCCGCCTGATGCGGCCGGGGTGAGCAGCGGCCAGCCCCTGCGCAGTACGAATGAGCACGGCCCGGCCCGAATCATTTACCCTTCACAACCCTGGTGTTGTCGCCGAAGGTATCAGCTCATCCGCCTCGTTAGCGTTCCGGGACGGAACGAAATTCAGGAGAGGGACCCATCCACAGTGCCCCAGGCATCCTCTGACATGGTCCGCGTCATGGTTCGTGTCGATCCATCCCCGCGCGCAATTCCAGCGACGCCCTGCCTTCCTGTCCTCCGCAGCCTGGCCTTCCTCATCCCCGTTTTGGTGATTCTCCTCTCAGCCTCGCCCCAGGAAGCGCGCTGGGCGCAGCTTTCCTCGCAGGCCGAGCAACTCCGCCAGCAGGGCCAGATCAACCAGGCCATTCCGCTCGCCGAGCAGGCCGTCAAGGTCGCCGCCGCCACCTTCGGTCCCAACGACCGCCGCGTCGGTCTCTCGCTCGACTCCCTCGGTCTCCTCTACAGGAGCATCGATGAGTTCGCCGACGCCGACAGCTGCCTCCGCCGCGCGCTCGCCATCCTCAAAGCCGCCGACGGCCCGCAAAGCAAGGACGCTGGCGCCGTCCTCCTCAACCTCGCTGACCTCTATGCCGACCACGGCCGCTGGGGCGAAGCCGAAAGTGACTTCCGCGAAGCCCTCACTATCGCCGTCCGGGCCTACGGCCAAAATGACCCGCACGTTGCCGACGTGTTGCGCGACGGCGGCAGCCTCATGATCGACGAAGGCAAGCTGGAGCCCGCGGCCCACGTCCTGCGCGGCGCCATCGCCATCTACACCAACGCCGGTCCCGCTTACAGCGCGCAGCTCGCCGCCACCTGCAATCTCGCCGGCCAGGATGTCGCCGATGCCGGCGACCTCAAAGTCGCCGAAACCCTCTTCCAGAAAGCCATCGACCTGAGCGAGAAATCCGAAGGCCCCAACAGCACCAACCTCGCTAATTATCTCGGCAACTTAGCCAATGTCTACAAGGATGAGCAGCGTTTCGCCGATGGCGAGCCGCTCAACCTCCGCATGATCGCCATCCTCCAGCACAACTACGACCT
>Ga0224544_1000108_pt1 | contig 11249 bp, 9 predicted proteins | sample 714P11014metaG_FD_179904 | JGI IMG/M metagenome (GOLD analysis project Ga0224544, IMG submission 179904) | Peat soil microbial communities from Stordalen Mire, Sweden - 717 P1 10-14 | ecosystem: Environmental > Terrestrial > Soil > Wetlands > Peat | place: Sweden: Norrbotten County, Stordalen...
CGGGGGCTACTTCGGCGCGGCTCAGGGCATCTTGCTGCTGGCGATCCTCGCGCTCGGACTCGACGAGAGCCTCCAGCGCATCAATGGCGTCAAGAACCTCCTCGCCGGCGTCGCAAACCTCGTCGCGGGGATCGTCTTCGCCTTCGCCGCGCCGCACGTCGACTGGACTGCCGCCGGCCTGCTAGCCGCGGGCTCGATCACCGGCGGGATGCTCGGCGCGCGGTACGGTCGCCGGCTGCCGCCGGGAGCGTTGCGCGTCGTGATCGTCGCTGTCGGGACCGCGGCGATCGTGCTGCTGCTTACCTAGGACCCCTAGCCGGCGCTCGGCGCGGGCGTGCCGCTAGCGGGCGGCGTGCCGGTATCCGGCGGCCCGTCGCCACCGTTGTGACGGCGGTGCCGGCGATTACTGAACCAGACCCAACCGCCGAGCAGGATCACGGGCGAGGCGTAGAGCCCTGCCATGTACGCGTGGTAGATACAGGCGACCACCATTGCCGGCTACAGACTACCGCGTGGGGACGCGCAAGGAACCTAAGAATGCGAGCTCGCCTTGGGTATGCTCCTCGCGTGTCCGAGCGCAGCGAATACGCCCCCGGAACGTTCTGCTGGTGTGACCTGGCGACGACCGACCAGGACGGCGCGAAGGCTTTCTACGGCGCGCTGTTGGGCTGGGAGACCGATGACATTCCGGTCAGCGACGGCGTCGTCTACTCGATGATGCGGCTGCGCGGCAAGCAGGTCGCCGCGATCGCCCCGCAGCAGCAACAGCAGCGCGACGCGGGAGCACCGCCGGCGTGGAACAACTACGTCTCGGTGATCGACGCGGATGCGATCGTCGAGCGCGCCACGGAGCTCGGCGGCAGCGCCCACGCGCCAGCCTTCGACGTAATGGACGCCGGCCGGATGGCGGTGCTGCAGGACCCGCTCGGAGCCTTCTTCATGGTCTGGCAGCCCGGGCGCCACCATGGCGCGAGGCTAGTGACCGAGGTCGGCGCCCTGACCTGGAACGAGCTCGTGACGAGCGATGTCCCTGCCGCGAGCAGCTTCTACAGCGATCTCTTCGGCTGGACGGTCACTCCGTTCGAGGCTAACCCGACGCCTTACTGGTTGATCATGAACGGCGAGCGGAGCAACGGCGGGATCATGCCGCCGCCTGACCCGATGCCGTCGTTCTGGCTTCCCTACTTCGGCGTCGAGGACACCGACGTGGCGCTCGCCAAGCTCGAGGAGCTCGGTGGCAGCAAGCGCGCCGGCCCCTTTGAGCTGCCGATGGGCAAGATCGCGATCGTCACCGACCCCCAGGGCGCCGGCTTCGCCCTCTACTCGGGGCGGTTCGAGGACTAAGCTCGGCTCGCGAGCTTTCTGCCGCTTGCGCGGCTAGAAACTCGGTCGCTCGCTCGCTTCTGGGAATGGCACGCTCTCGCATGCACGAGACCGCTTGCCTGGCGCTGTCCGAGCGGACGCCCCGGCGGCTAGGTCAATCGCAACCGTCCGGCGCGGCGCGGCTGGATCATGTGTCCCAGCGCTCGAGCCGCCCCCGCAGCGCCCCGAGGAACTGCGCTGCGAGCACCCCGTCGAGTGCGCGGTGATCCCAGGAGAGACCAACGATGCAAATCGGACGGATCGCGATGCTCTCCTCGCCCGACGGGTCGCTGACGACGACTGGGCGCCGCACGATCGCCTCGACGTCGAGGATCGCGATCTGCGGCTGGTTGATCACCGGCGTCGCCATGACGGTGCCGTATTGCCCCGGGTTGGTGATCGTGAACGTGCCGTCGCGCAACTCCTCCGGCTTCAGCTCGCCGGTGCGGGCCCGCGTCGCGAGATCGCGGATCCGCTCCGACAGCTCGGCGATACTCAAGCGCTCGGCCTCGCGGATCACCGGGACGAGCAGCCCCTCGGTGCCAAGCGCGACGGCGATTCCAAGGTTGACCGTGTCGTGGCGCACGATGTCTCCGCCGTCGAGCCAGGCGTTCAGATCCGGGAACTCGGCGAGCGTAGCCATCGTCGCGCTCGCAACGATCGGCAGCGCCGTCGTGCGCAACCGGACGCGCGCCGCCTCGATGGCGCTGAAATCGACCTCGATCCACGAAGTGACCGTCGCGGCTGTCTCGAGCGATCGCTTCATGTGGTCGCCGATCGAGCGGCGCATGCGGGACAGCGGGACTGGTGGCGGCGGCACGTACTGCTGCGCGCCAGCACCGGCGCGGTCGGCGACTGCTGAGAGGACGTCTTGCTTGCGGATGCGCCCGCCCGTACCGGTGCCGGTGACCGTCGCCAGATCGATGCCGTGCTCGGCGGCGAGGCGTTGCACCACGGGCGAATAGAGGTGCTCGCGACCTTCAGCGGCTGCCGCGGTCAGCTTGGGCTCGGCCGCATCGACGACGACGACTGGGACCTCGTGTGAGCCGTCCGATGCGATCAGCGCGATCGCCGTGCCGGTGTTGACGGTCTCGCCGACCTCAACGAGGATCTCGACGAGGACACCGGCGACCGGCGAGGGAAGCTCCGATTCGATCTTGTCGGTATCGATGTCGCAGATCGGCTCCTCGTAGGCGACGGCGTCGCCGGGGCGCTTGCGCCACTGAACGATCGTGCCTTCGGTGACGGAGATGCCCAGCTGGGGCATCACGACCTCAACGTGTGTCGCTGAGGTCATCTCAGCGCCCCATGTAAAGCGGGCACAGGAGGTATCGCGGTGGCTTCCTAGTAGGCGAGGAGCTCATCGCAGGCGGCGCGGATCCGCTCGACGCTGGGTAGGACGGCGCTCTCGAGGGCGGGCGCGAACGGGATCGGGACATCGGGCGCCGCGACGCGCACGATCGGGCCCTCGAGCCACTCGAACGCGCGCTCAGCGATCACCGAGGAAACCTGGGCTCCCATCGCGCAGGTGTAGTTGGCTTCGTCGACCACGACCACCTTGGAGCAATCGCGGACCGCGGCGAGAATCGCGTCCTCATCGAGTGGTGCCAGAGAGCGCAGGTCGAGCAGCCGAATGCTCGCGTCGGGCAGTTGCTCGATCGCCTCGAGGGCGGTGTGGACCATGGCGCCGTAGGCGATGACGACCAGATCGTCGCCGTCGCGGACGGTGCGAGCCGTGAACGGCGTCTCATAGGAGCCCTCGGCCACCTCGCCGCGGACGCGCCGGTAGAGGTTCTTGTGCTCGAGAAACAGCACCGGGTTGGGGTCGGCGATCGCCGCGAGCAGCAGGCCCTTGGCGTCTTCCGCGCTCGACGGCGCGAGAACCTTCAGACCGGGAGAGTGAAGGAACCAGGCCTCCGGATTCTGCGAATGGTAAGGCCCGCCAGAGAAGCCGCCGCCGCTCGGCAGGCGCACGACGATCGGTACGGCGACGCCGAGCCGGTAATGGAGCTTGCCGGCGACGTTAACGATCTGGTCGAAGGCGCAGGCGACGAAATCCGCAAACTGCATCTCGCAGACCGGTCGCATTCCGACGATCGCGGCCCCGACGGCCCCGCCAACGATCGCTTCCTCGCAGATCGGCGTGTCGATCACCCGGTCGGCGCCGAACTCCGCCAAGAGTCCGTCGGTGACCTTGAACGCACCGCCGTGGACGCCGATGTCCTCGCCGAGCAGGATGACGCGCTCATCCTCACCCATCGCAACACGCAGGGCGTCGGATATCGCTTCGAGATAGCTCAGCTGCGCCATCAGCGAAAACCGCTCCACGGGGCGAGCCCGAGCCCCATCGGGATCGCCTCGCCATCGCAGAACACTCCCGTTGTCGCGGTGGCCGGGTCCGGCAGCGGCATCGCAAGCGCTTCGGTGGTGGCCTGATCGACCTCGGCTGTAACCGAAGCTGAGATCGTCTCGACGTCGACGCCAAGCGCAACCAGGCGAGCGCGCTGGAGTGCGATCGGATCACGCGCCGCCCACTCGGCGAGCTGCTCGGCAGGCACGTAGCTTGCGTCGTCGTGGAGGCCGTGGCCGTGCATGCGCATAGTGTGGGCCGCAATCAGCGTCGGGCCACCGCCGGCGAGCGCGCGCTCGCGCGCCTGGCGGACGACGTCGAACACAGCCTCGACGTCGTTGCCGTCAACGCTCACGCCGAGCATCCCGTAGGCCGCGGCGCGCTCCACGGGGTCGACGACGAACTGTCGCGAGCTCGGAGTCGAGTAGGCGTACCCGTTGTGCTCGAGTACGAAGATCGCGGGTACCCGCTGAACGGCGGCGAAATTCATCGCCTCGTGCCAGTCGCCAACCGACGTCGCGCCATCGCCGAACAGCGCGAGCGAGCAGCGCGCCTCGCGGCGCAGCTTGAACGCCATAGCCATACCGACGGCAACCGGCATCATGTCGGGCAGCATCGACACCATGCCGAGCACACCGAGAGTTGCGTCACCGAAGTGGACATTCCCTTCGCGTGCCGCGCTGACACCTCCTGGGCGTCCGAGGTAGTGCGCGAGAACCGCTCGCGGCGAGGTGCCTTTGACGAGATGTGCTCCGAGGTCGCGGATCAGCGGACAGACCGGATCGGCAGGTCCGAGGGCGAAGGCAGCGCCGACGCAGGTCGCCTCCTGACCGCGGCCGTCATAGAACGAGCCCGGCACCTTGCCCTGCTTGTATAGGCTGACGCCCCGCTCCTCGATGGCGCGGTGCAGCACCATGAAGCGGAACAGCGCCACGCGGTCGTCCCGGTCGAGATACGGCGGCTCGGCCCCGCGCTCCGCCGCAAGGGGTTCGCTGCGGGCGGCTGGCGAACGCCGCCGATCCTTGGACAGCGACTCGGCCGGTTGGTTGGGCGGGGCTGCCTGATTCGACGCGACGCGCATCCCGGATCGTCAGACGCCTTCCGCGACGGCGTCTTGCGGGAGCTCGTAGCGGTTGCGGATCGCGTAGAGGGTGGTGCGCTCGGCAGCGGGGCGACCGGCCCGGTGGGCGGCGTCGATGAAGTCCTCGGGGTCGAGCCTGACACCGTGATAGGAGCCGGCCATGCGGCTGATCGACTCCTCCATCAGCGTTCCACCAAGGTCGTTGACGCCCCAGCGAAGCGATTCGGTAGCGGCGGCGAGGCCCATCTTGACCCAGGAGCTCTGCAGGTTGCGAACCGTACTGCCGAGGGCGAGGCGGAACACGGCGGTGTGCTTGAGCTTCTCCTCCGTCGAAAGCTCCTCGACGCCGTGGGTGCGACCGAGCAGCGTCTGGAAGGGAATGAACGAAAGCGGCACGAACTCGGTTATCCCGTCGGTCCGCTCCTGGAGCTCGCGGATCACGCGCATGTGCTCGGCGAGCTCCCACGGTTCCTCGATGTGGCCGAACATGACCGTCGCGGTCGTGCGCAGGCCGCCGCGGTGGGCGGCCTCAACGATCTCGACCCAGCGGGCGACCGGCAGCTTGTTGGGTGAGATGCGCTCGCGCACGCCGTCGTGGAGGACCTCGGCCGCCGTCCCCGGGACCGAGTCGAGCCCTGCTTCGCGCAGGCGCGCGAGGACCTCGCTCGGTGCAAGACCTGAGATGTCGCACATGTGCGCGATCTCCATCGGCGAGTACGCGTGGACGTGGAGCTGGGGCGCGGTCTCCTTGATGATCGAGAGCCAGCGCTCGTAGTCGGCGAGTGTCCAGTCGGGATGGATGCCCGACTGCATGCAGATCTCGGTTGCGCCGAACTCGACGGCCTCGTGGATCTTCTGCTCGAGCGCCGCGCGGTCGTGCTCGTACGCGTCCGGCGAGCGCCGCCCCTGACCGAAGCCACAGAAGGCGCAGCCGACGATGCAGATGTTCGACACGTTGATGTTTCGGCAAACGACGAACGTGACCGTCTCGCCGACCAGCTCCGCGCGCAGCTCGTCGGCGGCCTCGCGGAGCTCTTCGATCGCCTCCGGCCGCGACTCGGCGAACAGCGCTGTGAGCTCATCCTCGCCGAGCGAGATGCCGGCGCGCCCCTTGGCGATCGCGGCAGGAACGAGATCTCGGCGGATGACGCGATCCGACCCGCGGCCCGACCCGCGCCTGGGTATGAACGACCAGTAGCGCGACTTGATCACATCGAGGACGCCCTGAGACTGCCAGTCGGGCCCGATGTGCGAGCCGTAGACGCAAAGGCGCTCAGTCAGCGCGACGCCGTCAGCCTGTAGACGGCGGCGGACCTGGTGCGGCGAGGGGAAGGGGTGCTCAGGCGAGATGTGATCGCCGTTCTGCGAGAGGCCGCCGAGATCGCTCGCACCGGTCATGACCAGCTCGGGCCACCAGTCGGACAGGTTGGGCGGCACCTGAATGCCGACGCCCGGGAGCAGCTCATGCGCAACGCCCACGAGTTCCTTGATGTCGTCGATCGAGACCTCGCAGGCCCAGGGCGGGAGCGGGAGATCAGGATGACGTCCAAGCCCCGTCCGCCAGTAGTCCTCGGCTGCGGCGCTCGCGATCTCCGCTGGCTCCTCGCCGTAGTACCGGCGGTGAGGGACGAAGTTCTGCAGGATCACCTCCTGCAGTTGACCGTGCTCGCGTTGGAGCTGGGCGAGCGCTTCGAGCGCGGCGATGCGGTCCGCCGGCATCTCACCGATCCCTACCAGGATGCCGCTCGTGAACGGGATGCGCAGCTCCCCGGCATCGCGAATCGTCTGGAGTCGCAGCGCCGGGTCCTTGGTCGGCGACGCCACGTGGGCCAGCAGGTCGGAGCGCAGCGACTCGAGCATCAAACCCTGCGAGGCCGTCACCTCGCGTAACCGAGCGAGATCGCCGCGCGAAAGCGCGCCGAGGTTCGTGTGCGGAAGCAGCCCGCGCTCGAGCGCGCGCTCGCAGCACCAGACCACGTACGCGACGAAATCGTCGAAGCCGAGGGCCTCGAGGCGGTCTCGAACGCCGGCGTGGGAGCCGGGATCATCGCCCGTCAGGACGAGCAGCTCCTTGACGTTGCGGTGCGCGGCGTGGTCGAGCAGCGCGATCACCTGATCCGGCTCGTGCAGGTGCGGCTGGTGCGTCGCGAACGCGCAGTACTTGCAGTGCGACACGCAGGTTCGCGACAGCGAAAGCGTCACGTTGCGCGAGAAAGTCACTCTCCGAGTTTTCCTCAATCTCGTCGAGAGCTCAGACGCGTGCTGTGGGACGGGGGCAGGGTGCTCTGGCATTGGCTAGGACTCTCGGTCGCCTGGAGATCTGACGCTGTCCGCTTGGCCCAGGAACGAACCGTACTGCCCGCGGAAGAAGACGAGCGGCTCGACTTCGCCCTCGCGCACCTCCAGCCGGCGAACCGCGCCGACAACGATCAGGTGGTCGCCCGCCTCGTGCTCCGCGTCAATCGTGCACTCGATCCAAGCGAGAGCGTCGTCGAGCGCGGGACCTGCCGCCCGGTCGTGCCAGGAGACGCCGGCGAAGCGGTCGATGCCGAGGCGTGAGAACTGGCGCGAAGCCTGCTCGTGGTGGGCGGCAAAGATGTTGACGCAGAAGCTGCCCGACTCGCGGATCTTCGGCCAGGTCGCCGAGCTCTTCGCCGGGCAAAAGAGGATCAGCGGCGGATCGAGCGACACGGAGGTGAACGAGTTGCTCGACATGCCGACCGGTCCGTCGCGGTGATGGGCGGTGATAACCGTAACCCCGGTCGGTAGGTGACCCAGGACGTTGCGAAAGCACTCGCTGTCGATCCGCAGATCGATCTCGTCGGTCATTGGCCCTGGACGTTAGCGGGCTGGGTGCAGGTACTCGTAATAGGTCACCGGCTCGGCGTAGGCGCCGTAGCCGGTGATGTCCGAGCGCGTGAGGTTTTCGACCGGCAGCTCGAACAGGTTGACGGCCGGCACATCTGCGTCGACGATCTGCTCGGCGTGCGCCACGAGGCGCTGCGATGCAACTCCGGCAGCCGTCGTTCGAAGCCGCGCGAGCACGGCCTCGAGGGTGGCGTTGCGGTAGCCATCGGCAGCCGCCGGGCTAGTCACGTCGATGCTCGCGTCATCGTTCTCGATCAAGCTGAAGCCGGCGCCGCCGAGCACGGGAGCGATGTCCTCGATCGTCGAGTCGAGACGGTGGGCCTGCGCAAGCGCGAGCAGCTGATCCGCGTTGTAGACGACCACAGGCTCCAGCGTCACCCCAACCTCCGAAAGCTGGCTGACCAGCGACGCGAGCTCCTTTGCCTCGTCCCCGTTGGCGAGCTCCGCGTCCACGTAGACACGAAGGCTGAAGCCGTTCTTATAGCCGGCCGCTGCAAGTAGCCGGCGAGCCTCCGCGAGGTCGTACCCGGCCGGCTGGACTTGGCCGTAGACGGACGGCACGGCCAGGACGTCGGGTGTCGCGTGCCCGTAGTAGATCCGGCCGCTGAGGTCGGAGCGCTCAACCGCCAGGTTCAGCGCGCGTCTCACGAGCACGCTGGCGAGCGGACCGCGCGAGACGTTGAGCAGCCACGACTCGACCGTGGGACCGGTCTGGAGGATGCTCGCGCTCACGTGACTCGCCGACCCGTACAGGAGCACGTCGGTGTAGTCCATCCAGTCGACCGCGCTCGTGTGGTCGGCAGAGCCGTCGAGCAGAGCCGCCACACGTTGGCCGCCACTTGGTGTCTGCTTGATCTCGACCTTGCGGTAGTAGGGATGGACCCACGAGTAGGGGTTGGCGAGCAGCACCAGACGTCGGTTGGCGAGGAACGAGCTCACGTAGTAGGCGCCGAACGTGGCCGAGTGGGTGGCGCCCCACCGCTCAGCCCAGGGATCGCTCCCCGTGGCGTGGGCAAGATAGAGCTTGCGGTCGTAGACGCCCTCGTCGAACCAGGCGAGCACGCCGAGCAGGAACGGGCTTGGGCCGCTGACGTTGATCCGAACGGCGTAGCGGGCGAGGACGGTAACGGGATCGCGGACGTCGAGGTTCGCGAGTGAAAAGAGGAACGGAGCCACCGGCGACGTCGCGAGATCACGTTTGATGCTCCAGCTCACGTCGGCTGCGGTGAACGGATCGCCCGTCGGGCCGCGCACGCCGCGGCGCAGCTCGAAGGTGTAGTCCCCGCCCCGACTTGCGTGCCAGGAGGTTGCGAGGTAGGGCACGACGGACGCGGCGTCGGGGAGCACCGTGTCGGGGCCCGGCGGCGCAGCGGTCGGGCGCACCAGCTCGCTCGACCAACTTTGGAGTAGCGCCGTCGCCGCTGCGGGCGTGCCGGACTCGTCGAGGTCCGCCGGCAGCTCGGGCACCAGGTCGATGAAGGTGCGGTTCGGCGGCACAGTGGCGCCGCCGTGAGCGGACGAGCCACAGCCGGCGACGAGCAGCGCGACGCAGATACCGCTTGCCAGGCGGCCCCTCGCGGTCAAGGCTGCGGACCTGCGACGGTCAGCCGCGCGGCGGCGCAGGCTCGCTCGCCTCCGCTTCGAGGCCGGAGCGGACCACACGCTCGAGTCGTCCCTGAGCCGCCGCAAGCCCGCCAGAGTCGCCGCCTGGTCCGCGGAGGATCCAGGCGAAGACCACCGCGATCAGCCCGCCCGCTAGCGGGCCGACGACGTAAAGCCAAAAGTGTGCGAAGTGCCCGCTCATCAGATCCGGCCCGAACGAGCGCGCCGGGTTCATCGACGCGCCGCTGATCGGGCTCGACCAAAGGCCGGCGAGGGCGATGTAGCCGCCGACGGCTACGGCCGAAAGCGTGCCGACATTCTGCGCGCGTGAGGCGGTGCCGAGGATCGTGCTGACCAAGCCAAGCGTCAGGAACAACTCGATGAGCATCGCTTTCCAATCCGCGACGTGCGCGCCCGGGAGTGTCGCGCCAACGCCGGCAGCGCTGCCGATCACCTTTTCAACGAACAGGCATGCGAGGCTGGCGCCGACCAGCTGGACCACGATGTAGCCGGGGACGCGCTTCCACGGGAAGTCGCCACGCAGCGTGAAGCTGATCGTCACAGCCGGGTTCAGGTGCGCGCCGGAGACCGCGCCCATGAACAAGATGATCGCCATCACCATCAGCCCTGGAGCAGTGACGGCCGCCGCGCGGCTGACGGCTCCGTGGGTCGTGGCAACGAGGACGCCGCCGCCGGCCGCGACCACCACGAGCAGGAAGGTGCCGAAGAACTCGGAGAACAGCCGCCGCCATTCGAGCGCGGTGTTGTCGAAGTCGACCGTAGCCGGGAACTCAAGCCCGAGCAGCACTCGACTACGGCTCGCCTGCTGCGGACTGGCCTCGCGCACCTTTTGGCGCCTGCTCATCGTCGGCGCGAATCTAGCGGACCCGCGTGGGGGGCGCCGCGCGCCAGGCGCGCTCGTGGCGTTGCGCGCATTGACAGCCGGCTCGCGGCCGCCTAGCTTCGGTCGGGGAGCAGGGACCGCTCCTGCTCCGGAGCAACCGTGATGAAGATTCCCCGATGTCGCGCCGGTCGTGCTCAGCCCTGGACCGCAGGGGCGCATGTCGGCCCGCTTGCTCTACTTGCCGCGGCATCTGGATTGCTTGCGTTCTCGACCGCCTCTGGGGCGAGGCCGACTGCCGCTCACCCGACTGCCGTCCCGATCGTGCGACTGCGGAGCGTCGCCAGCAGGCGCGAATCGCGGCGCAAGCCTGCGGGGAAAACGCCGCGGATCACTGTACAGCCAACGCCTGCCTACGCGGCCCCCGGAACCGCGGTGCACTTCGCGGCCACCGCCACCGGCAGTCCGAAGCCGACGGTGCAGTGGCAGATCTCGACCGATCACGGCGCGCGCTGGAGCAACGTCCGCGGTGCACGCAAAAGCAGCTTCTCGTTCATTGCCGTCGCCCACCAGGACGACGATAGGTTCCGCGCCGTGTTCAAGAACCGCTACGGGAAGGCGCACACGCACGGGGTGCTGCTGACAGTTGTGGCCGGCTATGCGAAGCCGGTGATCCAGACAGAGCCGCAGAGCACGACCGTCGTGCTCGGGGCCACAGCGAGCTTCACCGCAGCCGCGGCCGGCGATCCAACGCCAACGGTCCAGTGGCAACTCTCGGAAGACGACGGCACGACGTGGTCCGACCTGACGGGCGCAACCCAGACGACGCTGATGTTCACCAGCACGGCGACGATGACCGGCTACCAGTACCGCGCCGTTTTCACGAACTTGCTCGGCTCGACTGACACCACCGTCGCGACGCTCACCGTCTTGACCGGTAGCGCCCCGGCCATCACTGAGCAGCCGCAGAGCGAGGACGTGGCGAGCGTGCCGAGCGGCTACCCCGTGTCGTTCACAGCCGCCGCATCGGGCTCGCCGCCGCCGAGCGTCCAGTGGCAGGTGTCCGTCAATCATGGCGTCAGCTGGACCAACATCCCCGGCGCCACAACACCGACCTACTCGTTCGACGCCGTCGCCAGCCAGAA
>Ga0224544_1000109_pt1 | contig 11179 bp, 12 predicted proteins | sample 714P11014metaG_FD_179904 | JGI IMG/M metagenome (GOLD analysis project Ga0224544, IMG submission 179904) | Peat soil microbial communities from Stordalen Mire, Sweden - 717 P1 10-14 | ecosystem: Environmental > Terrestrial > Soil > Wetlands > Peat | place: Sweden: Norrbotten County, Stordalen...
ACCTGCGTTGCGCGGAAACCAGGCGCCCGTTCGGAGCGAGCGAGACGCCTGAGTTGGACGACCTGCAGGTCAGACCGTCAACGATGCGAGCGCTTCTGCTTCGGCCGGCGCGAGCGGCGTCCGGTGGCCTTGTCGCGACACGATCGCAGTTCGTCCGGAGCGCAAAGCCAGCTTGGACGTCATCGGGCTGTCGCTCTTGGATCGCTTCGTGAGTGCGCTGGTCGCTCAGTCGGTCGGAGCGAGCAGCACGTGCGTGGTCGTCCGGCGCGAACGATCGGCCGCTCGCGTCGAACGCACCACGAGCGTATCGCCATGTCCCAGCCACGCTCGCCAGCACAGGCGTAAACGAGAGCCTTCATTTAGGCTCTTCATGCCTCGCGCGAGCGATCCCTCTAACGACGCCCGACACGATCGCTACCCCACCGACGACCAAGACGAGCCTCGACGCCGAGGTGACGATAAGGGCAAAAATAATTAGGGCGACGCCCACCGCGACGAGGATTAACGGCCAGTAGCGTGAAGTTCTCATTTCGGTCTCCTATCGTTCGAGGTCGGATTTAACGCGATGAGGGAGCGTCGCGGTGCGCGGCGAGATCGGGCTGAACGCGCACAGCCCACGCCCGCGTAGGCAGCTCATTCGGTCGCGATAGCGGCCAGCACGTCGAGGTTGGCGGCGCGCCGCGCGGGCCAGTTCGCGGCCGCCAAGCCGAGCAGCGCCGCGAGGACGAGGAACAGGATCAAGCTGCCGAGCGGGACGGAGATGACGGTGACGCCGTTGTTGCGTAGCGACCAGCTCAGCGCGACTCCGAGACCGGTGCCGATGACGATGCCCACGACGGCGCCGAGCAGGGCGATGATGACGGCCTCGGAGCGGATCATCGACTTCACCTGGCGGCGCTTCATCCCGACCGCGCGCAGCAGGCCGATCTCGCGCGTGCGCTCGAAGACCGAGAGCATCAGCGTGTTGACGATCCCGATCAGGGCGATCACGATCGCGAGCGCGAGCAGCACGTAGATCAGGCCGAGCAGCTGGTTGACCTGGGACTGGGACTTCTGCTCGAACTGCGAGCGCGACTGGATCGTAAGGTTCGCGTAGGGCGCGAGCGCGCGGTTCAGCTCGCGGTCGACGCCGGTGGCGCCCGTGGTGGTGCGCACGAGGTCGGCAACCGGTAGCGGGTTGTCGAAGTGCGAGACGAAGAGCTTGTCGGAGATGACGAAGCTGCCGACGAGCGGGTTCTGCATGTAGATCCCGCCGATCCGCATCTGCGTCGGGCCGGTCTGCGCGAAGTCGACGGGAACCACCGACCCGACGTGTAGGGCGTTCGAGCTGGCGGTCTCGCTGTCAATCAGAAGCTCTTCGGCGGCGAGCGCTGGGGCCGCCGTCCCGGCGGTCAGCTGCAAGGTGAGCGTGCGCGACAGGTGCACCGGCGAGATCGCGTGCAGGCTCGAGAGCGAGCCCTTGAAGTCGAACTGGCCCTCGTAGACGGTCGAGACCGTCTCGACTCCGGGAAGCTTCGCGATCGTCGGCGCGACCTCACGGCTGACGCTGCCCGAGGTCACGAGATAGTCGGCGGCAACGGCGCGATTGACCTCGCTCGTCGCCGATCTGCCAAGCGATGAGCCGAGCACGGCGATCGTCGAGACGAGCGCCATCCCGACCATCAGCGCGGAGGCTGTCTGAGCCGTGCGGCGGGGGCTGCGCATCGAGTTCTCGCGGCCGAGGCGGCCCGGCATTCCGCGCAGCGCTGCCAGCGGGCGCCCGAGCACCCCAGCGGCCGGGCGGGCGACGATCGGCATCAGCATCGCGGTCGCGACGAACAGCGCCAGCGTGCCAAGCCCGACGAGGCCGATCGAGGGCTCGGTCAAGCCTACGAGCAGGCAGATGAGGCCGACGATGCCGACGCCGCTGCCTAGGCCGATGCGTCGGCGCAGCGAATCGCGCTGGTCCTCGAGCTGTGCGACAAGCGCCGCGACCGGGGGGATCTTGACGGCGCGCCGCGCCGGCGCGATCGCCGCCACGACCGTCACGCCGACACCCACCACGAGCGCGACGATCGGCGTGCGCGCCTCGAAGACGAGCGGCGAGGAGGGCAGGGTGATGCCAAAGGCCCCGAGCAACGCCTTGAGCCCGAGCGCGGCGAGCACGCCAAGCCCGATGCCGATCAGCGATGCGACCAGCCCCGTCACGGCGGCCTCGGCGAGCACCGAACGGAAGACCTGGCGGCGGCTCGCGCCGACGACGCGCAGCAGGGCGAGCTCGCGCGTGCGCTGACCGACCGTGATCGAGAAGGTGTTGAAGATCGTGAACGCACCGACGAACAGGGCGATGAAGGCGAAGATGAGCAGCGCCGTCGTGATGAACGAGAGCGCGCTGCTGATGGCGTTCGAGTACTCGCTCGCGATCTCCTGGCCGCTCACGACCTGAACGCCGGGCGGCAGGACGCGCGCGATCGCCCGCTGCAGCGCGACGTTGTCGACGCCGTGCTTGGCGAGCACGTTGATCGTGTCGTAGTACTCGCGCGAGTTGAAGAGCTGCTGGGCAACTGGCAGTGAGAAGGCGGCGAGCGAGATCCCAGCGAGGTTGTCGGCGCTGCCGAACTTGACGAGCCCGGAGATCGTGAAGGTCTCCGGCTTACCGGGAAGCAGCACGCGGACCTGCTGGCCGGTCGCGAAGTGGTGCTTGTGCGCCGTGCCGAGATCCATCAAGACCTGGTGCGGACCGACCGGCGCGTGGCCCGCGACGATGTGAACGGCTGAGAGGTTCGGGTTTGGGTCGAACGAGAACCCCTCGGCGCTGCGCGCGTTGCCGATCGCGTTGCCGGCGTGGTCAACGAACTGGGCGTAGCCACCGACGGATCCGTAGGCGAACGCGACGCCGGGCACCTGGCGAACCGCCGTCAGGACAGTGTGGGACGGGCCTGCGAAACGCGGTGCTGTCGACACCAGCCGCGGCCGCGTTGGTGGTGCTGACGAGCTTCGCGTCGCCACGAACCTCGAAGCTGACGTGCTGGTAGACGGTGCCGATCAGGTTGTCGAACGTGCGATTGAGCGTGTCGCCTAGGATCAGCGTGCCGGTTACGAAGGTCACCCCCAGCACGATCGAGAGCGCCGTGAGGGTGAGGCGCAGCTTGCGTGCGAGCACGCCTTTGAGCGTGATGGCGCGCATCTCAGCTACCCAGCTTCCGCATTTGCTCGAGCACCGAATCCGCTGTCGGCGAGGCGAGCTCGCCGACGACCCTCCCGTCGGCGAGGAACACCACGCGGTCGGCGTGGGCGGCGGCGCGCGGATCGTGCGTGACCATGACGATCGACTGCCTGTGCTCGTCAACCGAGCGCCGCAGGAACTCGAGCACCTCGGCGGAGGCGTTCGAGTCAAGATTGCCAGTCGGCTCGTCCGCAAAGAGCAGCTCAGGCCGAGACATCAGTGCGCGCGCGCAGGCAGTGCGCTGTTGCTGGCCGCCGGAGAGCTCGCTCGGACGGTGCGAGAGGCGGTCGGCGATGCGCAGCGCGCCGACGAGATAGTCGAACCACTCACGATCGACGCTCCGACCGGCGAGATTCAAAGGCAGCGTGATGTTCTCGCCCGCGCTCAGCGTGGGCACGAGGTTGAAGGCCTGGAAGACGAAGCCGATCTGGTCGCGGCGCAGCTCGGTCAGCTCAGAGTCATCGAGCTGACCGAGCTCGCGCTCGCCGATGTAGGTCTGCCCCGCACTCGGCGCGTCGAGCCCCGCCATGCAGTGCATCAGCGTCGACTTGCCGCTGCCCGAAGGGCCCATAACAGCTGTGAAGCGACCGCGCTCGAACGCGACGTCGATGCCGTCGAGCGCGCGCACCGCCGTCTCGCCAGCGCCATAGGCCTTCGTAAGCGCGACGGTGTGTGCGGCTGGTGTTTGAGTGTTCATGTCACTCCTTGATCTCGACGGGCCGCGACGAGTGTCGTCATTTAGGCAGCCGCTACGCGACTGGCGCGGCGACGGCGCCAGGCACGCATCAGGTAGGCAAAGAGGGGGATGAGGATCATTGTGTTCTCCTTCGTCTTGGGGACTCTCGGCAGCCTAGGCAGACGCACTCGCGTTGTCATCGGCGCACTGGTCGAACTTGTGTCTCCACCCGTGGGTGGAGACGGGCAGGCCACCCGAGAGCCGATGACAGCCGTGCACGCGGGCCGTACCCTTTCCCGGCGGGATGCTTAGTGCACTGAAGACCTGGTATCGCAACGGCGGATCCACGCACCCGATCGCGTCGATGCGCGAGGTCGTGACGCTGCGCGCGATCGCCTCGGTCGTCATCGCGGCGGCAGTGCTGAAGGCCCTGACGACGAGCCCGCACCCGGGACTGCACGGAACCGGCCTGGCGGTCCTGATCGCGACGGTCGGCTTCGTCGTAACCGTCGGGGGAGGCTTCATCGCGGCGAGCAGCCCCTCGAAGCGGATCGGCGAGCCAGAGATGTTCCTCCTCGTCATGGCAATGACCGCCGCATCGGTGGCCGATGACCTGCTGCAGCACAACTCGTCGTGGCAGACCGGCCCCTACTTCGTGGCCGTCGTGGCAGCCCTCCGATTCGGACGCGTCTCAGGCCCCGTCACGCTCGCGATCGCAGACGGCGCCCTGCTCATCGTCGCCGGTATCAAAGACGCGCTGCCGGCAACCGCCTCGCTGCTGATCCTCGGAACGCTGCCGTGGTTCCTCGTGCTGAGACTCTTACGGCACGTGCGCGCGCAGCACGAGGCGCTCGAGCTCTCATCGGTCGCCGAGGCGCGCGCGCAGGTGGCAGCCGAGCGCGGGCGGATCGCGCGCGAGCTGCACGACGTGCTCGCGCACTCGCTATCGGCGCTGGCGCTTCACCTGGAGAGCACGCGCCTGCTAGCCCATGAAAAGGACGTCGACCGTGAGCTCGCTCGTGCGCTCGACACCGCCCACCACCTGGCGGCCAGCGGCCTCGACGAGGCACGCCAGGCGGTTGCCGCGGCGCGTGGCGATGAGATGCCCGGGCCGGACCGACTGGCGGCGCTGGTGGACGGATTCAGCGAACAGAGCGCCCTACCGGTCTCACTCGAGGTGAGCGGCAAGCCGCGCGACCTGCCGCCTGACGCACGCCTCGCCGTGTACCGCACCGCCCAGGAGGCGCTGACCAACGTGCGCCGCCACGCGGTGCCAGACGCAGTCGACGTCAGACTCGACTACCACGACGACGCGACGGTGCTCGTCGTGGAGGACCGGGCGGCGGCGCCGACACCACATCTTGCGCCGGCGAGCGAGACGGGCGGCGGCTACGGGCTCGTCGGAATGCGTGAACGCGCGGAGCTGCTCGGCGGCAGCCTGCTCGCGGCGCCAACGCCGCACGGGTTCCGCGTCGAGCTACGCATCCCAAGCTTCGACGGGCACGGCAGTGGCAGCTGATCGCGTCGTGCGCGTGGTCCTCGCCGACGACCAGCGGCTCGTGCGCGAGGCCCTCGCGACGCTACTCCGACTGCTCCGGGGCGTAGAGCTCGTCGCAACCGCCTGCGACGGGGAGGAAGCCTGCGCGGCCGTGGCAGCGCACTCACCGGACGTGGTGCTGATGGACCTGCGGATGCCACGGATGGACGGGATCGAGGCAACGCGTGCGATCACTGCTCACGACCCCCGAGTCGGAGTGATCGCGCTCACCACCTACGCCGACGACGAGAGCGTGATCGGCGCGCTCCGCGCCGGCGCGCGCGGCTACCTAACGAAGGACGCTTCCAGTGAGGACATCGCCGCCGCGATCAAGAGCGTCGCCGCCGGCGAAGCGGCCCTCGACCCGGCGATCCAGCACCACGTCGTCGCGGCACTCGCGACCCCGAACGCTCAGCCGCCCGCCTGCGATGAGTCCACGCTGCCAGACGGACTGACGCGACGCGAGGCCGAAGTGCTCGCGCTGATCGCCGACGGACTGACAAACGCCGAGATCGCCGAGCGCCTGGTCGTCAGCCCGACGACCGTGAAGTCGCACATCAACCACCTGTTCGCAAAGGCCGGCCTGCGCGACCGCGCGCAGGCCGTGCGCTACGCGTACGCGAACAAGCTCGCCGAGCCGCCGCGCTAGTCAGGCAGCTCGAACTTCGCGTGCACCGCGCGCCTCCTCCGAGACAAAGCGACAACGCGACTCTGGCCGCTTACGTGGCCGCCTTGCGCGACGAGCGGGCATTAGCTGTTTCGCTTCATGGGCTGGCTATACCTGTCCGGGCGGTCGGAAGTACCGTGCGGCAAGAATGAACTGGGATCTGCGACACCGGAAGTCATCGCTGGTGATCCGGCTGCTGCTGGCCGGTTGGATCACCGTCGTCATCGTTGTGCTCTGCGCCACGGGACGTTGGTGGGGCCTGGTGTTCGTCGTCCCCCTGGTCCTTGATCTGTACCTGCTCCGGCGGATCTTGACGGCCGGCTCAGGCCGGTAGCGCGGCGTCAGCGGAGTTCGGGGTCCTCAAAGGCTGCGCGGCGGAGCGCCGGCCGCTGGTTTCGGAAACCGCGATCTCGCAGACGACTGCTTTCCCAATCTGGGCTCATTCAACGGAATGGCGCGCCGGCGGGAAAGGACTCACCGGCAGTCGCATCAGCTGGCGATTGCATTCAAAGGAGCAGCCCGCGCACATCGAGGTCGCGTTGTCGCTCAGCGCGATAACGAGCAGTCTGCTGAACGTCGCGTCAGACGCTCGCCACGGACGACACGCAGCAGCGGGTGAGCGTGCCGGTGGCTCGCTCCTGCTTGGATGGCAGGGGCAGTCGTCCCCGGACGGGACGACTCTGGCGTGATCGCTTGACCGAACGGTGAGAGCCGTCTCTCGCCCGCTCTCGCTTCGACGCGTGGACGGCCCCCCGAAACCGCTCCTCACCGGTCATCGGAGCGTCGGAATCGCGCTCTTCGGAGGCATTTCTCTCGCCAACTTGCGACAATAATGCGACAACGACGACCCCGAAAACAACAGATTTGCAGGTATTTCCTCGAAGCGGGATACGGGAATCGAACCCGTCTCTCGAGCTTGGGAAGCTCGCGTTCTACCGATGAACTAATCCCGCAGGCTCCGGGGGGATCCTAGACGTCTAGGCTTGCGGGAGTGAAGCGCAGGCTCGGCCCGATCGTCACCGTGTTAGTTGGGGCGGCCCTCGTCGCAATGCTCGTCTACGGACTAACGAAGCAGGGCACGAGCCGCGCGCTCGACGCGGCGATCGAGGCCGGACACCACCCGCCGGCGCCGAACGCGTCGACGGCCCTGCCCGTGCTCGACGGCGTCCTTGGCCGATCGGCCGCGCTGACGCACTGGCGTGGCGGTGTCGTCGTCGTCAACTTCTGGGCCTCCTGGTGCTCCACCTGCAACGCCGAGGCTGGTCTGCTCGAGCGGGCGCAGGACCTGCTCGCCAGCCACCACGAGGGGACGATCGTCGGTATCACCTACAAGGACCTGACCGGCAAATCGCTCGGCGCGATCAAGCATTTCGGTTTCACCTTTCCCAACCTGCGCGATATCGACGGCTCCTATGCGGAGGGCTACGGCACGGCGCAGCTGCCCGAAACGTTCGTGCTGAACCGCCAGCTCCGGGTGGTTGCGATCTCTCGCGGTCAGATCACGAGCCTGCCGTGGTTGACCGCCGCGATTCAACAGGCCGCCCACACGTGAGACGCGGCGGCCTCCTCGCGCTGCTCTTGCTCGCCCTCGTTCCGAACAGCGCGGCAGCCGTCAAGCAGCGGACTTCGATGCAGGCGGTCCTCCCGTATGTGATGTGCGTGACGTGCCAGATCCCGTTGAGCAACGCTCAGTCGGCGCAGGCCGACGACGAGCGCGCCTTCATCCAGCAGCTGATCGATCGCAGCGACACGCTCTCGCAGATCAAGCGCGTGCTGGTCGCTCAGTACGGAACCGCCGTTCTGGCATTACCCCCGGCTCAGGGCTTCGACCTGACCGTCTACATCGTGCCGGTGGTCGTCGTGTTGGGGCTGCTGGCAGCGCTGGTCGTGCTGCTGCCACGCTGGCGGCGAAACCGCCCGCCGCCTGGAGAGGCCGGCGAACCCGGACCGAGCGCGCTCAGCAAAGAGGACGCGGCGCGCCTCGACGCCGATCTCGCGCGCTACGACTGACGCTCACATCGCCTCGGGCGCACTGACGCCGAGCAGGCCCAACGCCGTCGCGAGCGTCTGCTGCGCCGCGCGCGCGATTGCGATCCGCAGCGACTCCGTCTCGTACGGCTCAGCCCCGACGACGCGGCAGTCGCGGTAGAAGGCGGTGAACTCCTGCGCGATCTCGAGCGCGCTCGCGGCAATACGGTGCGGCGCCCGGCGCTCCGCCGCGTCAGCAAGATCGTAGGGAAAAGCAAGCAGGCGCTTGAGCAGTGTGCGCTCCGAGGGATGCAGCGGCTCGACGGCCACGAGCGCGCCGAGCGCCCGCTCAACACGACCAGGCTCGAGCTTCGCGAGCATCGAGGCGATGCGCGCGTGCGCGTACTGCACGTAGTAGACAGGGTTGTCGCTGCTCTGACGCGTCGCGAGCTCCACATCCAGCTCGACCGTCGTGTCGTGGGAGCGAGCCAGAAGGAACCAGCGTGCCGCGTCCACGCCGACACGCTCGACCAGCTCGTCGAGCGTCACGTACTCGCCCTCGCGTTTTGACATCGCAGTCCGCGCGCCGCCGCCGACGACGAGGTGAACGAACTGGAACGCGATCAGCTCGACGGCGTCGCGGTCGCCACCGAGCGCCTCCCATGCCGCCTTCATCCGCGGCTCATAACCGTGGTGGTCCGAGCCCCAGACGTAGACCAGACGGTCGAAACCGCGTGAGCGTTTGTTCTCGAGGTAAGCGATGTCCGAGCAGAAATAGGTCGGCTGCCCGTCGGAGCGAATCAGCACGCGATCGCGATCATCGCCACGCGCGGTCGTTCGAAGCCACAGCGCTCCTTCCTGGCTGAACGTCTCCCCCAGCTCGGCGAGCCGCGCGAGCGCCGCCTCGACCGCGCCGCCGTCGTGGAGCGAGCGCTCCGAGAACCAGACGTCGAAGCTGACCCCGAAGCGCTCGAGCGAGACACGGATCTGAGCCAGGCACGCCGCCAGAGCTTCGTGCGAGAGCTCGTCGATATCGAGCGTCCGTGCCCGCTCGCCCGGCACGAGCGTCGCGACATAGTCCCCGTGGTAGCCGTCCTCCGGCACCGGCTCGCCGAGCGCCAGAGCGCGTACCGACTCACCCAGCTTGCGGACCTGGCTGCCGTAGTCGTTGACGTAGAACTCGCGCGTCACGTCGTAGCCGCGAAAGCTCATCAGCCGGCCGAGCGCGTCGCCGTAGGCCGCGCCGCGTGCGTGACCGATATGGACCGGTCCGGTCGGGTTCGCGGAGACGAACTCAAGGTTGGCCGACTCGCCGGCTCCGATCTCGACCGCGCCGAACCGCTCGCCGGCCGCGATCACGCCGGTGAGCGCGTCGATCAGCCACTGATCGCTGACGAACAGGTTGAGGAAGCCTGGGCCCGCCACTTCGGTCCGATCGAGGGCACCGCCAAGCCGTGCTTCGAGTGCCGCTCCGAGGCGACCCGCGACTTCGCGCGGTGAGGACTCGAGCCGCGGCGCGAGCAGCAGCGCGGCGTTCGTCGAGTAGTCGCCGAGCTCCGGTCGCGGCGGGCGTTCGAGCTTGACCGCAGCCGCGAGCGCACAGTCGCCACCGACGAGCGAGGCCGCGCTTCCGCGCACTGCCTCATGCAGATGCTCGACCGGTCCCATCCTCAGCCACACTACCGACGCTCAGTTCAGTAGTGGTACGGCTCGCCGGCGATGATCTTGTTCGCGCGGAAGAGCTGCTCGAGCAACACGACCCGGACGAGCTGGTGTGGCAGAGTCAGCGACCCGAGCGAGAGGCGATGGTCGGCGCGCTCGAGCTCCAGCCCGTGCGCACTACCGATAACGAACGCCAGGTCGCGACCGGACATCCTTCGCTGCTCGAGGAAGCCGGCGAACGCCTTGCTCGTGTACGTGTCCCCATCGCTCGCCAGCAGCGAGACGAAGTCGCGCTCGCCAAGCCGCGCGGCAACCCGCTCACTGTCGCGCAGCTCGATCTGCTCGAGCCGCGCGTAGCGTCCGAGCAGCTTCGCGTAATGGGCGACATCGTCGACGTAGGGCGCCCGCAGACGCCCGACCGAGATCACGAGGAGGCGCACGGCTTGCGATACTAGGCGCGTGAGCACCGACCAGCCAGGCGGCGAGCGCCAGATCAATATCCACCTCTCGCCGGAGGTGATGGCCTGGCATTACTCCAACTTCGCGAACATCAGCCACTCCGACTACGAGTTCACGATCACGTTCGCGCGTGTCGACCACGAGGTCGAGTCGGGCGAGATACCGGGCGTCGTGGTGTCGCGCATCAACCTCTCGCCGCGCTTCGCACGCGAGCTGATCACCGCGCTCGAGGACAACTACTCGCGCTGGACCGCGCGCGAGGGGATCAAGAACCTGCCAGAGTTCCAGGGCGACGCCGGCGACGGCGAGGAGTAGCGCTCAGCCGGGTTGCCGGGCGGCCGCGTAGGCGACGGCGGCGCCGATCCGCTCAACGGCCGGGGGATGCGACGCAAACAGCAGAGAGCGCCAGCGCGGTGGATCGGGATCGGCGAGATTGGACCCCGTGATCTGCTGCTCGAATGCGATCAGCGCCTCGGCGTCGTCTGTCAGCTCGAGCGCCAACCCGTCGGCTCGCCGCTCCACCGAGCGCGAGAGCCGGCTCGCGAACGGGCCGACGAAGGTCGCAACGATGGCGCCGGCGAGCGCCAGCGCGGGTAGCGTCGTTGGCTCCGAGCGGCCGATCACGGCGTCGATCCGCTCGGCGAGGCGAGCGACGGCGTACGCCCCCGGCAGGGTGACGATCGAAGCGAACAGCAGGCCACGCGGCACGTCGTTGTGGCGGACGTGAGCGAGCTCGTGGGCAACGACGACGCTCGTCTGCGCGGCGCTGAAGCTCGACAGCAGCGTGTCGAAGAGGACGATGCGGCGCGTCGCGCCGATCCCGCCAACGTAGGCGTTGACCTGCGAGGTGCGCCGGCTCGCATCGACGCTGAAGACCTCGCTGACTGTCACGCCCGCGCGATCCGCTATCTCGAGCACGGAGCTGCGCAGCTCGCCCGGCGGCAGCGGCGTGAAGTCGTTGAAGATTGGATCCAGCAGGATCGGGGCTGCAAACGTGCCGACGAT
>Ga0224544_1000110_pt1 | contig 11098 bp, 11 predicted proteins | sample 714P11014metaG_FD_179904 | JGI IMG/M metagenome (GOLD analysis project Ga0224544, IMG submission 179904) | Peat soil microbial communities from Stordalen Mire, Sweden - 717 P1 10-14 | ecosystem: Environmental > Terrestrial > Soil > Wetlands > Peat | place: Sweden: Norrbotten County, Stordalen...
TCGCGCAGCCGCTCGTGCTGAACGCCGTGACGAAGGTCGCGGCGGAGTACCTGCCCGCGTCGCTGCGCCCCCACGGCATTGCGGTCGGCTCGGCGGGGATCTTCGGCGGGATGCTGCTTTCGCTCGTACTGGGGACAGCGCTCGGAGGCAAGGAGATCGCCACGCTGCTTGTCATCCAGGCGGTGTTCGCGGTGCTCGCGGCGCTGGTGCTCTGCTCGCAGCTCCGCCGTCGCGGTGCCGGCTCGCCTCAGAAGGAGGCCGTCGCGGTCGGCGTGGCGGCGCTCCGAGCCGTCTGGGCCGATCCGGGCGTGCGCGTCATGAGCGGGCTGCTGTTCCTCGGCTTCGGCGCGTTCATCGCTCTCACGACGTGGCTCCAGGCGCTGCTGCACCACTACCACGTCTCGGCGAACGCCGCCGGCAGCCTGCTCGTTGGCATGGTGCTGGCCGGCGCCATCGGCTCGGCCACGCTGCCGCCCCTGCTCGTGCGCCGTCGGGCCGAGCGCTCGGTCATCGCGGCATCGATCGCCGCTGTCGTGGTGGGTGGCATTGTGCTCGCGTTCGCTCATGGGATCGCGATCGACGCGGTGGTGCTGGTGCCGATGGGATTCCTTTTGCTGACCGACCTTCCGGTCGTGTTAGAGCTGAGCGAGCGCGGCGCCGGCAGCGCGGCCGGAACGGTGACGGCGCTGCTGTGGCTCTCTGGCCAGCTCGGCGGCCTCGTCCTTGCACTCGCGGTCCAGGTGCTCGTGCACCATCCGATGGCTGCGTTCCTCCTGCTCGCCGCTGTCGGGGCGTGCGCCGTGCCACTGCTCAGCCGGCTCGGCCCGGTGCTGGCCGCTTCCCGCCACCAGCCGGTCGGCGCAGCGTCCGAGAGCATGGCTGCGGTCGGCTGACTCAGAACCTGTTTTAAAATGCGGATTCGGCCCAGTACCGGCGCTGGATCGCCACCGCTTACCTTGCCGATTCCCAGCTACCTGCTGCGGCACCGTGGGTAGCCCAGGGTGGTCCTGAACCGCCCCGCGGTCGCACCCTCATTTTGAAACCGGTTCTCAGCCGTAGGCGGCGGCCTGGATCTCGCGGTGCACGCGCGGCAGGCTCGAGCTTTCGAACTGGCGCTGCGTCAGCACGATGACGACGAGATCGGCGGCTGGATCGACGAGCCACGACGTTCCGAGACCTCCGTCCCAGCCGAATGCGCCCGAGTCGGTGACGGCCTGGCAGAAGCCCCACGAGCGACCCTTGAAGAACTCCGGCCCCAGGCCGCCGGCGGCCTTCTGCGCCGCCGTCAGCTGATCGCTCGTCATCGCGCGCACGTGATCGGCGCTGAGCACCGCCGCGCCGCCGGCGAGCAGCATTCGCGCGAAGGCGAGGAGGTCGTCGACGGTCGACACGAGGCCCGATGCGGCGTCGGCGAACCTCGGCGGTCGGCTCCAGCTCCCGTTTGGCTCGTCAACGACCACCAGGCCGTCCGGTGACGGGCGGTAGGCGGTTGCGAGCCGGTCAGTGTCGCGCGTCCAGAAGCTCGTGTCGCGCATGCCGAGCACGGCGAAGATGCGCGTTTCAAAGACGTCTGCGAGTGGCTCGCCGGCAGCTCGTGCGAGCAGCACGCCGAGCACCGAGGCGCCCGTGTTGTAGAGCCAGCGCTCGCCTGGCTGGCAGAGCAGCGGCAGTGAACCTAGTCCTGCGATCCAGGTGTCTGGGTCCGGCTGGACGTCGGGCGCCGGTGGGCCGAGCGTCGCCAGGTGCAGCTCCTCGCTCGCCACAGCGACGGGCCAGGGCTCGGATGCGGTGAACATCTCGAGAACCATCCCGAACCCGAACGTGAACGTCAGCAGGTCGCGGACGGTGATCGCCCGCTCGGCCGCCACGGTATCGTCGAGCGGGCCGTCCATCCGCGCCAGCACCCGGCGGTGCGCGAGCTCCGGCAGCAGCCGATCGACGGGCTCGTCGAGGGCGATGAGGCCTTCCTCCACGAGTGCGAGGGTCGCCACGGCAGCGACGGGCTTCGTCGTCGAAGCGATTCGGAAGAGCGAGTCCCGTGCGACGGGCCGGCCACCAACCGACAGGCGACCGAGCGCCTCGACGTGCACGTCGTCGCCGCGCGCTGCGAGGGCGACGAGCCCGGGGATCCGCTCGTCACCGATCTGTCGCTCTGCCGCCGCGTGGATGCCCGCGATCGCGGCGTCGCTGAGTCCGGCCGCCACGCCTAGTCGATCGCGGCCGGTGGACTCGGCTGCAGCATGCTCAGGCGGTTTCCTTCGGTGTCGATAAAGGCCGCATACAGCCCGACGCCCTCGATGTCCTGCGTCGGCCCGGACAGCCTGCCGCCGGCGGCCTCGACTGCCTGCGCGGCCCGCTCGATGTCTGCAACGGCGATCACCACCGACGGCGCCTGCGACTCGGCCACATCGGCGCGCAGAAAGATCCCGCCGTTGATCGCTCCCGGCTGCGTCGGTCGTCCGCTCTCCCCGGACTCGGTGGTGGTGACGACGGTATAGCTTCCCATCTCCGGGCCGAGCATCTGCACGTCCCAGCCGAACGCCGCTGTGTAGAACGCGGCAATCCGTTCGCGATCGTCGGCCGGCAGCTCGAAGTGGACTACTGGATCCATGTGCGTGCTCTCCCTCTCGTCTGGCGGGTCGCTGAACTATGCCAGTCGTTTGGACGTGCGCGACGAAGCGCCCGCTGGATGAGGCGCCCTGGAGCGCGACCGCTTCGTGTGCGTGCCGCGGCCGTGATGGCGTACTGGCGCATCCGATCGATCTGCTGGCATACACTGAAACCACCTGCGAAGGGAGGCGGAGGCGATGGACGAAGGCGCAGATCAAGAAGACGGTGACGCAGAGCACGGCGGCGAGCACGTCGCCGGTCGACGACCCGTTTCTCTTACCGAGTATCAGTCGCGGACCCGCAATCAGGCCGCGCTGGTGCGCGAATCGCTCGTTCGCTGTCCGGGCGCGGCTGACGGCGCCGAGTAGCCCTCCTAGCCGTTGAGGACGCGTACCGGGGCGCCGTCGAGCCAGGCCTCGATGTTCTCGACGATTTCGCGGTAGAAACCGGTGTAGGTGTCGATGCCGGCGTAGCCGACGTGGGGCGTCACCAGCGTGTTGGGTGCACATCGGAGAGGGTGCTCGCGCGGCAGCGGTTCCTCGTCGAACACGTCGAGCGCCGCGCCGGCGATCCTGTTCTCGTAGAGCGCGGCGATGAGTGCATGCTCGTCGATTATCGGGCCGCGCGATGTGTTGACCAGATAGGCGGTCGGCTTCATCACCGCGAGCTCGCGCGAGCCGATCAGCCCACGCGTCCGATCGCTGAGGCGCGTGTGGATCGAGACTACGTCTGCACACTCGAGCAGCTCGTCCCTGCCAACCGGTTCGACACCAAGCTCGCGCGCTCGCTCGACGTCAAGGTTCTGGCTCCACGCGACCACGCGCATCTCGAACGCCGCGCCGTAGGCGGCGACGCGTGCACCGAGCCGCCCGAGGCCGATCACCCCGAGCGTGCGCCCCGCGAGCTCGGGACCGATCGTGGTCTGCCAGCGGCCCTCGCGCACATTGCGATCCTCCTCGCAGATGTGACGCGTCAGCGCGATGATCAGTCCCCACGTGAGCTCGGCCGTTGCGCTGCCGCCGATGCTGGTGCCGCAGACCACCACGCCCAGCTCCCGGGCGGCCTGGATGTCGATCGCCGCGTTGGCCATGCCCGTCGTCGTGAGCAGTTTCAGGTTCGTCAGACGCTCAAGCCGTTGACGTGTGAACGGCGTGCGCTCGCGCATCGCCACGACGACGTCGAACGAGGCGAGCCGCTCGGCGAGCGCGGCGTCGTCCTCGAGGTGGTCCGTGAACGTCTCGAGCGCGATGCGTCCGGTGAGGCGATCCCACGACTGGAAGCCGCGAGCGAGGTCCTGGTAGTCGTCGAGCACCGCCACCGCTGGAACCGTCATCTGAGGCGGGAGCCTAGCTCGGCGAAGGACATGCGGAGCGCAGACAGCGGACGCGCTATAAAGATGTCTACAGCAGGTCGAACGAGGATCGAGAGTGCACGACATATCGCTTGACAGCACGCTCAACGATTCGGGTGGCGGCGCATCGCGCAGCGAGTTGCTGCGCGCCTCGCCGCCGATGTTCCGCTGGCCCTGGCTCGATCGCTTGTCCCGCGTGCACCCGGTCGTGGTGCCGCTGATCTACCTGCCGGCGATCGCGGTCCTCGCCGTGCTCGGGGCATCGCACATCGCGGCGGCGAGCTTCGCGATCGCCTGCGCCTGCGGCTACGCGTTCTGGACCTTCTGTGAGTACTGGATCCACCGCGTCGTGTTCCACTTCGAGCCCGAGGACGGAATCGGTGCGCGGCTGCACTGGATGGTGCACGGCGTTCACCACGATCACCCCAACGACCCATTGCGGCTCGTGATGCCGCCCGCGGTCTCGATCCCGCTTGCAGCCCTCTTCCTCGGCCTATTCGTGCTCGTCGTCGGCGCGCCGCTTGGCTGGGCGGTCGGCGCCGGCTTCCTCGCTGGATACCTCTTCTACGACATGCTCCATTACGCCCTGCACCACCACACCGTGCCGCGCACTGGCATCGAGCGGCGCCTGCGAGAGCTTCACATGCGCCATCACTTCGAGGACGACAGCCACGGCTACGGGATCAGCGCGCCGTGGTGGGACTTCGTCTTCGGGACACTGGCGCGCCGCAGTCGCGAACGCCCGCGCTAAGAGCTCCGGACGTGCTCGATCGCGCCGTAGGTGATCAGCGCGGTCTGATACAGGCAGCCGTACGCGGCCGCTGAGCCGACGAGCGACTGCATCGTCTGGACAGCCACGTCGGAGCACTGGCTGGAACTCCGGCTCGCACGCCAGGAGGTCGTCGCCGGGTAGTCAAGCGCGAGTGCCGGCAGCCACGTTGGTACGGCGAGCGCAAGCACCTCGCCCTTGACGACCCGAATCGGATCTGCGAGCCGCACGCTCGCAGTCGTTCCGAAGTCGGGCTGCAGGTGGACCACCGGGCTGAGCGCCTCGAGCCTGTAGTCGAGCCCGCCGACGTGGCGCAGGACCGCGAGCGCGGCTCGGGCTGTCCCTCCCTCATGCTTGTCGAAGTAGTGGATTTCGCCCGGGCTCGGGAGCGCCAGCGTCACCGACCAGGACCTGATCGATCCATCCCGCCTGATCTTGAACGGCCCGCTGTCGTTGCTGTCCTTGATCTGGATCGCGGTGGTTCGAGAGATCACGGCGCAGGGGCTCACAGGGCAGCTGGGCTGGCTCACCACACCGCTGTTGGCGATCGAAATCTCCGCCGCAGGCGCGGCTGCCGGGATGCCGAGGCTGAGCGCCGCTGCGGTGAGAGCTGCGAGGAGACTCTGTTTCATCGGGGTTCGCGACAACCGTAGCGTGCGCGCAAGCGGCTCCCACGGAAACCAAAACCGTGCCTGCGCTACGTTTCTCGCGGTGACCCGCCTTGCGAGGAGTGACATCGACGTGTTTCCGCTCTGCCTCGGCGGCAACGTGTTTGGCTGGACGGCGCCGGAAGCGGCGTCGTTTGCGGTGCTCGACGCCTACCACGAAGCGGGCGGCAACTTCATCGACACGGCGGACACATATTCGGGTGGGGAGTCGGAAACGATCATCGGCAACTGGATGGCCGCGCGCGGCAACCGGGACCGCGTAGTCGTCGCGACCAAGGTGGCGAAGTGGTCGGCCCGTCCCGGGCTCGGCGCCGGCAACGTCCGCTCGGCAATCGAGGACTCGCTGCGGCGCCTGCGAAGCGACTACGTCGACATCTACTACGCGCACGAAGACGACAGGAACACGCCGCTCGAGGAGTGGCTCGGCGTTTTCGACGAGCTCGTCAAGTCGGACAGGGTGAGGGCGATCGCGCTCTCGAACTTCACGGCCGCGCGCGTCGACGAGGTGCTCGCGGTCTGCGAGCGCGACGGACTGACGCGGCCGATCGCGCTCCAGCCGCCTTACAGCCTCGTCGAGCGCACCGAGTACGAGGGCGAGCTGCGCGACGTCTGCCAGCGCTCCGGGCTCGCCTGCCTTCCATATTATGCGCTTGCGCGCGGCTTCCTAACCGGCAAGTACCGGCCCGGGGTCAGCGTCGACAGCCCGCGGGCAGCGGGGGCATCCAGTTATCTCGAGGATCCCCGCGCCGTTGACCTGCTCGCCGCGCTGGATGACATCTCCGCCGCGCGCGGCGCGCCGATCGCGTCCGTCGCAATCGCATGGCTGCGTGAGCAGCCGACCGTCGTCGCACCGATCGCCAGCGCGCGAAACGCGGAGCAGCTGCGAGAGATCCTGCCCGGGGCGACGCTGGTGCTGAGCGCGGAAGAGCTCGAGCGGCTGAGCGACGCCTGGGCCTGAATGGAGGCCGAGGCCAGCGACGAGCTTGGGGCCCGTGCGTCCCATGTCATAGAGGCCTTCGGCCATGTCGTGGGGGATCCACCGGACGGATGCTGGGCGGCGCCCGGACGGATCAACATCATCGGCGAGCACACCGACTACAACGACGGCTACGTGCTGCCGATCGCCCTGCGCTACGGCGTGATCGTCGCGGCCTCCAAGCGCGCTGATCGAACAGTTCTAGCCAGCTCGCTTCAGAAGGACGGCGTTCCGGTCAGCGTCGACGAGGACCAGCTCCATCCTGGAGGCGTCCCCGGCTGGGGCGCGTACCCGGCGGGCATCGTCTGGGCGCTGCGCCGGGCGGGATATGAGCTCGGCGGCGTCAACCTCGTGCTTGACGGCGACATATCGATTGGCGGCGGGCTCTCGTCATCTGCGGCCCTGGAGTGCGCCGTTGCTCTCGCTTGCGCCGACATGTTCTCGCTGGATGTGTCCCGCCACGAACTTGCGCTGGTGGCGCGCAACGCTGAGAGCGAGTTCGTCGGTGTCCCGGTCGGCATCATGGACCCAAGCGCCTCGCTGCTCTGCCAGCGCGGGCATGCGCTGTTCCTCGACACACGAACCCTCGAGTCTGAGCAGATCCCGTTCGATCTCGAGTCAGCCGGGCTCAGCCTGCTCGTCATCGATACTCGCGCCGCCCATCGCCTCGCCGACGGGGCATACGCCAACCGCCGCGCAGCGTGCGAGGAGGCCGCGGCGATTTTGAACGTGCCCGCACTTCGTGACGTGGAGCTCGCCGATCTCGACGGGGCGCTGGAGCAGATCGAGGACCCGACGATTCGCCGCCGCGTACGGCACGTGGTGACGGAGAATGCCCGCGTCCTCGAAGTCGTCGATCTACTAAGTCAGGGCCGGACCGACGCCATCGGCCCGCTGCTGATCGCTTCTCACGAGAGCCTGCGCGACGACTACGAGGTCTCCTCGGGCGAGCTCGACGCCGCCGTCGAGGCCGCCGTCTCTGCCGGCGCCCTCGGCGCCCGCATGACCGGCGCAGGCTTCGGCGGCTGCGCGATCGCACTCACCGCCACCTCCGCGGTGGCGCAGGTCGCCGCCGCGACGGAGTCCGCGTTTGAGCGACTGGAGTTCAGGCGACCGCGCATCTTCGCCGCGTCGGCAGCCGGCGGCGCGCGCCGCGTGCTCGCGTGAAGGCGATGGCCGACGGAGCGGGGACCGCTGCCACATCGGATGACTGACGCGCGCACAACGCCAGCGGAGCGCGGCGGGATGCGGAACCAGGCCGTCGATGAAATCAGCGCCCGCGCAGGGCTCGATCGTGGCGTCCGGGCTGCGCGAGCGCCTAGTATGCTCGCGCCGAGAGGCCGGATCGACCCGATGTTTGCCAATTGCGCTGGCGTTTGCGCACGCTCTGGGAGTGGGCATCGCGCGGGTGTCTGAGTCGGCTCCGATCAACCGGCAACCTGGAGGAGAGGCGTGCACGCAGCTACCTACGTCGGCGCGAAGACACTGACGGTCATCGAGAGGGAACCGGAGCTTCCCGGCTCCGGCGAGGCGCAGATCGAGGTCGCCTACACCGGCATCTGTGGCACCGATCTCCACATCCTGCATGGCGACATGGATGCTCGCGTGACGATGCCAGCCGTGCTCGGTCACGAGATGTCGGGCACGATCGTGGCCATCGGCGAGGGCGTCGAGGATTGGTCGCCCGGTGACCTCGTGACCGTGATGCCGCTCGTCTGGGACGGGACCTGCCCAGCCTGTCGCGCCGGGAACAACCACATCTGCCACAACCTCGACTTTCTCGGTATCGACTCGCCCGGATCGATGCAGGCGAGCTGGACCGTCCCGCAAGACGTCCTCGTCGCGCTGCCGCCGGGACTGTCGCTCGAGCGCGGCGCGCTGGCCGAGCCGACCGCGGTTGCAGTCCATGACGTGCGCCGCGCCGCGCTGCGTGAAGGCGAGAAGGCGCTGGTCGTCGGCGGCGGACCTATCGGCCTTCTGATCGCGTGCGCGGCACGGGCGGTTGGCGGCGACGTGCTCGTGCTCGAGGTGAGCGAGGCCCGGCGCGCGTTCGCGGAGACGATCGGGCTGCGCGCCGTCGATCCGATCGCCGGCGACCTGCAGGCGCTTCTCGCAGAGTGGACCGCCGATGCCGGTGCAGATGTCGCGTTCGAGGTCTCCGGCGCCGCGGCAGGCATCGAAACGGCGATCCAGTCACTCGCCGTGCGTGGCCGCATGGTCGTGGTCGCGATCCACTCCTCACCCAAACCGGTCAACCTGTTCCGCGTGTTCTGGCGGGAGCTGACGTTGATCGGTGCCCGCGTCTACGAGCGCCCCGACTTCGAAGAGGCGGTCCGGCTGCTCGCCAGCGGCGCGATTCCGGCGGAGCAGATGATCACGCGCGTCGATCCGCTCGGCGATGTCGCCGCAGCCTTTGCCGAGCTCGAGTCCGGGCGCGCGATGAAGGTATTGATCGACTGTCAGTCGAGCGACTGAGGTGGAGGCAAGCGAGCTTGATCCCGCAGCGCTGTTCGATCTGAGCGGTAACAGGGCGCTCGTGACCGGCTGCCGGCGCGGTATCGGCCTGGCGATGGCGGAGGCCCTGGCGCGCGCCGGCGCCGATGTGGTCGGGGCAAGCGCGCAGCTCGAGGCAACCGGCAGTGAGGTCGAGCGACGCGTACACGCGGCCGGTCGCGAATTCTCCGGCTACCAGGTCGACTTCGCTGATCGCGCCGCGGTCGAGCAGTTCGTGGCCGAGGTGACCGGCGGCGATCGCGCGATCGACATCCTCGTCAACAACGCCGGCACGATCGCCCGTGCCCCGGCCGTCGATCACGACACCGCAACCTGGGAGCGCATCCTCGAGATAAACCTGACAGTTCCTTTCCTGCTCGCGCGGGGGATCGGCGCCGGCATGGTGGCGCGCGGCGCAGGCAAGCTGATCTTCACCGCGTCGCTGCTGAGCTTCCAGGGAGGCATCATGGTGCCGAGCTATACCGCGTCGAAATCCGGCTTGTCCGGACTGATCAGGGCGCTCTCGAACGAGTGGGCACCGCACGGCGTCAACGTCAACGGGATCGCACCGGGGTACATCGCGACGGACAACACCGAGGCTCTGCGCAACGATCCGGATCGCAGCCGGGCGATCCTCGAGCGGATCCCGGCCGGGCGTTGGGGCGCCGCCGGCGATCTCGCGGGCGCGACGGTGTTCCTCGCCTCGCCGGCGTCCGACTACGTCTGCGGCACCATTCTCGCCGTCGACGGAGGCTGGCTGGCGCGTTGAGCGACGTCCTCGAGCTGCTTTGCGCGAGGCGCGTCGTGCCGGTCGTCGTGCTCGACGATCTCGATCGCGCGCGCCCGCTCGCCGAAGCGCTCAAAGCGGGCGGCCTCCCGATCGCGGAGGTCACGTTTCGCACGTCGGCGGCTCTCGCGGCGCTGCGCCTGCTGGCCGGCGACCCGGACCTGCTCGTCGGGGCCGGAACCGTTGTTCGCGCCGAGCAGGTGGACCAGGCGATGGAGGCCGGGGCGCGCTTCGTCGTGATGCCGGGCTTCAGCGCGGGCGTGGTGCGCCGCTGCCAAGAGCTCGGGATGCCGGTCGTCCCCGCCGTCGCAACGCCGACGGAGCTGATCGCGGCGCTGGACGAAGGCCTCGAGCTGCTCAAGTTCTTTCCCGCCGAGGCCAACCGCGGCGTGAGCATGCTGCGGGCGCTGCACGCTCCCTTCCCCGACGTGCGCTTCATCCCAACCGGTGGCGTGACGAGCGCCAACGCGCCCGCCTATCTGAGCCTGCCGTACGTCGCCGCGGTGGGCGGAAGCTGGATGGTTGCGCCGGAGCTGGTCCGCGGCGGAGAATTCGACACCGTGACGCAGCTTTCCGCCGAGGCTGTGCGGATCGCGGGCGAGGCCGGCTCATGAGCGCGCTCACCCTCCGCGACGCAGCCGATTGTCGCTACGACGTTGTCGCGCTCGGCGAGGTGATGCTGCGCCTCGATCCCGGCGAGGATCGCGTGCGCACAGCGCGCGGATTCCGCGTCTGGGAGGGCGGGGGAGAGTACAACGTGGCTCGCGGCCTGCGCCGCTGCTTCGGGCTGCGCAGCGCGATCGTCACGGCTCTCGCTGACAACGACGTCGGCCGGCTGGTCGAGGATCTGATGCTCCAGGGGGGTGTCGATACCTCGCTGGTTCGCTGGGCGCCCTACGACGGCATCGGCAGATCCGTCCGCAACGGGCTCAACTTCACCGAGCGCGGCTTCGGCATCCGCGGAGCGCTCGGCGTGTCTGACCGCGGCAACACCGCCGCGTCGCAGCTGGCGCCCGGGCAGATCGACTGGGAGCACCTGTTCGGCGAGCTCGGGGTGCGCTGGCTCCACACCGGGGGGATCTTCGCCGCGCTGGCGCAGACCACACCCGACGTCGTCGAGGAGGCCGTCCTCGCCGCCTCGCGCCACGGCACGATCGTGTCTTACGACCTCAACTACCGACCGAGCCTGTGGCAGGGAATCGGCGGCGTCGATCGGGCGCGCGAGGTGAACCGCGGGCTGGCGCCTCACATCGATGTGATGATCGGCAACGAAGAGGACTTCACCGTCTGCCTCGGCCTCGAGGTCGACGGTAGCGACGACAATCTGAGCGCGCTGGACACGGCGTCGTTCCGCTCGATGATCGAGCGGGCTTCGGCCGAGTTCCCGAACTTCCAGGTCATCGCGACGACGCTGCGGGCCGTGCGCAGCGCGACGATCAACGAC
>Ga0224544_1000112_pt1 | contig 11010 bp, 10 predicted proteins | sample 714P11014metaG_FD_179904 | JGI IMG/M metagenome (GOLD analysis project Ga0224544, IMG submission 179904) | Peat soil microbial communities from Stordalen Mire, Sweden - 717 P1 10-14 | ecosystem: Environmental > Terrestrial > Soil > Wetlands > Peat | place: Sweden: Norrbotten County, Stordalen...
GTCCTCGACACCACCGTCACCGCGTTCCATGCCGAGGGCGATCGGATCGCGGCCGTCACGGTTCGCGACGGCAGCGGTCGGGAGTCGCGCGTTGAGGGTGACTACTTCTTCTCGACGATGCCGATCCGCGAGCTGATCGCGGGCCTCGACGCCGACGTCCCCGAGTTGGTCCGCGTAGTTGCTGCCGGGCTCGAATACCGCGACTTCATCACCGTCGGCGTGCTGCTGCGCGCGCGCGGCGACCTCGCGGGCATGACCGACAACTGGATCTACGTTCAGGAGCCCGACGTCAAGGTTGGTCGCCTTCAGATCTTCAACAACTGGAGTCCTTACCTGGTCGCCGACCCGGACACGATCTGGATCGGCATGGAGTATTTCGCCAACGAGGGTGACGAGCTGTGGTCGCTTGGCGATCAGGAGTTCGCGCAGTTCGCGATCGACGAGCTTTGCGCGCTCGGCCTCGTCGAGCGCGCCGACGTGCTCGACCACACGGTGCTCCACGTGCCCAAGGCCTATCCCGCCTACTTCGGTACCTACGAGCGGTTCGAGATTGTCCGCGGCTACATCGATCGCTTCGCCAACCTGTTCCTGGTTGGACGCAACGGCATGCACCGCTACAACAACCAGGATCACTCGATGCTGACGGCGATGGTCGCCGTGGAGAACATCGCGGCCGGCCTCGAGACGAAGGACAACATCTGGGCGGTCAACGTCGAGCAGGAGTACCACGAGACCAAGCAGGCCGAGGAGGCCGAGGAGGTCAAGGCCCCGGCGGGGCGCGCTTGACTCCCGTCGGCCCCCCCAAACGGGTGGTTGGCACCCCTCGAGCGGGGGTTGATTGGGCCGGCGTGCTGTATCGCTCACCTTTGTTCTGCGTAGTTCTCTACGTGCACGCGAGCATTGGGGGATAGGTGGCGTCTGCAGCTACGCGGTCGGCCGCTTCAGCGGTCGAGCCGCTGACGACGAATCCGGGGATCGTCGGGGTTGGCGGCGCGCTGCCCCCCGACGTTGTCGAGAACGCCGCGATCACGCCGCTGATCGGCGTCTCCGATGAGTGGATCGTCAAGCGCACCGGGATCCGGGCGCGGCGGTACGCGGATCCGCGCTCGGCGCTCGCTGATCTGGCGGCGCAGGCCGGCGCCGCGGCGCTCCTGGATGCCGGTCTCGACGCCTCGCAGGTCGACCTCGTGCTCGTCGCCTCCTGCAGCCAGGACTCCGTGATGCCGAACGCCGCGCCGGTCGTCGCGCACTTGCTCGGCACGGGCGGGGCCGGAGCGTTCGACGTCGGCAGCGCCTGCACCGGCTTCATCGCCGCGCTGGCGGCAGCACGGGGGATCCTCCTCGCCGGAGGTGCCGACCACGCGCTCGTTATCGGCGCCGAGATCATGTCGCGCCATGTCGACCCACACGACCGGAACACCGCCGCGTTGTTCGGCGACGGTGCCGGCGCCGTCGTCTGCTCGGCACGCGCGGCGGGCGCGATCGGGCCCGTCGTGCTCGGCAGCGACGGCAACCATCGCGGGCTGATCGTCGCCGACCGGGATACCGGGCTGCTCGCAATGGACGGCCACGAGACGTTCAAGCAGGCGGTTCGACGCCTCGCCGAGGGATCCGTCGCCGCCTGCGAGCGCGCGGACGTCGCACTGGACGAGATCGAGCTCTTCGTCTATCACCAGGCCAACAGTCGCATCCTGCGTGCGGTCGCCGAGCGGCTCGACGTGCCGCTCGTCAAACTGCTCGACCACATCGCCGAGCTCGGTAACACCTCCGCTGCGAGCGTCCCGCTGGCGCTGGCACAGGCACGCGCCGACGGGCGCCTGCGCACGGGTATGCGGATCCTGCTTGCTGCCGCGGGCGCGGGCTTCACCTGGGGTGGTTGCGTCATCGAATGGGGTGGGCAGTGACCAGCGGTGAACCCCAGCAGCGTCCGGCAGGATCCTGTGCGCTCGTGACCGGCGCGTCGCGCGGTATCGGCGCCGCGATTGCGCTCGCGCTCGCTGCCGACGGCTGGCCGGTCGCCGTCAATTACCGCAGCGGCGTCGACGGGGCGACGGCGACCGTCGAAGCGATCGTGTCGGCCGGGGGCCATGCGGTTGCGATTCAGGGCGACGTCTCCGACCCGGCCGTCCCGGATCGGCTGCTCGGCGCCGTGAGGGAGCAGCTCGGCCCGCTCGCCGTGCTCGTCAACAATGCGGGCCTGCGCGCCGACGGCCTTGCGCTGTCGCTCAGCGACGAGGACTGGCAGCGCGTGCTCGACACGAACCTCGGAGCGACGTACCGCCTGACGCGTGCTGTGCTGCGCGAGATGATCCGCGCGCGTTTTGGCCGCGTGATCAACATCGCCTCGGTGATCGGTCCCCGCGCCAACGCAGGCCAGGCCAACTACGCCGCCTCGAAGGCAGCCGTCATCGCGTTCAGCAAGACCGCTGCGGTGGAGGTCGCGAGGCGGGGGGTGACGATCAACGCGGTCGCCCCGGGCCTGATCGAGACCGAGATGACGGAGGGCATTCCGTCGGACCTCGGCGAGCGGATTCCCGCGCGGCGCACTGGTCGTCCCGAGGAGGTCGCCGACGCCGTCGCTTTCCTGGCCTCCGAGCGAGCGAGTTACATCACCGCTACAACCCTGTACGTCGACGGCGGGCTTTCCGCCTGACCACCACGAAAGGACGCAGATGGCAGAGCCCAGCATCGATCAGATCGAGAAGGTAATCACCGACTCGCTAGTGACCTTCGGCGCCGACCGCGACGCGATCTCGCGCGACGCGGAGCTGGACGCGCTCGACGTGGACTCGCTCGACCTTGCCGAGCTGTCGCAGATCATCGAAGAGAACTTCGGTGTCGAGTTGAGCTCGAATGACGTATCGGAGATCAAGACCGTTGGCGATGCGATCGACATCGTGGCCGAGCGGGCCAAGTGAACGAAGTCGTCGTCACCGGCGTGGGCGCAGTGACGCCGCTCGGCGTCGGCGCCGCAAAGCTGCACGAGCGCTGGGCTGCGGGCGTCTGCGGCATCGAGGACGGGGAGGGACGCTGCGACGAGTTGGTCGTGACCGACCACTTCTCGGTCAAGCAGGCGCGCCGGGCGGATCGCTTCTCTCAGCTCGTGCTCGTAGCTGCGGGCGAGGCGTTGGCCGACGCCGGCTGGGACGCCGAGCTGCCCTACGAAGCCGCGCGCATCGGAGCGATCATCGGCACGGGAATCGGCGGTATCGGCACGATCGAGGCCAACGACCGCACGCTCATCGAACAGGGGCCAAAGCTCGTTTCGCCGCTCGCGGTCCCGCTGATGATGGGCAACGCTGGCGCCGCGGCGGTGAGCATGCGTCACGGCTTGAAAGGGCCCAGTTACGGCGTCGTGTCGGCTTGCGCCGCCGGAACGCACGCCATCGGCTCGGCGATGCGCGCGATCCAGTACGGCGATGCGACCGCCGTCGTCGCGGGCGGCACCGAGGCGGCGCTGACGCCGCTGTCGCGGGCTGCGTTTGCCGCCGTCGACGCGCTGTCGCCGAGCGGCATCTCACGTCCCTTCGATCGGCGTCGCGACGGCTTCGTGATGGGCGAGGGGGCGGGTGTGCTCGTGCTCGAGAACGGCGAGGCGGCGCGGGCGCGTGGCGCACGGGTTCTCGCGATCGCCCGCGGCTACGGCGCGACGTCGGACGCCTTTCACATCACGGCTCCGCCGGCCAACGGCGAAGGGGCGGCGGCCGCTATCACCCGTGCGCTCGAGGACGCCGAGCTGACGCCCGACGACCTCGTCTACGTCAACGCCCACGGTACCTCGACACCGATCAACGACCGCGCGGAGACCGCGGCGCTCAAGACGGCGCTCGGTGAACGCGCAAAGACGATCCCGATCTCGTCGACCAAATCGGCGATCGGGCACCTGCTCGGGGCCGCCGGGGCCGTTGAGGCGGTCGCGACGATCCTTGCGCTACGGGCCCGCGTGCTGCCGCCGACGCTCGGACTCGAAGAGCCCGATCCCGAGCTCGATCTCGACTACATCCCAAACATCGCGCGGACGCTGGACCTTGACGGCCGGCGGGCCATCGCGATTTCCAACTCATTCGGCTTCGGCGGTCACAACGCCGTGCTGTGCTTGGAGGCGACATGACGATGGCACCTGCCCTACGGGGTCCCGAAGCGAAGCTCTCCCCGCTCGAGCGGCTCGAGGTTCTCTGCGATCCCGATTCGCTGCATCTTCTGCGTACCGACGTGCGCTCGCGTCGCATGGGCGACAAGGCGCGTCCGGGGGATGGAGTGCTCGGCGCGACTGGTCGCGTCGACGGTCGCCCGGTCGCCTGCTTCGCGCAGGACGCCTCGTTCGCAGGTGGCTCGCTCGGCGAGGCCCACGCGGACACCGTCGTGTCGGTCCTGGCGTTGGCCGAGCGCACGCTCGTGCCGGTGATCGGCTTCGTGGAGTCCGCGGGCGCGCGGATGCAGGAGGGCCTCGCCGCGCTCTCCGGCTACGGGCGGATCTTCAACCACCACGTTGCGCTGTCAGGTCGCGTGCCTCAGATCTCGGTGATCTGTGGCGCCTCGGCGGGCGGCGGCTCATATGCGCCGGCGCTGACCGATTTCGTGATCATGACCGAGAGCGCGAGCATGTTCCTGACCGGTCCGGGCGTCGTTGCGGCAGTCACGGGCGAGGACGTAACCGCACTCGAGCTCGGTGGTCCGCGCGTGCATGAGCGCAACGGGGTCTGCCATCTCGTGGCACCGACCGACGTGGACGCGGCGCTGCTCGCTCGCGACCTGCTCGACTTCCTGCCACAGAACAGCGAGGCGCCGCCGACGCTGTGGCCAGTGGTGGATCCGCCTGCCGTGGCGCCCGATCAATTCGTCCCAGCGGAGGAGCGCAAGGTCTACGACATCCGCGATGTCGCCCGTGCGCTGCTCGACGGCGGCCGTCTGCTCGAGATCTCGCCGCGCTACGCGCGCAACATTGTCTGCGCGTTTGGTCGCCTCGAGGGGCGCTCGGTTGGAATCGTCGCCAACCAGCCGCGCTACCTCGGCGGTGTCCTCGACAGCGATGCGTCGCAAAAGGCGGCACGCTTCGTGCGGACCTGCAACCTGTTCCGCATTCCACTGCTCGTGCTGGTCGACACGCCTGGCTTCCTGCCGGGAACCAAGCAGGAGAAGCTCGGCGTCATCCGTCACGGAGCGAAGCTCGTGCACGCATTCGCAGAGTGCACTGTCCCGCGCGTCACGGTGTTGATCCGAAAGGCCTTCGGCGGCGCGTTCATCGCGATGAACGCCAAGGAGCTTGGTGCCGATTTCGTCTACGCCTGGCCGAGCGCGCAGCTCGGCGTCATGGGCGCGCTGCAGGCGGTTGACATCATCAACCGGCGTGAGATCCAGTCCGCCGATGATCCGGCGAGCGCCCGCGTGGAGCTCGCAGCCAGCTACGCGGCTGAGCACCTGCATCCAGGGGCCGCGAGCGCCGAGGGCTACGTGGACGACGTGATCCAACCCGCTGAAACGCGCGAGCGAGTCTCGGCGGCCTTCTTGGCGCTCGACTCTGTGCCGCCGCGCCGCCGCCCGCTCGGCAACATTCCTCTATGAAGTCGGAGCGTGGCTGATGCTCGACGGCAAGCGCCTTTTGGTCACCGGCGTCCTGACGCGCGGCTCGATCGCGTTCGAGGTCGCGCGCCAAGCCCAGGAGCTTGGCGCCGAGGTGACGCTCACGGGGTTCGGCCGCGGCAAGCGATTGACGGAGCGCGCCGCGAAAGCGCTTCCGATCCCGCCCGACGTGCTCGAGCTCGACGTCAACAGCCCGGACGACCTGGCCGCCGTGGCGCGAGAGATCGAGCACCGCTGGGGAGCGCTCGACGGCCTCTTGCACGCCATCGCCTTCGCTCCGGAGGACGCGCTTGGCGGCGGTTTCCTCGACACGCCGGCGCAGAGTGCGATCACCGCTTTTGAGACCAGCGCCTACTCCTTCAAGGCGCTGGCCGCTGCGCTCGCGACGCAGCTGGCGGCGGCCGACGGCGGCGCCTCTGTCGTCGGTCTCGACTTCGACGCCAGCGTTGCATGGCCGGTCTACGACTGGATGGGCGTCGCGAAGGCGGCGCTCGAGAGTGTGTCCCGCTACCTCGCGCGCGATCTCGGGCCGCGCGGGATCCGCGTGAACCTCGTCTCGGCTGGCCCGATCGAGACCATCGCCGCCGGAGGGATCCCGGGTTTCGACACGTTGGCCGGGCTGTGGCGCGCCGGCGCCCCGCTAGGCTGGGACACGCGTGACGCCGGGCCGGTGGCCGCGACGGTCTGCTTCCTGCTCTCGGACTTCGCGCGCGCGATCACCGGTGAGATCATCCATGTCGACGGCGGCTTCCACGCGATGGGGGCGCCGCTCGGTGAGTGAGACGGTCCTGCTCACTGGAGCGACCGGCTTTCTCGGAATGGAGATCCTCGCTCGCCTGATCGAGCGCGACGACATCGAGGTGATCTGCCTCGTTCGGGCCGCGTCGCGCGACGCCGCGAGGCAGCGACTGCGAGGCGTCTACGCCCAACTCTACGATGATCCGCCGCCCGGTATCGCGCGCGTCGGCGTGGTCACGGGCGACGTTTCGGTCGATGGTCTCGCGCTCGGCGGCGCCGAGCGCGAAGAGGTTCTCGCACGCGTTACGAGCATCGTCCACTGCGCCGCGTCGATCTCCTTCGACCTGCCGATCGAGACGGCCCGCGAGACGAACTCGGTCGGGCCGCTGAGGATGCTCGAACTGGCCCGCGCCCTGGCCGATCGCGGGCGGCTGCGCCGGCACATTCACGTCTCGACCGCCTACGTCGCTGGTCGCTACCACGGGCACTTTCGCGAGTCCGACCTCGACCTCGGCCAGGGCTTTCGCAACACCTACGAGCAGTCGAAGTTCGCCGGCGAGAAGGCAATCGTCGAGGCCGCCGGGGATCTGCCGCTGGTCGTAGCCCGGCCGAGCATCGTCGTCGGCGACAGCCGCACCGGTTGGACGCCCGTCTTCAATGTCATCTACTGGCCGCTGCGCGCATTCTCGCGCGGGCTGATGGACGAGGTGCCGGTCGACCCGCAGGGTGTCGCCGACATCGTGTCGATCGACTACGTCGCGAGCGCGTTGATCGCTCTGCTCGAGCTGGACGGGGCGAGCGGCAACTTTCACCTCGTCGCCGGCTCGAGCGCTCTCACCAACCGCGAGCTGATCGAACTTGCGTGCCGCGAGTTCGACCGTCCCCCGCCGCGCCTCGTCGCTGACGGTTCTTCGACGCCCGATCAGGCAAGCGTCTATCTGCCCTACTTCGGCATCGAAGCCACCCTCGACGACGACCGCGCGCGAGCCCTGCTCGGGCCGCTTGGCATCAGCGCCGTGCCGCTCCGCGACTACTTCCCGCGCATCATCGAGTACGCCGAGCGTTCCAACTGGGGCAAGCGCGCGGTGACGAGGCAGGCGGCAGAGCTTCGGACCCCGGCCTAGGGGCTGCGAGGCGGTCGGCCTTCGGCCGCCGTCCTCGCCTAACCGCGGGATGTTTGGTCTGCGCGCGAACCTTCGACGGCCGCGCCCTCGCTGTCTACGTGGTCATTGGAGTTGCGCGAAGCACGAGCGGACCTCGTGTACAAAGAGTTCGGGTTGTTCGAATGCTGCGAAGTGGCCGCCTTTCTCGGGCTCGTTCCAGTAGCGGATGTCGGTGAAGCGCTTCTCCGCCCATCGGCGTGAGGGTCGCTGGAGCTCTTTGGGGAAGACGGAACAGCCGGTCGGAACCGTGATTGTGTCCACGGTTGACCCGCTGATCAACTCGCTTACCTGCCCGAAGCTCTCCCAGTACAGGCGTGCCGAGGATGCGCCCGTGCGGGGAAGCCAGTAGAGCATCAGGTTGTCGAGGAGCTCGTCGCGAGTGAGCACGTTCTCGATGCGGCCGTCACAGTCAGTCCAGGCCCAGAACTTTTCGATGATCCACGCGCAGAGCGCGGCCGGTGAGTCAACGAGCGCGTATCCGATCGTCTGAGGTCGAGTGGCGTGCTCTTGGTAGTAGCCGGAGTCGGACTCGGCGGAGCGCTGCAGTGAGGCGAGCGCTGCGCGTTCTCGCTCGGTGAGATCGTCGAACGTCGCGGGGTCCGGCGGCGCAAGCGGCGGGGTCAGGTGGATCCCGACGACGTGTTCGGGGTCTTGTTGGCCGATGCTTGCGCTGATACTGGTTCCCCAGTCGCTGCCTTGTGCGCCGTAGCGCTGATAACCGAGCCGTGCCATCAGCGCCGTCCAGGTGGCCGCGATCCGCTCCACACCCCAGCCCGGCTGCTCGGGCTTGTCGCTGAACCCGTAGCCCGGAAGCGAAGGGCACACCACGTGGAAGGCGTCCGCCGCCGTCCCGCCGTGAGCCGTTGGATCGGTGAGCGGCCCGATGACCTTCAGGAACTCGACTATCGAGCCTGGCCAGCCATGGGTAATGACGAGCGGGAGGGCGTCCGGGTGTGGCGAGCGAACGTGGATGAAGTGGATCCCGAGCCCATCGATCTCGGTTCGGAACTGGGGCAGTGCGTTCAGCCGGGCCTCGGTCGCCCGCCAGTCGTACCCGGCCGCCCAGTAACCGCACAGCTCCCGGATGTAGTCGAGTGGCACGCCCTGCGACCAGTCCGAGACCGTCTCGGGGTCCGGCCAGCGAGTGCGTTCGAGGCGCTCCGTGAGATCCCGCAGATCAACCTCTGGGATCTCGACACGAAATTCCTCTAGTTCGTCGGACACCGGGCACAGTCATTATCACTGTCCGCGGTGGCCGGTCACCGCGCGAGCGGACGCTCCGGCAGTCACCAACGAAGGCTGCTTGTACAGTGGATCGGTGGAGCGGTTGAGGAAGCAGTCATCAGCTCGCTCGTTGTCCGACAGGACCCCGTCGGTTGCGGTCGAGGCCTCCCTGTGACGCAGGTCGCGGCCGGAGATCCACGGGTCGTGCTCGGCGAATTGGCGTCCGTGTTCGACCGGATCGACCCGCAGGACCTCGAGCGACTCGCGGACACCGTGCTCGATGCTGCGCGGGTGTTCGCTGCCGGGCAGGGGCGCTCTGGCCTGGTGGCGGCGGCGTTTGCGGTCCGTCTGGGGCATCTCGGGAAGGAGACACACGTGGTCGGTGAGGCGACCGCTCCCGCCGTCGGCCCGGGAGACCTCGTCGTTGTGCTCTCGAGGTCCGGCACCAAGCGCATCACGCTGCACCAAGTGCAGCGCGCACTCGCCGCCGGTGCACACGTTGCGGCGCTGTGCGCGGACGCGCACGCACCGCTGACGCGCGCGGCGAGCGTTGCGGTCGTCCTGCCAGTGCGCGACGTACAGACCCGCCAGCACGCTGGCTCGCTGTTCGAGCAGGCAGCCCTAATCCTGCTCGACTCGCTCTGCTGGCGCCTGCAGACGACGCTCGGACGCACGTACGCCGAGCTCGCGGCTCGCCACGACAACCTACAATAGCCATTGGCAGCCGTCGAGCGCATCCGCTACATCGGCGTCAGCACCGCCGGCTCGCGCATCCACCGGGTCTTTCCGGCGTGGGCCCACGAGCTCGGCCGACCACTTGTGCTCGACGGCATCGACGTTCCGCTCGGCGCGCCGAGCGAACGCTACCGCGCCGTGGTGCAATCGCTCCGCGACGACCCCGAAGTGCTCGGCGCCGTCGTCACCTCGCACAAACTCAGCATATTCGCGGCCGCGCACGACCTGTTGGCCCACACTGACGAGTTCGCCTCGCTCCTACGCGAGTTCAACGCGCTCTCAACGCAGGATGGAACGCTGTCTGGCTACGCACGCGATCCGCTCGCTGTAGCGCATGTGCTGCCGTCCGTGCTCGGAGCGGACTGGATGCCCCGGCGCTCCGACGTGGTCTGCTTCGGCGCCGGGGGCGCGGGCAGCGCGCTCGCACTCGCGCTGCTCTACCGCAAAGCAGATCGCGCCTTCGCCGCGGTCGAAGACGTGCCACGCCGACTGACATTCGTCGACACGGACGCGGCGCGACTCGCAGCACTGCGCTCGCTGCTCGCGGCACTCCCAGCGGTCCACTCCAGCGTCGTCTACGCCCAGCACCACGACGCGCGCGAGAACGACGCGATGATCGCCGGGCTGCCGCCCGGCTCGCTCGTGATCAACGCGACAGGGCTCGGCAAAGACCACCCCGGCTCGCCACTCACACAGCACGCGATGTTCCCCGAAGCCAGCACCGCGTGGGACTTCAACTATCGCGGCACGCTCGAGTTCCTCGCCACCGCGCAAACGCAAGCCACCGCGCGCGCCGTGTCGGTGCACGACGGCTGGGACTACTTCCTCCACGGCTGGACACAAGCCCTCTCGCCAGTCCTCGACATCGAGATCACGTCGGAACGCTTCGCCAGACTCGCGCGCGCCGCCACGCCAATGCGACCATGAACCCGACGACACCGCTTCACGCAGTCAAAATCCACCTCGGACCGCTCCCCAACTGACCCACCAAACCGGGGACAACTTCACGACGCCGCAAATCAGACAAGAGCTTCGTCGACAGCTTCCAAAACCGAGCTGATCCGGAGCAGCAGGCGCCGCCGCGAGGAGTGACCGCCTAACGCGGCCATCCCGCAGCGGGCCTGAGGGGGAGGAGAGGTACTACTTCTGTCGGCGTGATATGGGCCAACAGATCTGCTCGGCGCGTCACCTCTGAGACGGCGCTGAGCGGAAGCTTGCTCCATTCCGGCTACTTGTATGTAAGTATACAGACGTGGCCGACATGCGGATCAGGCATTCCCAGCGGGTCGGCGCGGGCTCAGCGGGACGCCAGGTCTACAAGGCGCTTCGTGAGGCGATCATCGCCGGTGATCTCACTCCAGGCCAGCGGATCTCCGAGAACGAGTTGAGCGTGCGCCTCGCGGTCAGCCGCACGCCGATCCGGGAGGCGGTTGCGCGCCTCCGCGACGAGCGTTTCGTGCAGGTCGTGCCGCAGCTGGGGACGTTCGTCACGCGGATCAGCACCGCCGCTGTCGAGGACGCCCAGTTCGTGCGCGAGGCGCTCGAGTGCGCCGCTGTGCGGGTCGCCGCG
>Ga0224544_1000113_pt1 | contig 10982 bp, 10 predicted proteins | sample 714P11014metaG_FD_179904 | JGI IMG/M metagenome (GOLD analysis project Ga0224544, IMG submission 179904) | Peat soil microbial communities from Stordalen Mire, Sweden - 717 P1 10-14 | ecosystem: Environmental > Terrestrial > Soil > Wetlands > Peat | place: Sweden: Norrbotten County, Stordalen...
CTGGTCTACGAGGCGTTCGACTTGGAGCACGGCGTCTTCCTCGGGTCAACAATGGCGTCCGAGACGACCGCCGCTGCGACTGGAGTCGTCGGCAAGCTGCGCCGCGATCCGTTCGCGATGCTGCCGTTCTGCGGCTACAACATGGGCGACTACTTCGCCTACTGGCTGCAGATCGGCCGTGAGCACGACCCGGCGAAGCTGCCGCGGATCTTCGCCGTCAACTGGTTTCGCAAGGACAGCGAGGGCCGCTGGCTGTGGCCCGGCTACGCCGAGAACAGCCGCGTGCTCGAGTGGATCTTCCGCCGCCTCGAAGGGAGCGCCGAGGCGGTCGACGAGCCGATCGGCCATCTGCCCGCGCCTGGCGCCCTGAACGTCGCACGACTCAAGATCACGCCGGAGGCGGTCGCGGAGCTGCTGCGCGTGGATCGAGCGGCATGGGCGGCGGAGCTGCCGCTACTGCGCGAGCATTTCGCGACCTTCGGCGATCACCTGCCGGCCGCGCTGATGGAGCAGCTCGACGCCCTCGAGCAGCGTCTGCTGAGCTAGCGACCGGCGGGTGCATGCACCCGCCGGCGGATCGGTGCATGCACCGATCCGTGCCTCGGCGCATGCGCCGAGGCCTACGCACCAAGGCTAGTGGCGGTCGCCGCCGGTCGCTGCCGGCGGGCGCGACTCCTCGGCGAGTGAGGTGATCGTGAGCGCGCCCTGCGCGGCGCCCTCGAGCACCTCGCCCGCTTCGTCGAGCGATCGCGCGTACAGCTCGACGAGCAGGTGGACGGTGATCCGCGCGTCGTCGTCGTGCTTGTGAAAGCGCACGTGAGTGAAGAACTCGCGGACCCCGTAGTCGCCGAACGCGGCGTATGAGAGCGAGTCGCCGGCCTCGGGTCCCGAGCAGCTCTCGACGTCGGCGGCGGGGACGGTAACCGTGCAGGACGCCACCCAGGGCGTTCCGGTCACCATCCGCTCCCAGCGATCCTCGACCGGCTCGACGCGGCCGTCGACGAACCCGAGGTGCGGCTGGTCGTGCATGCACTCGAGGCACTGCACGACCGCCTCCTGGATCTCATCGACCACGTCGGCGCGCTCACCGGTCTCCGGATCGATCTTGTGGATCCCCTCGTAGTGCACCTGGACCTCGAGGTCCTGGGACCAGCAGCGGTAGCAGCGCAGCCAGCTGCGGGGTTCGGTGCTCACGTCCTGATTCTATGCTGCCGGGGTGTCCGGTCCCGGCGACGCAGAGGAGTTGCTCGCTCGCGACCGGGCCCACGTCTGGCATCCGTACGCGCCGATGCCGGCAGAGTTCGAGCCGCTGGTGGTCCGCTCGGCGGCAGGGGTACGGCTCAGCCTGGCCGACGGTCGCGAGCTGATCGACGGCATGTCGTCCTGGTGGTGCGCGGTCCACGGCTACCGCCACCCGGTGCTCGATGCGGCGGCGAGGGCACAGCTCGAGCAGATGGCGCATGTGATGTTCGGCGGCCTGACGCACGAGCCCGGGGTCGCGCTCGCGCAGGCACTCATCGAGCGCGTCCCGGACCCCCTGGCCCACGTCTTCTTCGCCGACTCCGGCTCGGTCGCCGTCGAGGTCGCGCTCAAGATGTGCCTTCAGTACTGGCGCGGGCGTGGCCGCCCGCGAAAGACGCGCATGCTCAGCCTGCGTGGCGGCTATCACGGCGACACTTTCGGAGCAATGGGCGTCTGCGACCCGGTCGACGGAATGCACTCGCTGTTTACCGATGTGCTCGCGGACAACCTCTTCGCACCGCGCCCGCCTGGCGGCGTGGAACGACCGCTTGATGAGGCCTATGTCGAGGTGCTCGCCGAACTCGTCGAAGGGCATCGCGACGAGCTCGCGGCCGTCGTGATCGAGCCGGTTGTGCAGGGCGCCGGCGGCATGTGGTTCTACTCGCCCGAGTACGTCCGCGTCCTGCGCGAGCTCTGCGACGCCCACGACGTGCTGCTCGTGCTGGACGAGATCGCGACCGGCTTCGGGCGCACCGGAACGTATTTCGCCTGCGAGCGCGCCGGGATCTCCCCCGACGTGATGTGTGTCGGCAAGGCGCTGACCGGCGGCTACGTCACGCTCGCCGCGACGCTCTGCACGCCGGCGGTTGCCCAGGCGATCGGCGCGAGCGCCGGCGGAGCGCTGATGCACGGCCCGACCTACATGGCGAACCCGCTTGCCTGCGCGATCGCCCTCGCCAGCATGCGGTTGCTGGAGGAGAGCGCTTGGCAGGCGAACGTGGAGCGGATCGAGCAGACGCTGACGAGCGCGCTTGCGCCGCTGTGTGGAGCTGAGCACGTTGCCGATCTGCGCGCGCTCGGCGCGGTCGCGGTGATCGAGCTCGATCACGCGGTCGACATCGCTGCGGCTACCGCCGCGGCCACGGCGGCCGGCGTATGGCTTCGACCGTTCAGGAACCTGATCTACGCGATGCCGCCCTACATATGCACCGACGCCGAGCTTCAGTCGATCGCGCGGGCGATGGCGGCGGCTGCAGCTGCCGGCTAGCCGAAGGTGAACGAGTAGCCGCTCGTGCCCGGGGAGAAGCTCAGCGTGATCGTCTCGTCCTCGTCCCTCGGCTCGGAGACGATGTTGTAAAGGCGCTGCCCCGTGACGGTGATGTAGCCGCCGTGAACATCACTACCCGCGTCGGCGGCGGTCGGAACCTGGCCGTTGATCAGCACGCCGACGTGGCCGACGCCATGCGCCGGCGGGCTGAGCACGATGTAAACGTGCTTGCCCTGGACGTTCGCGGTGATCGTCGCGTTACTCCCGGCTAGCGCCTGCTGCGAGGCGATCGTCCAGGTGCCGCCGTAGGCGAACTCACTGAGCGCGATCACTCCGGTCGGCCCGGCGTAGGTGTGAGTGCCACTGAACGGACCGCTCGCCCAGCCCGCGGCGCGTGCCGTGCCGAGGTAGGTCTCGGGGCTCGCCTCGAGCGAGGGGGTGATGACGTGCGTCGGGCGCGCGTCCGCGCCGAGGCCCTTGGCGCCGGCCGCAACGAGCAGCGCGCGTGTTGCGGCCTCCGTCTGCGGGTAATAGCCCTCGTATGGATCCGCGTAGCGCACCCTTCCCCGGGCGTCGATCAGGAAGTCCGAGGGCCAGCCTTCGTTGCCCCACTCGTTGAAGGTGTCGAGGTTGTTGTCCTGCACGATCGGATAGTGGATCCCGAACTGGGCGATCGCCGCCTTGAGGTTGCCGGCATCGCGCTCGAACGGGAATTCGGGCGACTCGACACCGATCACCACCAACCCGTCGCTGCGATATTTGCGATACCAGGCCTCCAGGTAGGGCAGCGTCCGAATGCAGTTGATGCAGGTGTAGGTCCAGAAGTCGACGAGAACGACGTGCCCGCGCAATCCGGCAAGAGTGAGTGGGCGTCCGCCGGCCGTGTTGAACCAGTCCTCGGTGCCGACGAACGGCGGTGCAACCGGGCCGACAGGCAGGTCCGCAGCGCTCGAGGCGGTGGCGCTCCCGTGCGACTTAACGAGCGACTTGTGAGGGTGAATCGAGTTGAGGCGCGATGCGACCGCGCCCGAGTTGTCGATCGCCGCGGTGATGTTGACGTTGGGGATGTGCTCGGCGATCAGCTCGTCGAGCTTCACGTCGAGCATCGTGGCGATCGCCAGCGCCGTCGCGATCATCACGACGCCGAGCGAGCGCTGCACCATCAGTCCACGTCCAGCACGTCGCAGCCGATCGAGGATCCGCCGGCCGCCGAGTGCCAGCGCAAGCAGCATCAGTCCGGTACCGAATGCGTAGGCCAGCCCGACGAGGACCGCGCTGCCGCTTGCCGCGCTGACCGAGATGACCGCGGCGAGGATCGGGCCCGCGCACGGCGTGTAGACGAACCCGAGCGCGCCGCCGACCAGTAGGCCGGACGCGAAGCCGTCGCCGCGCGTGCGCGGACCGAGCCTTGAGAGCGCCGCCAACGGCCGCTCGACGAGCTGGCCGAGCTGCGGCACGATCAGCGCTATCCCGAACACCAGCAACACGACAATCGCGACATCGCGCAAGGGATCGGAGCCGAGTCCGACGCCATCGACAACCTTCGCGATGCCGATGATCGTGATCGCAAACGTCGTCGTCAGCCCGATCACGATCCCGAGCGGACGGCGCGCACCTCCGGCGCCGCTCGCCGAGAGCATCGCAGGCAACACCGGCAGCACACACGGCGAGACGGCGGTACCCGCCCCAACGACGACCGCGAACAGCATCAATACCAGCACAGCAGCTACATCCTGACCGAGCGCGCCACCCGGTGCGGCAATCGTTATGTTGGCTTGAGGATCGTCGGAGCTCTTGTCGGGCAAAGCCCGACAAAACTCCTCCTCGGGCTTTCGGGCGATGGGCTGGAACGTCGCGACTCAAGAGCATGTCGAGAGGCCGCGCATTCGGCGTGGAATCGTCCGCGTAGCACAGGTCTCGATGATCGTCCGGCGCCGAACGCTGCGCCGGCCGCGCAATCAAGCATCTAGTCGATCAGTCGCGCGCGCGTGCGCCAGATCGCGAGCTGCCACGCGAGAAGCGCGAACAGCACGAGCGCGCCAACGTGGCCGAGGTCGGCGAGCGGGTGCAGGCCGAAGGCGCAGTGGCGCACGAGCTGGACGCAGTGGAAGAGCGGGTTGAACTGGGCCGCGTCGCGCAGCCAGAGCGGCATCCGCGTCAGCGGGAAGAAGGTGCCGGCGACGAGGAACAGCGGCGTGATCACGCCGCTGATGGCGTAGCTGAGACCGTCGAACGTCGTCACGAAGGAAGCGAACAGCATTCCGAGGGCGGCGAAGCCCACGCCCGTCAGGATCCCGATCGCCGGCACGAGCAGCATCGCTGGCTCGGGGCGCAGGCCGAAGCAGAACGCCACGAGCAGCGGCGCGATGCCGTAGATCCCGGCGCGCGTGCCGAGGTAGAGCACTTCGCCCGTGACGATCTCGTCGACATCGACCGGCGCTGCGAGCATCGCGTCATAGACGCGCTGGTAGCGGCGCTTGTACAGCGCGTCAAACATGCCCGAGAACGTCGCGCTGAAGAGCACGCTCGTGGCGACGACGCCGGTCCCGACGAACTGGATATAGGGGATCCCCGCGATGTGCGAGACGAGCTTGCCGAAGCCAAACCCGAACGCGAGCAGCATGATGACGGGCTCCACGACCGCTGCGAACGTGCGTGACTGCCAGAAGTACTTGTTGACGGTCCACTCGCGCAGCCAGACCGCGGCAAGCGCTGCTGGTTCGATCCGACCAGGCCGTGGGGGGGTGCGGGTGATCGTGCTCATTCCACGTACTCGCCGGTCAGGTGAACGAAGACATCTTCTAGCGTTGCGGCGCGTCGGCGCCCGGTCGGCAGCGAGCCGTCCGCCGTCTCGGCGTGCAGGTAGGTCAGCGCCGGGCCCGAGGCTCGTGTCGCAAGCCCGTCGGCTAGCGCTCGTCCGCGCAGCGCCTCGAGCTCCTGCGGCGAGCCGAGCACGTCGTGCGACTCGACCCCAGCGTAGTGTGCGATCAGCTCCCGCGGCGATCCCTCGGCGACGACCCTGCCCTTAGACATGATCGCAACGTGGTCGGTGAGCCGCTCGGCCTCCTCGATGTAGTGGGTCGACATCAGCACGGTCGCGCCGCGCTCGCGCAGCGCGACGATCAGCGACCACAGCTCCTGGCGCACCTGTGGATCGAGCCCGACCGTCGGCTCGTCGAGCAGCACTAGCTCCGGGTCGTGGATCAGCGCGCGCGCGATCAGCAGCCGGCGCTGCATGCCGCCCGAGAGCTTCGCCGCGCGGTCCTCGGCGCGCTCCCCGAGCCCCGCGAGCGCGAGGGCGGCGGCTACCGCGCGGTCGCGATCATCGGCCGCCACGCGATAGAGCCGCGCGAACACTTCGAGCACCGCGCGCACGCTGAGATCGATGTCGAGGTTGCTCTCCTGCGGGCAGACGCCCATGCGCGCCCGCGCGAGCTTCGATTCGCGCGGCAGCTCGTGTCCGAGCACGCTGAGCGAGCCGGCGTCGGCGATCGTCTGGCCTGTGAGCATCCGCATCGTCGTCGACTTGCCGGCGCCGTTCGGTCCGAGCAGGCCGAAGCAGGTGCCGGTCGGCACCTCGAGGTCGAGCCCGTCGACGGCGACGAGCGAGCCAAAGTGCTTGACGACTCCGGATAGCTTGATCGCGGTTGTTGTGTCGGCACGAGGCCGAGAATCGGGTGCTGCGTACAACGGAAACCTCCAGAAATGAGAGCGAGCTGGCGCGCCGGACTGCGAGGGCGCGCGAAGACGGCTGTGGCCGCCGGGACCTTGCTAGCTAACTCGAGGAAGCATCCTGCGAGCAATGTAGCACTCGATCGGCGCTGGAACGACACTGGCCCCGCGCCGCGACGAGCGCGCACGACATCGCTGCATCAGCCGACCCGCATGCCGCGCCTAGCCTCGATGCCGCGTCAACAGTGCCAGCGGAGGTTTTCGAGCTCTGCTCGAAATCCTCCTCCGTTACTCAATGCGCGAGAACTCGAAGATCGCGATACCCAGCATCAACAGCCCGAGGAGCGCGACGACGCCCGCTTCGAACAGCCCGGGCAGATGCCAGCCGAACCAGGTGACTCCGGGGTCCAGGATGTGCCGAGCGAGGGGGCTGATCCTGAGGTGCGCGAAGACGGCGCGGCGCATCGGGTCGACCGCGTAGGTGAGTGGGTCCAGGCGGTTGAGGATCGCCAGCCACTGCGGCAGGCCGGAAACGGGGAAGAGCGCGCCCGATAGGAAGTACATCGGCAGGATGATCATTTGCGTCAGCGCCATGAACGACTGCATTTGCTTGACGCGGGCCGCCGCCATGACGCCAAAGGCGGTGATCGAGAACGCGACGAGCAGCTGTAGTCCGAATATCTCGAGCAGCAGGATTGGCGCGTAGGGGACGCCGACGAGTCCGGCGAGGCAGATCAGGATTACGCCCTCGAACGCCGCGACGGTGGCGCCGCCGAGGCACTTGCCGATCACCAGTGAGCTGCGCCTGACCGGCGCGACCATCATCTCGCGCAGGAAGCCGAACTCGCGGTCCCAGACGATCGACGCCGCGGAGAAGATCGCGATGAACATCACCGCCATGCAGAGCACGCCCGGGTAAACGAAGGTCCGCAGATTGACGCCGTGCGTCCCCGCGCTTGCGAGGCGCGAGAGGCCCGTTCCCAGCACGAACAGGAACAGGAAGGGCTGCACGAGCGAGGTGATGATCCGCAGGCGGTCCTTCGTGAAGCGGATCAGCTCGCGCTGCCAGACGATCTTGACCGCGCGCAGCTCGCTGCGGATGCTGCTCCTCGGCACCCGCACCGCCGCGATCTGGTGCGTCAGCGACGGGGGAGGGGTGGCGCGGCCGCTTGGGGCCGTGGTACTGGCCATTGGCTATCTCCGTCCGAACGCGCGCGCCATCGTGCGCATCTGGTTGGTTGCCGCGTCTTCTTCGGCGTCGCGGATCGTCGAGCCGGTGTGCAGCATGAAGACGTCGTCGAGCGAGGGACGCGACACGCTGACCGAGCGGATCGGGACGCCGAGCTCGGCGAACAGGCGGGGCACGAACTGCTCGCCACCGGGCACGCCGAAGGTCACGGCCCCCTCGGCGATCTGGGCCTTGATGTCGAAGTGCTCGGCGAGCGCCGCGATCGCCGCATCGTCGTCGTCGGTCTGGATCTGGACGCGGTCCTTGCCGACCGCCGACTTCAGCGCCTCCGGCGTGTCGAGCACGATGATCTTGCCCTTGTCCATGATCGCGATTCGGTCGCAGTTCTCGGCCTCGTCCATGTAGTGGGTCGTGAGGAAGATCGTTATGTCCTCGGCGACCTTCAGCTCGCGGATGTAGGTCCAGATCGAGGCCCGTGTCTGGGGGTCGAGCCCCACCGTCGGCTCGTCGAGGAACAGGACGCGCGGGGAGTGCATCAGTCCGCGTGCGATCTCGAGGCGCCGCTTCATCCCGCCGGAGAAGGTGTTGACCGCGCTCTTACGCCGCTCCCAGAGGCCGACCATCTCCATCACCTGCTGCATCCGGGGCCTGACGAGCTCGCGGGGCACGCCATATAGCTCGGCGTGCAGGCGCATGTTCTGCTCCGCGCTCAGGTAGCCGTCGAGTGTCGTGTCCTGGAAGACGAGACCGATGTTGCGGCGGACCGCGTCGCGGTCGCTAGCGACGTCGTGGCCGGCGACGCGCGCGTAGCCACCGGTCGGCAGGATCAGCGTGCAGAGCATCGAGATCGTCGTCGACTTGCCCGCCCCGTTGGGACCGAGGAAGCCGAAGGTCTCGCCCTGCTCGACGTCAAAGTCGATGCCGCGCACGGCCTCGATCTCACCGTAGTGCTTCTCAAGGCCGCGCACGACAACGGTCGCGCTGTCAGACGGCTCCGGGGCGGCCGTTGCGGCCGCCCCGTTGGCGCTCGTCGCAGCGCTCACTCGTCACCTTCGCCGAGGATCCGGTAGATGGCACGGCGTGCGTCGCTGAGCACCTTCTTTGCCTCCGCTAGCTGGGATTCACTCGCGGTCTGCGCGAGCTGCGAGGCGGCGACTGCTATCTGGCGAAACACGTGAAAGAGCTCACGCACTTCATTTGATACGCCGCCCTGGAGCGTATCCCATGGCGCAGGCGCGTCTGCGGGGCGCGCCGCCAGGTGCTCGCGCCCGGCGTCGGTGAGTGCGAACTGCTTGCGACCATCCTGCTCCTCGGAGCGGATCAGGCCCTCGTCCTCGAGTTGTGAGAGCGCGGGATAGACCGAGCCCGGGCTCGGGGCCCAGACCCCGTTGCTGCGTTGCTCGATCTCTTGCATGATCGCGTAGCCGTTGCGCGGCTCCTCGGCCAGCAGCAGCAGTGCTGCGGTGCGGATGTCACCGCGACGGGCTTTGCCGCCACGGCCGCGGAACCCGCCGGGTCCTCCACCAAAGCCGCGCGGACCACCAAACCCGAATCCACCTTCTCCGTAGGGTCCGCGGTGTCCGGGTCCTCCCGGTCCGCGCATCATCAGCATCTGAGCGAGCGCGGCGAACCGCTCGGACGGCATTCCACCTTCGTGCCGGTGGCCACAGCGGCCGCCGGCTGCATGACTTGCAGTCATCTTGTACTCCTCGTGTTGTGAATAACTCATTCACATCACGATATATCGCAATACATCGACTGTCAAGCGATTGTCGTTCGATATTTCGGGTCGCCCGGACCGAGCTTCATGACACGGTCCGACGCCTCCTTGCCATCGTGCGGTGTGCGAGCAGCCCGGTCGTCGTGAAGATCCCCAGGGCGTTGATCGTGTGCAGCGGCCCAATGGCGGGGGTCGACTCGGACGCAATCCCGATGATCGCTTGCACGATCCCCAGCACGACGATGGCGCCCGACAACTTGATGTTGCGCTTGCCGAGGCGTCCGGCGAGCGCGACGAGGAACAGGACGAGCATGACGAGCACGATGATGTAGCCGAGCGCGACGTGCGCGTTGAACGCGTTTTCGATCGTCTTCTTCGAGATCGAGCTGTGATCCGCGGCATGGACCGCGTGGAAGGCGCCGTAGCCGGCGAGTCCGACCTGCACGACGACGGCGATGAACAGCACCGCCGCGAGCCAGCCGAACACCTTGCCCAAGGCGGTTTTGTCAGAGTCGGGGTTGACCTCAGCGGCGCTGGGTGTACTCATCGGTTCGCTACCTCCCTTTTGATCCAGATCGAGGCGTGGGTTGGTTGGACGGCGCGGTTGACGGCGTCGAGTAGGTCGCTGCGGATCGCGTCGATTTCGACGGCGTCGCGGAGGCGTGCGGTGAACGCGGCGACGGTTGCTTCGGCGTCGTAGTGGGCGCGGTTGAAGCGCCGGTCGACGAGTCGCTGGATGCGCACGCGCAGCGGGTTGAAGAGGGCTGCGGCGACGAGCGTTGAGGCGGCGACGCCGACACGTCCCGAGAGCGCAAAGGTGTTGGTGCTCAGCGCGATCAAGCCGATGAAGGTGCCCCCCAGCAGGGCCGTGAGAACGGCGTAGGAGAGCGTGCGACTGACAAGCCGGTCGATGTCGTACAGGCGATACTTGAGGATCCCAACGCCGATGCCAACCGGCAGCGCTGTGAGCGCGATCGGAAGCAGGACGTTACCGACAAAACTCGGTGCGCTTTTCCAGATGATCGTGGTCAGCAGGACGATGATTGCCGTCGCGCCGCCGGCGCCCAACCACTTCAGCTGCTCGCGGAGCTCTCCTCTGGAACCGCGGAAGCTGCGGACCTGATGGATTACGGTAGCGACGGCGAACAAGCCGAATAGAAGACTGATCGCGCCTTGGACCGGGCCAAACCACGCGGCGCTGCCAAAGGGCTGGTTGGAGCCGATCAGGCTGCCGTGGTCGTCGACTGGGAGCCGCACGCCGAGAGCCACGACAGCGACATTCACCGTGCCGGCGACGTACACGACGATTGCGCAGAGGTACCCGCGCAACGGCCAGCGCCAGCGCCGCCCGAGCCGGCCGTCGGGAAAGAACAAGATGATGAGCGGCAGCAGCATGAACGCGTACACCCATGCCAGGCTCAACAGGACCGCGATCGGCCCGAGTGGCAGTCCGCCGTGGTGGATCTTGTAGTCGAGGTATGCGTACTGCGGGCCGATGGTCCCAAGCGTCATCGCGAGCGACGCGCCGAGTAGAAGCCACCCGATCACGTTGTGCGGCTCGCGTCGCGCAACAACGAGTCCGACCGCCGCAAACGACTCTCCGAAGACGAGATACGTCGCGGTTGAGGACGCATCAGACAGTGACGTCAGGTGTACGAGAATCGTAAGCGGGATCGCGGCGAACGGGACCAGCATCGCTGCCAGGCCGACGGCCGCCGCCGTGGTCGGCGACGCGAGGCGCGCCAGATGACCCGCCGGTGCTCCCGCCCCGGTTGCCCGCCCCGCGATTGCTCCTTGGCTCATGGTTTGATCCAGATCGATGCGTGGGTTGGTTGGACGGCGCGGTTGACGGCGTCGAGTAGGTCGCTGCGGATCGCGTCGATTTCGACGGC
>Ga0224544_1000117_pt1 | contig 10893 bp, 13 predicted proteins | sample 714P11014metaG_FD_179904 | JGI IMG/M metagenome (GOLD analysis project Ga0224544, IMG submission 179904) | Peat soil microbial communities from Stordalen Mire, Sweden - 717 P1 10-14 | ecosystem: Environmental > Terrestrial > Soil > Wetlands > Peat | place: Sweden: Norrbotten County, Stordalen...
ACCCGAACCGAACCAGCCCGTCGACCAGTCGGGATCCAGGCTCGACCCATTGAACTCGTCGTCGAAAATCAGATGCCAACTCCCGGGAACCCCAGTCGGAACCGGCGTGCTCGGCGCCGACGCCGACGGGAGCGCGAGCGCGTGTAGGTAGGTGAGCGTGATTGTCAGCGTCGGTGGGGCGCCGCGGGCGCTCGCGCCGATCGTGATCGTGTGTCCCTTGATCGGGAGCTGCAGGGAGGTGCTCGCGGACCCACTGCTGAGCAGCTGGCGGCGGCACAGGATGTGGTTGATACGCACGCGAATCGACCGCGCGAGCGGCGCCGAGATCAGCACGTGGACGCGGTAGACGCCGGGCTTCGCGACGGATTTCGTGATCTCGACCGACTCGCGCGCCGCCGACAGCTGCAAGTGGCGTGCCGTATCACGTGCTTGCGGCGACGCGGCGCTCAGTCCGCCGATACCGGCCAGCGCGATTGTGGCGATCATGCCAATGCTCCTGAGCCGCAAAGCTACCTCCGCTCTTCACAACGTGACGGTCTGGCTTGAGAGCACCGAGCTGCCGTTGCTCGCGGTGAACTTGACCGCCGCCGACGAAGCCGTCAGCAGTAACACCACGAGCGCGATCGCCGCCCCAGCCGTAACGCACCCCGCTAGAACGAGCGGCCCGCGAACCGGCCTAGCACCCTCCCGATTGTTGTCAGCGACATACCTCAGACCCCTCATGACGAACGTGACACTACCGCTCGCCGACCTCGCAGACCTGGTGAGGTTTCGTCAGCTTACCGGCGGTATCTCCAGGCTCCCCTGTGGGCCCCGGCGGTCACAGCCGCTACCAGCGTCGCGTTAGCAGTGCCCCCAGACATGCCCACCTGGTGCTCGGAGTTGGGCGAGATCCAACGAGCAGCTAACGACCTGACCCTATGCTCGCACGGCGAATGTCGGATACGCTGCCCCGATGCTTTTGAGTCGCGCGACGAGCCGTCGGAACTTGCTCTACATCTTGGGGCTGGACGTGGTGCTCTGGGTGCTCGGTTCTACCGCTTTCAACGGCGATACCACCACCGATAACACGTGGTGGACGATCGTCTTCGTAGTGCTCGCCGTGTTGGTCGTGCTTAGCGTGATTGCTCTCGTGCGCCGGGCACGCACCCGGTAGCGCCAGCCGGTAGGTCGTCGTGCCCGATACGAGGGACCAAAAGCGCCGCGCACGAGAGGCAGTCAAGGCCGCTCTCAGGACTGGCGCGCTGACAAGACCGAGTGCCTGCGAGTCGTGCGGGAGGGTGTAAGGCCGCACGTCCACCATCCCGACTATTCCGAGCCGCTCACAGTGCAGTGGCTCCGTCCCGAGTGCCACGCTGCGACGCACAACGAACTAGGCATGGACCCGGACGAGCTTGAGTTCGTGTTCAGGAACACCGACTACGTCCAAAGTCGCTACGAGGATCTAGACGGTCGCTTGCGTCCCTCGATGTGGAGGGGTAGCCAGATGGCGACGAACATGCCAGCCACTCCGATGATGGCCCCGATGGCTCCCCACACGACACGAGTGTCGCCCCACGGCCGGATGCACCGTCATGCCGAATCGCCCCGGAGCGACAGTGGGTCGCCAGCAATCGGCAGGGCTGCCGTTATCGCCACAAATCGCCGGTAATCCGCGCACAAAACCGGCGCACGGCCGGCACGGCTGAGAGGCGCGAAACGCCCATAACCACTGACGTTTCACGCCTCATGTGGCCCTAAACGACCGTGCCTCCGGAGCGAGAGGTCGCAGGTTCAAATCCTGCCGGGCGCGCTCCGAAACACGCTGCAAACGCTGCAGTTTCCGGCGTCAGGCGGCCTTCCGTCAGAAGTCGAATCGTCCGCCGTTTTGGCCCGTCTGCCGATATCTGCCAATTGAGCGCCAAGCGAGCGGCCGCAACCGCACAGTGACCGCCGAGAGCCCGGGTACGTCGCTCATGTCGGCGCTCCGCCCGCGGTGACACATGCAGGCAGGGCTGACACAGTTCGAATCTGCCGATGTTGAGCATCATCTGGGCGGGTGGCCTCCCGTCCGGCAGAGCGAGAGCGTTCGGCGAGGCGTTAGTGGCTAGTTGCCAGGAGCAGCAGATCGAGGATGGCTAGGGCGGTGCAGGCGAGGCTCAGCGCCATCACCATGAGGGCGGTGTGATCGTTGGCCGTTCCTGGTCTTGTGATCGTGAGCTGGGGGCGGCCGGGCTGGTCGAGGCGAATGTCAGGCGGGGTCATAGCCGCCTGCCTGCAAGGCCGGTCCTTCGTCGGGTGCGCCACGCAGCGCTGGTTGCACGAGTCTTTCTCTCGGGCCAGCGTGCGGGTCGTGGCCCGGCCCGAGTAGTTCGAACAGGATCAGTCCTTGGCGAACGAGGACGAGTGCGACCAGCGCGAACGCCATCAGCCAGGCCGCGTGGTCGAGGTGATGGCCGAGCCTGATCTCCACGGCGGTGACGGTCAGCGCGATCAGCACCGGCACGAGCGGGGCTACCAGCGAAACCAGAGACGGCTTCGCGCGGTCGGTCCTCAGCACGACCTCGCTGCGTGGTTGGGAGCTGAACGCGGCAAGCGCGATCCCGAGGTACGCGGCGACCCAGCCGGTATCGATCAGGCCAGGACTGGTGTAGCTAGATGAAGCGGTGAGGTAGGTAAAGGTGCTATCCGAGAGCGCCATCACAAGCAGCGCTGCGAGCAGGCACCACAGCGACAGCCGGTCGCCGCGGGTCATTCCACGGATCGCGAGCACGATGAAGAAGACGATCACTACATCACCGAAGGGATAGGCCAGCGCCACGATCCCGGCCCATGTTCCGGGATTGGAGCTTCGCCACAGGGGACCAAGAACAAGCGTCCAGCTGAGGAACAGCAGCGCGATGGCGACAACGAGGCCGTCGAACACCCAACGGGTCCTGCGCGTGCTACTGCCGCGCGTCGCCGGGTGTACGACGAGCGCCGCGACAGCGATCGGGATCGCTGAGAGGTAACCGACATCCGCCCAGGAGACCACGGGCACGGCCGTGTTGAGGATCAGCGCGTAGTAGCCCCAGATGATCTCGGCGAGCGTCCAGGACGCCATCGCACAGCCAAACAGCGTCCAGAACAGCCGCATGCGTCCGCTGTGGCGAGCGCGGGCGCGGATGCACAGCACGCACGCGATCAGCGCCGCCAGGGGAGTGACGAGATCATCGACCCACAGCGTCACCTGACCACCACCAACGCGCAGTCCGATCCAGGCCGCAAACACGCCCGTCGCGAGGGCGACAAGACCGACTGCCCCGAGAAAGCGCGGGCGCGTGAGAACGCGCTCCATCAAATAACAATCGACACAAAAGCCGGGTCCCGTGAGCAAGTTGCGCCAAACCACCTCTGCTCCCGGCGCACACGGCACCAGGCGACCAGACTTCGCAGTGACCTCTTGGGACCCGAAACCGCGGAAAGGACGTGCTCGTCGTAAGGAAAGGCACCGTCATCGCCGGTATCGCCGAGGGCAGCCTTTAAACGCCGCCTTGATTGCCCGCTCGCCGCTACGCAGTGACGACCGAATACACCGGCGGCAGCCGTGTAGCGACCGTAGACCAAGTCGATCCGGCGTCGGCCGAGCCGAACAGATCGCCCGAAGTGGCGCCAAAGTACAGCTCGAGCTGCCCACCCTCTCCGGCGCGGCTGAACGCCTGGCGCAGGACCGTGAGGTAGGCGTGTTCGGCCGGCAGACCATTTCCGCGGGCAGTCCAGCTGGAGCCCGCGTCGCGCGTCTCGTAGATGCGCACGCGGCCATCAGGCGTGACGCGATCCATGTCCGCGACGAGTGGGATGACATAAGCGCTGTCGGGATCGGCTGGGTCGACCATCAGCGGAAAGCCGAAGTCGGATGGGAGTCCGCCGCCACCTATGTCTGTCCAGCTCTCGCCGGCGTCGTCGGAGCGATAGACGCCGCCGTGGAACTGCATGAACATCCGCCCCGGTTGCCTAGGCGCGCGCTCGACGTGGTGCACACACCGCCCCGCGTTCTCATCCCGCAAGGCCTCCTCTGGCAGGTACCCCGGGTTTAGCCCCTCGTTGCCCCGCCGCCAGCTGCGCCCGCCGTCTTCGGTCAACCACATCCCGGCCGCCGACACGGCGACGGCAAGCTTGTCGGGCTCCCCCGGCCAGGTGCAGATCGAGTGCAGGCACAGTCCGCCGCCGCCAGGCTGCCAGTCCGGGCGTGAGGGCTGCTGCCAAAGTCCGGCATTGATCTCCCAGGACGCTCCGCCATCGCGGCTCTCGAACAGAACTCCGGGATCTCCACCGGCGTACAGGGTCCCCTCGACCTCGCCGCAGGCGATGACCCAGATTCGCTCGAGCGTCTGCTCGCCACCTTCCGGCAGGGTGACGCCCTGTGCTTGCTCCCACTCGGCGTCTGGATCGCCGTCCGTGTAGAAGATCTTCGGCCCGTAGAACGGGGAGGTCACCGTTGCCAGCAGCCGACCGCTGCGGCGGTCACGAGTTGCGAAGTCGACCGGCTGCCCGGCAAACGCACGCGTCTTGACGGCGAAACCGGAGCCTGGCTCGCCTTCGAGCAGGAACAGGCCCTTCTTCGTCCCCACCACCAACTCGGTCAATCTCTCAGCCTCCCGTTATCGCCGGCAGCACCTCGACGCGGTCGCCCGGCCGCACCGCCGTCGCCTCGCCACCACGCTCACCATTCACGAACACGTTGATGTGGCGGCGGATCCTGCCGCGCTCGTCGAGGATCCATCCACCCACACCCGGGTGCCCGCGCTCCAGCTCTCGAAGCAGCGCAACCACCGTTGCTCCCTCCAGCTGATGCTCCGCCAGACCTCCCGCGAGGTTGCGCAGCGGTCCCCGAACGCGCACCACGGCCATCGCGCAATCCTACGCGCGCGCACAAGCCCGATGGCGTCGACGCCGCCTACTGCCGTTCGACAAGCTCTTTGAAGTTGTGGAGAGCTTCTTGGAGGCTCTTGGCATTCAGGCGCTTAACGATGAGGGCATCAGCGAGCTTGCCGAACACGCCGCCCGGCAGCGCGTAGTCGAACGTCGTGGTCAGGCGTGTTCCATCGCCTTCCGGGGTGAGTTCCCAGCGAGCGCGGCCCAACAGCATGCCGTCCATTTGGAAAAGCTGCAGCTTGCCCGGCTGGTAGTCGAGAACCGTCTCGGTGATCGGCATGGACAAACCTGCCGACTTCACCTTGAAGGCAACCTTGCCCCCTTCCTCGGGGAAGGGGGGAACGATGTCGATCTCGGTCATGCCCGGATACCAGTCCGGCCATCGACTGGCATCGCTCAAGAGCGCCATGGTCTCCTGCGGCGAGGCCTTGATCTGGACATTGCGTTGCACGATCGCCATCGTGGATCTCCCCGCTCTCTCTTTTGTCGTCGTAGTCGCGACGCTCGCGACGCCCGGCCACAAGCTAGCCCAATCGGTGAGCAACGCACAGTCGCTCTAGGTCCGCCATCGCATCGGCTGCGTCGTCAGGCAGCCGTGCGAGAGCGTCGGCCGCCGCCCGAACGTCGGCCAACGTGGCATCGCGCGCTTCGAGGGCGAACCGCCCGACCCAGCGGAGAGCGGCACGCTCGTAGTGCTCAGGGTCGTGGTCGCGGATCAGCAGGCACACGCGGAGGGCGTCGTCCAGCCGGACCGTCGGAAGCTCGGCGGCTGCGGCGCGCACGAGCGGGAGACTGCCAGTCTGGAGTGCTCGTCGGAAGCGCGAATAAGCTGATCCCTGACTCGTCATGCGAACGTACGTTCGCATGCTTGTCAAGGGCAGCCAACAGGGATAATGGGGCGGACCTTGGACCTTCTGCTTTTCCTCCTCCTACTCGCAATGATCGGACTTGTCGTCGGGGGGCTCGCTCGATTCCTACTCCCGGGACCTGATCCGATGGGAATCGGAATGACGATCGCCGTCGGGCTCGTTGGCTCGTTCGCAGCAGGCCTGTTCTCCTGGTACGCGTTGCACCGGCATGGCGCCGGCCTGCTGCTTTCAATCGTGTTCTCGATGCTGATCGTGTGGGGCCTCCGACACACGAGAAGCCGCGGCTAGAGCGTGGGTACTGACGAAAGGGGACACACGATGTGCTCGACGACGGTCGCCGACGAGCACTCCCTACCAAGCGACTCGACTCTCCAGCGACCTGGACGCGCTTGCGTCCGGCAATCCGCGACGGATCGGGCGTCGGGCTAAGAACGTGGTGCTAGGTCGGACGCGCGGGCGTCTGGCGGAGGCAGTCCGTCAAGGATTCAGGCCAGCAGCCAACTCGGGCCAGCGCCGTGGGACTCGATTCGCTTCTGGATGTTCGTCTACGATCTCGGCATGACCGACGTCGCCGAGTTGCTTGCCTCCACGTCGATGTTCAATGCGGTGTCGAAGAAGGACCTGCACAAGCTTGCCAAGGACGTCCACGATCGAACGTTCCCAGCGGGCACGGCGCTCACCGACGCGGGGGAGTTCGGCTGCATATTCACAGTCATCGCTACCGGCCGGGCCACCGTCGCCGTGCATGACGTCGCTGTCAGCTCACTCGGTCCGGGCGACTTCTTCGGCGAGATGGCACTCATCGACGGTACCAATGTCCGTTCCGCCACGGTGACGGCTGACACAGAGGTGCGCGCGTTGATGTTGACGCAACCGGTGTTCCGGTCGTTCGCCAAGTCGCACCCTGAGACCCTGTGGCCGTTGCTCAAGCTCATGGTCAAGCGACTCCGTGAGGCACAGGAACGGGTCGACTGATTAGCGGCGGGCCTTGGCGCACGGCGCCGAATCGGCAGACGGGCAATCTCGTCTGCCCTTATCGCCCCCGGCCGAGTCTTGCGCTGAGTCACTCACCTCGACTGAACTGCTCGATCGCGTTCGCAATCCCGCGGGCGATGACCATCTGGCCTCCCGTGCTGTCAGCTATCGATCCCTCGAACGGGTCGCTGACGTAAAGCGGTTCGATCACAGCGCCAGGCATCTGGGTCGGGGTGGAGAAAAAGCCGCGCATCGCCGGGCCAAGCAACAACAGATGGTGGTATTCGCCGGCGAGTGCCGCGAGCCCACCGGCTGCCGCGTCACCGTTAAAGGAACCGAGACCGCGGCCGGACTGAACACCGTCATTCGGGATGTCCCAGCCCCGCGCGTTCATCGCGGCGAGCACGTCGCGCTGCAGCAGCCCGGCGAGCGCAAGGCTTTCACTCGAGAACGGGCGGTCCGGGTCATAGGCCGTGAGGCTCCCTTCGCTCTGCGGCGAGCTGCTGGCATCGAGGTAGAGCGCCTGGCTCAAGCCAACCTAGACGCCTTGCAGGAGCGGCGTGCCGCCCTGTCGCTTGACGCGTTGAGCGACGCGGGAGCTGCTGCCGAGCTCTCCGATGTCGAGCGTGATCTTGCAGGCACCGAGGCCGAAGTCGAACGCCTCGCCCTGGCTCGTGTCGAGCTCGACCGGCGTGATGCTGAGGCTCGCGAGAGCGCGGCCATCTCGCCGTGCTCGCAAAGGCGGGCGGTCGCGCGCCGATCGGCGGGCGCGTGGCACCGATGTTCACCACAGCGCCCCGCCGAACGTAAGCGCACCTGAGACAGCGCAGGATGGACGCTACAATCGCGCCAGTGCCCGAAGCACCACGTCCAGATGGGCGGCTCGAAAGCAGCGGCGGTGGTGCGATCGACGAGCTTTCTCCGTTCACAGGCGCAGATCGCACGTACTGGGAGGACACCGCCGACATCCTTCTAACTGGGGTTCAGTCGTATGCCTCGCGGAATGGCGCGCTGTACAGACTGCCAGGTCCTGTCTCGGCCTCGGGTTCGCATCTCGATGGGCTCGAAGGCTTTGCGCGGCCCTTTTTGCTCGCCGCATATCGAATACGCGGGGCTGGCGGCCGCGACGTGGCTCACCTCATCGATCGATACGGGCGCGGTCTGTGCGCCGGAGCATCCGCGCGTGGACGCCGTGGCTGGCCTTCGCACTCGGATTGCAGTCAGTCGATCGTCGAGGCCGCCGGCATCGCCCTGGGTCTCTTCGAGTCGCGACCCTGGGTCTGGGACCGGCTCGATAGGTCAGATCAGCGCGCCATTGCAGCGTGGCTCTTCGACGCGGGGAACCGAGACGTGTGGTGTAACAACTGGCTCCTGTTCCCAGTGGTCATACACGAGTTCCTGCGGAGCGTCGGACAACGCCACTCGGCCGAGCGTATTACCCGCAGCTTAACCATCGTCGATCTCATGTATATCGGAAACGGATGGTATAGCGACGGCTTCGGCCGACACTTCGACTATTACTGTGGGTGGGCGATGGCGTTCTACACCGCGATGTGGGCGGTCATGGGGGGCCGCGAGCACGACCCGGGTCGGGCAGAACGCTACGCGAACCGGCTTGGAGAGTTCGTCGCCGAGTATCAATATCTGTTCGCTAGCGACGGGAGCCCGGTTTACTTCGGCAGGTCCCTGACATACCGAATGGCGACGTGTGCCCCGCTATGGCTCGCCGCCCGTCTGGGCGTGTCGTCGGTGCCAATGGGCACGCTGCGGCGGATTTCCAGTGCCTGCCTGCGGCAGTTTCTGAACCGCGGCGCCGTGGATCCAGTTTCGCACCTGTTGACCGTCGGTTGGCACGGCGCGGCTTCGGAGGTCGCGCAGCGGTACAGCGGCCCAGCCTCTCCGTATTGGGCAGCCAAGGGGTTCTGCGGGCTCGCGATCGATTCCGCGCACCAGGTCTGGACCGAACCCGAATGCCCAGCGCCAATCGACGGGGGCGACTTCGAGCGCGCGCTCTCGGTGCCTGGTTGGCTCGTGCAGGGTACACACCGGGACGGTATCGTCCGACTCTATAACCACGGGTCGGATCACTTTCCGTGGGAGCACGGCGCTACGGCGGACGCTCACTATCGCAAGCTCGCGTATTCGACCGCTACCGCGCCTGATGTGGAGGACGCAGCTGACGCTGACGCGCAGGTCGTGTTCCGCGAGCCGGACGGCTCGCGCGGGTTCCGGCGACGCTTTCACGGCAGCGAGGCGTCGGATCATTGCGCACGGTCCACCCACTATCCCTTGGAGGTCGTCGAAGGCCGCCGGCAATGGGCCGTCCTCCCGGCTGCGCTAGGGCGCGCGAGCGTGGTGCCGCCGCTCGCGCCGGGCATCCAAGTGTCGCGCCGCCGACCGTGGCTGCGGGTTGTGCCCGCGATGCAGAAGTGGGACGTTCGCATCGACACGGTGAGCGTCGCGCGGCTCGGTGTCGAGGCGCGCCTCGTGCGATGTGTCACACCCCTCTCCGCGGTGCTCGAACTGGGCGGGTACGCAGTCGCCGACGATGAGCCGCCAGTGGGCGAGTCTACGGCGCGGAGCGCCATTGCCAGGAACAAGCGCGGTTTGGAGAGCGCAATCGCTGCGGTCAGGGGTGATTGCTCCGCGAGCATCACGCGTCGGCAGCGCAGCAACCCGTTTGGCGCACACTCCGCGACCCCGATGCTCGAATTCGACGCGGGCGTTGGGGAGACCATCATCGTGGCCGTCGTGGCTCTGAGCGCCACTGTCGAGCGAGCTCTCGACCCCATCCCTTTGACGGACTGCGCCGTCGTCGACGGTGACGTCGTTCTCACCTGGGCGTCGGGCGCTGAGGATGTCGTCCGTTTCTAGCGAGGAAACCGTGGGCAACATGCGGCCGCAGGCCGCTGCTTTCCCGAGAAGCAGCAGCCTGTCCGACCGCCTGAAACACCCGAGCGTCGCGCGGCGCTCCTCTTGGCGTCGCGCGGCGGTGCCGGCTGGGGCAGTAGCGGGCGTCCGGTGTCCGGGTCGTGCTCATCGGCCGCGGCCCGGCGCCGGGCGTCCCGCTCACCTCCGGTCGATGCCAAGTAGGTCGGATCGGGTCGCCTCAGCGGCCGTCTGCCGGTCCCGCATCCCTATGGTCCACCGGCCCGGGTGTCGCCCCGCAGAGGCGCGCACACGCGCGCGCACCCGGCAGGTCCGGGGCTAGTGGTGACGTGCGTGGGTGGCGTCCAAGGTCGAACTGTTGCGCCGCCGCAACAGCCTCAGCTGGTCACAACGTGCGGCTAGCGCGCTGGCGGGTTCGGCAGTAGCCAGCGGCGATGCCGATCAGTCATGGCGCCGACCGCCATCGTGGCGCGCCACAGGCCCTGCGCGCCGTGTCGCCAACTCTTGGCTGCTGATGGCGACGCGAGCGACACGAGGCCACCGATGAGCGCCCAGACGCCCGAGAGGCACATGAGCGCTAGGGCGAGCAGCGCGAAGAACAGCCAGAACATTGCGCGCGCGCCGACCATCAGGATCAACACGACGATCATCGCTTCAGGCGGATCGGGCCAAGGTTCGAACCGATCGTCGCAACAGCGCGCGAGTGAAACGGCCCGCCAACGATCACCGCGAGGATGCTTACGATGAACACCAGGGTCGGCAGCATCAGCGCCTTGGCCGACTCGGCGATCCCGAACATGTTGATCGCCGTCAGCAGCGCTAGCCCGACCAGGCACACCAACAGGAGGTGATGCGCGAAGACCGGGAACACGCTCCCGAGGCTCGCCGCACCCGCCGCAAAGCTGACGGCGACCGTGAGGACGTAATCGACGAACAGCGACGCCGCCGCGAGCAGAGCGGGAATGCGACCGAGGTTGAGCTTCGCCACCGCGTACGCGCCGCCGCCCTCCGGATGCGCCGCGATCACCTGCGTGTAGGAGATCACCAGCAGCGCCAGCATCCCGGTGATCACCAACGTCAACGGCACCGTGAAGCGCAACGCGCCCGTCCCGGCCGCGACCAGCACCAGCACCATCGCCTGGGGCCCATAGGCAACGCTCGAGAGTGCGTCAAGGCTGAGCGCCGCCAGCCCCCCTCTCACGCTGAGGTCGGGCCCCTCATCGGAGTGCTTCCCGAGTCGCCGATGTCTGGCCGGCGGGATTCCGCG
>Ga0224544_1000118_pt1 | contig 10853 bp, 8 predicted proteins | sample 714P11014metaG_FD_179904 | JGI IMG/M metagenome (GOLD analysis project Ga0224544, IMG submission 179904) | Peat soil microbial communities from Stordalen Mire, Sweden - 717 P1 10-14 | ecosystem: Environmental > Terrestrial > Soil > Wetlands > Peat | place: Sweden: Norrbotten County, Stordalen...
CGCAAACTCAGAAATTGTGCTCGAAGGTTTCGTGGATCTCGCCGAACTGCGCACCGAAGGCCCTTTCGGCGACCACACCGGCTTCTATTCTCTCGAAGGAAAATATCCCGCATTCCACGTAACTTGCATCACTCATCGCAAGGACCCGATCTATCTCACGACGATTGTCGGTCCGCCGCCACAAGAGGATTATTGGATGGGCCACGCGATCGAGCGCGTTTTTCTTCCAGTAATGAAGATGCAATTTCCGGAAATTGTTGACGTAGCGATGCCCGCCGAAGGAATCTTTCAAAATCTCATGATCGTCGCCATTCGCAAATCGTATCCTGGCCACGCCCGCAAAATTATGAGTGCGATTTGGTCCCTCGGCCAGGCGATGTTCACGAAAGTCGTCGTAGTCGTGGATCACGATGTTGACGTTCAGAATTCCCGCCAAGTCGTCTGGAAAGCGCTCTGCGCCATCGATCCCGAACGCGACGTCGAATTCGTCCTGGGCCCGATGGACACGCTCGACCACGCCGCGCGCATGCAGGACTACGGCTCGAAAATGGGAATCGACGCCACCCGTAAGTGGGCGAGCGAAGGCTACTCTGGCCGATGGCCCGACGAAATCCGGATGGATGACGCGACGAAACAAAGAGTCAGCGAAATGTGGAGCCGTCTTGGGATCGGTGACTCCGGGCGAAAGTAGCGGCGGCGCAGGCGTCCCATTGAATGCAAGCTTTCCCATCCAGGAGTAAACTCTAAAACAGTGAACTCTCGACCCATCGCGATTCTCACCATCAGCCTCTGCTTCGCAACCTGTCCCCGCTCCCAGCTGGCAGCGACATACCCGAAAGATATTTCTCAGAGCGAGCAAGGACAAAAAACCCTGCCGCCCCCGGCGGCAACTCCCGAACCGCAAGCGAGTTCAGCGCCAACTGCCGCTCCCGCGCCGCAAACGCAAGAGAGTCGGGTTCGCCCATTGCGCGTGGAGACCCGCATGGTCCAAGTGAACGTCAGCGTCCTCGACAAGCACGGAAAACCAATCCAAGGTCTCGGCAAGGACGATTTCGAGCTATGGGACGACAGGAAACCCCAACCCATCTCAAGCTTCTCCATTCACACGAATCAACCGACCCCCAATGCCGCGGACCCTCTCCCCGCGGACACCTACACAAACGACCTGGGCGGCCCAGCAACGGTCCCCTCAAGTGTCACCGTGATTCTGCTGGACGCGCTAAACACCGCGTTCTTCGATCAATCTCGCGCCCGCACCCAAATCGTGAAATATCTCCGCACAATTCAGCCCACAGATCGCGTTGCGCTCTACATGCTTCGCGACCACCTCCTGGTGCTGCACGATTTCACCAGTGATGCTTCGCGCTTAGTCCAGGCGCTCAACGATTACAAGGGCGGAAAGCTATCCTCGGATCTAGACACGCCCGAAACTACCGCTCAGAACCGCTGGAACATACAAATGGCACTGGCCGAAAAGGACGCCGGCATAGACGAATCGCAAGCCATAACTCCCGCTCGCCTCGACATAACCACCGAAGCGCTGCGTTTGATTGCCGATCACGTCGGCGGTCTCCCCGGGCGCAAGAGCCTCATCTGGGTTGCCGGTGATTTTCCGTTCAACATCGAGTCCAACAACTTGGAACGCACCCAAGATGGCCGCCTGACGCAGTTCGCTTCCCAGTTCGAATTGACCGCGCGCGCTCTGGTCAACGCGAACATCGCTATTTATCCCGTAGACGCCCGCGGCCTGATTGGCGGCGGCGTGCAAGATTCCGGCGTCGTGCAGGCCTCCGACATGACTGCTCTCGCCCCGATGAGAACACTCGCGGCAAGAACGGGTGGCCGCGCCTTTTACAGCTCCAACGACGTCATGGGCTCGATTCGCGACGCCATCAGCGACTCGCAATTTACTTACGAACTCGGATTTTACCCCAGCGATGTAAAATGGGACGGCAGCTTCCACTCGATTCGCGTGAAAGTGAAAGCTCCCGGCGCGCAAGTGCACGCGCGCGAAGGTTACTTCGCTTTCGGCGAATCGCGCGATGCTCCCGACACTCGGATGGCGCTGATATCTGAAGCCGCCAAGGGCCCGCTCGAGGCCACGCAGCTCAGCGTTCGCGCGCATGTCTCTTCCAATCAGTCCAACGATGAAACGAAATTGACTCTGGCCATTGCTCTCGATTCCCGCCAATTTGATTTCGAAGAAAAGAACGGCGCGTGGAACGAACTTATCGAGTTCGCGTTTCTTCAGCTCGACGACAAGGGGAAAGTCATCCGCACGAGCCGAAGGGAATTCCCGTTGGCGCTCGATGTCGACACGCTGCAGCAATTAATGGCGCAGGGGCTCTCGCTCGAGCAGGACTTGCCGATCCTCCCGAACGCCGCGCAACTCCGCGTGATCGTCTTCGATGGCGGACGAGGCAAGCTAGGCTCCCTGCAAATTCCTCTTGCACCCTATCTCCCACCCGTCAGAAAGTGACGCGACAACGATGACGCGACAAGAAATGACGTAGTACCGTCTCGTTCGCGTCCATCCAAGCTCACTACATTTCGCTAGCTTCTGCACTTCATCTCCGAGGCTGGCAAAATATACAAAAGCTCAAGAATCCTCGAAAAACCCCGGAATCTGAGGTATCACGTGCGTTCTCAGAGGCGCCACTGTGTCAAAATTGGTCACGCAAGCCCGCCAACACCCAAGATTCCTTTCCGAAATGATTCCAGTTAGCTCTTAACCAACAGCACACCAGGCGAACACCTTGCTTGACACTCAGTGTCTGGGATGCAATAAACGAAAAAAGCGCCACGTACCAGTAGGCTTAGTACCACCGTACGTAGCGCGGGAATGCCGGTCTGTAGGGTGTGGGCCGGGGCCGGTGAACGGGATTCAGGACGATCGATTTAGAAGCGCAGATTTTAATTTTTGATTTTCCCGATTCACGGGTATGAGCATGAGCGCACTTACCGCGATTGCGGAGCAGGGAGCGAGGGGCCGCGCGATGTTTAATCTTGGAAAAGTCAGATCGTTGGTCGGGCTCGATATAGGCTCAAGTTCTGTCAAAGCCGTTGAGCTGAAGAGATCCAAGGCGGGATTTGAGCTTGTTAGCTTCGGACTCGAGCCTCTGGCGCAGGACACCGTCGTTGACGGCGCCATCATGGACGCGCCGTCCGTCGCGGAAAAAATCACCGCTATATTCGAATCCCAAAAAATCAAGGTCAAAGACGTTGCCACGTCGGTTTCCGGCCACTCGGTCATCGTAAAGCGCGTTCCCATGCCGCTGATGAGCGAGGAAGAGCTTTACGATCGAATTCATGCCGAAGCCAGCCAGCACATTCCATTTGACATCGCTGACGTCAATCTGAGCTATCAACTTCTCGAAGCGACCGAGAATCAGATGGACGTTCTCCTCGTCGCCGTGAAAAAAGACAAAATTCTGAATCACACCAACGTGCTCGCGCAGTCCGGGAAGACGCCGGTCGTCGTGGACATTGACGCATTCGCTTTGCAGAACTGCTTTGAAGTGAACTACGATCCGGACCCGACGCAAGTTGTGGCGCTTTTGAACGTGGGCGCAAGCGTCATGAACATCAATATCGTGCGCGGTTTCACACCGTTGTTCACCCGCGACGTCTCGGTCGGGGGAAACCAGTACACTGACGCGCTTCAAAAGGAACTGGATCTCAGTTTCGAGGACGCCGAAAAACTCAAAATGGGCGGAAGCCATGCGGGCGTCACAGAAGAGCAGCGCACGGCCATCCTGCGTTCCGTCTCGGACATCTTGATATTGGAGATCCAGAAGACGTTTGACTTTTTCCGCGCCACCGCCAGCGGCGAAAACATTCGGCGAATCGTCGTCGCAGGTGGAACGGCGCGCGTGCCGGGCCTGCTCGATCTTCTCCGCGAAGAATTCGCGATGCCGGTTGAAGAGCTGTACCCGTTCCGCAAGATCGCGATCGCTCCGGACCGTTATGACGAGAACCAGCTCCGTGAGATGGCCCCTCGGCTGGCTATCGCCGTCGGTCTGGCTTTGAGGAGTTTTGACACACCATGATCCGGATTAACTTACTCGGTCAGACCCGCCCACGGGCTGCAAAACAATCGGTTCCGGTCGAAGCCACCCTTCGCATCGGCATGCTCATCGCGGCGATTGTCGTGGCGTTCATCTTCCTGTTCGTCACCTACGCATCCCAGAAGAAGGATCTCGACGCGACCAACGATCAAATTCACCGCCTCGAAGCCGAGAGGGCGCGCTTGGAACAGGTGAAGCAGCAGGTACAACAGTTCGAAGCCCAAAAGGCTGTTCTGCAACAGCGCATCAATGTAATCGAGCTTTTGCAAAAGGGACGCGCGGGCGGACAGGAACTTCTTCAGAACGTCGCCAATACCGTTGCACATACCGACGGTCTGTGGCTTACGAACATGTCCAAGACGGGGAATACCCTTACGATAGACGGCGAGGCAAGTTCCGTAAACGCTGTGGCTAACTTCCTTACCCAGATGAAGCGCTCCGGATATTTCGACAAAGTCGAAATCAAGGAAGCCAAGGAAAACGACATCGTGAAATCGGTAACCACATTCGCTTTCTCAATGACCGCAGAAATCGCGAGTCCACAAACCGTGCAAGGCGCGAGCGCTCCGGCGACGCCCGCAGTTCCTGCGCCGCGGGGCAGGAGTTAGAGTCATGGCGACGCCATTCAGAGATTGGCCATTGCCTCTGCAGGCCGTTTTTTATCTCGGCCTTGCGGTGGTCATCGTAATCGTTGGCCTTTGGATCCCGGGACTTCCGAATCAGCGCGTGCGCGCCGATCTTGAGGCTGCGAAAGCTCAATTGAAGCCCCTCGAGAGCGAAGTTGCCAATCTGCGCGTGTATCAGCAGCGCCGAGTTGAATTGCAAGGTGAAATGGACGCTTTGCAGAAACAACTCGCGACGCTTCAGACCATCGTTCCTGAAGACAAGCAAGTGGATCAGTTCATCATCATGCTTCAGACGGCGGCCAGCACTTCTGGCGTTTCACTGCGCAGGATTACCACTAAGCCGGTCGTGTCGAAAGACTTCCACTTCGAGATGCCGTTTGAGCTCGAAGCGGATGGACCGTACTTTTCGATGTTGGATTTCTTCGGTAAGCTGAGCCGTCTCTCCCGCATCATCAATGTGGGCGATCTCAAGTTCGACGCGATCGCGCCGAGCGGCGGATCAACGAAATTTCCTGTCACTCCGGGAACATCTGTAACGGGCACGATGACTGTCACAACGTTTTTCACCGAGCCGGGCCAGCAGCTACAGCCCGCGGCTACCCAGCCGGTAAAGCGGTAGGGAATCAGGATAAAGGGATATGAAACTCTTGAACTCGATCGCCAGTACGATTGCGGTGGCTGGGATGACGCTTGCCTTAGCCTCGACCCTGCCCGCGCAGGCTCCGCCTGCGGCAGGCAACGTCCCGGCAACTAGCGCGCCGGCCAAGCAGCCCAACGCCGCGCACAAGACGGCTCATAAGGCCAAGACATCTCCAGCGGCGCCTATGAAGGCCGGCTCCGCCGTGGCTTCGAAGCCAGCAGGACAGGCCCCAGCGGCCGCCACCGGTCACAGGGATCCCTTCGAGTCGTTATTGAATGTTTCCAAAGAAAAAGGCGCGAATTTGCCGCCGGGCAAGGCCGGATTGGTGATCGCTTCAATTCGGGTAGATGGGGCAATTAAGTCGCAATCAGGTATGATTGCAGTAGTCTCCAACCCCGAGCAACGCACCTATTTCGTCCGCGAAGGCGATCGGCTCTACGACGGTGAAGTCGAAAAGATCAATCTTGATGGGGTAGTTTTCCGCGAATCGACCAAGGACGCATTTGGCAAACCGGTCGAGCGGGAAGTTACGAAGCGACTCTACGCGAGCGCAGGAGAGCAGCAATGAGGATCATAAGGCAACGGTGGGGACTTGCCCTTCTTTTCGCGGCGGCCCTTATTTCGACAAGTGGGACTCTGCGCGCTGCATCCGCGCCGGTCGTCCGGCTCAATGGTGAAGTCAGGGACGGCGTGGTGCGGCTGATTGCGCAACCACCTGCAACTCCGGCCGAATCCGCCAATGCTGTTCCTGTCGCGGACACAAAGCCGGCGACCACCTCTGGAGCGGGGATCGAGCATGTGCAGCTCCAGCAGGACGGCGGAGACACCCAGGTAAACGTCACGGGTACCGCTCCGCTGACCTACCACGTTTCCAGACTCTCCCACCCCGATAGAATCGTTCTCGATTTCTCGGGAGCCCAGGTAAAGACGTCGGATCGCAACATCGCCAGCAATCTCGATCCTGTGCGCGCGATTCGCTTGGCCCAATTTTCGCCCGAAGTCGCCCGTGTTGTGATTGAGCTGCGCGCAACAGCGCCTTACACGGTGAATGCCAAGGGCAATACCGTCACGGTTGATTTTGTCGGCGGCAGCGCAACCAAAGGCTCAGCTAAGGGCTCTGGCGACACGAATGCCTCGCCGGTAAACACTACCCAGAACGCAGCTCCGGTATCTTCGCCATCCGTGGTTCTACCGGCCAGCTTGACCCAAGCGAACGCCGCGTTGGCCTCGGAGCCCGACACTAAGAAGCTCGTATCAGCGCCGGTTCCGGCGAGCGTAGATGGCACGAAGCCAACGGCTGATGCGCAGCAAGCCGCGACTCCTCCGGCCTCCGGCAGGTACTCGGGCGAGCCCATCTCCGTGAACTTGAAAGATGTTGACCTCCGCGATTTCTTCCGCCTCATTCACGAAATCAGCGGATTGAATATCGTGGTTGACCCGAACGTGAAGGGTAACCTCACCATCGTTCTTGATGATGTGCCGTGGGATCAGGCCCTCGACATCGTTCTGCACAACAACGATCTCGAAAAGCAACTCGATGGCAACGTTCTGAGAATTGCCACCCGCGACACGATTAAGAAGGAAGCTCAGGAAGCGCACGAACTATCGCAGGCTCAGGCTGAAGCAGCGGACATCATCACGACTACCCGCGTGCTCAACTATGCCAAGGCCGATGATATGGTCGCGACGCTGAAGAAGTTCTCGTCTTCGCGCGGCGACGTCATCGGGGATATGCGTTCGAACACCGTAATCATTCGCGACATTCCGAGCGTTCTGCCCGTGATGGATAATCTCCTCCGCCAGCTCGACCGCAAGTCGCAACAGGTTGAGATCGAGGCGCGCGTCGTAGCTGCCAACCGCAACTTCGCCAGCGCTATCGGAACGCAATGGGCCTTTTCTGCAGGCACCGCCAGTCGTAACAACGTCTTCGGCGGCGACCAGGGCATCGGCACCAGTGAAATCACCCGCGGTGCGGGCCTTCCCACTCCTCCGCTCGTCGTCAGCAATGGATCGTCCAGCGGCAGCCAGATGCCTCTCAGCGTCGGTCTTGGCGTGTCCGCGCCGACCAGCGGTATTTCCTACGCGTTCACTTCGCGTAACTTCGCCCTCGACCTCGTTATCGATGCGGCCGAGACCAAGGGCGTTGGCAAACTCATTTCCAAGCCGCGATTGATCACTCAGAATAACCAGAAAGCCCAGGTCAAGCAGGGTACGAAAATTCCAGTCCAAACCATCGTGAATAACACCATTTCCGTGCAATTCGTGGACGCCGTCCTCCAGCTCGAAGTCACCCCTCAGATTACGGCTGAAGGCACGATCTTTATGGACGTCAAGGTGACCAACGATCAGATCGATCAAGCCATCCCGCGCGTCGAAGGTATTCCGGCCATTGACACGCAGGAAGAAGATACCCGGGTGACGATCAGTGATGGTGGTACCGTTGTGGTCGGCGGCATCATCGTTTCGAACCAGCAAACGGCGGTCTCCCAGGTTCCTCTGTTCGGGAGTCTCCCGGTCATTGGCAACCTATTCAAGAACACGACGGTCAGCTCAACTTCCCAGGAGTTACTCTTCTTCCTGACACCTCGGATTCTTCCGAACTAGGTGTCTGAAGGAGAACGCGGGCCTTTGAGTTGTCGCTGTGGGTTGACGAAGGTTGAAGAAAAAGGATCTAGCCAATCACGGAATCCGGAGCCGGCAAGACAGGCTCCGGATTCTTTTTTCTGGGCGCAACGCCGACGCAATCCTCGTCTCGCATCTCGCCGATATCCGTTACCTGTGCGGCTTCTCGGGTAGCAACGCGTTATTAATCGTTACCGCCGACAAGTCCACGCTCCTCACCGACGGCCGTTACACGATTCAGGCCAATGAAGAGACTTCGGGCGTCGAGGTCCTCATCGTACGCAAGTCTCTCTTTGCCGAAGCTGGAGGACTGCTCTCGCTGGCGCGCACTCGCAAGACAGTCCTATATTCGCCTGGGCAACTCGCCGTCTCCCAGTTTGCCGCACTGCGCAAGACGGCCGGACACCTCGCCCATTGGCGCGTGGACCCAGGCCTCGTTGCGGGGCTGCGTGGTGTAAAAGACGCGGACGAGGTTGCGGCGATGAAGCAAGCCGCGGATCTCGCGAGTGCCGTCTTTGTGGATGTTCTCCCCATCATCCGGCCGGGACTCCTTGAAAATGAGCTTGCCGCGGAGATTGAGTACCGCATGCGGCACATGGGCGCCAGTGGGGCGTCATTCGAAACGATTGTAGCTTCCGGGCCGCGATCGGCTTTGCCCCACGCCCGGCCGACCGATAAACCAATCGGCAAAAACGAATTGGTCGTCCTTGACCTGGGTGCTATACTTCGCGGTTATTGCAGTGATATGACGCGAACCGTCTTCGTGGGGAAAGCCCCCCGTCGGGTTCGCGAGTGGTACGGGGCGGTACTCGCAGCGCAGGTGGCGGCTATCCGGGCGTTGCAGCCTGGGGTGACCGCGGGGGACGTTGATTCGGCGGCCCGGCGCGTTCTGCACCGGCACCGGTTGGCGCGGTTTTTCACCCACAGCACAGGGCATGGTTTGGGGCTTGAAGTCCACGAGGCCCCCCGGCTCGGTCGCGGTGAAACGACTAAGCTAGAGGCGGGCAACGTGGTCACCATCGAGCCCGGCGTATACGTCGAAAATGTCGGCGGAATACGCATCGAGGACGATGTAATGGTAGTCCAGGATCACGTAGATACGGCGTTAAAAAGCGCTCAAATTCTCACCAGCGCACCCAAGGACTTTCTAGAGCTCTGAATGGCGGATTCGAAGAAGGCGCGAAACAATATCCCAACCGAAGCTGGGGGCGTCGATTTACAGGACCTAGAACGCCTGCTCGCATTCATGAGCAAACACGGACTCGAAGAACTCGAGTACGAGCGCAGCGGCGTTCGCGTTCGATTAAAGAAGGCTTCTCAGAATACCGCGACAATATTTCGTCCGGGAATTTCTCCAGAGATCGTTATAGCGGGTCCGGGGGTCGCCTCGTCCGCGCCTCAATCGGCGGCGGCGAGGGAAGCGGCCGGAGATAGCGCGCGTCCCGATGATCTCCACGTCGTCAAATCGCCAATTGTTGGCACGTTCTACGCGTCACCGAATCCCGGCGAAGAGGCGTTCGTGCGCGTTGGCGACCGCGTCAAGTCCGGTCAAGTGATCTGCATCATCGAAGCGATGAAATTGATGAACGAAATTGAATCTGATGTTGACGGCGAAGTCATGCGCATTTACGTCGAAAATGGCCAACCCGTCGAGTACGGCGAAGCTTTGTTTGGTATCCATCCGCAGCGCAAGAAATAGGCGTCCAGCCGAGGGCGCCCGAGCCAGATGTTTCAAAAACTTCTGATTGCCAACCGGGGCGAAATCGCCCTTCGCATCATTTCGGCCTGCAAGGAACTCGGCATCCGTACGGTTGCCGTTTACTCCGAAGCGGACCGCAATGCTTTACACGTTCGATTTGCGGATGAGGCCGTCTGTATTGGGCCGCCGCGCAGCGCCGAAAGCTACCTCAACATTCCTCAAGTCATCAGCGCAGCTGAAATCACCAACGTGGATGCGATTCATCCCGGCTACGGATTTCTCTCCGAAAATGCAAACTTCGCCGAAGTCTGCGAAGCATCGCATATCGCTTTTATCGGACCATCTTCCGATAACATCCGCTTGATGGGCGAAAAAGATAAAGCTCGGAAGGCCATGGCGGACGCGGGGCTTCCGGTGATTCCCGGCAGCGATGGAATCGTGCCCGATGAGGAGGCCGCCAAAGTATTGGCTGCGGAACTCGGCTATCCGATCATGATCAAGGCGGCCGAGGGCGGCGGAGGCCGCGGCATGCGTGTGGTATCGAGCGCCGCGGAGTTGATCTTCCATTTCCAGACAGCTCGCGCGGAGTCGCGGCAGGCGTTCGGCTCGCCCGACGTTTATTTTGAAAAGCTGATCGCGCGTCCACGCCACATCGAATTCCAGGTTCTTGGAGATCGCCACGGCAACTTGATTCATCTCGGGGAGCGCGAGTGCTCGATACAGCGCCGCCACCAGAAAGTCATCGAAGAATCGCCTTCGCCGATTCTCGACGCGAAGACGCGCTGCGAAATGGGCGAAAGAGTAGTCGCCGCTCTCAAGGCCATCAAGTATTCGAGCGCCGGCACGGTGGAGTTCCTGCGTGATGAGTCCGGCAAACTTTATTTCATTGAAATGAACGCCCGGATTCAGGTCGAGCACCCCGTCACGGAAATGGTCACCGGCGTTGACCTAGTCAAATCGCAAATTAGGGTTGCGGCGGGTGACCGGCTCGATGATGTTGTCGGCAAAGTGGAGTTTCGCGGCCATGCGATTGAATGCAGAATTAACGCGGAAGATCCCGACACTTTCGCGCCGTCGGCGGGAAGGATCACCGCGTTTCGCGTGCCCGGCGGCCCTGGCATCCGCGTGGACACAGCTGCCTACGCCGATGCCGTGATTCCTCCTTACTACGATTCCTTGATTGCGAAATTGATCGCGCA
>Ga0224544_1000119_pt1 | contig 10844 bp, 12 predicted proteins | sample 714P11014metaG_FD_179904 | JGI IMG/M metagenome (GOLD analysis project Ga0224544, IMG submission 179904) | Peat soil microbial communities from Stordalen Mire, Sweden - 717 P1 10-14 | ecosystem: Environmental > Terrestrial > Soil > Wetlands > Peat | place: Sweden: Norrbotten County, Stordalen...
CGATTCCTCGGACACCACGACGATCACACGCGCCGCGCCGGCCTCGCGCGCGGCCGCGACCGGCCAGTGGATCAGCGGCCAACCGCAGAGGTCGTGCGCCAGCTTCGGCGTCGCCGAGCGCATGCGCGTGCCACGTCCAGCTGCGAGGATCACGACCGTCGCCGGATTCATCGAGTCTGAGCGTAACGCGACCGCCCGTCGGCCGAATCTACAATCGACGGGAGGCCACCAGTGGGGGGTCGTCTAACGGCAAGACACCGGCCTTTGGCGCCGGGTATCGGGGTTCGAATCCCTGCCCCCCAGTCACGGGCGCAACACGCCAGGAAGTAACCGCCCAACGTAGCTTGGCTCCGACGCCCGAGCGGCAGGTTTCGCAGCGCTGGCGGCCCAGTTGCCTGGTGGCGGCGAGGGCCGCGCTCAGACTGCGTGGATGCTCGCCACGGCGTCCGCCCGGTGACGCGCAGCGCCGCCGACTCTCGGTGCCTGGCGGCGCATGATGTAGGTCGCGATCGCGAAGAGCGCTGCCGCATAGAGGATGTTCGCGGGCACCGCGGCGCCGACGGCGACGCCGGCGTTCACCGAATGATCGAGCAGGCGTTGGCCGCCCCAGAACGGCAGGAACTTCGCCATCAACTGTGTCGAGTAGAGGGTGAGCTGGACGCCGACGACGCCGATCAGGACGAGTACCCCCTCGAGCTCGTGCGGCGACAAACCGCCGACGGCCAACCCGAACGGCACGCTCGTCAGCGCGACGAGCCCGACGCCGCCTGCCAGCGCCCACGGGTGGGTCGGGTCGCTGCCAAACACCATCACCACACTGAACACGGCGGCGACGAGGACGCCGAACAGCTCGAGCAACAGGAGCCGCCCGAGCAGCAGCTCGGTCGGGTGGTAGCCGGCGAGAATCAGGCGCGGATCGACGGGGCGAGCGGTCAGTGCGACGAAGATCGAGGCGCCTGCGATCGAGAAAGCCATCGCGACGCCGCCTGTGATGACGGCATTGCCACCGCGGCCGACCGATCCGCCGTAGAAGGCGAGCGGCAGAGCTGTCAGCAACCCCAGCGCTATTCGCCGCCGCCCCAGCTCGAGTCCGGTCAGCTTGGCGGTCACGAGGATGCGGCGAGCGCTCATTGCTCCTCGGCGGCAGGGCCGCATGCGATCTCGAGCTCGACGACGCGATCGACGAGCGCCTGATCGGCGAGTAGGTGTGTCACGACCACGACCCCGATACCCTCGCCCTTCCAGCGCGCCACGTGCTCCCAGAAGCTGACGTAGGCACCGTGGTCGAAGCCCTGGTAGGGCTCGTCCAGCAGCAGTATGCGCGCGCCGCCGAGCAGCGCGAGCGCAAGGTTCAGCTTCTGCCTCGAGCCGCCGGAGAGGTGGCGGCATTGCGCGCGCTGCGCGAGCGGAAACGCGAACTCCGCAAGCAGGCCGTGACCCTCGCGGATGGCCTGCTGGCGCGAGAGACCGAGCGCCGGCGCGAACATCTCGAGGTGTTCGTCGGCGCTCAGGAGGTCGAACAGGCCGGGCTCCTGGGGGCAGTAGCCGACGCGGCCACTCACACCCACGCTGCCCGCATCGGGCGTGGTCAAGCCGGCGCAGATGCGCATCAGTGTGCTCTTCCCGGCGCCGTTCTCACCGATTATCGCGACGGCCTCACCGGCTGCGACCGTCAGCGAGAGGTTCTCGAGCACGCGCCGGTTACCGTAGGCCTTGCAGATGCCGAGCGCTTGCAGCGCGGGCTGGCCACTGGCAGCGGCCTTCGACGGCGCGGTCAGCCGCCGCGCCCGAATTCGATCTGCCGGCGGCACCGTTTCCGCACTGACCGGCATCTGCGCCCGCCCTTCTGCTTGGAATCAGTTACGACGAGCGCGCGACCGGCGTGGTCTGACGCCTCGTCGACCTTCGATTCTAGGCCGCCGGCACCACTCCTGCGCAAGCTGTTACCTGGGATTTAGTCGTGGACGTGCTCTAACGACCGGGCACGCGGCCGCCGGTCGCGCCAGGCTCGCTTGCCGGCCCGCTGACGCCGACGATCCCGAGAACCCGCATCGCTTTCAGGCCGAGGCTCAGCTTCTCTCGTCCGTCGCTCGAGCCGACGTCGAGACCGCACAGTTCGCGCACACGCTCCAGTCGGTAGCGGATCGTGTGCCGATGGGTAAAGAGGCGCTGCGCGGTAGCGGCCACGTTCCCGTCGGCATCGAGAAAGGCGGCGACCGTGGCCACGAGATCGGTCTCGTACTGCTCGTCGTAGGCGAGCAACGGCTCGACCGTCTCTGCAAAGAATCGTTGGAGCTCGGCCGGGTTCTCGCTCATCGTCGAGAGCAGCAGACGGTAGGCTCCCGTCTCCTCGAAGCCGAGCACGCGCGCGTCGCTGTCGCCCTCGGCAACGTTCGCGGCGAGCAAAGCCTCGTCCGCGGCGCGGGCGATCGCCAACGGATCGTCGGCCGGGCGGCTGCGTCCGACGACGAAAGCGAACCCGCCGAGTCCAGCCTGCACGTCGCGCAAGACGTTGTCGGCCGCGCGCCGGCCGGCCGCCTCATCGGCTCCCGGGAGCAGCACGATGACCTCTGCTCCGCCGGTGATCTCGCGCTCGGTGAGCACCGCGACCGCGCTAGGGGCGACGCCGCGGGCGCCACGCGCCGAGAGCAGGCGCAGCCGGCTCCGCCAGCCCTCTTGCGCCGGCGCCTGGGCGCGCGCATGGACCACGAGCACGATCGTGCCGCGTTCGAGGTCGCGCAGGCCGACGCCGCGCGCGCGTTCGAGCAGCTCCTCACGACTGGTGAACTCGTGCGCGAGGATCTCGCTCAGGAATGCGGCGCTTTCCTCCTCGGATTCGCGCTCCGGAGCTCGCACGCGTTCGACTTCAGAGGCGACCAACGTCGTGACGAGACGGACCAAGCCGGGGCTCGTGACCCCGCGAGCCCGAAGGCGCATCTGCCCGACCGGTACATCGGCAACCCGCAGTTCCAGTGCCTCGACTCCGTCGCTCGAGGCGAGCAGCGAACGTTCGTCGGCCGGCGAGCGCGCCGCCACCGCCAGCGCTTGACCACCGCGGTCGAGCACGACGATGCTCGCGGCGAGAGCCTTCGCCGCAGAGCGCACGACGGTCGGCAGCCCGGCGCCGGACTCGACGGCGGCGGTTATCTCCTCGAGCGCGGCGAGGTCGAGATCAGCGACGGCTTTTCTCGTGCTCACGAATGGAGCCGGTCCCAAGCCCACGGAACGACGAAGACGCCGAGCAAGACACCGCCAGCTGCCATCGTCACGCCGACGTAAAGCGATAGCGCGGCGGCGACCAGCCGCTCCCAGAGACGGCTGTAGGCAGTCCACGCCGGGACCAGGATCATTGCGACCCAGACGCTGAAGCCGAGCACCGCGCAGGCGCCGACCACGAGATAGATGATGGTGGTTCTGCTCACGGGGGAGACTGATTGTGAATGGCGCGGGCTGCTTTCGCATCCACGCCCGCCGCGTTGAGTCTGTCGACTGCGAGCCGGGCATCTTGCAGTGTAGGAAAGAGTCCCACTACCGTAGGGCCTGAGCCGCTGACAAGCGCACGGGCAGCCCCTTCACGGCGGACGGTTTCGATCGCGCCGTCGATCGTGGGCTCGAGCGAGCGGGCGGCCTGCTCGAGGTCGTTGACCGGCTCGGGACTGTTCGGATCGAGCGCCGCCAGCGCGGCAGCGAGCTCGTCGGCGCCCCTCGTCAGGCCGAGGCGATCGGCTTGTGCATACACAGCAGCCGTCGACAGCTTTGCGCTCGACGGCAGGAGGACGATGCCGAGCGGTTCGGCGTCGGCGAGCGGCGTGAGGCGCTCGCCAAAGCCCTGGACCAGCCAGCGTCCAGGTTGAAGCTGGCTCGGGACGTCGGCGCCAAGCGAGGTCGCGATCTCGAGCAAAGCGGCGTGGCTGCCCCGGCCCGAGCGTCGGGCGAGCAGCCGCAGCGTGGCGGCTGCATCGGCCGAGCCGCCGCCGAGCCCGGCAGCGACCGGGATCCGCTTCTCGATCTGGAGCAGCTGCGGCGGTCCGTCCCAGCCGGTGTGCTCGCGGAAGGCGGCGAGCGCATGCGCCGCCAGGTTCGGCCCTTCGACGTCCGGACAGCGAACATCATCGGCCGTTGCATCGCTGTCTGTCAGCTCCAGCTCGTCGGCGAGGTCGATCGCCTGCATCACGCTGACGAGCTCGTGGTACCCGTCGGGGCGCAGCGGGCCGACATAGAGGCAGAGGTTGATCTTCGCCGGCGCGAGCTCTCTCACAGCAGTTCCCACAATGAGCGAAGCTCGGCCGGGCTCAGCGACTCCGCTCGCAGCGCAGGAGGCTTGCCGATCGCCGCCAGAGCGACGCGAACGCGATCGGCCTCGATGCCGCCGCTCTGCGCGACTGAGCTGGCAAGCGTCTTGCGCCGGTGCGCAAACGCGGCACGCACGAATGCGCGCAGCTCGGGCGGCGGCGCAGGACCGCGGCGAACAAGGCGCACGAGCACCGAGTCAACGCGCGGTACCGGATAGAAAACGCTCCGCGGAACGCTCCGAACGACTTGCACGTCGCACGCGAGCTGGGCGAGCACACTCGGTATTCCATATTTGGAGCGAGTTGCCGGCGTAGCCGCAAATCGCTCCCCCACCTCCCGCTGGACCATCGCGAGCCATGACGACGCCGTGTCGATCTCCTCGATCGTGCGCAGGATGACGCCCGCGGCTATTCCATACGGCAGGTTCGCAACGATCTTCGACGGCGGCGGCTGGAGAGCCGCCAGGTCGAGCTGCATTGCGTCGATCAGATGGAGCGTGCTGTTGGCTGCGAACGGCTCAAGGGCGTCGCGGAGGGCCGGCTCGAGCCCGACGTCCAGCTCGACGACATGGAGATAGGCGACGCGTGCCGCGAGATACTCCGACAGCACGCCAAGACCGCCGCCGATCTCGAGCACCACGTCGGCGGACTGCAGCTCAGCGGCGCGACCGATCACCCCGAGGATGTTCGAGTCGACGAGGAAGTTCTGGCCGAGCGAGCGGCGGGGTCGAACCCCGAACTGCGCCATGCGTCGCAAGGTTGGTTGGTGAGCTTCGCTCACCAACCGAATACTGACTCGCCGCTCGCCTCGACGATAGCCTCCAACTCGGCGTAGCTGATGCCGCGCCGCTGCGCGATAAACGACCCCGTCTCGTGGACGAACGCGGGCTCGTTCGGCCGGCCGCGACGCGACTGTGGGGCGAGGTATGGCGCATCGGTCTCGACGAGCAGGCGCTCGGACGGCACTCGCGTAGCCGCTGCGGCGAGGTCAGCGTTCTTCGGGTAGGTGACGTTGCCGGCGAACGAGATCCACCAGCCCGCGGCGAGGCATTCGTCCAAGCGCTCGGGCATCGAGAAGCAGTGCAAAACCACTCGCAAGCCTTCGGCTTGCGAGTGGAGCAGAGCGAGCGTGTCGGTGGACGCATCGCGGGTGTGAATCACCAATGCCTTGTCGAGCTCTTTTGCGAGCTCGATGTGGAACTCGAAGGCGTGGCGCTGCGCGTCGCGAGGCGAGCGGTCGCGGTAGTAATCGAGTCCGGTCTCCCCAACGGCCACGCAGCGCGGATCGGAGCCGTCGCGGCGCAGCTGCTCCTCGTCGAGCAGCTCCGCATTGTTCGGGTGGCAGCCGATTGCCGCATACACCGATGCAAACTCATCGGCCGCCGCCAACGCTGCAGTGCAGCTCGCAGGATCAGTGCCCACGGTCACCATCCGTGTCACTCCTGCATCCGCAGCGGATGCGAGAAGCTCTGCAAGGGGCTTCTCGCAGGCCGCGAGATGTGTATGTGAGTCGATCACGACTTCGGGAAGAGCGGCGCGAGCGGGCCGACGGCGCCGCCCCAGCCCTCCGCCCCAAACTCGCGCGCAGCCAGCTCTGGGCGTCCGAGCGCATCGAGCAGTTCGACGGTCTTGCCCGGCAGATAGGGATGCAGCAGGACCGTGACCACGCGCAGACCTTCGGCGAGCGAGGCGAGGATGCGTTCGAGCTCCGCCGCCCGCTGCGGCTCTTTGGCTAGCTGCCACGGGGCGTGTTCTTCGACATACCGGTTGAGCCGGCGTACGCGCTGCCAGATCTCGTCGAGTGCGGCCGACAGCTCGGCGCGCGAGAGCAGCTCGTCGACTCGCGACGCGAGCCCGGCGAAGTCGCCGGCCAGCTCGCGGTCGAGCGATACGGCAGCGACGCGCCCGTCGCAGTAGCGCCCGATCATGTTGAGCGTGCGGTTGGCGAGGTTGCCGTACTCGTTCGCGAGCTCGGTGTCGTAGCGCGAACGGAACCCTTCGAGCGAGACCGGGCCGTCGGCGCCGAAGGTCACCTCACGAAAGAGGTAGTGGCGCAGCGCATCAGGTCCGTACTCGTCGATGATCGCGAACGGGTCGAGGACGTTGCCGCGCGACTTCGACATCTTCTCCAGCTCGCCATCGTGCGGGCTGAGGAGGAAGCCGTGCACGAACACGTGTCGTGGCAGCGCGAGCTCGGCTGCCATCAGGAGCGCGGGCCAGTAGATCGTGTGGAACTTGAGGATGTCCTTGCCGATCACGTGGAAGCTGGCCGGCCAGAAGCGATCGGTCAGGTCTTCTCCCGGCCGCGCATAGCCGAGTGCCGTGACGTAATTGAGCAGCGCGTCGAACCAGACATAGAAGACGTGGTCGGGCTCCCACGGCACAGGCACGCCCCACGACAGCTTGGCCCGCGAGAGCGAGACATCCTGAAGGCCTTGCGAGAGGAAGCTGCGCGCCTCGTTGTAGGCATGGCGCGGCATGACGAAATCGGCGCGGTCGGCATACAGCCGCTCGAGCGGCTCCTGAAAAGCCGACAGGCGGAAGAACCAGTTCTCTTCGCTCTCGCGGATCAGCGGGATGCGATGGATGAGGCAGCTGTTGTCGGGACCGATCTCGCTTTCGCTCTTGAAGTCGGCGCAGCGAGGGCAGTACCAGCCCTGATAGGTACCGCGATATACGTGGCCCGCGTCGTGGACACGCTGGAGGATCTCCTGGACGCGCACGATGTGCCCGGCGTCGGTCGTCCGGATGAAGAAGTCGTTCGACAGCTCGAGCAGCGTCGTCAGCGCGCGGAAGCGCTCGGCGTTGGTATCAACGAGCACCTGCGGTGTCACACCCTCGCGCTCGGCGGCCAGTACGACCGGCTCGCCATGCTCGTCGACGCCCGTCAGATAGAAGGTCTCCTCGCCTGACTCCCGCGCGTGGCGCGCGAGGACGTCGGCCGCAATCGAGGTGTAGGCGTGGCCGAGGTGCGGCGCCGCGTTGACGTAGTAGATCGGTGTGGTGACGTAGAAGGTCATCGCCACCCCAGGCTAGCCGAGCGGCGCTCAGCGCTCGGTGTGCGCAGCGTAAAGCCGGTTCGCGCCGATGTCGGTCAGCTCGGCGACGACCTTCGCCGCGATGCGCGGCTTGGCTCCGGCCGCAACGAGCGCGCGCACGGCCGCGATCGCGCGGTCCTCATCGCCCGTGCCGGGTGCCGCGGCGCCGACGACCAGCACGACCTCGCCACGCGGAGGCTCGGCCGCATAGTGATCCGAAAGCTCTTTGGCGCTGCCGCGACGCACCTCCTCGTGGAGCTTGGTCAGCTCGCGACAGACGGCTACCGGTCTGGTCGGATCGGCGGCGGCCAGCAGCGCAAGCGTCCCGGGCAGCCGCTTGGGCGACTCGAACGCGACGAGCGTGTCGGCGCTCGTCAACAGCAACCGCTCGAGCTCCGACTTCTTGCGCGGCAGGAAGCCGATGAAGCGCCAGCTCTGGGCCGGGAGACCGGAGGCGACGAGCGCAGCGATCGCGGAGCTTGGCCCGGGCAGCACCTCGACCGAGAGGCCCGCCGCGATGCACGCCTGGACGAGAATGAAACCGGGGTCTGAGACGAGCGGCATGCCGGCGTCCGAGACGAGCGCAACGATCGCACCGGAGCGCATCCGCGGGACCAGCTCGGCAGCGCGCTCGCGCTCGTTGTGCTCGTGGTAGCTGACGAGCGTGCCGGTGACCCCATAGCGCTCGAGCAGCGTTCGTGTGCGCCGTGTGTCCTCGCAGGCGACGATGTCGGCCTCACGCAGCGCAGCAAGGACCCGTAGCGTGACGTCCTCGAGGTTGCCGATCGGTGTCGGACAGACGACCAGGCGTCCGGCGCTCATATCGCCTCCGGGCGGCGTTCGCTGCCCTGTCTTGTTCCAGCCGTCACGCTCGGACCCGCTCGTCCAGCCGGTCGCGGGCGAATACCGCAGCGCCGAGCATCCCGGATTCGGCGCCGAAGGATGCGCCGAGGACCCGCGCGTGTTGCGCGGGCAGAGCAAGCGCGCGCTCTGCCAGCACGCGTCGGGCGGGGGCGAGGATCAGCTCGCCCGCAGCGATCACGCCACCGCCGATGACGACGACGTCGGGGTCGAAGATGTTGACGACGTTGACGAGCCCGATCCCGAGCCACGCGCCGAGCTCCGCCAGCAACGCAAGCGCGTCCGCGTCGCCGTCGAATGCCAGCTCCGTCACCAGGGGTCCGCTCACCTCACGCCCGTCTGCGAGCGCCTGCCCGAGCCTGCTGGCCGGGCTGCGCCTCGCCAACGCCAGCGCCGCCGTCGTCAGGGCCGTACCGGAGACGAGCGCTTCGAGACAGCCGCGGCTCGGACAACCGGGACCGCAGGGCGGCCCGTCGGCCCAGACGACCATGTGGCCAAGCTCGCCGGCCGCTCCCTGCGAGCCACGGTAGAGCTCCCCGCCGATCAAGATCGCTCCGGCGATGCCGGTCCCGAGCGTCAGCATCACGGCGTTGCGCTCGCCCTGCGCCGCCCCGGCACGATGCTCTGCAAGCAGCGCGAGGTTGCCGTCGTTGTCCATGAAGACCGGCAGCCCGATGCGCTCAGCCATTACGTCGGCGAACGCGACGCCGTTGATCGGGAGATGCACCGACGACGCCGCAAGCCCACGGTCCTGGTCGATCAGGCAGGGAATGCCGAAGCCGACGCCCTCGACCTCTCCCGCAACCGCCGCGCGCACCTCGTCGACGAGCTCGGTCAGAGTCTCAAGCAGGGAAGCGAGATCCGAGGTTGGCACCTCGCGACGCGCGCGATAGTGGACACCGAGGCTCGCGTCGACCGCTCCGGCGATCGCCTTGGTGCCGCCGAGATCGACCCCGATGACGCATTCAGCCGGCACCTCCGCCACTATAGACGGCGCTCTGATGGTCGAAGCTCCCGATCCCGGGCGCGGGAAGTACAAGCGCTACCGCAGTTCGCGCGGCTTGCGCGCGCGCCCTCGACAGGACCCCGAGGCCGGCCTTGCCGAGCTGCAAGACGCGACGGCCGCCCTCCCCCGGCCCGACCCGAGCCGCCCCGCGAAACCGCCTCGCAGACGGTGGCGGCGACGGCGCGTCCGCACGTCGCGCCCGCGCTGGGTGCGCTGGCTGACGCTGCTGGCCGCGCTGGCCGGAGTCTGGATCGGGCTCTCGATCGTGCTGTTCCTCATCAGCTCGCTGACGGCAACCGGCGTGCCGGCTTCGGCGGTAGCGGCGCTCAACGGCGGCGGGCTGCCGCCGTTCTCGGCGACGACAATCCTCGTGATGGGCACCGACGGTCGACCGCCAGGTCTGAAGGAGCCCGGCGCGTCACAGGACAGCGAGTCGGGCGGCCCGGTCCGCTCGGACACGATGATGCTGATCCGTACCGGCGGCGGGCACACCTCGCGGATGTCGATTCCGCGCGACACGCTCGTCGATCTGCCGGGGTACGGCCTGCAGAAGATCAATGCCGCGTACTACTACGGCGGGGCTGCACTCGCGATCCGCGAGGTCCGAAGCTTCCTCGGAATCAAGATCAACCACGTGATCGTGATCAACTTCACGAACTTCTCGGCGCTCGTCAACGGAATGGGTGGCGTGACCTGGACGGGCGGATGCGTCGACTCCAACATCGACGGCGGCACGGCCGACGGCGGCTACACACTCGACTTGCCCGCCGGCACTCACCACCTGGACGGCGAGCAGGCACTGCTGCTGGCACAGACCCGCGAAAACCTCTGCGACCCGGCCTGGACCGATATCCAGCGCGAGAAGAACCAGCAGGCACTGCTCGAGGACATGAAGAGTCAGGCTTTCTCGCTCACTGGGTTCATTCACCTGCCGTGGATCGCCTGGTACACGCCACAGACACTCGAGACCGACATGGGCGCGCCAACGCTCGCGGCCGTCGCGGCGTCGCTAACGATGTTCGGCACCGGCAGCACGACCGTGCTCTATCCCACCGGGAGCGGGTACTCGCCGAGCCAGGGCGACTACTTGACGATCACGCCGACGGCGATCCACGCGGACGTCGCGAAGTTCCTCGACGGCTGAGATGCGGCAACGTGCAGCGGGCGCGCGATGCGAACACCCGGTCAGTCGTCCTTCTTCTTGGTCGCCACCTTCTCGGTCTTTGGCTTGTCGGCGGCGGGCTTGCCGTCGGCGGGCTTGCTCTCGCCGCCGCCGTCGGCCTTGGTGGCCTTCGCGTCGCTCGCGGCAGCCTCGGCCCCGGCTTTCTCGCGCTGGCGGTTGCGGGTCCCGTAGTCGGTGTTGTAGAAGCCGCTGCCCTTGAAATGCACCGCCGGCGAGTGCATGACGCGCTGCACCGGGGCGCCGCAGACCTCGCAGAGCTCGAGTGGCGCGTCGCTCATGCTCTGGATCGCCTCGAAGCGATGGCCCTTACTGCAGCGGTATTCGTAGACCGGCACTGCCGTCAATCATAGGAGGCGCCGCGGCCGTGGCCGGCGGCGCCGCGGGCGTCCGCGCGGGTGGCGGGCTACGATGCGCGCCCGTGGAGGACGCCGTCACGATGGACAAGCTAGTCTCGCTGTGCAAGC
>Ga0224544_1000121_pt1 | contig 10794 bp, 10 predicted proteins | sample 714P11014metaG_FD_179904 | JGI IMG/M metagenome (GOLD analysis project Ga0224544, IMG submission 179904) | Peat soil microbial communities from Stordalen Mire, Sweden - 717 P1 10-14 | ecosystem: Environmental > Terrestrial > Soil > Wetlands > Peat | place: Sweden: Norrbotten County, Stordalen...
TAGGGGCTCCCCGGGATATTGGCTGCCGACCAGGTTGCTGAGCCGGCTACCTCATCGAAAACGCGTACGGCGAGGAGCGGGTCCGCCGCGACGTAGGTGATCGCCGGCTCCACCCGCAGGCACACCGGGCACCCCTCGGAGCTGAAGATCGCGAGCGCGAGCAACTCGCCTCGACCGACAGGGAGTGCTGCCGCCCAAGCCTGGTGGTCGCCGACCGAGGGACCCTCCTCGGGGATCTCGAGCGCTCCCTGTCCGGCGATCGAGAGTCGCAGCACGCCGACCTCGCGTGCGAGCGCGAGCACGACAGCGGCTAGCCCAACCACGGCGATCAGCGCCGCGACGAGACCGACCGTCAGCCACCGGTCATAGCTCGACGGCGCTGCCGGCAGCACGCCACTGGCAGCCACGGCGGCGAGCGCGGCGAGCGCGATCGAGCGCAGCGGTGAAGTCCAGCGGAGCCGTGAGCGGCTCCCGAAGCACGCGCAGGGCAGGCCTTCACGGCCAGCGAGCAGGGCCCCGAGGGTCGCAAGCGCGAACACGGCAAAGAGCGCGACGGTCGCCCAAGCCGCTGCGCTCAGCCCCGCGACGAGGCCAACGGCGAGGCCGACCTCGACGACGGCCACCACGCCCAGTACGGCATAGCGGGTTACACCCCCGGCGATCCCGTAGACAGCGAGTGCCATCGCGCTACGAGTTGGATCGCGAACCTTCAGCCCTGCCGCCAGCACGAGCAAAGCGGCTAGTCCCAACTCCAGCGCCGTAGTCACTGTAGTAGGAGCCGGCCAGTTCGACGAGAGGTGGCCCCCATACAGCGCGCCAACCTATCAGTGATCACTCGACGACACCGCCCATTACACTGCCGAGCAGATGGCAAAGGTCTGTCACAGCTGCGGCAAGGGTCCCGCGTTCGGCAACAATCGCAGCCACTCGATGGTCGCCACCAGGCGGCGCTTCGATCCCAACCTGCAGAAGGTGAGGATCATCGAAGCCGGCGCGCCGCGCCGCGTCTACGTGTGCACGCGCTGCCTCAAGGCGGGAAAGGTAACGAAGGCGCTCTAGCGGGTGCGCGGGTCGTGACAGACCCCAACATCGTCCGCTTTCGCACGATTGTCGCTGGTGCGCTGGCGCACCTCGAGTCGCGCCGCGAGGAGGTCAACGACCTCAACGTGTTCCCCGTCGCCGACGGCGACACCGGCGACAACATGGTGCTCACGCTCCGCGCGGTCGTCGACGAGCTCGACCGCTTCGGCGCTGACGGGGATCGCACGATCGACGAGATCGGCCGCGACGAGATCGTCGACGCGGTCGCGCGTGCCGCGCTGCTCGGGGCGCGCGGCAACAGTGGCGTGATCCTCTCGCAGCTGATCCGCGGCGCCGCCGAGGAGCTCGTCAGCCGTCCCGGCGAGCTGATCGACGCGACGCTGATCGGCGCTGCGCTCGCCCGCGCCGCCGACCGCGCCTATGCCTCGGTGCGCGACCCGGCGGAGGGAACGATCCTCACGGTCGTTCGCGAGATGGCGCATCGTGTCGCGGTCGAGCTGGCGCACATGCCGGATCCGCGTCTTGCGCCGGACGCGCCGTCCGAGCTGCAGGACGACACCATCGCTGTGCTGCTCGAGCGCGCGGTCGCGGCGGGCGAGGCCTCGGTGATGCGCACCCCCGATCTGCTCGCCGTGCTCCGTGAGGCCGGGGTCGTCGACGCCGGCGGCTACGCGCTGACCGTGATCTTCGCCGGCATCGTCGCGGCGCTGCGCGGCGACGAGCCGCCACCGCTCGAGCACCACGCGCCTGCTCGCATCACGCACCCGCAACACGCCTCATCGACCTACCGCTACTGCACCAACTTCGCCGTCATCGGCGAGGGCCTCGAGCCGAGCCTCTTCGTCGGCGCGCTCGAGCAGCTCGGCGACTCGGTCTTCGTCGTCGGCGACGCGGCCACGCTCAAGATCCACCTCCACACAGACCAGCCCGAGAGCGCGACGGCGGTGTTCGCCGACGCCGGGGAGGTGTCCCACCTCGACGTCGCCGACATGCATGACCAGCTCGCCCGTCGCGCAGCGGCGAGACCGGCACACTGCGGCGTCCTCGCGGTGGTCGCGAGTTCGGGCATCGGCGCGCTATTCGAGAGCCTCGGCGCGAACGTCCTCGACGGCGGGCCGACGCTCAACCCGTCCACCTACGAGCTGCTCGCCGGGATTCACGCGGTTCCCGCCGAGCAGGTGGTCGTCCTGGCCAACAACCCGAGCGTCATTCTCGCCGCCGAGCACGCCGCCGAGCTCTCGGACAAGAACGTCGTGGTCGTACCGTCCCGCTCGCAGCAGACGGCGCTCGCCGCGCTCGTCGCCTACTCGCCGGAGCGAAGCGCTGCCGAGAACGCCGCGGCGATCGAGGCGGCCCTCGAGCGCGTCCGCAGCGGCTCGGTCGCTCCGGCCGCCCGCGATGACGCTGAGGGCCGCTTCCGTGCCGGCGACGCCGTCGGCTTCGTCGATGAGACCCTCGTCGCCTGGGGAGCGCCCGAGGCGACCCTGACGCAGGTTCTCGTGACCCTCGGTGACGGCAGCGAGCTGATTACCTGCATCGCCGGCGAGGACGCGCCGCTCGCCAGCGAGCGCGTCGCCACGCTGGTCCCCAACGAGGTCGAGCTCGAGCACCGCGACGGCGGCCAGCCCGGGCACTGGTGGTTGCTTAGTGCCGAATGAGCGTCGTCTCGGTCCGCCTGCGCGGCCTGGACGAGCTCACTATGGCGCCATGAGTCGCGACCGTGCCGGTGGTCATCATGGGGGGATGGCTGTGGACACCACACCGGTTCGCGGTTTCGCCGGCTTGCAGACGGCGGATCGCGCGGCTCTGCTGGCGGCCGTGAGGTGGTTGCAGCCGTCTCGCCTGGCGCAGCCGCTCGCGCTGAAAGGCAAGGTTGGCGAGGCGGCCGCGTCGCTCGGCCTCGAAACGGTCGGTGATCTGCTCGAGCACGTGCCGCGCGCACGGCGGGAGGGACGGACCGTGGCGGCACTGAGCGCGGGGGAGACCGCGACGGTGCTCGTCGAGGTGCGGACGATCACGCAGCGGCCGGTTCGTCGCCGTGGCATGCGTCCGATCGTCGAAGCCACAGTTGCCGACGACAGCGGTCCGATGGTGGCTACGTTCTTCAACCAGCCGTGGCTCGCGGCACGCTACGTTGCCGGGACGCGGCTCGTGCTGCACGGGAAGTACGAGGGGCGCAGTCGCTTTCGCGTCGCCGCCCACGCGAGGACCGACGACGTCGCCTCCGGCGAGGAAGGCGTTTCCCACTACGCCGCGACCGAAGGAATCTCGAGCACGCAGATCCTTGCGCTGATGCGTGAGGCGCGCAATCTGCTTGGCGATGTGGTCGAGCCGCTGCCGGGTCGCATCCGGGCCGCGGAGCGGTTGCCGGGCCGCGGCGCCGCGCTCGAAGCGATGCATTTCGCCGTCGCTGAGGCTGACGTAGAGCTGGGGCGCCGCCGGCTCGCGTTCGAGGAGCTGCTGCTGTTGCAGCTCGCACTGCTGCAGCGCCGTGCGCGACGCAGCGGAGACGCACACGCGCTCGCGCTAAGCGAGCCGCCCTCGCTGACGGCACGCTGGCTGGAGGGCGAGCTGCCGTTCGAGCTGACGGGCGACCAGCGCACCGCGATCGAGGTGATCGGCCACGAGCTCGAGTCCAGCCGCCCTGCGCAGCGCCTGCTGATGGGCGAGGTGGGGAGCGGCAAGACAGTCGTAGCGCTGTTTGCGATGCTGCGCGCCGTCGAATGTGGCTCGCAGGCCGCGCTCATGGCGCCGACCGAGACGCTTGCCGAGCAACACTTCGCGACGATCCAGGCGCTGCTCGGATCAGAGCCGGTGACGCTCGCTCTGCTGACCGGCTCGACGCCGGCGGCACGCCGCACACAACTCCTCGAGCGACTGCAGAGTGGCGAGCTCTCGCTGATCGTTGGAACCCACGCGCTGATCGAGCAGCCGGTCCGCTTTCGCTCGCTCGCGCTCGCGGTCGTCGACGAGCAGCACCGCTTCGGCGTGCGCCAGCGTGCGGCGCTGGATGCGAAGGCGCGTGCCGGCTATGCCCCGCACGTGCTGCACATGACTGCGACGCCGATTCCCCGCACGCTCGCGCTCTGCCGCTACGGCGATCTCGACCAGACGCGGCTGGCGGAGCTGCCGGCGAGGCGGCAGCCGATCGAGACCCACGTCGTCGCCGGCGCGCCAGCACGAGCGCGCGCCTATGAGCGGATCGCCGAGGAGCTTCGCGACGGACGCCAGGCGTTCGTCGTCTGCCCGCTGGTCAGCCTCACAGATACAGGCGAGCAGTCCGACGAAGGCTACGGCGGCGACGTGCGGGCGGCAACGGCCGAGTTCGAGCGCCTCCGAGCGGGCGAGCTGCGCGACTTCCGCGTCGTGCTGATGCACGGGCAGCTCTCACACCGCGACAAGCAGGCGGCGATGACCGCATTCGCGGCCGGCGAGGCCGACGTGCTTGTCGCGACGACTGTTATCGAGGTCGGGATCGACGTACCCAACGCGACCGTGATGCTGATCGAGAACGCGGAGCGCTTCGGCATCTCGCAGCTGCACCAGCTTCGCGGCCGTGTCGGCCGCGGCGAGCACGCGGCGCTCTGCCTGCTCTGCGGTCCGAAGGACTCGCCGCGGCTGAACGCGCTGGCTCGCCACAGCGACGGCTTCGAACTTGCCGAGATCGACCTCTACCAGCGCAAGGAGGGTGAGCTGATCGGCACGCGGCAGTCAGGGCTCGGCCAATTCGCGCTCGCGAGGCTGCCCGAGGACGAGCCGCTGCTCGCCAGGGCGCGACACTGGGCCGAGACGCTTCTCGTCGCCGACCCGGAGCTCGAGGATCCCGCGAACGTCCTGCTCGCCCGCGCGCTGTCGGACAGTCACGGTGAAATCGCGGTGCGGCCGATCGCGGCCTGATGCGGGTCGTCGGCGGCGAATACGGTGGTCGCCGCCTCGAGGCCCCGCGCGGACGCTCGACAAGGCCGACGTCCGAGCGGACACGCGAGGCTGTGTTCGCGATGCTCGGCGACATCAACGGCGCTCGCGTGCTCGATCTGTTCGCCGGCTCGGGTGCGCTTGGCATCGAGGCCCTGTCGCGTGGCGCGGCGCACGCGACGTTCGTCGACCGAGGGCAACCGGCGATCGCCGCGATCACGCGCAACCTCGAGCAGCTGGGGCTACGCGAGCGCGCGCAGATCACGAAGCTCGACGTGCGAGCGCTGGCCCCTCACAGCGATACCTACGACCTCGTGTTCGTTGATCCGCCGTACGGCGAAGCGACTGATCTGGGGCCTCTGCTCGCGCGTGAGCTGCCCGCGCAGCTCACCCCGGGCGCCCGGGTCGTCAGCGAGAGCGACCGCCGTGCCCCGCTCGAACTGGGCCTACCGACGATCCGTGAACGCCGCTACGGGGATACGCTGATCCGCATCCACCAGTTCGCAACCAGATGACGCAGGCGCCACGGATCGCCGTCTGTCCCGGGTCCTATGACCCGATCACCAACGGCCATGTCGACGTCATCACGCGCACGGCTGCCCTGTTCGACGAGGTCGTCGTGGCCGTGGTCGGCCAGTCGCGGAAGTCGGACGCGCTGTTCTCACTCGAAGAGCGGCTCGAGTTCATCGCTGTCGCGACCGGGCATCTCGCCGGCGTGCGCGCCCAGCCGTTCGACACGCTAATCGTCGAGTTCGCGCGCACTGTCGGTGCTACGACGATCGTCAAGGGCTTGCGCGCGATCTCGGACTTCGAGTACGAGTTCGAGATGAATCAGCTGAATCGCAAGCAGGCGCCAGGGATCGAGTCGCTGTACATCATGGCGAGCGCGGAGTACAGCTTTCTCTCCTCGAGCGGGGTCAAGGAGCTCGCGACGTTCGGCGGCAACGTCGAGCCCTACGTCCACGAGCTGATCGCAACGCGCTTGCAGGAGGAGCTCAGCCGCTAGCGAAACCTGGGATGTAGCGTGCGTGCTTTGCGTTGCGGCATCGACCCTCTAGGCTGTAGACAATGGATGTCCTTGTACTGATCGACAAGCTCGACGACTTGGTGCACAACGCCAAGCAGGTTCCCCTGACCGATCAGGTGCGCGTCGACAAGGAGGAGATCTACGACCTCCTCGACCAGATGCGGGCCACGATCCCGGAAGAGATCAAGCAGGCACGGTGGATCGTCAAGGAGCGGCAGGAGATGCTCGCCGAGGCCAAGCGCGAGGCTGAGCGGATCGTCAAGGAAGGACGCGAGCGTCAGGAACGGCTGATCGCTGACGAGGAAATCGTCAAAGCGGCCGAGCGCGCAGCCGAGGACATCATCGAGGACGCGCGCGCCCATGAGCGCGAGATCCGGCTCGGCGCCGAGGACTATGCGGACGAGATCCTCGACACGCTCGAGACCAACCTCTCGAAATTCATCGCAGCGGTCCAGCGCGGACGCGAGCGGCTTCAGGGTCGCGACGAGCCAGCCGGGGTCTCCTAGGCGCGGACGGCAAGGCCGTCGGGCGTTGCGAAGATCTTCTCGTTCGAAGTCGGACCTCGTAGTCGGATACGCGGCGTGAGACCGCTCAGGCGTCTACTGACGACGCTGCACACGGGCCTCGCGCTCGCGCGCTCGGGCGTGCTGCGGATCGAGCGGCCCGACCACACCATCCGCGCACTGCTGTTGCTCAAGCGGTGGGGTCCGACGCCGGCCTCGGGCTACGCGATCTCGGCGATGCGCGACCCGCAGCGGGCGGCGATTCACGACGACCGTGGCACGATCTCCTTTCGGGAGCTGCACGAGCAGACAAACGCGCTCGCGCATAGCCTGCGCGCGGCAGGTGTCGGCGAGGGCGACGGGATCGCGATCCTCTGCCGCGACCACGCCGACTTCGTCAAGTCGAGCGTCGCGGCGTCGAAGCTTGGTGCGACGGTGCTGCTGCTTAATACCTCGTTCGCGGGGCCGCAGATCGCCGAGGTCTGCGAGCGCGAGGAGCCGCGCGTCTTCATCTACGACGAGGAGTTCACCGAGCTGTGCGCCGCCGCATCGCAGGGCCGCACGGCGGTGATCGCCTGGCATGACAATCCCCCGCCAGCGGGTTTCACCACGATCGACGCGCTCGTCGAAGCTGGCCTGCGCGAGGACCTGGCGCCAGCCGCCGACCGCGGTCGCGTCGTGATCCTCACATCCGGCACGACCGGAGCGCCGAAGGGCGCGTCGCGCCATCAGCCGCGCTCGCTCGACCCGGCGGCCTCGTTCTTCTCACGGATCCCGCTGCGTGCTCGCGGGACGACGGTGATCTCCTCACCGCTGTTTCACTCCTGGGGCTACGGCAACTTCACGCTCGCCCTCGCGCTCTCCTCGACGCTGGTGCTCCACCGCCGCTTCGAGCCCGAGCAGGTGCTCGCCTCGATCGAGCGCTACCGCGCGGACGCGCTGGTCCTCGTGCCGGTGATGCTCCAGCGGATCCTCGAGCTCGGGCCCGAGACGATCCGCCATCACGACACACGCTCGCTGCGGATCATCGCCGTCAGCGGCTCGGCGCTGCCCGGCGAGTTGGCGCTGCGCGCGATGGACACGTTCGGCGATGTCCTCTACAACCTCTACGGCTCGACCGAGGTCGCGTGGGCGACGATCGCCTCGCCGCGTCAGCTGCGCGCGGCGCCCGGCACGGCCGGCACACCCCCATACGGAACCCGTCTGCGGCTGTTCGACGAGCATGGCCGCGAGCTGCGACGGCGCGGCGAGCCCGGCCGCATCTTCGTCCATAACGAGATGGTCATGGACGGCTATACCACGGGCGACGGCAAGGCTGTGCTGTAGGGCCTGATCGCGACCGGCGACGTCGGCTATGTCGACCGCCAAGGCCGGCTGTTCGTTTCCGGGCGCGATGACGAGATGATCATCTCGGGCGGCGAGAACGTCTTTCCACGCGAGGTCGAGGACCTGCTCGCAAACCACCCGGCGATCGAGGACGTCGCGGTGATCGGCGTGGCGGACAAGGAGTTCGGCGAGCGTCTGCGAGCGTTTATCGTGCCTGAGCCGGGGACCGAGATAGACGCCGAGGCCGTGAAGGCGCACGTGCGCGACAACCTCGCGCGCTTCAAGGTGCCGCGCGACGTCGTCTTCGTCGAGGAACTGCCGCGCACGGCGACCGGGAAGGTGTTGAAGCGGCTGCTTGACCGGGGCGAGGCTCCGAGCGTGCAAAATTGACGGCATGGCTCGCGCCGACATCTTCGAGCTTGGCGGGCTTCGCCTACACGCCGGAGAGGCCAGACACCTCGAACTCGAGGTGCCGCTCGCGTCGCTCGACCTCGGCGGCCAGCGTTATCTCGCCCAGCCAGACCTCGTGCCCGCCGCGCTCGACGTCTCACGCACCAATGGTGGCGGCTACGCACTGCGCCTTCGCTTTGACGCCGCGGTAGCGGGACCCTGCATGCGCTGCCTCGCTGATGCAGCGCCGGCGCTGCGCGTAGACGCGCGCGAGGTCGACCTGCCGGGCGGCGGCGAGGAACTCGACAGTCCCTACATCGACGGCGAGCGGCTCGACTTGCAGACCTGGGCCCACGACGCGTTTGCCTTGGCTGTGCCCGACCAGGTGCTCTGTAGTGCGGAGTGCCTCGGGCTCTGCGCAGTCTGCGCGGTGCCGCTGCGTGACGCCGGTCCTGACCACCATCACGACAGCGGCGCTGACCCGCGCTGGGCCAAGCTGGCCGAGCTGCGCCTCGAATAGCAGCCGCGGGCCAGCGCCCGCGCCGGACCCTGTGCCATGATTCGTGTGGGGCCGTTACGCAAGCTGCTCTGCGGGCGAAACGGAAACACTGGTGGCAGCCGGAATCCCGTCCCGACACACGCTGCCGGAAACGGTGAACACGTGGCGGCAACGATAGAGAGCCCAAGCCGCCCGAACGGAGAGGCAGTCGCGGCTGTTCCCGCGCGCGCAGCGGGCGAGTTCCAGACGCCTGGTCGTTTCAACGCGCTGGACAAGCTCGCCACCCTGGTGGCGACGGCCGTGCCCGTCGCTGCCCTGACGGCCGGCGTGTGGCTGGCCTGGGACAACTCGCTCTACTGGCAGGACATCGTGATCTTCCTCGCCTGCTACATCCCGTCGGCGCTTGGAATCACCGTCGGCTACCACCGCCTGCTGACGCACCGCAGCTTCCGCTGTGGCCCCGTCGTCCGCGCGCTGCTCATCATCTGTGGCGCTACGGCGCTCGAAGGCCCACCGATCGAATGGGTCGCGAACCACCGCAAGCACCATGCGTTCTCCGACGAGCACGGTGACCCGCACAGCCCCCACGTCGGCCATGGCACGGGCTGGCGCGCGCCGCTGCGCGGCCTCTGGCACGCCCATCTCGGCTGGGTCTTCGGCGACGGCTTCGCCAACCAGCGCCGCTACGCGCCGGACCTGTTCGACGATCCCGTGATCGTCTTCATCGATCGCACCTTCCTGTTGTGGGCGCTGGTCGGCCTCGCGATCCCGTTCGGACTCGGCTACGCGCTCACCGGCACGCTCACAGGTGCGCTGCTCGGCCTGCTCTGGGGCGGCGCCGTTCGCATCCTCGTCCTCCATCACGTGACCTTCTCGATCAATTCGCTGTGCCATTTCTTCGGTCGTCAGGACTACGCCACAGGCGATGAGTCGCGCAACCTCGCCTGGCTCGCGCCGCTGTCCCTCGGCGAGGCGTGGCACAACAACCACCACGCGTTCCCGACGTCGGCCGCGCACGGCCTGCGCCGCCGCCAGCTCGACCTCTCGTGGCTCCTGATCGAGGCGTTGTCCAAGGTCGGCCTGGCGAGCGACGTGGTCACCATCAGTAGCGATCGTCGCGAGAAGAAGCGTTGCGGTCCGAGCGCAGACCCGCGGTCGCCATCCTGCGCCGATCGGAACGACCCCGTGGAGTTGCTAGGCTTGCCGGCCGATGCAAGCACCGAAGCAGAAGCAGTCGCATAGCCGCACGGCCAAGCGCCGCGCTCAGCACAAGATGGCCGCGCCCGCGCTCAACGCGTGCCCGCGCTGCCACAGTCCTCGCCGCCCCCACCGGGTTTGCCCGGTCTGCGGGACGTATGCAGGACGCGAGGTCGTGGCGCCGCCAGAGCACGACCACGACCACGAGCACGATCACGGCTAGCAGGCCTTCCGGGTTGTCATGACGGTCATCGCCGTCGACGCGAACGGCGCCGACCTCGGACCGGCCGAGGTTGCAGCCGGTGCCCGTCTTGCGGCAGCGCAGGGGGTGGAGGTCCTGCTGTTCGGGCCGGCGGCGCAACTCGGTGCCCCGGGCCGCGGTGTCGAGATCGTCGATGCGCCGCGTTCGATCGCCAAGGACGAGAACCCGGCGAGCGCCGTCCGCGGCGCTCCTGACGCGTCGATCGTGCAGGCAGCTCGCGCCGTCAGCGAAGGCCGCGCAGCGGCGCTCGTCTGCAACGGCTCGACCGGCGCGGCACTGGTGGCCGCTCAGCTCCACATCCGCCGGGCGCCGGGCATCTATCGCCCCGCGCTGGCGATCACGGTCCCAGTTCCCGGGCGGCCGGTGACGCTGCTCGACGTCGGTGCCAATCCCGACGTGCGCGTCGAGTATCTCGTGCAGTTCGCCTTCATGGGGGCGGCCTACGCGAGCGCCGTGCTCGGCATCGCGCGCCCGCGGGTCGGCCTGCTGTCAAACGGCAGCGAGCCGGAACGCGGCAGCCAACTCGTCATCGAGGCCCATGAGGCGCTGCTCGAGCGCACTGCCGACAGCGATGCGCTTACGTTCGTCGGCAACGTCGAGGGCGATGGCCTGACACAAGGGGTCGTCGACGTCG
>Ga0224544_1000122_pt1 | contig 10742 bp, 7 predicted proteins | sample 714P11014metaG_FD_179904 | JGI IMG/M metagenome (GOLD analysis project Ga0224544, IMG submission 179904) | Peat soil microbial communities from Stordalen Mire, Sweden - 717 P1 10-14 | ecosystem: Environmental > Terrestrial > Soil > Wetlands > Peat | place: Sweden: Norrbotten County, Stordalen...
CGCAGACACCTGAGAACCGCGAATGCCAGGATTCGCCAGATTGGCTTGAGCGATCGTGAGGGCGCCTTGCGCCGCTTCCACCCGGCGTTGCGTCGCGGCCACGATAGCGGCGTCTTGATCGGCGGTTGCTTCGGCTTGTTTTCCTTGGCGTTCGGATACGGCACCCGATTTCGCGAGGCGCGTGTAAGCATCTTTATCGAAGAGCGCGAGTTCGTAAGCGGCCTTCTGCTGTGCGAGATCGGATTGAGCGGCTGCCAGATTTGCCTCGGCCTCGCTGACACGACCGTCGGCGTCAAGCTTGGCTTGGCCGGTGAGCAGCCGATTCTGCTGCAATTGTTCTTTCAAGATTGCGATTTGGTCGCCCGCCGATCGAGCGTTGGCTGCGGCCTCTGCCAGGGCTTCGCGAGCGGCTTGCTCGCGCGCTCGGACCTGCTCGTCATCAAGGATGGCGATGACGCTGCCGGCCTTGACAGTGTCTCCTTCGCGCACGCGAACCTCCAGAATGCGCCCCGCCGTTTTGGGCGCTACCGCCGAGTCGTCACCCTCAATCCGGCCGCTTAATGCGACGATGCTGTCAGGAATACTCGGAACCGCAAAGAATGCGCGCCACACAAAAACGGCCACCACGACGACAGCGAGCACGATCAGCAGCACCATAGTGCGGCGCGACCGAGGAGGAGCCACTGGAGGAGACGGCGACGCAGTTTCCGATGGGCTCCGTTGCGCGCCACGTTCTGGAGTTCTCGCGATGAGTTGCTGTTCAGCCATTAGCGTCTCTTTCCGCGAACCACGCGCGGCATGCGCTGGTGCGCTGAACGGACTTCTCGGAGATAGGCTAGCGAAAAGTCCGAAATATGATCGGCGATGCGGTCCAGTTGCGCCGGAGTCATATCCAATTCGGGCCACAATCGAACCAATACCGGAGCTGCCAGCACGTAGAGGAAGATTTGTCCCATGATGCTGTGAACGCACATCCGCGTTTTTTCATGATCGGTAGGTAAGCCGATGATTTTCCCGACCAATTCCAAGAATCGTTGATAGATCGGCCGCGAAACTTTGTTGATCATGCGTGACATCACCGGTGTGGGCTGTGCCAACTCGTGAGCCATGATGCGAAATTGATAGTCAGGCACCGTGCCGCTGCGCATGCCCTGAAGCCTCATCCGGATAACGGCGCGCAGGGTTTCTTCGGGAGGCGCGCTGCGATCGAACGCATCGCGGATGGATTCGAAGTGCTTAGCGCGGACCGACTGTTGCAGGACTTCCGTGTAGAGACCAATCTTGTCGTGGAAATGGTAGTTGACCGCCGCGACGTTGGTGCCCGCGCGCATGCAAATTTCACGAATGGTCGTCGCATAAAAACCGCGCTCGGCAAACGCACGCCCCGCCGCCTTGAGCAATTTGGCTCGCGTGGGATCGCCTGCCGCCTGCGACTGTACCGGTCCGGAAGTTCGACTAACTGCCTGCATGTGTTATCCCCCAAACGCTAGTTTCAAACAGCTGTTTAATATTTGCAAGTAACAAGTTCGGGCAACGTTCTAGAGAGCCTAGATTCAACAAAGCGCGGCACAACATAGATGTGCGCTGCGATACAACGGGCAAGTTAGCGGGGCAAAATGGTGAATCCGAGAGCTTGTAAGTCTTCGCGAAGCTTCGGGATGGATTGGAAGCGGAGAGTGCGAATTCCAGCGATGCGCGCCTGATTCAGATTTTCGTCTCGATCGTCAATGAACAGCGCTTCCGCTGGTTTCACCCCGACAGCGCTGATGCAATGCTGATATATTCCCGGCTCCGGTTTTATGCTGCGTACTTCCGCCGAAAAAATGTGATGGTCGAAATTGCCTATCCAAGGAAAATTAGTCCGCAGATGCGCAACCAGATCCAACGGCATATTGGACATGATCGCGGTGGTGAATCCGGCGGAACGAATTTCTTCGACCCACCGGATCATCGGCTCATTGTGCTGGCACCACATCTCTATATCTAACCGGCGAATATCTTCAAGGGCGTGCGCGTCGATGTTTACTCCTACTTGCGCCGCAAATTCATCCCAGTATTCGGCCGGCAGCAGGTCTCCGCGGTCATATGCAGCTCGGCTCTGCAGATAAATTGGAAGAAACGTCCGAGGATCCATCCGAAAAATCTGGGCAAATCGCTCGATATGTTGCGATGAGGGAAGAAAACAAAGGACCTCGCCGTAGTCCATGATCACCGCGCGAATTTGGGGCGGTTTGGCCGTTCCACTGAGAGTCTCGATGGTCACGATGAACCCCGAATCATCCTCGGACTGTGATTACTTCTCCGTCGGCTGGCAACGCGCGATTCAGCATGTTGAGATGTCGAAGGGGATTTCGAAGATTCACGAATCATTTCAAGAACGGCGCAAGACAGGACCGACGCCGCAAACTCCCGAAATAATGCGAAATATGCGAATAACACAGCGAATTGTAAGCAGAGAAGTTGCGTTCAAGACGCGGCAGCAGAATCCAGGGCGAGATCCTCGTCCGTCAGCTGTAGGTAATCTTGTAGAACGGCGACGACGAGCGCATGATCGTCGCGCTGCGGCAGGCCCGATACGGTGATCGTTCACACGCATCCCGTCCCTTGCAAGAGAATCGGGAAACAGCCTCCATGCGGCGCGTGATCTTTCAATTCGACGCCTATTTTGGCCTGCAGCGTCGTCTGATCGCGCTGGAGTTTCAATCCGACGGCATAAGAACTGCGGTGGTAGCGCGTGACGACGTTGCGCTTGCGTCGAATCCAATCCTGATTGTCCGGCGTGGTTCCCAGCATCGCGTACGCAAATAAGGAATGCCCGTTGAGCTGAATATCAATAGCCACAGCAACGCCACGCTTTTCCGCGGCCGCCTTCAGGCTCGTCCCGATAGCCCATGCAACCTCAGAATCAAATTGCTTGAACTGCAGTCGCTGTTCCTGAAGCGCAATTTTTTCGAGATCGCGGTCGATGCTCATGTGATCTCCATTGGAAAGCCGAGCTTCGGGTTTACAACTTAATATCGTTGAACGGAAGTTCGGCGCGAGCCGCGGCGCTCTTGATCGCAGTTTCTATCACATTGATGATGGCCAACCCATCTTCCCCGGATACTGGATTCGGCGCGCCAGTTGCGATCGCGCGCTGAACCGCTTCGTAGTATGCGAGATAGTTGCCGGGAATATTTGGGACTTGCCGCGTCTCAAAACCGCCTCCGCGCCGCGCGGTGACCAGCGTACCCGTCCGCGGATCGGCTCCCCACCCCGGACTCCCCGGAACGTCACCGCGTTTGAGCGACTCTTCCTGCGTGTCCATGCCGAATTTGGTGTAACTCCCAAAAGTGCCGTGCACCGTAAATCGCGGAGTCTCCGCAGCGACCAGCGACCCGCCATCAAGGATAACGCGGCGCTTTCCGTAGCGGAGGAGGATATGGAAATAGTCGTTGGCTTGGCCGCCGGGGCGCTGTATTTCCAAATCCGCGTAGATCCCTTCGGGCGCGCCGAAGAGCTGCAGCGCCTGGTCGATTAGATGCGGGCCGAGATCGAACCAGAGCCCGCCGCCCGGAACATCTTGTTCACGCCATCGCTGGCGCGGCTCGGGGCGATAGCGGTCATAGTGCGATTCGAAATTAACGATTTCGCCCAGCGGCTTTTCTGAGATTAATTGGCGCAGCGTGAGAAAATCGGCGTCCCAGCGGCGGTTCTGAAAAACGGAGAGCAATCGGCCGCGGCTCTTGGCCAGGGCAATTAACTCTTGCGCCTCGGCGATGGTGTTCGTAAACGGCTTATCAACAACGACGTGCTTATCGCTGAGCAGAGCCTTGCGAGCGAGATCGAAGTGCGTGGGATTCGGCGTGGCAACCACGATGATGTCAATTTCCTGGAGACCGAAGGCGTCCTCCGGCTTCGGCAGGACAGTGACATCCCAATCCTTCCGCACTTTAGCGCTATCGCTCGAAACGATATGAGAGAGGCGCAATCCCGGCACATTGGACAGCAGCGGAGCGTGAAATGTCTTGCCGGCAAATCCGTAGCCGAGCAGGGCAACATTGAGGACTGCGTTCGAGTTTGACCGGGCTTCCAAAACGTCACCCTCCACGCGCTGAGAGCTTGCTCAGAACTGAAAATCCTTGCGCCGTACACGAACGTTATCTATTGTCTAACCGCGCTGAATCATCGATTTTAGGCACACATTCTACATCGAGGTGACAGAAACCTTGCGCCTATTCCAACGGCTATTTTGCTCGCTCGGATTCGCAGCCGCCATGATGGCAATTCCTGCTGGAATCCTCGCAATTCCTGCCGCTGCATTCGGACAATCAACATCCCGCGTGCTCGACGCGAAGTGGGAGTTCCGAGCTGCCAGCGCCACCGATCGCGCGGAGCTCAAAGAATGGCATCCCGCCCAAGTGCCGGGCGTGGTCCAGACGGATCTGCTGCACGACAATTTGATTCCCGATCCGTTCTACCGGGATAACGACACGCGCCTTCAGTGGATTGGCCTCACGGATTGGGAGTATCGGACCACTTTTGATGCCGATGCGGCGATGATTTCGCACGAACACGTCGATTTGGTTTTCGAGGGGCTCGACACATTCGCCGACGTGTATGTGAACGATCAGGCCGTCCTTCACACTGACAATATGTTCCGCCGCTGGCGATTGCCGGCGAAAGGCTTGCTGAAAGCGGGACCGAATACGCTGCGTGTGGTGTTCCATTCGCCCGTCGAATTAATGATCCCGAAGGTGAAAGCCCTTCCATATCAGTTGCCGTCCGTTACGTCGCACAACACCGGAAACGAAGAAAACGTCGCCACCGCGCCTTACACCCGGAAGGCTGACTATCAATTCGGCTGGGACTGGGGCCCGCGCTACGTGACCGAAGGAATCTGGCAGCCGATTCGCATCGAGACGTGGGACGCGTTCCACGTCGAAAATTTTCATATTCAGCAGCAACGAGTGGATAAGGACGCTGCTGCGCTCTCCGCCGAACTCGAAATTCAGGCGAGTCGAAGCACGGTGGCGACGGTCGAGATCACTTATGCCGAACTTTCGGGCGCGCCGGTTGCGCCCATCCGGCAGGCTGTGCAAATCGATCCGGGCGTCAATCACGTCAGCGTACCGATTCACATCGCAAATCCCAAACTGTGGTACCCGGTTGGGTATGGAGCCCAAGATCGCTATCGCTTCTCATACACCGTTCGGATCGCACGTGATAACGCGGCACAAGGGACGTTGAATACGGGGCTTCGATCGATCGAGCTTCGCCGCGAAGTTACAAAAACGGGGAAGAGCTTCGCGTTCGTCGTGAACGGCATTCCTATCTTCGCCAAAGGCGCGGACGTGATTCCGTTCGACAGCTTTCCGAACCGTGCCACGCCGGAAATTCACCGCCAAATTCTGCAGTCAGCGCGCGACGCGCACATGAACATGGTGCGCGAGTGGGGCGGCGGCATCTACGAGACGGATGATTTTTACGATATCTGCGATGAACTGGGGATCATGGTGTGGCAGGAATTCATGTTCGGCGGGGATATGGGTCCGGGCGGCGCCGCGTTCCAAGACAATGTGAAGCAAGAAGCCATCGACCAAGTCGAACGCCTGCGCGATCACCCGAGCATCGTCCTATGGTGCGGCAATAACGAAACTGAGACGGGATGGGTCCACTGGGACGACCGGAAGAATTTCAAAGAATCGGTTTCGCCGACTGTCCGCGACGAAGTGTGGCAAAACTACGTCAACCTTTTCCACGGAATTCTCCCCGGCGTCGTGAATCGCTACGGCTATCCGGTGCCTTACTGGCCGAGTTCACCAAGCGCAAATTTCGAGGACCCGCCTGACAGCCAGACAAATGGCGACATGCACTACTGGCAGGTCTGGCACGCGCTCGCGCCAATCGAGGAATACACCCATCAATTCCCGCGGTTCATGTCCGAGTATGGATTCCAATCATTTCCAGAGATGCGGACGATTCGCTCCTTTGCACAGCCTGAGGAGATGGACATCCGCTCCGCCACCATGCAAGACCATCAGAAAAACCACGGCGGCAACGAGCGGATTTTGAGCTACATGCTGCGCTGGTATCCGGAGCCGAAGGATTTCCCTTCTTTCGTTTATCTAAGCCAGGTATTGCAGGCCGAGGCCATCAAGGTTGGCGCCGAACACTTGAGGCGGCAAATGCCGAATACGATGGGCTCGCTCTACTGGCAGTTGAACGATTGCTGGCCGGTCGCGTCGTGGGCCAGCATCGATTACTACGGGCGCTGGAAGGCGCTGCAGTACTACGCGCGCCGGTTCTACGACGACGTGCTCGTTTCGCCGTTCAGGCATGATGGAAAGGTGGATGTTTACGTAGTTTCAGACAAGCTGCAACCAGTGACCGGGCAGATCCGCACACGACTGCTGGATTTTTCCGGAAAATCGCTCGTGGATAAAATGCAGGACGTCCAGGTAGCTGCACAGTCGAGCGCGGTATATTTCACGCTGGATGAAAAAGAGTTGATGGCGAACGCCGATCCCAAGAAAACATTTCTGGTGTTCGATTTGGCGGTTGGCGGACAAAATGTATCGCGGAATCTGGTTTTTTTCGACACTATGCACAATCTTGATCTGCCGGAATCCGTGCATGTCGATGCGTCGCTCGAGAGCTCGAATGGAGGGTACGCCGTCACGCTTCATTCGCCCGCGTTGGCCCGCAGCGTGTACCTATCGTTCGGCGACCTGGACGTTCAGCCTTCCGACAATTATTTCGATCTGCTGGCGGGAGAGCCCCTAAAGATAACACTCAAGACTTCAGCGCAGTTGTCGAGCGATCAACTGAAGAGTGCGATGCAGGTCGTGTCGCTCACAGACGCGTTTCCGGCCGCGCCAACAATGCACTGAAATTCAACGCGCTCGCAGCACACGCGACCTCGGCTATTTGTTCGCCAGAGCCGAATCTGCCGCCGACAGCGCGAGGCTTCCGCGCAGGGCGATCTCCTGGCTCGAGCGTCCCACGAGAATCTGAAATTCCCCGGCGTCGGCACGCCATTGTTTCGCGTCTGCGTCGTAATAAGAAAAGGCGCGGGCGTCGAGCGTGACGGCTGTAGTTTTTGTTTCACCCGGTTGCAGATCGACCCGCGCGAATCCTTTCAATTCCTTTGCTGGACGCGGCACCTTCGAGTGCGTATCCCCAACGTAAACCTGACCCACGTCGGCGCCTGCGCGCGTGCCTGTATTGGTTACGTCGAACAAAACTTGGAATAGCGGGGCTGAGAGCAAGTCGCCGCGCATTTGGCGATCCGCCGGCTTGATGACCAAATTGCCGTACCGAAACGTGGTGTACGAAAGCCCGTAACCGAACGGATAAAGCGGCTTGGTGCCGTTGTGCTCGTAACCGCGGTAGCCGACGAAAACGCCTTCTTTGTAGACGACGCGATTGGTTCCCGCGACTGGATAGTAATTATCGTGAACCGGATTATCCTCCCAACGGCGCTCAAACGTTGCCGGCAGGCGGCCCGACGGATTCACTTCGCCGAACAGAATTTCGGCCGCAGCTTTGCCGCCTTCCTGTCCTGGGTACCAGTCCTCCAGTATCGCCGGGACGCGATCGATCCATTCGTTCATGTCGACACCGCCGCCGGACGTGAGGAGGACGACCGTGTTCTTGTTGGCGGCCGCCATTTCACGAATCAACTCATCCTGTCCGGGTGGCAGACGGAACGTGCGATCGCCGCCTTCGCTTTCGGACGCTGGATCGAAACCCGCCGCGATCACAACAACGTCGGCGCTGGCCGCCAACTTCTTCGCGTTGGGAAGGACGTAGGAGCCCTCGGCAACGATCCCCATGCGGAAATAACCGCCGCGCCATATCGAATGGCCATGCCGCTCGAGAACGACCTTGTGGGGACTCGCGTCTAACGACAGCGTCGCGGAGCCCAATATCTCCCGCGAGTCCGTCCAATCGTCGAACAGGAGTTTGTCGTCAACATACAGGCGGTAATGGCCACCGTCCTCTCCGGTGGTCGACACAATTACGTCGTATTTCCCTGGTGCCGCAGGGGAGTAGTAGCCGGCCCACCGCGACGAGAGCGCTTGATCCGGGATGTGTGTCCTGGCCGGCAGGCCGAAATCAACGTGGGGCTCGGAACGCGTGAGGAAGGGCGCACCCTGCAAATCCTCGTTTGCGAAATGCTCGGCGATAAGTCCCGGCGTTCCCGCCGACGCAGCGGAGGAGAACGATGTTGCACCAGCGATCTCGCTCGCGGTCGGCAACCCGGGACTGTAGAAAACCTGCGCCCTGTTTGCGAGATAGTCGCTAATGCCTTGCAGGAAGCTGACTGCTTCGAAAGGTACGACTTGAGCGCTGCCGCCGCCTACCGGCACTGCAGGATAAGCATCAGGACCGACGACTAGCACCGACTTGATCCGGTCTTTGCTGAGTGGCAGCAAATTGCCGTCGTTCTTCAGCAGGACTGACCCTTCTCGCGCGGCTTCCAACGCGACGCGGTCGCCTTCGCGGTTGTAACGCGGGATCGTCAAATCGGTCTGATCGCGATCGAGCCATCCGAATTGGACGGCGGTCCGAAGGATGCGGCGAACCTTGTCGTCAATCGTCGCGACGGAAACGAGACCCTGATGGATGGCTGGAAGTAGTTGCTCGCGATTCATGTGCAAGCCGGAGGGCATCTCGAGATCGAGTCCGCCGTTGGCAGCCGCGACCGCGTCATATGTCGAAGTCCAATCGGACATCAAGATACCGTTGAAGCCCCATTGTTTCTTGAGGAGGTCGAGATTCAAATACGCGTTCTGGGTCATGTGGCTGCCGTTCGTCAGGTTGTAAGAGTCCATCACCGCGCCCACATGCCCCTGTCTCACCGCGGCTTCGAAAGCGGGGAGATAGATTTCGCGCATGGTGCGCTCATCAATGATCGAATCGGTGTTGTGGCGATCGAATTCAGAATTATTTCCGATGAAATGTTTGACTGTGGCGCTAACGCCTTGTCCCTGCATACCGCGGATATAGCCGACGGCCATTCGTCCGGCCAAATAGGGATCTTCGCCCATGTATTCGAAGTTGCGGCCATTCATCGGCGCGCGATAAATATTGACGCCGGGCCCGAGCATGAAGTTCACGCCCTTCGCGCGGGCATCTCTCGCTATTTCCTTGCCTATTTTCTCCGCGAGCGATGGGTCCCACGAGGCGGCCATTGAAATTCCGCCGGCCATGGCGGTTGAGGGTCCATAGTGGCGTACTCCCAGAGGGCCGTCCGCCATTTTCAGCCGAGGCACGCCGACATCCGGAAAGGCGCGGATATTGAGATCGTCGACGCCGCCGATCATGTCGATTTTCTCTTCGAGCGTCATGCGGCCGAGAATCGCCTCGACGCGCTGGTCCGCGCCCGTCGGTGCCTGACTTGCGAATAGAACGACTGCGCTGCCAACCGCTAGAAACAATACGGCGAATGCCGCGGCAAGTCCTCGCGGCGAACGTCCCCGCAGCAAACGAGACGCATTTATTCCCGGCGTCGACATGAAGTACTCCTCTCGAGAACTGTCATTTCGGCGATTGATCGTCCTGGCCCGCACGGCCCTGTAATTTTTGGAATTGATCCATCTCGCGTGCCGCGTCCGCGGTCTTACCCTGCTTACGGTATATCCCCGCCAGGCCAAAGTGCGCTTGCGCGGCCAGCGGCGTATCGTTTTCGAGGTTCAGTACGTGCGTCCAGCATTTCTGCGCGAATTCATTGTCTCCAGCGGCCGCCGCTGCCTTGCCCAACATGTACAACGTCTCAGGCATGTCCTTTTTCAGCTGGTCGGAATGGACGAGCGCTGCACGCGCTTCGCCGAATTTCCCAAGTTGCAGAAGCGCTTCACCTAGCCGGTAATAGGCTTCTGCGCTGCCCGGTTGTAGCTCGGTTTCGAGCCGGAATTGTTGTTCGGCTTTGTTCCAATCCTGCGCACTGGCATAGAGTTCGCCCAGCTCCAGATGCAGCCCCGCCGTTTGCGGACGCAGCCGAAGCGCTTCAAGAAATTCATGCTCCGCAGCGGGCTCATCACGCAGCGCCGCGTAATCCTGCGCCATCATTTCGTGGGAGCGCGCTGAATCCGGGAAGCGAGCTTCCAGTTCGTCGAAAACCTGCTTGGAGAGCAGGCCCGAAACTCGGCCATAGTAATACAGCAATTCCGGATCGTTCGGATTTCTTGCCACGGCCTTCTGAAGAACGTTCGAAGCTTCCTGCAATCTTCCAGCTTCGTATAGCGCGATTCCGAGCACGTCGTCTTCGTGGGCTTTCTCAAGATGTGGAATTGCTTCTATCGCGTAACCCTGCGCGAGGAGCGCGTAACCGAGCAAGCGTTGCCCGCCTTCGAAATTCGGGTCGAGTTCGAGCGCATGCTTGAGCGGCGGAATCGCTGCCGCGTAATCGCGCTTTTCGATCAAAACGGCTCCCAAATCGACGAACGCGGCGGCGAGTTTGGGATCGAGTTCACTTGCTTTTTGAAATTCGACGATCGCAGCGTCCGGTTGGCCGCTTTTGTCCGCCTCCACGCCGGCGCGCAAATGCTGGAGAGCCGGCGATGTGGCAGCCTGCAACAGAATCCAGCCGAGCATCACTGCGCCCATCATCGCTTTTCCGTCTCGCGAACTTCGAGAAATTGATTTGCTTTCACGTTTTCGAGCACCTGATTCACGCCGGACGGCCAGCGAATTTCGACCGTCGCCAATTTGGCATCGCCAAGACCAAAATGCAGCCGTTTGTCGCTGGCGGAAAT
>Ga0224544_1000126_pt1 | contig 10686 bp, 7 predicted proteins | sample 714P11014metaG_FD_179904 | JGI IMG/M metagenome (GOLD analysis project Ga0224544, IMG submission 179904) | Peat soil microbial communities from Stordalen Mire, Sweden - 717 P1 10-14 | ecosystem: Environmental > Terrestrial > Soil > Wetlands > Peat | place: Sweden: Norrbotten County, Stordalen...
CCCGGCCAGGGATTGGGCCGCTCGCGCGCGTAGATGACCGCCCACGTCGTGTAGATCATGCCGGCGGCAATCAGGACCGTGACCGACGGCCAGCCGATCGTGCCGGGAAGCTGGGTGAGGGTGGCGATGCCGACCCAGCCGAGCGCCATCCCGATGCCCGCCGAGGCCCACTTGGGGTGGTCGGTCCAGGCGAGTTGGAGTACGACTCCGCCGAATGCTCCGGCCCAGGCGATCGCGAGGATGACAGTTGCGAGCGTGCCGTGGAGTGCGAGCAGCGCGAACGGCGTGTTCGTCGCGGCGATCAGCACGAAGATCATCGCGTGGTCGAGACGGCGCATCCAGCGGCGTGCCGGCGGCCGCCACTCGAGGCGATGGTAAAGCGCGCTGACGCCGAGCAGCGCAGCGACGGCGATCGCGTAGAGGACGGCGGCGGCGCTCGCGCGCCCGGCAGGGGCGGTCCAGACCAGCGCGACACCGGCGGCGAGCGAGACGAAGAAGGCCCACTTGTGCGACGCGCCGCGCAGCCGCGGGCGGTCGGGAGGCGGCGTCAGCGCGAATTCCGCTCCAGGGGCCTCAAGTCCCCCGTTTCGCGCCGCAGGCGCCGGTTTGCCCTCAGCGCGTCGCGGTGGCGAGCTTGGCGGCCTGGTGCTCACGATCCACCGACACGACGTTCCAGACGAGCCCGAGCTTCTCGAGCGTGTAGATGACCCAGCCGGAGGGGTCGAACTCATACCAGCGCAGGCCGTGGAAAGCGGAGCGGGGGAAGGCGTGGTGGTTGTGGTGCCAGGACTCGCCGAGGCTCGGCAGCGACAGCCAGAAGACGTTGCGCGACTGGTCGCCTGTGGCGAAGCGCTGCTGGCCAAAGAAATGGCAGACCGAGTTGATCGACCACGTCACGTGGTGGACGAGGAAGATCCGCACGAACCCGGCCCAGAGGGCTGCCTCGAGGCCCGCTCCGAGCGTGCCGCCCCAGGCGAAGCCGGCGGCGAACGGGATGGCGATCGTCGCAAACACGATCAACGGGAATGCTCGATGGATCGTCCGCATCGTCGGATCGGCCACGAGGTCGGGGCAGTAGCGGCTCTTCTCGGCGCGGCCGTTGCTCTCGAACAGCCAGCCGATGTGGGCGTGGTACAGACCGCTCAGCATCCCGCTGATGCCGGCGCCGTGGCCGACGTGCGGTGAATGCGGATCGCCCTCCTCGTCGGAGAACGTGTGGTGCTTGCGGTGGTCGGCGACCCACGCCAGAACCGGGCCCTCGACCGATAGCGAGCCCATGATCGCCAGGGCGTAGTGCAGCGGGCGCGACGTCTCGAAGGCCCGATGGGTGAGGTGACGGTGGAAGCCGACCGTGACGCCGAGTGCGCTGGTCATGTACATCACGGCGAAGATCACGAGATCGCGCGCGTGCAGGAAGGTCCCCCAGGCGAAGACGGCGGCGAGAATCGTCGCGAGGAACGGGATCGCGACGGCGGCGATGTTGACGTTGCGCTCCAGGCGGCTCATTGCCATGCAGCGTACCGTTACCCTGGACGCAGTTTCTTGGCTTGTAGCGAACGTGGTAGCGTAAAACTTGTCATGAACGATCAAGAAACTCCGCTCGACCGCCCGTGGCAGGCGCTTGATCCAGCTGTCCGCGACATCGTTGCGCCGGTCATCGGGGCGATCGCCGAGGAGATCACTGTGGCGATCGCGGCCTCGATCGATGAGTACCGCCAGCCGATGCGCGGCGCGTTCGGGCGCGCCGTTCGCGTCGCGATCGACCTGGCGCTGCGACAGTTTCTCGAGCAGATCGGCCAGCCGGCGGCGGGCGTGCGGCCGGGGCGTGAGGTCTACATCGCGCTCGGCCGCGGCGAGTATCGCGCCGGTCGCCGCCTCGACGCGCTGCAGGCGGCCTACCGTCTCGGCGCCCGTGTCGCCTGGCGGCGTGTCTCGACGGTCGCGCGGGACGCCGGACTCGACGCGATGACGCTGTCCCTGCTCGCCGAGTCGATCTTCGCCTATATCGACGAGGTCTCCGCGGAGTCGGTCGAGGGCTACGCGTCTGAGCAGGCCGCCGGCGCCGGAGAGCGCCAGCGCGCGCGCCAGGCACTCGTGCGCCAGATCGTCGTCGGCGGCCTCGACTTGGGTGAGGCCGAGCAGGCCGCCCGCGCCGTGGACTGGCTGCTCCCGCGCCGGCTCGCCGTGCTCGCGGCGGACCACCGCGTTCCAGAGCGACTCGCGACGCTGGCCGGCGAGGGCGCGATCGGCGCGCGCGTTGATGACCTCGCTTGCGTGCTCGTCTGCGACCCGGATGCGCCCGGACGGCGCGACCGGCTCGAGCGCACGCTCGCCGGACGCCTCGCCGCGCTCGGGCCGACTGTCGCTGTAGACGGCGCGCCGCTGAGCTGGACGCGCGCCGTGCGCTGCGTGCGTCTGGCCCAGGACGGCGTGCTCGCCGCGGACCGCCTGGTTTTCGCCCAGGAGGCACTCGGCACACTCGTGCTGCACTCGGACCCGGCGCTCGTCGGCGAGCTCGCGGCGCGCGCGCTCGTTCCCCTGGAAGGGCTCACCCCGGCGTCGCGGGTCCGCCTCGAGGCGACACTGCTCGCCTGGCTTCGCTGGCAGGGTCATGTGCCGGCCGCCGCCGCGGAGCTGCACGTGCATCCGCAGACGGTCCGCTATCGCCTTGCGCGGTTGCGCGAATACTTTGGCGATCAGCTCGAGCAGCCGGACAGGCGCTTCGAGCTCGAGCTCGCGTTGCGCGCCGAGACGCGCGGTGATGAGCGCTCCGCGGGCTCGCCGGCGACGCGCTTGCGCGATCGGCCACCGCCGTCATAATCATGCCTCGGCTTACCACGAGGGGGAGCGCGAATGAAGTCCCGTCGCAGGATCTGTATCGCGCTCGGCGCGAGCCTTACGCTGGGACTGACCGGCGTAGCGGCGGCGGCGGTGACGCCCCCAGCCGGAACACCGAACCTCGCGGCGATGGTGCTGCAACCGGGAGACCTCGCCGCGGGTGCGATCGCGGGCACGCAGCGATACGTGACGCCCTTCGGCGGCTTCACTGCCCAATACGACGGCAGCTTCACGACCGCCGCGACGCCTGACGGCGTCAGCTACTACCTGGTGAGCGACGGCGTGTCGCTCGCACCCGACGCTGCGGTGGTCAGCACGCTCTTCGGCGCCGAGAAGGCGTTCTTCAACTCGAAGAAGGGCCACAAGCTGGTCGACAAGGGAATCATCCAGGGTGCCGGCAAGAAGGCGCACCTCAAGGCGAGCAACATCAAGTTCAAGGACCGCGGCAGCATCGCCGTGGGCGGCGGCTCGTTCCTCCTGGCGATCGGCATCTCGAGCAAGCACACGTCGATTCACGAGGACCTCGTGCTGTTCGAGCAGGGCACGATCTACGTCGAGCTCGTCCTCACGGGGAAGCCCGGCCAGAGCGTCCCGCGCAGCGACGCTGTCCTGCTCGCGACGGCGATCGACTCGCACGTCAACAGCGTGCTGGCCTCGACCGGAACCACCGGCCTCACCGGCGCGACCCCGTAGCGGCTGCGGGAGCTGCCGCTCCGCGGCGGCTGTCCTCCCCGACCTTTGAGTGGCCGCTCGAGCAGCGGCGCCGCGCAGTAGCTGTTCTCCAGTCGCGACGCTTCGCGCGCTCGCCACTGCCGAGCGCACGGGCGATCCCAGTCCAACCTCAGTGAGCTAAGCGAGGACAGCCGCCGCCAGGCGGCTTCCGAGCGATCTGCTACAATCCCACTCAGATTTATTGCATGAAAGCAAAGGAGTGATGCAAACCAATGGCCAAGACCATCGGAATCGATTTGGGCACGACCAACTCGTGCATGGCAGTCCTCGAGGGCGGCGAGCCGACCGTTATCGAGAACGCCGAGGGCGGTCGCACGACTCCCTCGGTAGTTGCGTTCGCCCCTTCGGGTGAGCGGCTCGTCGGCACCGTCGCCAAGCGCCAGGCGGTGACCAACCCGCAGAACACGATCTTCTCGATCAAGCGCTTCATGGGCCGCAAGGAGAGCGAAGTCGGCGAGGAGGAGGCGATCGTTCCCTACAAGGTCATCGCCGGCAAGAACGGTGACGCACGCGTCGAGGCGGGCGGGCAGGAGTACTCGCCGCCGGAGATCAGCGCGATGATCCTGCAGAAGCTGAAGTCCGACGCCGAGGCCTATCTCGGCGAGAGCGTCGACGCGGCTGTGATCACGGTCCCCGCGTATTTCAACGACGATCAGCGTCAAGCGACCAAGGACGCCGGCAAGATCGCCGGGCTCGACGTCAAGCGGATCATCAACGAGCCGACGGCCGCATCGCTGGCCTACGGACTCGACAAGGAATCCGACCAGACGATCCTCGTCTTCGACCTCGGTGGCGGCACGTTCGACGTGTCGGTGCTCGAGATCGGTGACGGCGTCTTCGAGGTCAAGTCGACCGCGGGTGACAACCACCTTGGCGGCGACAACTTCGACAAGGCGATCGTCGATTGGCTCGTCGCCGAGTTCAAGCGCGACCAGGCGATCGACCTGCAGGCCGACCCGATGGCGCTGCAGCGTCTCTACGAGGCGGCCGAGAAGGCAAAGATCGAGCTCTCGACGACGCAGGAGACACAGATCAACCTGCCGTTCATCACCGCTGACCAGAGCGGGCCCAAGCACCTCGACACCCGCCTCACGCGGGCGAAGCTCTCCGAGCTGACGAGCGAGTTGCTCGATCGCGTCGTCGCGCCGGTCCGCCAGGCTCTGAACGACGCCAAGGACAAGGGCGCCGCGAACATCGACCACGTCGTCCTCGTCGGCGGCATGACGCGCATGCCGGCTGTCCAGGAGAAGGTCAAGGAGTTGACCGGCAAGGAGCCGCATCGTGGCGTCAACCCGGACGAGGTCGTCGCCGTCGGCGCAGCGATCCAGGCCGGCGTGCTCGCCGGGGACGTCAAAGACGTCCTGCTGCTCGACGTCACTCCGCTGACGCTCGGCATTGAGACCAAGGGCGGCGTGTTCACGCGACTGATCGAGCGCAACACGACGATCCCGACGCGCAAGTCGGAGGTCTTCTCGACCGCCGAGGACAACCAGCCCTCGGTCGAGATCCACGTCCTCCAGGGCGAGCGCGAGATGGCGAGCTACAACAAGTCGCTCGGAAAGTTCCAGCTCACCGGCATCCCGCCGGCACCGCGCGGCATCCCGCAGGTCGAGGTCGCATTCGACATCGACGCGAACGGGATCCTCAGCGTGTCGGCGAAGGATCTCGGCACCGGCAAGGAGCAGAAGATCGAGATCAAGGCCGGCTCGGGACTCTCGGACCAGGAGATCAAGAACATGGTCGCCGACGCCGAGACGCACGCCGAGGACGATCGCCGAGCGCGCGAGCTCGCCGAGGCCCGCAACGGTGGCGAGAACGCTGCCTACCAGGCCGAGCGCCAGCTCAAGGAGCTCGCTGACACGGTCGATGCCGATGCCAAGGAGCAGATCGAGGCGGCGATCAAGGCGGTGCGCGAGGTACTCGAGGCCGACGATCCCGCCGCGATTCGTGAGCGCACCGAAGCACTCAACCAGGCGTTTCACAGTGTCTCGGAGGCGATCTACGAGCGGGCGGCTGCCGACAACGCGGCGGCCAACGGCTCCGCGAACGGCGATGGCGAAGCCTCATCCAGCGATGAGGATGTCGTCGACGCCGAGGTCGTTGACGAGCCGAGCCAGTCGTAAGCCATGGGTGACCACACAGCCGCGGCGGCCGAGGACTCGGTCCTCGACCCCGCGGCAGCCCCCAACAACGAAACAAACGGCGAGCCGGAGCTGGTGTCGGGCGGCGTCGAGCCGCCCGATGCACAGGCGCCCGAGGAGGCCGCCGAGTCCTCCGCAATCGAAGACTCGCGCGGCGACGACTACCTGGCCCTCGCGCAGCGCACGCAGGCTGATTTCGAGAACTACCGCAAGCGGACGGCGCGTGAGCTGGAGAGTGCCCAATCACGCGGCGTGGCGCGGCTCGCGCGCGAGCTGGTGCCGACGCTCGACAACCTCGAACGGGCGCTCGTGGCCGCGGCCGAGGCGCCGGACGTCGACGAGCAGCTGATCGAGGGGCTTCGGCTGGTGCATCGCGAGCTGCTGGCCGCACTGGGGCGCGCCGGTATCGAGCGCTTCGGCGAGGCCGGCGAGGGCTTCGATCCCGTCCTCCACGAAGCGGTCGCCCATCAGCCGGTCGACGGTGCGCAGGCCGGGTCGGTCGTCGAGGTCTATCAGGCCGGCTACCGGCTCGGCGGCGCGGTGATCCGACCGGCGCGAGTGCTGGTCGCTGCCTAGGGAGACGAGGATGCCAGCGACCAAGGACCCCTATTCAGTCCTCGGCGTAGACCGCAAGGCCTCGAGCGAGGACATCAAGAAGGCGTACCGCAAGCTGGCACGCCAGTACCACCCTGACCGCAATAGCGGCGACGCGAAGGCCGAAGCGCGCTTCAAGCAGATCAACGAGGCCCACGACGTCCTCAGCGATCCCGAGAAGCGGGCGGCGTTCGACCGTGGCGACGGTCTCTTCGGCGCTCGCGGCCAGAGCCCGTTCAGCGGCGGCGGCTTCGACGGCGGGTCGTTCAGCGACATCCTCTCGAACCTCTTCGGCGGCGCCGGTGGCGCCGGCGGCGCCAACCCGCGGCGCGCAAGGCCCCAGCCGACGCGCGGGCGCGATCTCGAGGCCACGCTCCAGATCAGCTTCGACCAGGCGATCAAGGGCGGCCAGGTGCCGCTCGCGGTGCCGACGTCGGTGCGGTGCACGACCTGCTCGGGCACCGGCGCCCGCCCCGGGACGAGCCCGGTCGTCTGCCCGCAGTGCGGCGGTCGCGGCATCGAGTCCCAGGGCCAGGGGATGTTCTCGATCTCGCAGCCCTGTTCGCGCTGCGGCGGTCGCGGCACGATCATCGAGGATCCCTGCCCGACGTGCGGCGGAACCGGCGCGGTGCGCTCGGTCAAACGCTACCGCGTGAACATCCCGGCGGGCGTCCACGACGGCAGCCGGATCCGTCTCGCCGGCAAGGGCGAGCCCGGTCAGAACGGCGCCCCACCGGGCGACCTCTTCGTCATCACGCGCGTCACGCCCTCGCCGGTCTTCAAGCAGAAGGGCGAGAACCTCGAGGTCGAGGTTCCGATCAGCGTCGTCGAGGCGCTGCGCGGTGGCGAGATTGAGGTGCCGACCCTGTCGGGCCGCAAGCGCCTGCGGATCGCGCCCGGGACGAAGTCGGGGACGGTCCAGCGGCTGCGCGGCGAGGGCCCGCCGAAGCTCTCCGGGGAAGGCAAAGGCGACATCCACTACCGCTTCGTCATCGAGCTGCCAAAGGAGCTCGACGATGACCAGACCAAGGCCGTCGATGCCCTCGCCAAGACGATGAACGGCAACCCCCGCAAGCGCCTCTTTGACGCCGTCAAGCCATGAGCGAGGAGGCCCGAACCCGCCGTGTCCGGCCTGAGCGCATCGATGTCGCGCTCGACCGCGGCGTCTTCATGATCTCGGTCGCCGCCGAGCTCGCCGAGATGCACCCGCAGACGCTCCGCATGTACGAGGCGCGCGGGCTGATTGAGCCGAGCCGCTCGCCGAAGGGCACGCGCCTCTACTCCCAGGACGACGTCGAGCGCCTGCGCCGGATCCAGCAGATGACCGCTGAGCTCGGCCTCAACCTCGCCGGCGTCGAGCGCGTCCTCGCCCTCGAAGCGGAGCTCGACGAGGCCCACGTGCGCCTTTCCGAGCTCGAGCAGGCCGCTGACCGCGCACAGATCGAGATGGCACAGGAGCTCGAGCGCCTCCGCCGCTCCTTCCGCGCCGAGATCGTCCCCTACGCCGCCGGCTCGACCGCGATGGTCCGCAGCGTCGACGCAAAGTCACCGTTCGCTCGGCGCAAGTACCGCCCGACGTAACACCCCCCGCGGCCGCGGCCCGCAGCACATCTGATACACTAACACTTAGATTTCCATGCAGCCAGAACGCTTCACGATCCGCTCGCAGGAGGCTCTGGCCGGCGCGGTTCGCCTGGCTCAGGCGCGCGGAAACCCCCAGGTAAAGCCCGACCACCTGCTCGCGGCGCTGCTCGAGGACGCTGACGGGATCGCGCTCGCGATCCTGCGCAAGGTCGGCGCGAACACTGCAACCGTCGGAGCGCGCCTCGAGGAGGCGCTCGCGGCGCTGCCGGTCGTCAAGGGCGACACGGCCGAAGCGCCGCCGATCTCGAGCGAGCTTGCGGCCGTCCTCAACACCGCTGACGGCGATGCTCGCGCGCGCAAGGACGACTACGTCTCAACCGAGCACCTGCTGCTCGCGATCAGCGCCCACCCCGGCAGCGCCGGCGACGCCCTGCGCGCGGCCGGCGCCTCGCGCCCGCAGGTCCTCGCGGCGCTCGAGGAGGTTCGCGGCAGCCACCAGGTCACCGACCAGAACCCCGAGGAGCGCTACCAGGCGCTCGAGCGCTACGGCCGCGACCTGACCGCCGAGGCCGGCGAGGGCAGGCTCGACCCGGTGATCGGCCGCGACGCCGTGATCCGCCGCGTGATCCAGATCCTCGCGCGCCGCACGAAGAACAATCCCGTCCTGATCGGCGAGCCAGGAGTCGGCAAGACCGCCGTCGTCGAGGGCCTCGCGCAACGGATCGTCTCGGGCGACATCCCGGAGACGTTGCGCGAGCGTCGCGTGATCGCGCTCGACATCGGCGCACTGCTCGCCGGCGCCAAGTACCGCGGGGAGTTCGAGGACCGCCTCAAGGCAGTCCTCAAGGAGGTCTCCGACGCCGCCGGCAGCGTGATCCTCTTCATCGACGAGCTGCACACGATCGTCGGCGCCGGCGCCGCCGAGGGCGCCGTCGACGCCGCCAACCTGCTCAAGCCGATGCTCGCGCGCGGCGAGCTGCGGGCGGTCGGGGCGACGACGCTCGACGAGTACCGCAAGCACATCGAGAAGGACGCCGCGCTCGAGCGCCGCTTCCAGCCCGTGATGGTCGAGGAGCCCTCGGTCGAGGACACGATCGCGATCCTCCGCGGCCTTAAGGAGCGCTACGAGAACCACCACGGAGTGCGCATCCAGGACAGTGCGCTGATCGCTGCGGCCGAGCTCTCGCAGCGCTACATCGCCGACCGCTTCCTGCCCGACAAAGCGATCGACCTGATCGACGAGGCGGCCTCACGGCTGCGAATCGAGATCGACTCGCTGCCGACCGAGATCGACGAGGTCGATCGCCGCATCATCGGCCTGCAGATCGAGCTCACGTCACTGGAGAAGGAGAAGGACGACGCCTCGGCCAACCGCCGCCGCGCGCTCGAGTCCGAGCTCGCCGAGCTGCGCGAGCGCTCTGGCGCGATGAAGGCCCAGTGGAGCTCCGAGAAGGATCAGATCGCCGAGATCTCCGAGGCCAAGAAGCAGCTCGAGCAGGCCCGCCAGGAGGCCGAGCGCGCCGAACGCACCGCCGACCTCGCGCGCGCCGCCGAGCTCCGCTACGGCACGATCCCGCAGCTCGAACGGGAGCTCGCAGAGCACGAGGCCAACACCGGCGCGCCGGGCGCCGCCGTCTTCCTAAAGGAGGAGGTCGACGCCGAGGACGTTGCCGAGGTCGTCTCGACCTGGACCGGCATCCCGCTGACACGCCTGCTCGAATCAGAGGTCCACAAGCTGATCCACATGGAGGAGCGCCTACACGACCGCGTGATCGGCCAGGACGAGGCCGTCGAGGCGGTCGCCGCGGCGATCCGCCGTTCGCGTGCCGGCCTCTCGGACCCCGACCAGCCGATCGGCTCGTTCCTCTTCCTCGGTCCGACCGGCGTAGGCAAGACCGAGCTCGCCCGGGCCCTCGCCGAGTTCCTCTTCGACACCCAGGACGCGATGGTCCGAATCGACATGTCCGAGTACATGGAGAGGCACAGCGTCTCGCGGCTAGTCGGCGCCCCGCCGGGCTACGTGGGCTACGAGGAGGGCGGCCAGCTGACCGAGGCCGTCCGCCGCCGCCCCTACGGCGTGATCCTGCTCGACGAGATCGAGAAGGCCCACCCCGACGTCTTCAACACGCTGCTCCAGGTGCTCGACGACGGCCGCCTGACCGACGGCCAGGGCCGCACCGTCGACTTCAAGAACGTCGTCCTGATCATGACCTCGAACATCCGCGTCGACGGCGATGACGTCCGCCAAGCCCTGCAGCAGCACTTCAAGCCCGAGTTCATCAACCGCCTCGACGACATCGTCGTCTTCCAGCCGCTCACGCGTGCAGAGCTCGGCGAGATCGTCCTACTCCAGATCCAGCGTGTCTTCGACCAGCTCGCGGCTCGCGGGATCACGCTCGAGATCTCCGAAGACGCTCTCGAGCTGCTCGGCAACCTCGGCTACGACCCGGTCTACGGCGCCCGGCCGCTCAAGCGGGTGATCCAGCGCCAGCTGGTCGACCGCCTCGCGACTGGGCTGCTCGACGGCACCTATCGTGAGGGCCAGACCGTCCGCGCCGAGAACGTCGGCGGCGAGCTCGTGCTGAGCGCCGCGGGCGCGCCGACTGCAGAACCCGTCCGAGCGTAGGCCTCGGCGCATGCGCCGACCGGCCGGGGGGCGCATGCGCCCCCCGGAACAGCCTCATGGGAGGAACAGCATTCCCTGCGGCTCGACGAAGACAGGCGTCGTCAGGCCGCTCCCGCAGCCGCCGCGTCCCAGTTGAGCCGCACGTAATCGAGCACGAGCGGGTCACCGAGC
>Ga0224544_1000127_pt1 | contig 10684 bp, 10 predicted proteins | sample 714P11014metaG_FD_179904 | JGI IMG/M metagenome (GOLD analysis project Ga0224544, IMG submission 179904) | Peat soil microbial communities from Stordalen Mire, Sweden - 717 P1 10-14 | ecosystem: Environmental > Terrestrial > Soil > Wetlands > Peat | place: Sweden: Norrbotten County, Stordalen...
TTTCGCCCAGTTGTGATGGTCCGGCGACGATGGAACATGCTAGCCTCATCGGCCACATAAGGAAGCCGAATCGTCGCGCCTTCAGCGGGCCGGCGAGCGGGGGAACCAATTGGTCCCCTTGGCCATGGGGCGAATCGCCACCGCGAGTGGCGTAGCGCGATGCGCGAGCCCGTCAGCTAACCCCGCAGGCTCATACGCAAGACAACGGGAGGAAGACCGTGGCGCTCAGCCGTGATCTCGCCAGCAACAATCTGTGGGTGGAATCGCTAGAACGCTCGCTCGCGCGCCGCGGCCGACCACGGCGCGCCTCGCTCGAGCTCGGAAAGCTGACGCCGCCGCGCGATCTGAGCGATCCCGACAACTGCGCCGAGTCGGTCGTCTACTGGCGAACGCGCCGCGCTGCATCGAGCAGCTCGACGATTCCCGCCGCCGGCGGCGCGACTGCGCTTGCGCTGCTTGCCGCGACGACGCTGCCGGCCCTGACCGCCGGGCATTCCGACTCGGCCAAGACCCTCGTTCGCCGCGCCGGCGGGGGCGCCGGCGTCCGCGGGACGCGAACCGAGCTCGTACAGCGGGCAACCGCGACCGGGAAGACGTTTCAGGCGAGCAAGGCGAGCGGTCTTGGACAGGCCGCAGCGGCCACGAGCGCCGTTGCCGTGCCGAAGGCATCCGGCAAGGTGATCTACGGCAGCGTCGAGCACGTTCAGCGGATGCTCGGCGTCACGGCGGACGGCGAGATCGGGCCCGCGACGGCGGCCGCGATCCGTCATTTCCAGGCCGCGCACGGTCTGAGCGCGAACGGGATAGTCGACCAGACGACCTATGACGCGATGCAGGCCGTCGACCCCGCGCCAACCCAGACCGCGGCGACGACGATCGTGAGCAGCACGATCAGCGCGCACGACGCGAGCGCCGCGGCCACAGTGCCTGTTACCGCACCCGTCGAGGCTTCGTCGACCGGCTCGAGCGCGACGACGACCACCACCACGCCGGCAGCGGACACCGGCGGCGCCACGAGCGGGACCACCACACTCGACGGGACTGCCGACGCGACGACAACCACGGCGGCCGACACGACTGTCGCGACTCAGCCCGCGGTTCCGCTGGGCGTGACCGCACTGCAGACTGCCCTCAACATCCCGGCGGACGGGACCTTCGGCGCGCAGACCAAGGCAGCGGTCGAAGCGTTCCAGAGCGCCCATGGCCTCGCGGTCGACGGCGTCGTCGGTCCGCAGACGCGCGATGCGCTGGGCCTCGGCGCCGGTCCGATCCTGCGTGACACCGAGCCACCGCCGCCACCGCCCGCGACGACCGAGGCCACCAGCGACGGCAGCACTACGGCGTCCGGCGATCAGACGACCAGTCAGACGACCACCAGCTCGAGCGACTCGAGCCCCAGCAGCGGGACGAGTGGCGACTCGAGCGACACGACGACGAGTACCGGAGAGCCGGCAGACGTCGCGGCCGGAATGTCGGAGATGGTCTCAGCAGCCCAGTCGATCGCGGTGCTGCCCTACATCTGGGGCGGCGGCCATGGATCGTGGATCTCGCCCGGCTACGACTGCTCGGGGTCGGTCTCGTTCGTGCTGCACGCTGCGGGACTGTTGAGCGCGCCCGAGGACTCGAGTGAGCTCGAGAGCTACGGCGCTCCCGGTCCCGGCCGGTACATCACGATCTATGCGACCGACGGTCACGCCTGGATGACGATCGATGGCAGGCGCTTCGACACGGTCGCCCTTTCAGAGGACGGTTCGCGCTGGGCCGACGGCGGCGGCGAGTTCGCCGGCTACGTCGTGCGCCACCCGGTCGGCTACTAGAGAGACCCGGGCTGCCGGCTTCGCCGGCAGCGGCCTCCTGGCTCAGTCGGCGCTTGTTGCTAGTGCCATCGTTCTTGGTCGCCGTGTTGCTGGTGGCTTAGCCGTAAATGGAAGGGGCCGCCTGTTGGCGACCCCTTCCGTCTCGACGTGCTGGTGTTGCGGTCAGCCGCCGGCTGGGACCAGCGCGGTGACCGGTACTGCTTTTACGGTGACGTTCACCGGGGTTGTCGCGTTGCCTTGGTTCTCGGGGCTACCGACCATTGCGACCCGCAGCGTTTCGCTGCCGATCTCATAGAAGGACCACGAGAGCGAGTACTGCGAGTCGGAACCGACCACGGCACTCGCGATGATGTGCCACTGCGTACCCGTCGCGTTGAGGCGCTCGAGGTAGATGTTGCGGCCGGTCTCATCGGGGTTGACAGATCCGCTGAACGTCACCGACTGGCCCTGGTTGATCGTCGTAGCGGTCGTCTTCAGGGTCAGCACGACACGCACGCCGACGAATGCGACGGCGGAGGTCGTCGCCGGTCGTGCAACCGCGTTCGTGGCGCCCGTCGGGCCGGTCGGACCGACGGTGCCGCTCGGACCGGTCGAGAGCTTGGCTGCCACGGGACTGCTGCTCGTGACGCGATAGTAGGTGCTGTACACCGGGCTCACGCCGAACGAGTAGGTTCCCCCGGAGCCGCTGACGATCGTCGCGATCGACTGGAATTGCTCGTGCGCGACGTGCGCGTACAGCGTCACCGTCTGACCCGCGCCGGCTGCGTCGACTCCGTTGATCGTGTCCTTCGAGCCCTCTTCGATCACGTAGGAGGCGGGCAGAATCGTGAGCTTGGGGTTCTGCGTCTGCTCGATCTCATAAGAGAACGATTGCGACGGGCTGGCGATGTTCGTACCGTCCGCCGGCACGAGGACCCGGACATTTGCATCACCGCCGCTGCTCGACGGGATCACGAACGAGTGGACGATCGAGAAGTCGTCGCTCGCGTCGAGCGTTCCGCGCCAGATCGTCACCCAGTCGTTGAGCCCGCCGGCTGCGGCCTGACGCTGCAGCAGGACGCGCGCTCCGGGCACGCCGGGAGCGTCATTTCCAGCGAAGGTGTAGACAAAGCCCTTGCCGGTGTAGAGCACCGAGCCGTCCGGCTCGGCCTGATTGTCTGGCCCCGTCACGCCGAGCGTGACAAGACTTGCAACGCGCTCGTTGACGACCCGACTGACGGCGCCTGCGGACGCGACGTACCACTCGCGACTCGTATCGACGCGACCATCGGCGCGTGAGAACTCATAGGCGCCGTTGACGTCCGTTTGCGTCGTCTGCACCGGAACGAAGCCAAGCAGGCTGCCGGCGGCGCGGTGGTACAGAACCACCAGGCGGTCCTGATCGTCGCGGCCGAGCAGACGTCCGAAGATGACGACTGGCTCCCCGGCAACGATCGGATTCGGTTGGGCGTGGATCGTGATGCGATGCGGTCCCCGGAACCGGAGCCGCTGAATGGAATGCGCGCTGGCGCCAGACGGAGCGAGCACGGCAAGGCTGGTGAGCGCGAGCACGCCGGCGCAGACCACCCCTCTGAGATTTCTCGATTGCATTGTTGTGAGCCTCCTCCAGAAGCTGAACAGAATTGCTTGCACGCCTAAAACCCCGAGCGCCGACTCACGATGCGCTCGGGCGTGTTACCGCGGCATAACGAAGCAAACGAACCTTCCGGCCCGCTGCGGTGTTGACGAGCCCCAAGCGAGCGGGGCACGCCCGCAGGGATCAGCTGTTCATGCGGCGCTGTCCCGCCGCGCCTCGGAGCCAACGACGCAGTCCAGACGACCTTTTCTGAGCCACATAAGTGAAGCTGACCCACTCGTAGCCGGCGGAAGTGTCGTCCAGGACCGCAACCGGCTCAGCTCCGCCCGCCTGCAGAATTCTGAGCACCTCGGCCCGTGGAACGGCATGCATCTCGATTGGCGGAGGCGTTGCGGCGACCGCGCGGTCAGGCTGCTCAGGTCCAGGGGCACGCGTGTTCTCTGGCGCTACACCGCCGATCACCGAAATCGGGATCGCCAAGGGCCGTGACCCCTGCTCGGCAAACCAGCCGTGGCCGACCTGATGGAGGTCGAACTCGAGGACGTGAGGTCCAGGCTCGCTGGGCAGAGAGACCTCGGCGGCGATGTCCGCCGAGGCTGCAGCGTCGATGCCGAGTGTGAGCGGCGTCCGCGGACCCTGCTCCGGGTCGACAACGGTGCGCCCGTCACGATCGCGCCACTTACCGGCCACGATGATCCGGTGCTCGGGTAGCCATGGCAGCGACGACGCGTTACGGACACGGATCTGAAGCGACACGATCGAGGCGCTGGGCAAGTTCTCCAGCCCCTCCAGCGGTGGCTCGATCAGCTCGAGCTCGGCCCGAATAGCCGACGGCGCAAGCGGCAGCGTAGAGACGATCTCGCTGGGCGCTTGAAACATTGCGACGCCGCCCGGACGCAGCACCCGCACGAATTCGGAGATGTAGCGCATGGCGAGCGGTGTGCCGACGTGCTGCAGGACGATCAGACTGAAGACGAAGTCGAAGCTAGCGTTCTCAAATTGGCGTAGGTCGTCAGTGGCGTTAACCAAGTAGCGACAGCGTTCGCCAAAGCGGTTGTAGTTCTTTGCCTGCTCGATCATCGGGGCCGCTACATCCACGCCGACCACCTCATCGAACTGGTTCGCGAGCGCCTGGGTCAGCCTGCCGATGCCGCACCCGAAGTCGAGTGCTCGGCCCGCCGGTCGAATGCCGAGGTCACTCAACGTCGTCATCGATCGATCAACCTGCTCGCGGCCTGTGGCGAAGAATTCCTCCGCCTCCCAGGGCCGCTGCCGCCAAAGAATCGAGCGCATCGGTATCGACCTCGCAAGCTCCTCCCAGTTATCGCGGAGCGCGGTCATCTCCAGCGGACCCGTGGCGGTGCTCGTGGTGGTGTTTTTGCGGCCGACGCTGCGCAGGCGCGGCCAACTCATCAGCGAGTCACGAGCCGCGGCGGTCAGCCGCTTGTCCAGGCGCCAGGCACGCGGGCGAGCGAGCTGACGAAGTCGGGGAGCTCGCCTGCCGCCAACGCCCCCACCGTGACGTGCTCAAGCACATCACGGATATTCGCGCGCAGCGCGATCCAGACCTCCTGAAGCGGAGCGGCGGACCCTGCGTAGTGAAGGTGCTCAGGCCGCTCGCCGCGGACGCTCGCGAGCGGTCCCTCGACCGCGCGGATCACGTCGGCCAGGGTCAGCTCCTCGGCCGGGCGCCGCAGCCACCAGCCGCCGTCCGGTCCGCGTTGCGAGCGGACGATGCCGGCGCTCTTGAGCTGGTTGAGGATGTTCTCGAGGAACGATGGCGGGATACCCTGCGCGACTGCGATCGAGTCCGCCTTGCGCGGCGCGTCCTCGCTGGCACCGACCAGCTCGATCGCAGCCCGCACGGCGTAGTCGGCCTTGGCAGTGACGCGCATGCGCCGATTCTCGCACTAAGTGACGGAAGACCTCGCGGCTTGTGGATCGTCTTCCCGCCAGCGGGGCGCGAGGCCGCACGACCTCGCGCCCGCCGCGGCCTACGGGTTGAGGTGCTTCTTCAGTGCGCTGGCGGCCGAGAACTTCGCTGCCTTGCTCGCTCGAATCTGAATCGTCGCACCGGTCGCAGGGTTGCGTCCCATGCGAGCCGCGCGGTTGCTTACGCCGAACTTCCCGAAGCCGGCGATCGATACCTCGCTGCCGGACGCAAGCTGCGAGGAGATGGTGTCGAACACCGCATCCACCGCGCTCCGGGCCTGGCCTACGCCGATGCCAGCGCTCTCGGCGACCGTGCCAGCGAGCTCGTTCTTCGTCATGACGCTCCTCTCTGATGGGCAAGTTGACGCCCAAACTGGACAGCTACAGGCCCAACGCTAGCGCTCATCACGGATGTTCAGGTATTACGGGCAGCCATAGAAGCCCGAATTTGCGAGCCGGTTCGCGCGAAGCGCGGCTCCAGCCGGCCCGCCGCGGCGACACCCCACAGCACACAGAGCCACGTGAGGGTGGCTCCAGCCACGTGAACCCAGACCAATTCACTGGGAAGATGGGTCTCATACTGGACCGCGCCGACCACGCCCTGAGCCGCCACGAACACGCAAACCCAGCTCACGGCGCGCCGCACCATCGGCTCCGCCTGGCGCCGCTCGAGCATCACCCAGACCGTCACGGCAGCGAGGCCGAAGGCGAACGCGATCGCTCCATGCACGTGAACCGTCCAGCTCAACGTGCTAGCGCCGAAGAAGTGAAGTCGCTTGATCATCTGCCCCACAGCACCGCCCGAGTGCGGCCCGGCGGCGGTCGCCGCGGTGCCGGCCACCAGGACCACGGCTGCAAACGGCGCGAGCGCCCGCACCGCCCATACCGCGACGCGATCGGTTGTCGGCTCGGCGACCGGACTGACGGCTGGCCCGCGCGCGCGCCAGTAGAGCGCAACCGCCGCGACCAGGATCACCATCGAGAGGCTGAAATGGGCCATGACGAAGCCCGGCGCGAGCTTGTTCTCGACGGTGTAGCCGCCGAGAACCGCCTGCGCGGCGACACCGAGCGGTAGCGCCACACCGAGCGCGAGCAGGTCGCGGCGAAACGGACGTCGCCGCCAGGCGCACAGACCGGCCGCGACGGTCATCACTCCGACCAGGCCCGACACGATCCGGTTTGAGAATTCGATCAAGGCGTGCGTTTTGAGCGGGGGGTAGACATGCCCGTAGCAGCGCGGCCAGTCGGGGCAGCCGAGACCAGAGCCGCTGAGTCGCACCGCCGCGCCGGTGATGACGATCAGTGTCAGCGAGACGAGCGCCAGAAGCGCGACCATCTCGAATCGTCGCGGGGTAATCTCGATGGCTGCTAGGCGCTCACGCATTGGGCCAAAGGATGCCAGGGCAATCGACCGGCCGTGTCGCCTGAGGGGTCACACCTCGTAGGTGAACGGCAGCTCGTCGGCGATGTCCGCGAGCCGCGGCGCTGCCGCGTCCTTGGCCGACAGCACGGGAGCGCCTTCGAGTGGCCAGCGCACGGCGACGTCAGGATCGTTCCAGGCGATCGCGCGCTCAAGTGCCGGATCGTAGTAGCCGGTCTGTTTATAGATGACGTCGGCGACCGCCGACCGCGTCAAGAAGCCGTGGGCAAACCCCACGGGCACCCAGAGCTGGCGCAGGCTCTCGTCGTCGAGCTCGAAGCCCTCCCAACCGGCGAAGGTCGGCGATCCGCGCCGAAGATCGACGACGACGTCGAAGATCGCGCCGCGCGGGCAGCGCACGAGCTTGCCTATCCCCTCACCGACCTGAAAGTGCATCCCCCGCAGAACACCCGCGGCCGAGCGCGAGTGATTCTCCTGCACGAACTCGACCGACCGGAGCGGCGTGGCGGCGAGCTGGTCGCGCCTGTAGGTCTCGTGGAAGAAGCCCCGCTCGTCACCGTGGATCACCGGCACGATCATGAGCACGTCGGTTAGCTTCGCCTCGTGGACCTCCATCGCGGCAGGAGGCTAGCAGCGGCGCACTCCGGCACCCGAAGCGATGAATCGCATTCCCGAGCAAGCGTCCCGGCACGCGGCTGCACTCCCGAGCGAGCGTCGCATCGATCAGCTGCGCCTAGGCGCCTCAAGCGGCTGGGTCGCTACGAAGCGCCTCGAAGCGTCTGAGCATCAGTCGCCCGATGCGTTCGGGGGCGAGAAGCGTACGGACGTCGGCCTGAGCCTTTAGGCCGCGCTCCCGTGCCACTCCGACGTCGCCGGCGATCTCGCGCAGCGCTGCCGCCGCGCTTGACACGTCGGGCTCGGCCCACCGCGCCTCAGGCGGGTAGTGCTCGCAGCCCGGGCCGACATTCGTCATCTCGTAGGGAACGAGGTAGGAGTTCGTGGGCCTCATGAACTCGGTGTTGCCGCCGTAGGCAGTGGCAACAACCGGCTTGCCGGCGACCATCGCGTCGGCGAGCGAGAGTCCGAAGCCCTCGCCGCGATGCAAGGACAGCAAGCAGTCGCAGGCGGCGACCAGTGCGTCGCGCGCGGCACCCGAGATAGTCTCCTCCATCAGGACGATGTCGCTGCGACCGATGGCTGCGCGCTCGACCTGCTCGCGGGCCTCCACACGGTGCGCGCCATTGATCGACTTCACGATCAGCTGCGCGCCATCGCTCGGAGCAAATGCCTGGCGGTAGGCCTCGATCGCCCCGATCGGGTTCTTGCGCTGGATCGTCGAGAGATAGTCGAAGATCATCAGAACGCGAAAGCCGGCGGGCAAGTCCGGCGCCAATGCCGGAGGACGCGCGATCGCGGTCGCCAACGGGAGAGGCATCGCCACGACCGGCGCGCCGGTACCAGCACGGATGAAGCTCGCCGTGAACTCCGAACAGGCCCAGATCTCCGCGACCTCGCTCGCCGCGTCGGCCCATCCCGGAGGCAAGATGTCAACCTCCCAATTCCAGGCTGCGACGGTCGTTCGCCGGTGCCCGCTCGGAGCCGCGTGAGAAGAGCGGTATGGGATCAGCTGCTCCGGGTTGAGGCAGATAAGGTTGAAGCGCGTCGTGCGCAGGGCGAAGCGGCCGCCCTGGTCAAAGGCGGTCCGCGCGGGGTCGCGACCCGGGAGTTCGACGTCGCGCGGGCGCACGGGTACGCCAACCGAGCGCAGCGCCCCGAGGTAGCGCCGCGCTGCCTCGCCCGCCCCGACGGCGCTCTCGAGAAAGCCGGCAAGCTCGACCCTGGGGAGTCGCTGCATCAGGGCGCGACGCGCATCGAGGGAGCGAGAGCTCGCAGGGCTCACGGAAGGAATCGCACTCGTCGCCCTGGATCGTAAATGAGCAAAAGCGCGAACACTTCAGGCAGCCTATTAGGCTGGTCTCCTCTTCAGCGAGACTTTCGCGAGGTGCGCATTTGCGATCAGAGCGCATCGGCGGTCCGCACGGATACCACGATGCGTCGGCATTCAGGGTTCGCGCGTGCAGCCGGTTAGCGTCGACGGTGGCGCACGCACGCGAGCTACCGTAGTCGTCGCCATCCCCAAAGATAGACTCGGCGCGTGCGCCACCGTCGACAATTAGGCGCCGCTCTGCCGCTGCCGCGCCCGGAGATGCGCGAGCTCGTGGGCCCCACAGATCCGGAAGCCTTCGACCAGCCGGCAGGCGAGCCCGTCTTTCCGACTATCGCCGCCGAGCAGTATGCGTTCGTGTTCGACTTCGGCTGCGGCTGCGGTCGCGTGGCGAGAAAGCTTGCACTCGCGGCCGCCCCGATGCCCGATCGCTACGTAGGGATTGACCTCCACCGCGGGATGATCCAATGGGCCAACGAGAACCTGGCGCCTCAGCTACCGCAGTTCTCGTTCGCGCACCACAACGTGTTCAACGGGGGCTTCAATCCGGATCCCCAGCTTCCGCTGGCTGCTCCCTTCCCGGTCGACAGCGCCAGCGTCACGCTCCTGATTGCATGGTCCGTCTTTACGCACCTCACACAATCACAGGCGGAGTACTACCTCGACGAAGTGGCACGCGTGCTCCGACCCAACGGCGTTATGGTTGCGTCATGGTTTTTGTTTGACAAAGCCCACTTTCCGATGATGCATGACTTTCAGAATGCGCTGTATATAAACGACACAGATGTGACAAATGCCGTGATCTTCGACCGGCAGTGGCTGCTCGCCACGCTCGAGGCGCGAGACCTGAGGATCAGAGCAGTGACGCCGCCGGAGATACGAGGCTTTCAGTGGGTGACCGAGATCGTCCCCGGCCGAGGATCAATTTCGCTCCCGTCCGACGATGCTCCGTTCGGGCGCATGCCGCCACCGGTCGGCGCAACGGCACCGCACGAGATCCGGTAGCTGCCCGTCTCGCTGCCACGGTCGGATTGACGACCTGCCGCAGAGGGCGATCAGCCGCCGGGGCCGCCCAACGCGTCCTCGAGTCGCTTGCGCCGGCCGGCCATCACCCGACTCCGCGTGCGAGTAGAGACAACCATTCCGGCAAGCAGCAGGAAGTCCAGTCGATCGAGCGCGCGCTCGACGAGCGTGCGCTCGAACAAGTCGAACGGCAGCGAGCTTGCTCCAGCAACGGCGCGCATGTTGAGCGACACGTTGACGCCAAAGGGCAGCGGCGAGAACGATGTGTCGGCCGCCCCGATCTCGCGGAAGCGCTCGACGCGCTCAACGGCGCCAAAGTCCGCGTCACGGAGCAGCGCCGCGAGCCATGGAGCGTTGAAGCCGGTCTTGTGAAAGTCATAGTTGTCCTTCTGCCCCCCGTAAATCGCGCCCAGCCACGGCTGATGCGGCGGCGTGAACCACCCTGCCCGCTCGACCAGGACGCGGGCGATCACATCGAGGTCGGGTACGGCTACGAGCAGCAGGCCCCCTGTCCGCAGCACGCGACGCCAGTCTGAGAGGAGCGTCGGAACCGCCGCCGTCGCGAAGTGCTCGAGAACGTGGCTGACGTAGATCAGGTCTGCCTCGCCGTCGGCGAACGGGAGCGGCTCTGAGAGGTCGGCAACCACGTCGACGCCAGGAGCGTCGGGCAGCGCGTCGACGTTGGTGAACCCCTGCAGCGGGGTCGTTCCCGAGCCCAGGTTCAGGCGTAGACCCATGGCGCCATCCTAGCCAGACGCTGCCGCACGGGCGATTCGTTTGGCCGCCGCTTCGCCGCGGCGTGCCCCGCGCCGCTACTGAAGGTGCAGCTCGGCGAAGATCGCGGCGAAGCGGTGGTCGTAGGTGTGGTCGGCAAGGACGCGCCGGTACCCGGCTTCGGCCACGGCTGCCCGCTCGGTTGGATGATCCAGCCACCAGTTGATCCGCTCAGCGAGCTCGGCCTCACCCGAGTACACGCCGATCTCGCGGTCATACGTGAAGTACTCCTCGAG
>Ga0224544_1000128_pt1 | contig 10681 bp, 7 predicted proteins | sample 714P11014metaG_FD_179904 | JGI IMG/M metagenome (GOLD analysis project Ga0224544, IMG submission 179904) | Peat soil microbial communities from Stordalen Mire, Sweden - 717 P1 10-14 | ecosystem: Environmental > Terrestrial > Soil > Wetlands > Peat | place: Sweden: Norrbotten County, Stordalen...
CTAGCGCGCGGTGGCGCATCAGCTGGCTCGCCACGAGCGTGATGTCCGACCCCTCGCGCACGACGCTCGCGCGGCCGATCACGTCGAGATCGGCGTCGCTGACCGGACCGGTCAGGTTGTAGAGGCCCTTGTGTTCGAGGTAGAGCACCGGGTTGACGTCGCGAATCGCGGCTCTCAGCAGGGCATAGGCGTCGCCTGGCGTCGCGGGTGTGAGGATCGTCAGTCCCGGGACGTTGAGGAACCAGTTCTCGACCGACTGCGAGTGCTGCGCCCCGAAGCCGCCGCCGGCTCCGTTCGCGAGGCGCACGGTGACCGGGACCGTCACCTGGCCATTGGTCATGTAGCGGTACTTCGCGAGCTCGTTGGCCAGCTGATCGAAGCAGACGCCGGCGAAGTCCGCGAACATGATCTCGATCACCGGCCGCAGGCCACGGAGCGACGCGCCGATCGCGCAGCCGACGATCGCCTGCTCGGAGATCGGCGTATCGAGCACGCGCGCGGGGCCGAAGCGCTCCTGCAGTCCCTCGGTCGCCTTGAACACGCCGCCCGCGGCGCCGACGTCCTCGCCAAACAGCAGGACGCGGTCGTCAATCTCCATCTCGTCGGCGATCGCGCGGGCGATCGCCTGGCGGTAGGTGAGCTCGGTGACGCTCATGCGAGTACGTTGGCGAAGCGCGCGTCGAGCTCCGGATCAGGCCAGGACTTTGCGCGCTCGAGCGCTTCGAGCACCGCTTGGCGTACCTGCTCCTTAAGCTCTGCGATCCTTGCCGGATCGGTCACGTCCTCGGCCAGCTTGCGCTCCAGCAGGACGATCGGGTCGCGCGCGAGCCACTCCTCGAGCTCGCCCGGCGGCCGGTACTTCGCCGGATCGGATCGCGAGTGGCCCACCTGCCGGTAGGTCAGGGCCTCGATCAGCGTTGGTCCCTCGCCTGCGCGCGCCCGGGCCACGGCCTCCTCCGCAGTGTCGATTACAGCAAATACGTCGTTACCGTCAACGACGACCCCCGGCATTCCGTAGGACGCTGCGCGGTCTGCCAAGCGCTCGATCGGCGTCGTGGTCCGCAACGGCGAGTACTCGCCGTAGAGGTTGTTCTCGCAGACGAAGATCGCCGGCGTCTTCCACAGCGACGCGAGGTTCAGTGCCTCGTGGAAGGCGCCGATGTTGGTCGTGCCGTCGCCGAAGAAGCACACGCTGACGCCGTCATCGCCGAGGTAGCGGGATGCGAACGCGAGTCCCACCGTGATCGGTAGATGCGCGCCGACGATCGCGAAGGCGCCGTACGCGCCGACGGCGACGTCTGTGAGGTGCATCGAGCCTCCCTTGCCGCCGCAGAGGCCCTTCGCCTTGCCCATGATCTCGCCGAACACCGCGTCGGCCTGCGCGCCCATCGCGAGCACGGCTCCGTGGCCGCGGTAGGTGCACGTCATCGAGTCGCCCTGCTTCAGCGTCGCGCAGACCCCGACCGCCACTGCCTCCTGCCCCTGACATAGGTGCGTCGTCCCGCGGACCAGGCCCTGCGTGAACATCCGCTGAACCTCGTCCTCGACGCCGCGGATCTCGAGCATCTTCGCGAGCAGCTCGAGGCCACGCTCGTCGCTTTTCGTCTTCTCCACGACCCGCCTGGTCGCGGCGGTGCGCTCGGCTGCCATCTGCAAGCTCCTCGAAGGGGTTGTCCGGATCGCGCGCCGGACGACGCGACGTACCGGCTGAAACCTTTCAACGGTCGGCGCCTAGTCTGATCGCTGCGGTCGACGGTTGTCAACTCTACGGGGCGGCCTGCGCCCAACTGCGCTTCGCGCGTGTGACCATTCCACCATGGTGTTCGCAGACCGCAGGCATGCAGGACGGCTGCTGGCCGCTCAGCTCCAGCGGTTCGCGGCTGACCGTCCGGTGGTAGTGGCGCTGCCGCGCGGCGGCGTTCCCGTCGGTTTCGAGATCGCCCGGGCGCTCGGTGCGCCGCTCGAGATCCTCGCCGTGCGCAAGCTCGGTGCACCCGCCAACCCCGAGTTCGGCGTCGGTGCGATCGCCGAAGACGGCACGGTCGTCCTCGACCGGGTCACGGCAAGCCGCGTTGGACTGACCTCCAGCGTGCTCGACGAGACCGTCGCGCGTGAGGCGCGGGAGCTGCGCCGCCGTGTCGCCCGCTACCGCGGGGACCGCCCTGCGCTCGACGTCCGCGACCGAACGGTGATCGTCGCCGATGACGGTCTTGCGACGGGGGTCACGGACGTGGCCGCGGTACGCGCGCTGCGCGGACTGCTGGCGGCGCGCGTCATCGTCGCGGTTCCCGTCGGGGTGCGCGCTTCACTGGCACGCGTAGGCGAGGAGGCCGACGAGGTCGTCTGTCACACGGTGCCTGCCGAGCTCCGCGGTGTCGGCTTTTGGTACGAGGACTTCACGCCGGTCAGCGACGAGCAGGTGCTGGAGCTGCTGAACGGCGCAGACGCATGGGGTCGAAGGGAACCTGGGTAGCGGCGACACCCAGCGCCGCTGCGGCCGCGATCCCGGCGACGACCGCTCACGCGAGCACCGCGCGCGTCTGGCGAGCGATCTCAAGATCCTCGCGCGCCTTCACCACAAGCACCCGAGCCGTCGCCCCTTCCACGCTGACGTCAGCGTCGCCGGTCACGGCACGGTTGCGCGCCTCGTCCAGCCCGATCCCAAGAAACCCGAGCCCGCCCACCGCGCGTTCCCTGACAGCCGGCGCATTCTCTCCGACGCCCCCCGTGAATGCGAGCACGTCGATCCCGCCGAGCGCCGCGGCCATCGTCGCGATGCCCCCGCGCAGCCGGTGCGTGTAGACGTCGAGTGCGATAGCCGCGCGCCGGTCGCCGCTCTCCGCGCTCCGCAGCACCTCGCGCATGTCGGCGCTGCCGGCGAGTCCGAGCAATCCCGCCTCGTGTTCGAGCCCATGGGCGAGCGCCGGAGCCGGAAGCCGCCCGTCGGCGAGCCAGAGCAGCATGCCTGGATCGACGCTGCCCGACCGCGTGGCCATGACGAGCCCCTCCAGTGGTGTAAAGCCCATCGTGGTGTCGATCGACCGCCCGCCGGCGATCGCACAGAGCGAGGCGCCAGCGCCGAGGTGAGCGCTGACCAGCCGTAGATCGTCGCGCTCGCCGCCGACCAGCTCAGCGGCACGCCGCGCGACGTAGGCGTGCGAGAGACCATGGAAGCCGAAGCGTCGCAGCGGCCAGCGCTCGCGCCAAGCGGCCGGCAGAGCGTAGGTCGTGGCGGCGAGGGGGATCGTCGTGTGGAACGCGGTGTCAAAGCAGGCGACGGCCGGCACCCCCGGGAGAGCGAGACTGACGGCATCGAACGCGGCGAGCGAACGCGCTTGGTGAAGCGGCGCCAGCTCGATCAGCTCACGCAGCTCCGATTCGACGCTGCGATCGATGCGGACTGCGGCGCTGAACCGCTCGCCGCCGTGGACGATCCGGTGCCCGACGGCGTCGGCCCCCTCCAAGGCGTCGAGCTCAACAGCGAGCAAAGCCTGATCCACCGCCTCATCGGTGACGGTCAGCTCGCGCTCGCCAAGTGCCTCGTCACAGGGGCCGAGCAGCGACAGCTTGAGGCTGCTCGAGCCGGCGTTTACGACCAATACCCGCACGCTAGGCGGTGTGCCTCGGCCAGGTCCAGTCGCGGATCTCCGCGGGATCGTCACCGTGCTCGCGGGTGTACGCGCGACAGCACAGGCGGGCGTCCTCCATCTCCTGGCGCAGGTGCGCGCAGTGCTCACCGAGGCCAGGGACGCGGTCGATCACGTCCATCACGAGGTGGAAGCGGTCGAGGTCGTTGAGCATCACCATGTCGAACGGCGTCGTCGTCGTGCCCTCCTCCTTGTAGCCGCGCACGTGCAGGTTGTCGTGGTTGTGGCGGCGGTAGGTGAGCCGGTGGATCAGCCAGGGGTAGCCGTGGTAAGCAAAGATCACAGGCTGGGCGGTCGTGAACAGTGCGTCGAACTCGCTGTCGGAGAGCCCGTGCGGATGTTCGCTGTCGGGCTCGAGCCGCATCAGGTCGACGACGTTGATCACGCGGACGCGCAGGTCTGGCAGGCGCTCGCGCAGGATCGCTGTGGCCGCGAGGGTCTCCAATGTCGGGACGTCGCCGGCGCACGCGAGCACAACATCCGGCTCACCGTCGCCGTCGTTGCTCGCCCATTCCCAGATCCCGAGGCCGCGTGTGCAGTGGAGCGTCGCCGCCTCGATGTCGAGGTAGTTGAGCTGCGGCTGCTTGCCGGCGACGATCAGGTTGACGTAGTTGTACTAGCGCAGGCAGTGGTCGGCCACCGACAGCAGCGTGTTCGTGTCCGGCGGCAGGTAGACGCGGATGATCTCGGACTTCTTGTTGACGACGTGGTCGATGAAGCCGGGATCCTGGTGTGAGAAGCCGTTGTGGTCCTGGCGCCAGACGTGCGAGGAGAGCAGGTAGTTGAGCGATGCGATCTGCCGCCGCCAGGGGATCTCGCGCGTCACCTTGAGCCACTTGGCGTGCTGGTTGAACATCGAGTCGATGATGTGGATGAACGCCTCGTAGCAGTTGAAGAGGCCGTGGCGCCCCGTCAGCAGGTAGCCCTCCAGCCACCCCTGGCAGAGGTGCTCGCTCAGCACCTCCATGACGCGGCCCTCCGGCGCAAGGTGATCGTCGCCCGGTATCCGCTCCGCTTCCCAGGTGCGATCCGTCGCCTCGAGCAGCGCCCCAAGCCGATTCGAAACGGTCTCGTCCGGCCCCATCACGCGAAAGTTGTCCGCATTGTCAAGCATCACGTCCCGCAGAAATCCGCCGAGCACCCGAGTCGCCTCAGCAAAAGTCGTTCCCGGCGCCGGAACCGGCACCCCGTAGCGCCGAAAATCCCTCAGCTCGAGCTCGCGCAACAGCAGGCCCCCGTTGGCGTGCGGATTCGCTCCCATCCGCCGCTCCCCGACAGGTGCCAGCGCAGCCAACTCGGCGCGCAGTGCGCCGCCCTCTTCGAACAGCTCCTCTGGACGGTAGGAGAGCATCCACTCCTCGAGCTGCGCGAGATGCGTCGGGTTCGTGCGCACCTCGGCCAGCGGAACCTGGTGGGCGCGGAAGGTTCCCTCCACCGGCACTCCGTCGACCATCTTCGGCCCGGTCCAGCCCTTCGGCGTGCGCAGGACGATCATCGGCCAGCGCGGTCGCTCCTCGTCGCCGTCCTCGCGGGCGCGGCGCTGGATCTCAGCGATCTCCTCGCTCACCTCGTCGAGCGTCGCCGCCATCAGCTGGTGCATCCTCGCCGGATCCGAACCTTCGACGAAGCGCGGCGCGTAGCCGTAGCCCTCGAGCAGCGAGCGAAGCTCCTCGTGCGTGATCCTCGCGAGCACCGTCGGGTTGGCGATCTTGTAGCCGTTGAGGTGGAGGATCGGTAGCACCACCCCGTCGCGGCGCGCGTTGAGGAACTTGTTCGAGTGCCAGCTTGCGGCGAGCGGTCCGGTCTCCGCCTCGCCGTCGCCGATCACGCAGACGACCAGCAGGTCGGGGTTGTCGAATGCGGCTCCGTAGGCGTGGAGGAGCGAATAGCCGAGCTCGCCGCCCTCGTTGATCGAACCGGGGGTCTCCGGTGCGGCGTGGCTCGGGATCCCTCCCGGGAAGGAGAACTGGCGGAACAGCCGCCGCAGCCCTTCCACGTCCTGACCGATGCGGTGGTAGATCTCGCTGTAGGTGCCTTCGAGGTAGGTGTTCGCGACGACACCCGGGCCCCCGTGACCAGGGCCGGTGACGAAGATCGCGTTCAGCTCGCGAGTCTTGATCACGCGGTTCATGTGCGCGTAGATGAAGTTCAGCCCGGGCGTCGTTCCCCAGTGGCCGAGCAGGCGCGGCTTGACGTGATCGGCCCGTAGCGGCTCGCGCAACAGCGGGTTGTCGAGCAGGTAGATCTGGCCTACCGACAGGTAGTTGGCTGCCCGCCACCAGGCGTTGATCAGTTCCAGCTCGCTCGTCGCGAGCGGCTCGGCCGCTGTCCCGCTCGCCGCCATCGGCTAACCAGCGACCGAGGATCGCAGCGGCGCCGTCTTGCTACGCGCCCAGGCTCGGGCGGTGGTTGCGGCTCTGGCTGTGGCTGGGCTCACCCGGATGGCTCGGTGCTCGGTTTGCTCACGCTAATCATCCGAGCCGCAGAACGGTGCTTCATCGGCGGGGCGCCGCGTGGCCGATCCGTGTTAAGTACGTAGTGAGCGTCGCTCCGCTGGGGGTCGATACCGCAACGGCTCCTGGCGCTGCTCGCGGGTCGCTGTATCGTTGCTCGCGGGCAGCGCAACACCTCGACTTCGGTACGGGCTGATCACAGACAAGCTCAACGCGGATCGCCTGCGCACGCTGATCGACCTCGGGGGTGTAATCGTCTCCGAGTTGGACCTTGACGCGGCGCTGGCGCGCGTTCTCGATGCGGCTCGCGAGTTGACCGGCGCGCGCTACGCGGCGCTTGGCGTGTTGAACGCAGAGCGCAGCGAGCTCGAGCGCTTCATCACCGCGGGCATCGATGACGACACGGCGCGACGGATCGGCGCTCGGCCTCGCGGGCGGGGCGTGCTCGGGGTTCTGACGCACGACCACAAGCCGCTGCGACTCGCCCGCGTCAGCGACCATCCCGCCTCCTACGGGTTCCCGGCCGGCCATCCCCCGATGGAGAGCTTTCTCGGCGTTCCGGTTGTGATCCAAGCCGAGGCGTGGGGGAACCTCTACCTGACCGAGAAGCAAGGCGGCGAGTTCGATGAAGCCGACGAGGAGGCGGTCGTGGTGCTCGCCCGATGGGCGGCGATCGCCGTGGAGAATGCGCGCCTGTACCGGGATGTCGAGACTCAGCGCGTTGAGCTCGAGCGGGCTGCGAGCGGCCTGCGCGCGACGCAGGCCGTGGCGCTAGCCGTCGGCGCGGAGGTCGATCTCGAGCGCTCCCTGGAGCTGATCGTCAAACGCGGCCGAGCGCTGGTCGAGGCGCGCGCCGTGTTGATCCTCCTACGTGACGGCGATGAACTCGTGCCGGCAGCCGTCGCCGGTCACGGTGAGCGAATCGGTGGCGTGCGCATTCCGGTCCACGGTTCGACCTCCGGCGAGGTGATGCTGCGCGGCCAATCCGAGCGGATCGACGACGTGGCGGCGCGACTGCGGATCAGCGCCGACCAGCTAGGCGTCAGCGGCGCGAGGACGGCGCTGGCTGTCCCGCTCGCCTACCGCGGCGAGCCGCTCGGGGTGCTCCTTGCGTTCGATCGCCAGCCTGACGCGCAGCCGTTCAGCGACGACGACGAGCGCGCGCTCAGGGCGTTTGCCGCGAGCGCTGCCACCGCGGTCGTGATCGCCCAGAGCGTCCAGCGCCAGCGCCTGCGTGACACGCTCGCGGCAGCCGATGCTGAGCGCCGGCGCTGGGCGCAAGAGCTCCACGACGAGACACTTCAGGCCCTCGGCGGACTGCGAGTGCTGCTCTCCGCGGCGCGCCGGGCGGGCGACGCCGAGGCGCTCTCCCAGGCAACCGACCAGGCGCTCGAGCAGATCGAGCAGGAGATCACAAACCTGCGCGCGATCATCACCGAGCTGCGGCCCGCCGCGCTCGACGAGCTCGGTCTCGAGGCCGCCCTGGAGGCGCTGTTCGAGCGCCACCGCGCGATCAACGACCTCGAGATATCCGGTCGGCTCGTGCTACCGGCGCGCGACGAGCAACGCGCCGGACTCGACGCCGAGCTCCAGGCCAGCGTCTACCGGGTCGTCCAGGAGGCACTGACGAACGTCGCCAAGCACGCACACGCGAGGCAGGTCAAGGTCTCCGTTGAGGCCGCCGACGAGCGTCTCTCGATCGTCATCTCAGACGACGGACGCGGCTTCGATGCCGAGCTGCAGACGGGCGGATTCGGTTTGACCGGCATGCGTGAGCGAGTGCTCGTCTTCGGTGGCGCGCTGTCGATCGACTCCTCCCAGGGCGGAACGACCGTCAGCGCCTGGCTGCCGCTGACCATGAGGCCGGCGCTGCCCGCCAGCACCGCGACCGAGCCTGCGCCGTAGCGCCTGGCGCCACCGGCAACCCAAACGCCCCAAGCGGGCGTGTTACCCGACCAGCCCCCGCTGGAGCGCGTAGCTGACCAGCTCCGCTCGCGAGGACACTCGCAGTTTCTGCTGAATGTGCGAGCGGTGCGTCTCCACCGTGCGCACCGACAGGTAGAGCTTCTGAGCGATCTCCGCATTGGTATGGCCGAGCGCGATCAGTCGCAGCACCTCGACTTCGCGAGCGCTGAGGTCGTCCGGCGGACCGGGCGGTGGCTCGCGCGCGATGCGCGCGCCGAGTGTCGGGTTGAGATAGGTCTCACCGGCGGCAGCGCGCCGCACGGCCTCGACCAGCTCGCTGTCAGCGGCTTCCTTGAGCACATAGCCGGCTGCCCCGGCGCCCAGCGCCTGGCGAGCAAACGCCGGCTCCTCCTGCATCGTCAGCACGACTATCTGTGTATCGAGCGCCTCTGTGCGGATCAGCGGAATGGCGTCGAGGCTCGAGCCTCCAGGCATGTTGAGATCGAGCACAAGCACTGCCGGATGATGACCGCGGACGTAGCGCCTCGCCGCGTCAACGTCCCCGGCCTCGGCGACCACCTCAAAGTCGGACTCGGCCTCGAGCAAGAGGCGCAGGCCGCTGCGTACCACCGCGTGGTCATCGGCGATGACGATCCGGATCGGCGCGACCTGTGCGCCGGCGGCGGCTTCTTCTCCGCTTAGCATGCATTCACGCTACCGCCCCGCGGACGAGCGCGGGAACGTGCCCTGTACGCGCTTGCTTCAGTAGTTATCCGCGGTCGCTTGGCGGCTCAGCGCGGCTACCGCGGTTCATTCGATGCGCCATAGTCCAGCCCGATGAGCGTGGTGGAGCCACTCGACGTCGTGATCGCCGGTGGTGGCGTCGCTGCGATCGAGGCGGCACTTGCTTTGCGCGACCTCGCCGGTGAGCGCGTGGCGCTGAAGCTGATCGCGCCAAACGCCGAGTTCAGCTATCGCCCGATGACGGTCCGCGAGCCTTTCGCGTATGCGCAGGCTGACAGCTACTCGCTCACGCAGGTCGCCTCCGATGTCGGTGCCGAGCTGATCGTCGAGGAGTTCGGCTGGGTCGAGGCCGGCGAGCGGGTCGCCTACACGGCAGCCGGCGTTGCGGTTGCCTACGACGCGCTGCTGCTCGCCGTCGGCGCACGCATCAAGGAGGCTTTCGCCCATGTCTTGACGATCGACGACAGGCGCATGGACGAACTGCTGCACGGCGTGGTTCAGGACGTCGAGGAGGGCTACGTCAAGCGCATCGCGTTCGTTGCTCCTGCGCGCCTTGCCTGGCCGCTGCCGCTTTACGAGCTTGCGCTGATGACCGCCGCGCGAGCCTACGACATGGGCGTCGAGGTCAAGCTGATGCTCGTCACGGCGGAGCCGGCGCCGCTCGCCGTGTTCGGGCCTCAGGCGAGCGCGGCGGTCGAAGGCCTGCTCGCGGAGGCCGGCGTGGAGACGATCACCTCGACCCACGCGCAGGTCGACGCAGTGGGCGAGGTGCGGCTGCAGCCAGGCAACCGCACCGTGGGCGCCGACCGGATCGTCGCCCTGCCGGAGCTGTTTGGTCCAGCGGTTCGTGGCCTGCCGGCTGGAGAGCACGGCTTCATCCCCGTCGACGAGCATTGCCGCGTGCGCGGCGTCGAACGCGTCTGGGCGGCCGGTGACGCGATCGATTTCGCGGTCAAACACGGCGGCATCGCATCGCAGCAGGCTGACGCCGCCGCCGAGGCGATCGCGGCGCTGGCCGGGGCACCAATCACGCCCGCGCCGTTTGAGCCGGAGATTCGGGGCATCCTGCTCACCGGACGAAAGCCACGCTATTTGACTGCGCGGCTGAGCGGCAGCATGAGCTTCAGCTCGCAGGTCACCGATGAGCCGACCTGGACTCCGGTGTCGAAGATCTCGGCGCGCTATCTCGCGCCCTATCTCGAGAGTCGCGCGACGCCCGCCGGCTAGCCGTCCGCCGGCACGTCAGGAGCTGGCGTCCCACGAGTCGCTGAAGCCGTTGCCGAGCATGTTCAGCGCGGATGGCTGCGACAGCAGCGTGGAGTCGGTGTCGGAACGGATCATCTCGATCGGCGTCGATTGGAGCGAGCCGATCGTTCCGTTCACGCCGTTGGCGGTCGCGCTCGCACTCGTGAACGCCGCCGTGCCGAAGTCGGCGAGCGAGGTGAGAGTGCATTGGTTGCCGGTGCAGGCCTCGGGGCGTTCCACGATCCATTCGGCCGACGCCTCCGCGGGTGCACTCCAGGTGATCAGCGGTGTTTCGGTGAAGGTCCAGACGCGGGGCGAGGTGCTGTCAGCAATCGTGAGCGCCCATTGATCGCTGCTGTTGACGCTGACGCTGGCGGTAATGGTGTCGCCGGCCGCGATCGTGGCAGTGGGCATCGTCGTCGTGACGTCCACCTGCGCTCCGCCGTCCACCGCGTCGTCCCCGAGCATCTCGTACCAGGCGCCGTAGGTCGGCGTCGTGCCGCCTGGGCCGGCGCAGTCCGAGTACGTCCCGGTCTGCTCGACGGTGGCGCTGGAAGCGCCGTCGATGCCGACCCACTGTGACGACGAGCTGTTGCTCGTCTGCGTGCAATTGACGCTCGGCACCGTCCACGTCCCGCTGACCGCCGTGTATTGAGTGTTGGTCATGACGGACACATAGCCCGACCA
>Ga0224544_1000130_pt1 | contig 10574 bp, 10 predicted proteins | sample 714P11014metaG_FD_179904 | JGI IMG/M metagenome (GOLD analysis project Ga0224544, IMG submission 179904) | Peat soil microbial communities from Stordalen Mire, Sweden - 717 P1 10-14 | ecosystem: Environmental > Terrestrial > Soil > Wetlands > Peat | place: Sweden: Norrbotten County, Stordalen...
CCGACACCTCATGGGATTGCTAAAGGAGTTCAAGGCGTTTCTGGTGCGCGGCAACGTCATCGACCTGGCGGTCGCGTTCGTGATGGGTGCGGCGTTCACCGCTGTGGTCTCCGATCTCGTGAAGGACTTGGTCACGCCGATCATCGCGGCGATCTTCGGCAAGCCGGACTTCAGCACCCTGTTCTTCACGATCAACGGCAGCCAGTTCCTCTACGGGGACTTCATCGACGCATTGATCACATTCGTGGCGGTCGCGGCGGCCGTCTTCTTCTTCGTCGTCAAGCCGATCAACGCAATGGCCGCGGCACGCGCTCGCGGCCAGGGCGACGCCGATCCGACGACGAAGCAGTGCACCGAATGCCTGTCAGACATCCCGGTCGCCGCCACGCGCTGCGCTTTCTGCGCGCAGCCACAGACCACCATCGCCTAAGCAATCCGGCGAGGAAGGCGTGGTCGCAGCCGTCTGGCCGCCGGCTGCCTGCACGCGGGAGCGGGCGCGTGGGGTGGCGCTTCGTGCGCGGCTCCTTTGGCCAGACAAAGCGACAGTCTGGCGGGCGGAGGTAGGCTGGCGATCGGTCCCTAGATATCGTTGGCATGGTGGTGGGCGCGTCGGATTCGGAGGCACGGGAGTTCGCGACGGCGTTTCGGTCGTTTCTGGAGTGGGTGCACGACCAGGACGGGGCACGTAGCCGCAACGAAGTAGCGGCGCTGGTGAGTGACTTCCTCGGCGATGGGGCATCGGGTCTGTCGGTAGTTGCGCGTTCACTGCCGGTGTTCGAGCAGGTGAACCTGCAGACCGCGTTGAACGCCTGGTCGGCTGAGCCGGGTCGCGAGGTGGCTGTTCATGGCATCTCGGTGCCGCCGCACCACGCGCCGGTGTCGCTGCAACAGTTGATAACCGGCGAGGGGATGCCGCCGTTGCGCTTGTCGGCGCCGGCCCTGGTTGATCTGCCGAACGGGCCAAACTCGACGCTTGCCTGTCTGCGGCTGGCGGCGTTGCTGGTCAACGACGAGCACGGGCGGTACGTCGTGATGGTGATTGGCCCGAGCGAGCACCATCAGGGCCTCGCTGTTGAGATCGCCGGGTTGTCGGTTGACGCTGCGCAGGCCGTTCACGCCCGGCTGGGGGAGCTGCGCCGCGCTCTGAACGTGTACCGCGGGCACGTGATCGAGGTCGGCCTATCGCAGATGGGCGCAGTCACGCTTGAGTTCGGAGAGATCCCTGCAACCGCGCGCGAGGATGTCGTGCTGCCCGAGGCGGTCCTCGCGCGGGTGGAGCGGCACGCGCTCGGTGTGGCTGCGCACCGCGACGCGCTACTCGAGGCTGGCCAGCACCTCAAGCGTGGACTGCTGCTGTATGGGCCGCCTGGGACCGGCAAGACACATACGACCCGCTACCTGGTCGGGCAGATGGATGGCTACACCCGGTTGCTGCTCACAGGCCGGGCGTTGCAAGCGATCGGCTCCGCCGCGGAGCTCGCGCGCGAGCTGCAACCAGCCGTGCTGGTCCTCGAGGACGTCGATCTAGTTGCCCAAGATCGCAGCTTCGGGCCCGGCTCGAGTCCGGTTCTGTTTGACCTCCTCGACGCGATGGACGGAGCCGCGGCGGACGCCGACCTGCTGTTCGTGCTCACTACCAACCGCGCCGACCTGCTCGAGCCAGCGCTGGCGGCCAGGCCCGGCAGAGTCGACGTCGCGATCGAGATCGACCTCCCAGACCCCGACGCGCGCAAACGACTGCTCGCCCTATACGGGCGCTCCATCCCGTTGCAGCTCTCCGAGCACGAAACGCTCGAAATCGTCGAGCGCACCGACGGAGTGACCGCATCGTTCATCAAAGAGCTGCTGCGCCGTGCGATGCTCGAATCCCTGCACGATGGTCCCTCAGCACCGGTAGTAACCGCTGCGCACACCTCGCGAGCACTCGACGACCTGCTTGACAGCGGTCAGCGGCTCACTCGCAGTCTGCTCGGCGTCGGCAACGACCCCGAGAGCCTTCCCGCCGGCGGCGGTCTAGGCTCGCTGCCACCACAGCGCGGACCCAACCGGGCGAGCTACGTTCAGGCGCGCGCCAGCCTACGACGCATCGATAGGTAGACCATCGACACCCCGAAGTGCGACGCGCGAGAGGCGGTCGCCGGTGAGCGGTCGGCCGGTCGTTGTACTCGCCGCTATGGACATTGCGGCGGCGATCGGAAACACTGGCGGGATGGTTGGGGCAGGGGCGGTGCGTGATCGTCTTGCCGGCGTTCTCAAGGCCGCTTTTGCCGACGGTCTGCTGAGCGAGCAGACGCTCGCGCATCGTCTGAACGCGATCTTTGATCAACGCCTCGTGGATCCATACGGCGTGGTCGGCGATCTTTCGCTGCGTTCTGATCGGCGTCAGCGAAGCTTGCCCGCGCTAGCAGCGACGATCGCTGGTGCATACCGAGACGCGACCAGCCAACGCACGAAGGCAACACGCGCGCCGCTCGTACTCGCCCTCGACTGGCTACACGGTGAGAGCGAGCTCGTGATCGGGCGCGATCCGGGCTGTGCCGTCGTGCTCGCCGATCACAGCGTGTCGCGCGAGCACGCCCGCCTGACGTTCCGCGCCGGCGCGTGGATCATCCAAGACCTCAACTCGACCAACGGAACAATCGTGAACGGCGAGCAAGTCGGTCGCAGTCAGCTCCACCCCGGCGACCGCGTCCAGCTCGGTGACCAACTCCTCGACGTCGACTAGACCACGAACCCACGCTCGCTCCCATGGAAGGAAGCACCGGTAAGTCGGGACTCCTAGCCTCGACTCTGCGCGACGAGCGAGCGCCGGCGGCGTTGCTGCTACGCCAACAGTGCGTCAGTCCATACGCGTTGGCGCTGTGTGATGTAGTCGGCTGCTTCTCCCCAGTGATCGCCGTGGCCTTCGGCGTATAGGCGCGCCCAGGGCTGGCGGCCTGTATTGGAGGCCTCGTGGAGCAGGTCGTACACACCGCGGGCGTTGGCGGCTGCGACAGTGGCTTGTCAGCGTGTTGCCCTGATCTGAATATCGTGACTGGTCGATGCTCGGCGCCGATCCCAGCCAAACGCTGGCCGAGAACTACCGCCGGTTCGCGCGTGGTGAGGCTCACGGGAAGTCGCCGCTCTACGAGGAGCTCCGTGAGGGCGTCGCGCAGGATCCCGAGATTCTCGAGTTCCTGGCCCAACAGCCACGAGCGAAGCGTCAGCCAAACCTGCTTCTCGCGAGCGTACGCGTGCTGTTCGGCCTGCAAAACAGCTACGGCGCGTTCCGCTCCGTCGTCCTTGAGCATCGCGACGAGGTGGCGTCGACGCTCGCTGCGCGGCGAACGCAGACCAACGAGCCGGCGCGGTGTGCCGTGCTGCTGCCAGTGCTGTGCCAGTTGACGCAACCACTGGCACTGCTTGAGGTCGGAGCTGCCGCAGGCCTGTGCCTGCTAGTCGACCACTACGGCTACGACTACAACGGCCACCACCTTGGTGGCGAGGAGGTCGTGTTCGAGTGCGCAGTCCACGGCGACGTCCCACTGCCGGAGCGGTTACCCGAGGTCGCTTGGCGAGCGGGGATCGATCTCGAGCCGATCGACCTCGACGACGCGACCGCTGTGCGATGGCTCGAGGCGCTCGTCTGGCCCGAACAGACCGACCGGCTCGAGCGGCTGCGATCAGCGATCGCGATCGCGCGGCGCGAACGGCCGCGCGTTGTCCGCGCGAACCTGCTTGATCGGCTCGCGAGCGTCGCGTCCCAGGCGCCACGCGATGCGACGCTCGTCATCTTCCACACCGCCGTCCTGGCCTACCTCTCAGCCGCGGAACGCGAGCAGTTCGCAAGGGACGTCACCGCGATCGACGCAACTTGGATCTCTAACGAAGGCCCCAACGTCGTCCCCGGACCCCGGGTGCGCGGCGCAACACCGATCGCCGACTCGCACTTCCTGATCGCCCGCAACAATCACCCGGTCGCGTTCTGCGACCCCCACGGCCGCTGGGTTCAATGGCTCAAATGACCACCACCGACGGGAGCGCCGGTGCTTCGCTCGCGCGTGGGGAAGCTGACTTCAAAGCGCCCAAGCAGCCAGCGAGGACCCTCGCTTCGCAAGGGCAGGCAGCCGCCGCAAGGCGGCTCCCGGAGCTACTTCTTGAAGTAATCCGCGTTGATCTGGATGTACTTCTCCCACTCGCCAGGCAGCTGGTCCTCGGCGAAGCAGGCGTCGACGGGACACGCTTCGACGCAGGCGTCGCAGTCGATGCACTCCTCCGGGTCGATGTAGAGCATCTCGACGGCGTCGTAGCCGGTCTCCTCCGGTGTCGGATGGATGCAGTCGACAGGACAGACCTCGACGCACGAGTTGTCCTTGGTGCCGATGCAGGGCTCGGCGATCACGTATGCCATTGCGGGGATTCCTGGCCTCGGGGACTGAGTGCGCGGCGAATACTACGCACCCGGCGAATCGGGGTAGGCCGCTCAGATGAGCCTGGCGAGCGACGCGAGCGGTCCCCTCGGCGGGTCCGGCCGCGTCCGCCGGTCGCCGGCACCGATCAGCGAGCGCGAGGCCGGCGACGCGCCACGGAACGGCGTCAGGCTTCGCGCGAGCAGCTTCGCAGTAGTCAGGTCGTGGCGTCAGCGGCGCGGCGCGAGTCCCACGGAGCGGCGGCTTCGAGTTGCGTTCCGAGCGCGAGCAGGGTCGGCTCACCGCCCGGGCGGCCGGCAAGCTGCACGCCGAGCGGCAGCCCGTCGTCGCCGTGGAAGAGCGGGAGCGCAATCGCCGGCTGACCGCTGGCGTTGAAGATCGGCGTAAACGGAGTGAAGTAACCCGAGCGAGCGAAGGTCTCGAGCGGTGCGGGCGCGGCGGCGTCGAGCGCGCCAACCGTCAGTGGACGCTCGGCGAGCGCCGGGGTGAGGAGCGCGTCGTAGGGCTCGAGGAAGGTGATCAGGCCGCGCATCCGTGCCTGCAGCTGCGTCTGGAGCACCTGAAAGCCGACGGCGCTCAGCTCGGAGGCTCGCCGCCAGAGCGCCCAGCTGAGCGGTTCAATGTCATCCGCGCGCGGCTCACGGCGTCCGCTGGCGATGGTCGCGTAGTAGACGCTGACGGCTATGTGCGCGCCGAAGTACGAGCCGAAGAGGTCGGCCATGTCCTCGCTCTGCCAGGGCGGTGTCACCTCCTCGACGGTGTGACCGAGGCTCTCGAGCAGTGCAGCGGCGCGCGTCGTCCCCTCGACGCAGAGCCGCTCGACGGGGGCACCGGGAATCGGCGGCGTCAGCGTGAAGGCGATTCGTAGCCGCCCCGGCGAGCGCCCTGCGGCTAGCGCATAGGGTTCCTCGGGCGGAGGCGCCCAGGCCGCGTCGCCCGTCTCGTAGCCCGCGATCACATCGAGCAGCTCTGCTGTCACGGAGACGCTCCGCGTCAGGACGCCATCGAGCGCCAGCGCGGATGAGCCGAGCTCCGGCGCCGCAGAGACGCGGTGGCGCTGTGCTTTCAGGCCGACGAGACCGCAGCAGGCGGCCGGAATCCGCAGTGACCCGCCGCCGTCGTTGCCGTGGGCGAGCGGGACCATGCCGCAGGCCACGGCGGCGGCCGACCCGCCGGATGAGCCGCCCGGAGTCCGCGTGAGGTCCCACGGGTTGCGCGCCGGACCGTGCGCCGCCGGCTCCGTAACGGGGAGGATCCCAAACTCGGGCAGCTTCGTCGTGCCGACGATCACGAAGCCCGCCGCGCGTAGCCGCGCGACGACGCTGTGGTCGTACGGCGCCACGAAGTCTCGCATCAGGCTCGACCCCTGGGTCAGCCGTAGGCCCTTGACTGCACGGTTGTTCTTGATGGCGATCGGTACGCCGGCAAAGGGCCGCTGATCGCCAGGCCTGATCGCGTCCGCCGTGGCCAGCGCACCGTCTGAGTCGACCTCGACGAAGGCGCCAACCGTCGCGTCGAGCGCGTCAATGCGCTCGAGCGACAGCTCGACGAGCTCGCGCGCCGACAGCTCGCCGGCCCGGACCAGCGCGGCGAGCTCGGAAGCCTTGCGGAACATCAGCTCTGCTCCGTCCCTGGCTTCGCTCGGCACGGCCTGGAGCGTACCGGTGCCTCGTTCGTGCGAGGCTAACGGACGATGAGTGAGGTGCAATCTGGACTCGAGGGCGTCGTCGCCTTTGCCACCGAGATCGCCGAGCCCGACCGCGACGGCGGCGCGCTTCGCTACCGCGGGGTCGACATCGAGGAGCTGGTCGGCCAGGTCCCCTACGAGCAAGTCTGGGGTCTCCTCGTCGATGGCACCTACGAGCCGGGGCTACCGCCGGCCGAGCCGCACCCGCTGACGGTGCGCTCGGGCAGCGCCCGAGTCGACCTGCAGGCGGCGCTCGTGATGCTCGCGCCCGAATGGGGGTTCAAGGAGCTGATCGATATCAGCGACGAGGAGGCCCGTGAAAACCTCGCGCGAGCCTCCGTGATGGCGCTGTCGTTCGTGACCCAATCGGCGCGGGGCAGCGGCCGCCCGCCGGTGCCACAGTCCGAGATCGACAAGGCGGGCTCGATTCCCGAGCGTTTCCTGATCCGCTGGCGCGGCGAGGCAGATCCGCGTCACGTCAAGGCGATCGACGCCTACTGGGTGTCGGCCGCCGAGCACGGGATGAACGCCTCCACCTTCACTGCGCGCGTCGTCACCTCGACCGGCGCCGACTGCGCGGCCGCGCTGTCGGCTGCGGTCGGGGCGCTGTCCGGGCCGCTACACGGCGGCGCGCCGGCGCGCGTGCTGAAGATGCTCGATGAGACCGAGGACCTGGGGGATGCCGAGCGCTGGGTCAAGGACGCACTCGACCGCGGCGAGCGACTCATGGGCTTCGGCCATCGCGTGTACCGCGCCGAGGACCCTCGGGCTCGCGTGCTGCGCCGAACCGCACGCGAGCTCGGCTCGCCACGGCTCGAGGTCGCCGAGGCGCTCGAGGCGGCGGCGCTGGCCGAACTGCGCGCGCGCCACCCGAATCGAATCCTCGCGACGAACGTCGAGTTCTGGTCAGCGGTCGTACTCGACTACGCGCAGGTACCCGCTGCGCTCTTCACCCCGATGTTCGCCTGCGGACGCACAGCCGGCTGGTCGGCCCACATCCTCGAACAGAAGCGCGAAGGCCGGCTGATCCGCCCCAGCGCGAAATACGTCGGCGAGAGCTCCCGGCCACGCACGGCGGTCGGCTGATCCCAGAAACACAAAGGCCGCGCAAATCGCGCGGCCCAAGAGCAACGGAGAAGTTCTTGAAGCCCGGCCAATGCCGGGCTTCAAGAAGCTTCGACGTCTTCTTTACATCATCCCGCTCATGTCGGGCATGCCACCGCCGCCACCGCCGCCCTGATCCTTGTCAGGAACCTCGGCGACGATCGCCTCGGTGGTGAGGATGTTCTTGGCGATCGACGCGGCGTTCTGCAGCGCCGAGCGCGTGACCATCGCCGGGTCGATGACGCCGGCCGCGACGAGATCGACGATCTCGTTGGTCGCGGCGTTGAGGCCCCAGCCGGACTTCGCCTTGCGGACATCGTTGACGACGACCGAGCCCTCGAGCCCGGCGTTCTCAGCGATCTGACGCAGCGGCTCTTCGAGCGCCCGGAGCACGATGCGCGCGCCGGTCTTCTCGTCGTCGTCGGCGATGCCGTCGACGTCAACCGCCTTCGTCGCCTGCAGTAGCGCGACGCCGCCGCCCGGCACGATGCCCTCCTCGAGAGCGGCGCGGGTGGCCTGCAGCGCGTCCTCGACGCGGTGCTTCTTCTCCTTCATCTCGGTCTCGGTCGCAGCACCGACCTTGACGACCGCGACACCACCGGACAGCTTCGCGAGGCGCTCCTGGAGCTTCTCGCGATCGAAGTCCGAATCGGTGTTCTCGATCTCGGTCTTGATCTGGTTGATGCGGCCCTTGATCGCGGCTGCGTCACCGGCGCCATCGACGATCGTCGTCGTGTCCTTCGCGACGACTACGCGGCGGGCGTGGCCGAGCTGCGAGACCTGCGTGTTCTCGAGCTTGAGGCCCATCTCCTCGGTGATCACCTCGGCTTTGGTGAGGATCGCGATGTCCTCGAGCATCCGCTTGCGGCGATCGCCGAAACCGGGCGCCTTGACCGCAACGCCCGTGAACGTGCCACGGAGCTTGTTGACGACCAGCGTCGCGAGCGATTCGCCCTCGACGTCCTCGGCGATGATCAGCAGCGGCTTGCCGGACTGAATGACAGCCTCGAGCACCGGCAGCACGTCACGAACCGAGCCGATCTTCTGGTTGGCGATCAGGATGTAGGGGTCCTCGAGCACCGCTTCCATGCGGTCCTGGTCGGTGACCATGTAGGGCGAGATGTAGCCCTTGTCGAACTGCATGCCCTCGGTGAACTCGAGGTCCATGCCGAACGTCTGGCCTTCCTCGACGTTGACGACGCCGTCCTTGCCGACCTTCTCGATCGCGTCGGCGATGACGTCGCCGATCTCCTCGTCACCAGCCGAGATCGTCGCGACGCGCGCGATCTGATCCTTGCCGGAGACCTCCTTGGACTGCGTGCCAATGCTCGCGACGACCTGATCGACCGCCTTCTCGATTCCGCGCTTCAGGCCGAGCGGGTTGGCGCCGGCGGCGACGTTCTTGAGGCCTTGGCGAACGATCGCCTGAGCCAGCACCGTTGCCGTCGTCGTGCCGTCGCCGGCAACGTCGTTTGTCGCGGTAGCGACCTCGCGGACGAGCTGCGCGCCTTGGTTCTGGAACGGGTCCTCGACGTCAATCTCACGCGCGATCGTGACGCCGTCGTTGGTGATCGTCGGCGCGCCGAACTTCTTGTCGAGAACGACATAGCGACCCTTCGGGCCGAGCGTGACCTTGACCGCGTTGGCGACCGCGTCGACGCCCTCCTCGAGGGCCTTGCGCGCCTCGCTGTTGTACTTCAGTTCCTTGTGAGCCATTCTGGTTCAGTTCTCCTTAGGACTCGACGCGCGCAAGGACGTCCGACTCGCGAAGCACGAGCAGCTCCTCGCCGTCGACCTTGATCTCAGTTCCGCCGTACTTGCTGTAGAGGACCTCGTCACCGCTCTTGACGTCAAGCGGTATCCGCTTGCCGTCATCGTCGAGCTTGCCGTCGCCGACAGCGAGGACCTTGCCCTTCTGTGGCTTCTCCTTCGCGGTGTCCGGGAGAACGAGACCGCTTGCAGTGGTCTCCTCCTCCTCGATCGCCCGCACAATCAGCCGATCGCCCAGGGGCTTGAGCTTCATCTTCAGAAACCTCCGTTGAGTATGTGCTTCCGGCGCAATGTTTCGGGGTTATGGCACTCTCGATCGGAGAGTGCCAAGCGCAGCCACAATATATGCCTTACAGCCCGAACCGTCAAGGCCACCTGGCACTCTACCCACGAGAGTGCCAGCCCAAAACCCCGAAAATCCCTGCAAATCTGACTGGCGAGCTACCAGCGCAAGCCCCTCGCCCCGCCGGCGCGACGACCCACCAGCCCAACCCGAGTTGACACTCCCAGCAACCACCCCGGCCAAGCTGCCAGGCCCCAGCCCACAAGGGCCCCGGAACTGAATCCTCGCGAGCGGCGCAGCCGCTCAAGCCGATTCAGTTCTGGGCTCCGCCAAAGCCCTTGACCATCTCGGTCATGCCGGCGGGCTTGTCGAGGATCTGCGAAAAGCGCACGACGGTGACGACGTCATCGACCGAGACCGCGCGCCCGTAGATCCCTTCGAGGAAGTTGACGAGCTCCTCGTGACGGCGGAACTCGGGGTTGTCGTGCGAGATGTCGCGCGGTGACAGCTCGCGCAGCGGCATCACCACAACCTCGTCGATCACAGCCTCGAAGATCTTCTCCCGCGGCGAGTGCTTGTAGCCGATGGTGACGAGGACTGCCTGGCTCTTGCGGTACTTGTGCGACTTGTCGCCGAGGCGGATCGTCGCCGTCTTGCGCCCGCGCTTGAGTTGATCGGCGAAGACCGTCGAATAGAAGTTGAGAACCTCCACGCCTCGGAGGCTATCGACCCGAGCGTCTTTTCGAAAGGGCCTCGGCGACCATCTCGCGCTCGCCGGAATAGCTGAGAGCTCGGGTGGCCTCCTCGAGCGTGATCCAGCGAGCCTCGGCGATCTCGTGATCGTGGTCCGCGGGCGAGCCGGAGCGGTAGGCGAAGAGGAAGAAGCTGACGCGCTTGTCGATCAGGCGGCCACCGCGCTTATAGCGGTAGCGCACGTCGCCGAGCGGCTCCAGGAGGTCGACATCGACGCCGCCCTCCTCGCGCACTTCGCGCCGCGCCGCCTGCTCCGGCGTCTCGTCACCGTCGACGTGGCCCTTTGGCAGGGCGAGCACCTTCCCGCCGTTGGCCGCACGACGCTTCGGCACTACCACGAGGACGTCGTCGCCGTTCACGACGACGCCTCCCGCCGAGTGCTCCTCTGGAAAGCGCTGGGTCTGCCGGCGCGCTGGCGTCATGTCCTTGATTATCGTCGCCCGGGATGGATTGGGGAGACAGCTATCGTGACCGCGTGCGCCGCTCCGGCATCGCAGCCATCGCCAGCCTCGCGCTCCTGAGCCTGTGCGCGGCGACCACGCTCGAAGCGAGGCCGAGCTACAGCGGC
>Ga0224544_1000132_pt1 | contig 10564 bp, 10 predicted proteins | sample 714P11014metaG_FD_179904 | JGI IMG/M metagenome (GOLD analysis project Ga0224544, IMG submission 179904) | Peat soil microbial communities from Stordalen Mire, Sweden - 717 P1 10-14 | ecosystem: Environmental > Terrestrial > Soil > Wetlands > Peat | place: Sweden: Norrbotten County, Stordalen...
CTGCGGACGCCGCCGCCATGGCGGCGGCGCCACCGCCAGCGAGCAGCGTGCCGGCCCCTGCCGCGGCAAGGCAAAGCGTCAACAGCGAGGCTTGCAGGCGCGATCCGATGGTCGAGACACTAACGGGGGCGCTGTCGCTCAGCTCGCACCGGTTGATCCGCTCGCGCCTGTGCCGCCCGCCGTCGTGTCAGGGAACAGGATGTAAACGCGTATCGAGTGCTTTGCGAGGAACGAGTACACGAGCCAGACCTGTCCCTCGTAGCTGACGCTGCCGCTGTCAGGAATGGATGCAGGACCGGGGAGGCCATTGGAGCCCGCGAGCTGGATCGAGCCGCTGCGCACGAAGGTGAGCTTGTCGGGGTCGAACTCGTGGCCCAGCATCACGTAGGTGTCGGGGCTGTTGCGCACGTTGATCAGCATCGCGAGGTGGACTGAGATCTCGCCGTAGGTCTGTGCGTTCACCTCCGCACAACTCGCCTGCTCGAGCGCAGCGCTCGCTGCCGGGATCGCGAGCATCACCTCGACCTGACCCGCCGGGAACGCGAGCACCGGGTAGGTGAAGGTCACAACCTTGGCGCCGTTCACCATGATCGGCGCACCCTGCGCCAGCAAGTGTGGCGGCACCTCGTGCAGGGGGAAGTCGCGACCCATGAGTGGCGCGCCGGCACGGTAGAGCTCGATTGGCAGGCCCGTGAAGCGGGTGACGAGCTTCTCGTATCCGAGGTCGTCCTGGACACTCATCACGAAGCGACCGACGACCGCGCCGTGGTAGGTGATCTGACCTGTGACCGGAGCGAGCACGTACGGTCCGCCAACATCCGCAAGAACGCGGCCGGACGGCGAGAGGACGCGAAGGCGCACGATGTGCCAGTGGTGGGTGTAGACGATCTTGTGGGTCTCAGCTCGGACGATCGCCTGATCGCCATCGGCGACCCCACGCGCCAGACCGTTGGAGCTCGTCACGTGCCTCAGGTCGTCCGTCACCTCGGGCGATGCGAGCTCGCCCTCGTAGATCGTATGGCTCGCGGCCTGATAGCCGGCGATGATGGTGGCCTGCGTCGCTGCGCCGCAGTCAGCCGTCCCGCTTGTCGAATCCGACAGCGCCGGCATGACCCACACAAGACTTGCCGCCACGACGGCCACGGCTGTCGCGGCCGCTGCGGTCATGGGCGTGGCGATCCTCATGCTTGCGGATCATCGTCGACGGCGCGGACTCCGCGCGTTCGCAGGCTCCGTTTCAGCCGCCGCTGCGGGAAGTCTGGCACGCGCTAACGTCACCGCCACCGATTTGGGAATCGCGACGACAAAGGAGCACACAGAAATGCCCGCAACAGCACCGCCCGCGCACCTGCCATCACTCGGCGGGCACGAGCGCGCCGAGATCGGCCGTCAGCTGCAGGAAACTCTGGTCGAGCTGGTCGACCTATCGCTCGTGGGCAAGCAGCTCCACTGGACGGTCGTCGGTCCGCTGTTCCGCCCGCTTCACCTCTACCTCGACGAGCTCGTCGATTCGTGGCGCGAGCTTTCTGACACGGTCGCCGAGCGCGCAGTCGCGGTCGGTGTGTTCCCCGACGGCCAGGCGAGCACAGTCAGCGAGGCCGCCGAGCACGGCCCACTCGCAGCCGCGCCGATCGCCGACCATGATGTCGTCGCCGAGCTGGTCCGACGCGTCGCGGAGGTCAGCGAGCGCACGCGCACGCGGATCGATCGACTGGGAGAGCTGGACGCCGGCGCGCAGGACGTCCTGATCGAGGTGCTGCGTGCCCTGGAGGAGCAGCAATGGATGCTGCGCTCGCAGCTCACGCCCGGCAAGGGCGCCTGACGCGGCTGGTACTGATCGCTGGTACCTGCGGCCACCAACCCAGCGTTTTAGTCGGGCTTGTGCTCCTCGTCGGGCTCACCGTAGTCGGCGTCGAGCGGCTCCTCGGCCTCCCCAGCGTCGCGGATGATCCGTAGCGTGCTGTGCTCGTCGCCGTGCGAGGCGTGCTCGATCAGGTCCTCCTCGGCGAGCTCGAAGCCCTCGGCCTCGCCACCGCCGGCCTCATCGACCGCGCGCCGCTCCTCTATGCGACGAGCCTCGAGGTCGAGGTCTGCCTGCGACGTGCTCGGATCGTCCACCGACGCGACTCTACCCCCCTGGCCGCCACCGCGGCCGGCCGCCGTTACGCGAAGAAGACCTCGGCAGCTTCGTAGAAGGCGGGATCGAGCAGTTTCGGCTCGCGCAGAGCGTCGGCGAGCGGCACCTCGACGATCTCGGTCGCCTGCAGCGCAACCATCACGCCGAAATGCCCGGCGTTTACGGCGTCCATGGCCGCGACGCCGAAGCGCGTTGCGAGCACGCGGTCGTATGCGCTCGGGGTGCCGCCGCGCTGGACGTGACCGAGCACCGTGACGCGCGTCTCGTAGCCCGTGATCTCCTCGATCTCATCGGCGAGCGCGGCGCCGATCCCCCCCAGCCGCTCATGGCCGAAAGCGTCGGTTCCCTTGGCGGTCGTCGAGAGGCCCCCGTCCCTTGGCGTCGCCCCCTCGGCAACCACGACGATCGAGAAGGTCCTGCCCCCCTCGTGGCGGCGGCGCAGGCGCCGGCATAGCTCACCGATGTCGAACGGTCGCTCGGGCACGAGGATCGCGTCCGCGCCGCCCGCCATGCCCGAGTAGGTGGCAATCCAGCCCGCGTGGCGGCCCATCACCTCGAGCACCATCACCCTGTTGTGCGATTCGGCGGTCGTGTGTAGGCGGTCGATCGCGTCGCTTGCAATCTGCACCGCGGTGTGGAAGCCGAACGTGAAGTCCGTGCCGCCGAGGTCGTTGTCGATCGTCTTCGGTACGCCGACAACCGGTATGCCACCCTCGGAGAGTCGCAGCGCAACTCCGAGGGTGTCCTCGCCACCGATCGGAACGAGAACGTCGACGCCGGCCTGCTCGATCGCCGCACGCACGCGAGCGACGCCGTCGGCGCCATCGGCGAAAGGATTGGTGCGCGAGGTTCTGAGGATCGTGCCGCCGCGCGGCAGCAGTCCGGTTGTGCTCTCCTGGGTAAGCTCGATCGATTCGCCCGCCAGCACCCCGGCCCAGCCGGAGCGAAAGCCGGCGAAGCTGTTGTCCTCATGCTCGACCCCGCGTCGCACGACCGCCCTGATCACGGCATTGAGGCCAGGGCAGTCACCACCGCCCGTGAGGAGTCCGATCCGCATGTCGCGCGGCGCAATATGCCAGAAGCCGGAGCGCGACGGTCGGCTCGTGGGCTCTCGCTCGTTGCGCGACAGGAAGCGAGGCCCAGAATCCGCCGCCGGCGAGCCTCGGCGTCAGGCCGCGCCGTTGCTCAGGCTCGCGGGAGCTTCGAGCGTCGCGTGGCGGGCAAGCACATCGCGCAGCTCCTCTGAGTCGATCGGCTTGCTGACGTAGTCGTCCATGCCTGCATCGAGGCACTTCTCGCGGTCACCGGCCATCGAGTGCGCGGTCATCGCGATGATCGGCAAGCGCGGCGAGTCTCCTTCGCGGCGGCGGATCTCGCGGGTCGCTGCGTAGCCATCGAGCTCGGGCATCTGACAGTCCATCAGCACGGCCGCGTACGACTCCCGCTCGACGGCCGCGACGGCGTCGCGACCAGTGCCGACGATCTCGGCTCGGTAACCGCATTTCTCGAGCAACCGCACCGCGAGAACCTGGTTGACCGGGTTGTCCTCGGCAACGAGGACCAGCGGTGCTGCGACCGGCAGGGCGCGTGATCGAGCTGGCGCCTCAACGAGAAACAGATCGTGCGCGTGCGTGGCGCTGCGCTGCGAGCTGTCGGCGTGGCGCAGTGGCAGCTCGAACCAGAACCTGCTGCCCTGCCCAGGCTCGCTCGAGGCGCCGATCGTGCCGCCCATCATCGCGACGAGCCGGGCCGATATCGACAGTCCTAGGCCCGTCCCGCCATAGGCGCCGGCGGTTGAGCGCTCGCCCTGAGTAAAGGGCTGGAAGAGTGTCGCGAGCGTCTGCGTATCGATTCCGATACCGGTATCGCTGACCTCGATGCGCACACGCACCCGATCCACGGGGTCGAGCAATACCCGTGGCGCGGCCGCGATGTGGACGTTGACGCTGCCGGAGGACGTGAACTTGACCGCGTTCGAGACCAGGTTGATAACCACCTGACGCAGCCGAGCAGCGTCGCCCACCACCCATTGGGGCAGATCGCGGTCAGCGACCACGTCAACGGCGATGCCTTTGTCTCGGGCAAGGACGCTCAATGCGGCGCAGCCCTCGGCGACCGTCTCGGGTAGCGCGAAGCCACGCTCGACCAGCTCGAGCTTGCCGGCTTCGATCTTCGAGTAGTCGAGGATGTCGTTGATCACCAGCAGCAGTCCCTCGCCCGACGATCGCACGATCTTGGCGTACTCGTGCTGCTCGGCGCTCAGCTGAGTGTCGAGCAGGAGCTCGGTCATCCCGATCACGCCGGCCAACGGTGTGCGCAGCTCATGGCTGACGGTCGCGACGAAGGCGGACTTCGCTGTGGAGGCCTCGAGCGCCTGGTCGCGCTGAAGCGCAAGCGTCCGCGCAGCCCGAGCGGCCCGCGCAAGTGAGCGAACGAGGTGCAGGATCGCGCCGCCCAGCGCGGCCGCGGCGAAGATGACGACAACAAGCGGCAGGCGTGCGAAGCGGTCTGCAATCAGCGCCCCAGCCGCGATAACAGCGATCCCGGCGACTGACTTCTCGTTGAACTTTGCGCGCATCCTGCTCCCTCCGCTTCGCAGCGGATCCCGTTGGCCATTTGATCGGGGCTGTCGGTTGATTGGCCGCCCCGCCAAAGCGCCATGACGCCGCACCGTGCACGCAAGCGGGCGCGCCGGAGAGGTGATGCGAGTTTCGGCGTCGGGGACCTTGGACTGTGCACCGGCGCCTGCTTCTCGTATCTTCGCCGACGAATAAACGTCCAGGTCAGCGGGAGAACTCGACTGCGAGCACAGCGCTCAGCGCTTCGCGCGTCGGGTCGAGCTCCGACTCAAACGCCCGCAGCAACGCATCGCAGCCGCCAAGGTCGTTTGCCTGGCCGGCGACCTCGAGCTCGGACGCGAGCGATGCGACACGCGCCGCCCCGATGCTCAGACTCGCTCCCTTGACGCGATGTGCCGCTGCCGCCAGTGCGTCCGCATCGCCGTCGCCAAGCGCCGACCGCAGGCGGTCCAGCTGGGACGTGACGTCCTCGAAGTACATGTCGATGAGGGCACGGAGATCGTCCTCGCCCAGGGCGCTCAACTCTGCCAGTACTTCTGTGTCCAACATCTCCACAGCGAACGCCTCCGATTGGCTCGACCGTCGCTACGCAACAGTTTGCATTGGTTAGCGGCCGCAAACGGGCCTACTGGACCAATTGCAAGGCGCCTTGCCTTAAGAAGCAGCCGCCGCGGCCGAGGTTTGCTCTCCCTATCCTCTTTGTATGGCGCGCGGTCCGCTCGGCTGGCGCGGCGCACCACGGTTCCGATCTCGATGGTCGGTGCTCGCGCTGGGATTCGCCACGACGGCGGTAGTGGCGATCCTTGGCGTGCTCGCGCTGGCTCTGTGGTCATCGCCCTCGCTCGGGGAGAGCTCGACGGCGCTGGCGCGGATAGAGCTGCCGCCGTTCGCTGGATCGTTTGAGTTCGCAAGCGCATACGGGCCGTCGGGCCAAGCGATTCCGCTCGCCGACCACAACGGCCTGCTGGTACCTGAGGCGAAGCTGGCACCGGGAGAAATCGTGACGGTCGATGTGGTCGTTCGCCGGCCAGGCTGGCTGAGCTGGGCGCTCGGCAGCGTTCGCCGCGAGCAGCTGACGATCAGGGCGCCGGTGGCGCATGTGACAAAGCCTTGGCTGACGCGGGTCCCGGGCGCGCCACTGCGCGTGTCGTTCGACCAACCGGTCGCCGCAGCCGCGACACTGAGTGCCGGGCAGCTCGTCGCGCAACGCCTGACGCGTGGCGGTCTCGAGCTCAACCCGGGCGCTGCGGCGGGCTCGATCCAGATCCGCGCCGCGGCGCGATCGTGGGAGCGCTTGGGGAGGCCGAGCTATGTGACGTGGTTTCCCCCGTCCCGCGCACCGGTGCTCGTCGCGAGACCCGCTACGAGCGCGACATTGCTTCCCACCGCGGCGATCCGTCTGACCTTCTCGCGGCCGGTGGCGGACGTGCTCGGGTCGGCGATGCCGCGCCTGCTACCGGCCGCGGCCGGCTCCTGGCACGAGCCGGATAGTCACACGCTCGTATTCACCCCTGCCGGCACGGGCTTCCCGCTCGCAAGCACGCTGCAAGTGGTGCTGCCGCGCGACGTTGTCGGCCAACCAGCTGCTGGCAGCACCGAGCCCACCAAAGTCATCGACTATGCGGTCGCAGGCGGCTCGACGTTGCGGCTCCAGCAGCTGCTGGCAGGGTTGGGCTACCTTCCGGTCGACTGGGCTCCGACCGGTGACCCGATCGCGCTGACGGCGGACGCTGAGGTGGCGGCAGCGGTCGACCCGCCGGCGGGGGCGTTCAGCTGGCTCTATCCGAAGACGCCTTCTGCGCTCGAGGCGCTGTGGCACCCCGGCGCATCGAACACGATCACCAAGGGCGCGGTGATGATGTTCGAGCACGATCACGGCCTCGCCGTCGACGGAATCGCAGGCCCCGAGGTATGGCACACGCTGCTAGGCGCAGCGATCGCGCGGCAGCGGCACGCGGCGCCCTACAGCTATGTCTACGTGCATGCGCTGGTACCGGAGTCGTTGACCCTGTGGAGCGCTGGCCACGTCGTGCTGAGATCGCCCGGAAACACGGGCATTCCCGAGTCCCCGACGCAGCACGGAACCTTTGCCGTGTTCGAACACATCCCTGTCGGGACGATGCGCGGAACGAACCCAGACGGCTCGCACTACGACGACCCCGGCATCCGCTACATCAGCTATTTCAACGGCGGCGACGCGATCCACGAGTTCCCGCGCGGTTCATACGGCACGCCACAGAGCCTCGGCTGCGTCGAGCTACCGCTCGCAGCGGCGGCGAAGGTGTGGCCATACACGCCGGTCGGGACGCTGGTGACAGTCGAGAATTGAGGGGGCGGGGCAGTGCCCGCTGGCGATGTGGGCCTACTCGCGCGTCGGCCCGGGCATGGCCTGGAGGCGGTGGTGTCCTCGCGCGGAGCTCGGTTGCTGTGGCTTGGCGGTCAGGCCCTGGCTTTGCTTCTTGCTCGGGCTGTGTCGCCGGGTTTGTGCAGCTCGCTCGTGAGGTCGGCGACCGAGTCGGCGATTGCCGAGGGGCGGTAGGGGAACCGCTCTGCGGTCTCGCGGGTGCTGACGCCGGTGAGCACGAGGATCGTGTGGAGGCCGGCCTCGAGGCCGGCGACGATGTCAGTGTCCATACGATCGCCGATCATCGCCGTGTGCTCCGAGTGGGCTTCGATCGCGTTGAGGGCGGAGCGCATCATCAGCGGGTTCGGCTTGCCGACGTAGTAGGGCTCGACGCCGGTGGCGCGGGAGACCAGGGCCGCGACCGATCCGGTCGCCGGTAGCGGGCCATCGGGCGTCGGACCGACCGTGTCGGGATTGGTCGCGATGAACCGCGCGCCGTCAACGATCAAGCGGATCGCCTTCGTGATCCGCTCGAAGCTGTACGTGCGGGTTTCGCCGAGGATCACGTAGTCGGGATCTCGATCGCTGAGCGTATAGCCCACGTTGTGGAGCGCGGTGGTCAGGCCGGATTCGCCGATTACGTAGGCCGAGCCGCCGGGGCGCTGGTCGCGCAGGAAGCGGGCCGTCGCGAGGGCCGAGGTCCAGATCGACTTCTCCGGTACGGTCAAGCCGATTGCATCGAGGCGCGCGGCGAGGTCGCGGGGCGTATAGATTGAATTGTTCGTCAGGACGAGGAACGGCAGCTCGTGCTCCCGCAGCCGTTCGATGAAATGGACCGCGCCCGGAATCGCGTGGTCCTCATGGATCAGGACGCCGTCCATGTCCATCAACCACGAGTGAATCTCGCGGTCGCTCGGCGTGAACGTTGACGCGCCGTTGGCGTTCGTTGGCATCGAACGCAGCTTAGCGTCGCGGTCCGCTGGGTCGATCAAACGCCCGAGCCGAACCGGCTCGGGCGACTGGCCGTTGGGTCTAAGCCGGTCGTCGAACTTGCTTGTCAGCGTGGTGAGCGTGACTCACCATGCGCTGTTCGCATGGCTGTTTGAAGTCGACTCGGAGTCGAGGGAGAGTCATGGACGGCGGTGGCGGCGCTCGCGACGGCGCTGCCACCGCCATCCTTTTCTGTGCGACAGCTCCCGCGAAGACGCCCGACTGAGCCGTGGCGGCTCGAGCGCCGCCACGGTGAGTCCAGTCGGCAACCGCCGGCCGTGGAATCCACCACTTAGGAGATTTCCACGACGATCGATTCGGAGACGACGCGGGCGCCAGCCGTGACGGCGCTGCGGTCACTGCTGCCGGATTCGCGGATCACTGGCGCTGACTCCCCTGTGATCGCCGACTCTTCGACCATCGCCATGCCTTCGATCACGGTGCCGTTGCACGGGATGATCTCGCCGGCGCGAACAACGACGATGTCACCCGAAGTCAGCTCGAGCGCCATCTTCCGCGTCCCGTTCCGAAGCGTTGCGATCGTCCCCGGGGGCGCCGTGCTGGCTGGTTCACCCTGCCCTTGGGGCGCGCCCGCGCCAAAACCTAGGTTGGCCCGAAGAGCCCCGAATCCAGCTGCGACTTGGTTTCTTCCTCGGCCCACGGCAGTCCTCGAGCAGAGCCTACTGCCGCCACAAGCGTAAAACGGCGCTTCCTGCTAGCCGCACTCCAGAGCAACGATCGTCGTCACGGGTGGCCGCACTCTGGAGATCCAGAACAACTCGGCCGTTTCGAGCACCTGACGGTCTCGTCCGACGGCGCCGCGACTGCGTGCGGATCGCTGAATCGCGTATCGATGTCGTCACTGGTTCATTCATCGAGGTAGTCCCTGCGATGCGTGTCGACTCGGAGCGTTCGCACTCACCCACCTATTTGCCAGTTAAGCGCAGTCCCACCTATTTGACGGTTAATGTCTCCGTGGTACTGCCGGTGACGGTGACGGTGACGGTGACGGTGAGTGTCAGCGGATGCTTCTTGCTAGCCGTCTTTAGCGCCTTGTCGGCGGACTTACTGAGACCCGTGGTGGGGGTGCTCTGCGCTCCCGCAGTCAACTGGTAGACGTTATGGGCGATCGTCACCGTCTCGGTCTTCCACACCTTGTGCCTACCGTGCTTGACCTTCTTGCGCTCCGACTTGCTGAGCGTAATCGTACCCGCGCACGGGTCGATGGTGCAGCTGAGCTGGACCGTGAACTTGCGCTTCTTCACCTTGGCCGAGAAGCTGTCGATCGTGATGACCGGCGGCGGCACGGTGAACGCGGTCGTGGCGCTACCATCGAGGTTCGTCACAGTGATCGGCTGAGATCCGGGCGCCAGCGCAGGCACGGTAACGGTCAGCGTCGTCGCGTTGTAGCCGTCGATCACCGCGACAGTCGCGGCCGAGCCGAACGTGACGGCGGGGACGCATGAGCGGAGTGGCATCTCGTTAGCGGACTCGGGGATGGGGCTCACTGATGCTACGCCCGGTGGATCATGGACATGGCACCAGGCGACCCCGAGCGGGTACCCGAGTCGTCGGCAGCGCCGACAACCTGCTCAGTGCTACGCGACGACGATTGCCGCTCCGCCCCGGCGCGGATCGCCGCCGCCGGAGAAGGACCCGTCGGGGTCGCGGGCCGCTGCCTGCGCCCCGCCGAAGAAGAGGTTGCGCTCGCGGAACCGTCTGAGGGTGCGTCCGGCGTTCTCGAGTGCCGTCGTGTCGATCCCGGGTTCGGTGTAGACGACGCCGTCCTCGAAATGCACCCGAGGGGCGTCGATCGCCTGCTGAGCGAGCATGCCTTCGTCGATGCAGCGGATGATTGTCTGAAGGATCGCGGAGCGGATCCGGTTCGAGCCGGCGCTGCCGACCGCAAGTTCGGGTATCCCGTGGCCGAGCACGATCGTCGGGGCCATCATGCTCGGCAGCCGCCGGCCGGGAGGGTGACGCTCGAAGCCGAGCGGGTTGAGGTCCTGCTCGCCGAGCATGTTGTTGAGGTGGATACCGGTGCCGGGCACGATCACGCCCGAGGCGGAGCCGGCCGAGGATGTCACCGAACAGGCCCAGCCCTCCCCGTCGAGCGCCGCGATGTGGGTCGTGGAGCCGAGCGGCCCGGCCCCACGGCGCATGAAAGCGTGCGCGAACTCCGGATCGCCGAGCCCGACCAGGAACTCTGGTGTGCGCTCGGTCTGGGTCCGCTCCATCACGTCGACGATCTGCGTCAGCGAGGGCGCCGACCGGCTCTCGTCGAGCAGCGCCAAGGCAAGGGCGATGAGGATCCCGCCCGCCGCCGGCGGCGGATTCGTCAGCACCTCCCGCTCGCGATAGGGCACGCTGAGTGGCTCGCGGTCGACGATCTCGTACGCCTGCAGGTCGGCGGCGCTCACCAGCCCGCCCCGGTCTGAGAGCCAGTCGACGATCGCGGCTCCGATGTCGCCCTCGTAGAACGGCCGCGCGCCCTCGGCTCCCAGCCGCTCGAGC
>Ga0224544_1000134_pt1 | contig 10513 bp, 9 predicted proteins | sample 714P11014metaG_FD_179904 | JGI IMG/M metagenome (GOLD analysis project Ga0224544, IMG submission 179904) | Peat soil microbial communities from Stordalen Mire, Sweden - 717 P1 10-14 | ecosystem: Environmental > Terrestrial > Soil > Wetlands > Peat | place: Sweden: Norrbotten County, Stordalen...
TGGGCTTGAGGATCAGCCCCAAGAGTGGGATCGACCTCAACTCGCCGCAGTTCCTGGCTGCACAGAAGAGCTGCCAGAGCCAGAGCCTGAACCTGACGCCCGGCGGAGGGGCCTGATCGTCCGCTTGGTGCGCCCGGCACGCATGAGCCGCCGCTGACGACGCCCGTTGGACGAAGACGATGCGCGCATGCCGGAGGCTGCTCGACGCTTGCGCGCGCCGGCCGATGCGGAAGCGCTCACGCGGCGCTGGCTACACCTCGCCGGGCTGCCGCGTTGCGCGCCGTGTTGGGCATGTGACCTCGCGGTCGCCGCCGCGCTCGGACAGTCGCGCCGGTCACTCATCGCTTGTGGCGAGCGCGAGGAATGACTGGGCTGCTGCTGAGAGCGGTCCGTCGCGGTGGACGAGGCCGACGGTGCGTGTAATTGCTGGCCGGGCACGGCGAGTGATGGCGCCGCGTCGTTGCGCTTCGCGCGCGAGCGAGGCGGGCAGTAGCGCGGCGCCGGCACCTGCGAGCACGAGTGGCACGATCGCTTCTCGCGCTGCGGTTTCGACGGCGATCACCGGCGTCACGCCGACCGTAGCGAGGGCCTGTTCGAGGAGCCTCCTGGTCGAGGTGCCGGCGGGGCTTAGGACGAGCGGTGTGTGGGCGAGCTCGCGGGCGCCAATGGGCCCTGTCTGATCGGCTGTCTCGTTCGGCGGGAAGACGAACAGCAGCTCCTGCTCCCCGAGCGGATGCGCGACGAGTTGCTCGCCGGGTAGGGGGAGGTGTGCTGCCCCGAGCTCGCAGGTGCCGTCACGGATCAGCGTGCTGACGCCGTTCGTGCTGTCGGGCTCGAGCACCGTGACCTTGACGCCGGGGTGGTGCTCGCGGAAGCGACCGATCAGCGTGGCCATCGGGTCGACGGCGAGTGTTGCGAGCGCGGCGATCTCGAGCGTCCCCGCTCGAAGCTCGACGACGCCGCTGATCGCGTGCTGTGCGTCGTCGATCGCCCGCAAGATCTGGCGCGCCGGGCCGACAAACGCTGCGCCCGCTGAAGACAGGCGCACGCCGCGACCGACGCGGGCAAACAGCTGGACGCCAAGTTCGCTCTCAAACGCACGCAATGCTTGCGAGAGCGACGGCTGCGCGACGTGCAGTCGTCGCGCAGCCCGCGTGACGGTTCCCTCGTCGACGACCGCGAGGAAGTAACGGAGACGGCGATCATCCATAGGCTGCTACAGCAAATGCTATCCAAAAGACCTGTTGGACCTATTGGACGAGAAGCGCTGAAATGGGTCTGTGACGCGTTCGTCCCAGGCGCAGCGGACGACGGGGTCGCTCCGTCGGCTCCTGTTCACCGAACCGCGCCGCCCCGCCGGGATCCGCGAGAGCCAGCGAGCCCACTGGTACGTCGTCGGCACGGTTTGCATTGGTGCGTTCATGGGGCAGCTCGATGCGAGCATCGTCACGCTCGCGCTGCCGCGTCTCGGACACGATCTGCACGCGAGCGTCGGCGCGGTCGAGTGGGTCGCGCTCGCCTACCTGCTCGTGCTCGTGGCCACTGTTGCGACAGTCGGGCGAATCGCGGACACCGTCGGGCGCAAGCTGCTCTACGTCTACGGGTTCGCCGTGTTCACGGTCGGCTCGGTGCTCTGCGGCTTCGCGCCGAGCTTGCTGGTTCTGATCGCTGCTCGCGTAATCCAGGCCATCGGGGCGGCGATGCTGCAGGCCAACAGCGTCGCGCTGATCACCGAGGCAATGCCCCGAAAGCTCTTAGGGCGCGCCATCGGTGTGCAGGGCACCGCGCAAGCGCTCGGGCTGGCGCTCGGCCCGCTCGTCGGCGGGGTGCTGTTGGCGCTGGGTGGCTGGCGCCTGATCTTCCTTGTCAATCTGCCGGCGGGAGCGATTGGACTCGCGCTCGGCTGGTTTTTGTTGCCGCGCAGCCGCTCGCGACGCGAGCCCGCAAGAGGCGATCATCTCGGCGCGCTCCTGATAGCGCTTGGTGCCGCGGGGCCACTCGTGTACCTCTCACTCGCCAGTCACACGGGCTACGCCAGTCCTCAACTGCTGTTGGCGCTCGCCGCCGGCCTGTTGGCCGCGGTCTGGTTCGTGCGACGCGAGCGCCGGCTCGACGCGCCGCTGATCGACCTCAAGCTGCTGCGGCGCCCGACGATCGCGGTCGGACTCGCCAGCGGGCTTGTCTCCTATCTGGTCCTGTTCGGAGTGCTGTTCGTCGTGCCCTACTACCTCTCAGCCCAGCACGTCGACTTCGCGCTGATCGGACTGCAACTCTCGCTCCTGCCACTCGGTATCGGGATCGCCGCACCAATCGCCGGACGTCTCCTAGGCCGGATCGGTGAACGCGCCCTCACCAGCGGCGGCCTGATTGTCACAGCGGCCGGACTACTCGAGATCGTGATCTGGCACGACACCCCCGGCCTCCTCATCGGTCTCGCGCTAGCCGGGCTCGGGCTCGGAGCATTCACTCCCGCTAACAACGCCACGATCATGAAAGCCGCGCCCGCAGGCCATGCTGGAGTCATCAGCGGCGTCCTCAACATGTCGCGCGGCATGGGCACAGCGCTCGGCATAGCGCTCGCAAGCGCGCTCTACACCGCAGCAGCACGGACCGCCGGCGCGCACCCGACGCCGGTCGCCGCGGGACACGGCCTCGCCCTCGCGCTGGCGGTCCTCAGCTGCATCGCACTCGCCGTCGGTCTCGCACTGCTCACTAACCGAGCCGAAGCGAATCGGGTCGCGTTGCCGCTCGCGCTCGGCGACGTCCCGGCCAGGTCCGCAGATCCCTCGGTGTCGGACTCGAGCGCGAGGGAGAACGCGGCTCACGACCGACCGGCTCGGTCGAAGGCAGTCGGATGATCCCTGGGTTCATCCCGAGTCCGTCGAGCAACGGCTTTCACGTCGGCCCGTTGTTCGTTCATGCCTACGGGCTGATGTACGTCGTCGGCGTCAGCGCCGCGATCGCCCTCACGATCCGCCGCTGGGAAAAGCGCGGAGGCAGCCGCGACCTCGTCTACGACGTAGCGCTGTGGGGCTTCCCTGCCGGGATCCTCGGCGGGCGCCTGTACTTCGACATCACCAGCGTCAGCCTGATGCCAAAGACCTGGTGGGGACCATTCGCGGTGTGGGACGGCGGCCTCGGGATCTGGGGCGGGGTAGCCGCCGGCTCGCTCGTCGGGCTCTGGCGGCTGCGCCGCGCCGGCGCGGACGTTCCCGCGTTCATGGACGCCGCCGCGCCCGGGCTGCTCGTCGCGCAGGCGATCGGACGGATCGGCAACTACTTCAACCAGGAGCTGTTCGGCGGGCCAACAACATTGCCTTGGGCGCTGGAGATCAGCCCCGCCCACCGTCCAGCCGGCTACGCGCACTTCGCGACGTTCCAGCCTACGTTCCTCTACGAGCTGATCTTCGACCTCGCGCTCGCCGCCGCGCTGATCGCGCTCGGGCGAACCCGGCGGATCCGCTCAGGCGGCCTGTTCGCGCTGTATGTCACCGGCTATTCGGCCTTCCGCATCTTCGAGGAGCTCCTGCGGGTCGACCCATCCGTTCACATCCTTGGACTGCGACTCAACTTCTATGTCGCGAGCATCGTCACGCTCGCCGGACTCGCGTGGTTCGTGCGCATCCAGCGCGGACCCCGACCGCCCCGCGGCGGCCGCCTTCGTCGCGGTGGTGCGCTGACCGCGATTGTCGGCGCGGTCGTCCTCGCCGGCTGCGGACGTACCACCAACTCCTCGCAGCCAGCCCGTGCACGGCACGTCGCCGACGCCGCCGGGTTCTTCGCGAGGAACCCGGGAGCACACGCCTCGCCGACCACGAACCGCGGGACGAAGCCACTACCACCATTAACCACAGCGGAGGAACAGGCATGACCCACTCACCTGACGCAGGTTTCAAGCACCAGATCGAAGGGATGACCAGCGATCTGTGCTCCGAGTTCGAGAGGGTCTTCGATCGCGCGAAGGTCGAGGAGGTGATGAACGACTCCGTCGATCAGATCCTCGAGACCGCGCAGGTCCTCGACTTCGTTCCCCTGATGTCCTACCGGTTCGCGCTCGAGCGTCTCAACGCGCTCGCGCGCGGCCACGGCGAGGGATCCAAGGAAACCTGGGACGTGGTGTTCGTCAGCCTCAGCGGCGGCGGACGCGGACAGATCGCGGCCGCACTCACCACGCTGCTCTCAGAGAATCAGGTCTCGGTGCACTCCGCCGGCACCGCCGTCCAAGCCCAAATCGACCCCGGGGTGCGCGCCGTGATCGCCGAGCTCGGCATCGACCCCGACGAAGCGTTCGCTCGCCCAGTCACCGATGAAGTGCTCCAAGCCGCGAACGTCATCGTGACGATGGGTCACAGCGTTGGCGTGATCGACATCCCGCAGCACGTTCGACACGAGGACTGGCGCGTCGGCGACCCAATCGGCGCGCCGATCACCGAAATGCGGCGAGTCCGCGCCGACATCGAAACGCGCGTCCGGGCACTACTCGCCGACCTCGGCGCACCCGATCACGATCAGAAACCCGTCATCGCTGCTTGACGGCGAACTTACGGCCGGTCGATCAGTGCTCCGCGCCCCCGGGCGTGTTTGCGAGCGGCAGCGGCTCGTCGATCGGTGGAGCGGTTGGTGACTCGCCAGCGCCAAGATCTTCGCTGCGTCGCCGAGCGAGCAGCCACAGCACCGCGGCCACGAACAGCGCCGCACACAGGATCCACCCAAGCGCCGTAGTTGCGACACCGACGTACTTCAGACCGGACGCGAAGATCACGAAGGCGATCGCCGGACGGATGTAGCGATCCGGGACGCTCGATGACAACAGCGACCCGACAAAGACAGCCGGCACGCTGCCCAGGATCAGCGAGCCCGTGACACCAAACTCGACGTGGCCGAACGCAAGTGCACCGAGAGCTGCGGCGAGCGTCAGCGGCACAGCCTGGGTCAGATCGGTACCCACGAGCTGATTCGCACCGATCGCCGGATAAATGAAGAGCAGCATCACGATCATCAACGACCCCGAGCCAACCGAGGTCATCCCGACGATCACCCCGCCCACCATCCCAATCAGAACCGTCGGAAGCGGACGGGCAATCACGTCGTGCACGACTCGGGTCCGCGTCTGACCAGAGCGCCGATCAAGCGCAAACCGCAAGACCATCGCAGCAGCCCCAACCAACAGCGCGGCGCCGAGCGCAACCTCAATGTTCTGCTGCGCTGCCTTCGCGTGTCCCATCAGATGCAGCAGATACGCACCCAAGAACGCGCACGGAACCGATCCGAGCACCATCCAGCCGACCAGCCGCAGGTTCACGGTCCCGGCCCTCAGGTGCACACCCGCCCCGCTCGGCCTCATCACGACCGCCGCAACCAGATCACTCGAAATCGCCGTCGAGGGCGTCACGCCGAACAACAAAATGAGCATCGGCGTCATCAGCGCGCCGCCACCCGCGCCCGTCATCCCCACCAGCAGCCCGACGACGGCGCTCCCCAACACTATGTAGGGATCAATATGCATCGCTAAGGGGCCGCGGACGGCGGATCATCGCGCTCCCCACATCGGACGGGCATCCTACCCCTCGCCCCCCGAGATCACAGCGAAGCACTCCGCGGGAGCCATCGGCCAGTCGAGTGGTTGAAGCCGACTCTCCTGAGCGCCATAGCCACGCTGGGCGTCGGCACTACACGATCCGCCTCCCGCGCGATGTGCTGCTCCTGCTGTGCCCGTATCGTCTCGCGCGACCACCTGAGAGGAGCCTGCCGCGATGAACGATCAGACCGCCGCACCGGCGACCGCCACCACCATCGCCACCAATCCGAGCCCGTGGAGCGTCGCGGACACCGTCTCCCGAATCGAGCAGGTGCTGGTATCGAAGGGCATCAAGCTGTTCGCCGTGATCGACCACAGTGGCGAGGCGCACGCGGCCGGGCTCGAGCTACGCGAGACCAGGGTCGTGATCTTCGGCAATCCCGCGGCGGGGACCGCGGTGATGGACGTGGCACCGCTCGCGGCGCTCGACCTGCCGCTCAAGGTGCTGGTCTGGGCGGATGGGAACCAGACACGGATCAGCTACACGCCGCCCGCGACTCTCGCCGAGCGCTACGACCTGCGAGCCGACCTCGCCGGCCGGCTCGCAGGCATCGAGGTCGTAGTGGAGGCGGTCCTCGCCAGCGACTGATGGCCCAGCACGCACAGCCACCAACCTAGTCACCACCAGCGCGGTCGAGCACGGGTCCGACCGTGGGAAAGCGCCGTGACGAGAGCGCTCGCGTACGACAGGAACGACGGTATAGGCCTAAAACTCCCCCATTTGCAGGACCTTCCCATGGGCACGGCTGGTTTCGAACCAGCGACGTCTCGCGTGTGAAGCGATACGTCACCCCACGCGAAAACGCCCGTTCTACCTGCAAATCGGACCAATCTCCAGGCGCCACGCAAACGGCAATTTCCCGTAGTTTGCGTTCATTTACCAGGAGTTCGGGCAGTTGGGGCTCCAGAACTGCCCGTACGAAGAGGCTGGACTGAGCTGCGCAGTCGACCGTATGCCACGCCTGGTTCAGTCAGGAGCAGGCGTACGTCATGCCTGTCGCCCGAGTGCTTCCTCTCGTCCGCAGTAGCAGTCAGGCGAACACGAGCGTCGCGGTGGCGAAGATCCGGCCGAGGTCGATCGATTGGGACGTCTGCTGGTTGTTTGCCGGCAGACGCACGGCGGCACGTCGGTTTCAGGGCGCGGCGTTTAGGGCTGGCGGGTTTGCGGTCCGCTCGCGAGGTTCGCCGGCTCTGGCTTGCGCGCGGTGCGTCGTCCGACGCGCCAGACCGTGGCGCCGATCAGTACGAGCGCGGCGGCGAGGAAGATCCCGGTCTCGAGCGCCTGCAGCGGCCAGTAGTGGCTGGTCGGCTGGTAGGTGACTAGCAGGTGCAGCTGGTGGGACAGGCTCGACATGCATTTCGAGAAGAGCGCATTCAGAACGCTCGGGGTGGCGGTAGCTTTGCCGGGGCCGCTGCCGGGTGGCAGTCCCGGACCGCTGGCGATCCGCGGGCACCGCGCGTCTAACAGCGCGTGGATCCGCCCCGCGCTCGGTGCGTTGCCGGCGTTGTCGACAATCGTGCCCGAGTAGACCCAGGCGTTAGCGATTGTCGGCGAGGTGGCGAACAGTGACACTCCCTGTGGCGACCCTGTGATCCCGGCATTCCCGGCGCCGAGCTGCTGCGCCGCGTGCGCTGCCGGTAGGAGGTGGGGGCGGATCCAGAAGGTGAAGATGATCCGTGCGGCGATGAAGCTGACGAAGGTGGCGGCCATCGCCGGCAGCGTGCGGCGCAGAATGGCGCCGGCTGCGAGCCCGACGGCGAAGGCGAAGCCGGCGTAGCCAATCGCGACGATCCCGCGCTCGGTGAAGACGCTCGGGTCGAAGCGGTTCACGTTGAGCTTGTCCAGTGGCGCGTACCACCAGCTGACGAGCCAGCTGGCGAGGCCGGCGACCGCGAGCGCGACGAGGCCAACGATCGCGACCTTGACGACGAGCCAGCGTGTGCGAGTGATGCTCTGCGTCCAAACGAGGCGGTAGCTCCCCGTCTCGAGTTCGCGTGCCAGCAGCGGCGCGCCCCAGAACATCCCGATCAGCAGCGGGACGATCAGGAGCGCCGGTCCGAGCAGCGCGCTGAGGATTCGCTCATGGGCGCCGAACGTGCTCACGGTCGGATGCGCGCAGCCGCCATGTGCGGCACAGCCTGAGATATCGCTCATGTCGTAGACATGGCGCAGGTGCTCGCCGGTGACTACGATCAGCAGCGCGAACGCGGCGAGCGCAGCGAGCGTCGCAATCGCCTGCGTGCGGAACTGGCGCCAGGTGAGCCAGATCATCGGCCGACCCTCGGGACCGCGTCAGGCTCATGCGTCCAGTCACGGCCCATGTGGGCGAGGACGATGTCCTCGAGACTGACCTCCTCGACCATCCAGGCGGGGTCGATGATCGGCTCCTCGGTGCGGATCAGCAGTGTGCTCTGGCGGTCGGTATGCGTCTCCTCGATCACCTGCTGGCTAGACGGCAGCCGTGATATGTCGCGCCGCGGCCCGCTCAGCCGACGGTGGCTCGCGAGTAGCTCGTCGACCTCGCCGGAGAGCTGGACGTGGCCTTCGGCGAGGAGGATCAGGTAGTCGCAGACGCGCTCGAGGTCGGCGACCAGATGTGAGGAGAGCAGGACGCTGACGGTGTGCTCGGCGGTGAACTCCATCAGGGCCTGGAGGAACTCGCGCCGTGCGAGCGGGTCGAGGCTCGCGACGGGCTCGTCGAGCACGAGCAGCTCGGGCCGTTTCGCGATCGCGAGCGTCAACGCGAGCTGCGCGCACTGCCCGCCGGAGAGCGTGCCGGCCCGCTGTGCGCGATCGAGACCCAGCCGAGCAATCCGCGCCTCAGCGAGCGCCTGGTCCCAGCTCGGGTTGAGCGCAGCGCCCAGGCGTAAATGGTCGGCGACTGACAGCGACGGGTAGAGCGGCGTGTCCTGCGCGACGAAACCGACGCGCGCGAGCTGCGCGGGCGTTGCGGCGACCTCCTCGCCGAGGACCGCGATCGATCCCGCGCTCGGTTCGATCAGGCCAACCGCGAGCTGCAGCAGCGTCGTCTTGCCAGCGCCGTTGGGCCCGACGAGGCCAGCAACATGGCCGGCCGGTACCTCGAGCGTGCAGCCCGAGAGCGCCCAGCGGCGCCCGTAGCGCTTGCCGAGGCCGCGCGTGGCCAGCGCGGCGGTCACGCTACCCCCTCGATGCGGGCGGAGCGAACAGCGTCGCGAAACAGCGCCTCGATCGACTCCTCGTCAAGGCCGGCGCGCCGCGCCTTGACGATCCAGCCGCGCAGCTCGCGGCGCAGCGGGCCGTGCGCGGCGAGCGCGGGATCCGCAAGGGAGGAGCCGGTGACGAACGTGCCGACGCCGGGCCGCGCGGCGACGAGCCCAGTGTGCTCCAGCTCGCGGTAGGCCTTGAGCACGGTGTTGGGGTTGATCGCCAGCCGTGCGACCACGTCCTTCACAGTCGGTAGCTGGTCGCCCTCGCGCAGCAGCCCGAGACGCAGCGCGTGGCGGACTTGGTGGACGATCTGCAGGTACGGCGAGACGCCCGAGCGGGAGTCCAAGTGAAACTCGATCACATGGCCTCATTTACACTAGCTAACTAGTACAACATACTACTAGCACGGGACTTGTGTCAAGACCACCTTGCGCGAACCCTGAGTTCGGTCTTGGACGTCATCTGCGGCGCCACCAACAGGTGAGTTGTGCCCACGCCGCTCGGACGACCCCCACCAGATCAGGTCGCCACCGAAGGGTGGTGCCGTGTGCCAGAGCCGTCACGGGGCTACTGCAACTGACGACTTCCAGGCGTGTGGCGCGGTGTCTGCTCACGCTCGCCTGCGCCTGGCTTTACCCCGATCAAACCGGAGTAGACTGGCCGATTGAACCGGAGTAGAATCCTAGAAAGATAGCGGTTTTGCAGGTCTTTTCTATGGGGACGGCTGGTTTCGAACCAGCGACCTCTCGCGTGTGAAGCGATATGTCGCCCCACGCGAAAACGCCCGTATTGCCTGCAAATCGAGCACATGCGACGCGACTACTCGAAACCGAATTTTACGGAGTTTGCGTGTGTTTCACGGGAGTTTGGGCCACTGGAGGCCGCCAGTGGCCCATTCAGCCCCCCGACAGGGTTGGGGTTCGTCGCGCTCGCAACTGGACGGGACCGGTAACGAGCGGCGATCTCCGCAGGCTTCTGCTAATCGAGCAGAGCGGGAGTGAGCAGCGAGGCCCACCAGACGCTCGCATCTCGTCCGTTGCATAAGCGCGGCCGACGCTCGTCCGGACGCTCGCTGTTGCCACGGAAGCAGGTGCGCAGCGCGTTGCGTGTGGCGCAGCTCCTTGCCCGCCCGCAAAGCGCGCGTCTCGATCAGTGCTCCCGCAGGTGGCCGGACACCGCTTTCAAGGTCAGACGAAGAATTGTCGCCGCGCTTTCGTCGGTCAAGGCGTAGAACACGTTCGACTCGTCCGGTTTCCTCGAGACCACACCGCCGCGATGCAGACTCAACAGATGCTTCGAGACGGTCTGCTGCGACAGACCGAGGGCGTCGCTCAACTCCTGCGCGGTTGAGGGACCATGCCCAGCAATTCGACGAGCCGAAGGCGCACAGGTTGCCCGAGGATCCGGAGTCGCTCGGCGACTCGCACCATAAGTCCCTCAGGAATCAATTCTGCGTCGCCTCGACGCGAACGGATAGAGCGCCACGTCGGGCGTGAAGTCGTCGCCGCGGGCCGGGCGAGCGGTGGGTAGTGGCTGGCGGTGGTCATGGCGCGGGAATGGCGTCGTTGACGTCCCAGATCTCGCCCGAAGCCTGCCCGGCGAGGCGAGCGATCATGCTGTCGGCGGATGCGCGTGGCGTGATCAGCGCGCCGGAGCGGAGCATGGCCGTGAAGCGGTCGTGGAGCGGGGTGCCGATCTGCTCGCGGGGCTGGTCACGGATATACGCTTGCATAGAGGTGTCGACC
>Ga0224544_1000135_pt1 | contig 10503 bp, 8 predicted proteins | sample 714P11014metaG_FD_179904 | JGI IMG/M metagenome (GOLD analysis project Ga0224544, IMG submission 179904) | Peat soil microbial communities from Stordalen Mire, Sweden - 717 P1 10-14 | ecosystem: Environmental > Terrestrial > Soil > Wetlands > Peat | place: Sweden: Norrbotten County, Stordalen...
GGGCCGCCGTGACGAAGCACGCGAGCACGGTCAGGAGCCAGGGCAGGCGCGACAGCTGCATGCGCGTATCTTTGCTGGTCGTGGCGATGACTGCCTTTGCCGACCGCCTCGCAGCGCTCGTCACGCGGCGCGAGTCCCAGATCGTGCTCGGCCTCGACCCCGATCCGCTGCGCCTCTGGGCGGTGGCTGAGCCGGCCTTCGCCGGCGAAGGGACGCCGTCCGAGCGCACTGCGCGCGCCGTGAGCGCACACTGCCTTGCGTTGATCGCCGCTGCCGGGCCGGCATGTGTCGCCGTCAAGCCGCAGCTCGCCTGCTTCGAGCGCCTCGGCGCCCCCGGCATCGCGGCGCTCGGCGACGTCGTCGCCGCCGGCCGCGAGGCCGGGCTCATGGTGATCGCCGACGGCAAGCGCGGTGACGTGCCCGTGTCCGCCGCGGCCTACGCGCAAGCGCTCGCCGGCGTCACGCCTGGCCCCGCCGGCGAGATCCAGGGGCTCGGCGCTGACGCGTTCACCGCGAGTCCGCTGCTCGGCATCGACGCGCTCGAGCCGTTGATCGCGACCGGCGCGGGGGTCTTCGTGCTGGTCCGCACCTCGAATCCCGGAGCGGCTGACCTCCAGGATCTCGAGCTCGCCGGTGGAGAGGCGCTCTGGGAGCGGATCGCCCGGATCGTCGACGACCTGGGAGTCGCGCGCGACTGCGGGCTTGCCGACGTCGGAGCGGTCTTCGGTGCGACCGCGGCTGAGCACCTCTCGCGAGCGCGCGAGCTGATGCCCCGCGCGATCTTCCTGCTGCCGGGAGTCGGCGCACAGGGGGGCCGCGTCGAGGACCTTGCGCCGGCGTTTGCGCCCGGTCCCGCCGGCGGGCTGGTCACGGCTTCTCGCAGCATCGCCGACGCGCACGCCGCGAACGGTCGCGGGGCGGCGGAGGCGGCGCGCGCCGAGGCCGAGCGGCTGCGCGAGGTCGCCTGGTCGCTCGCCTGAGCGGGCGCTGGCGCTGGCTTCCGCCCTGTTCGCTAGCCTCGGGCCGATGCGGCTCGCCAGGAGTGCGATCCCGGGTCCGCGGGGGTCACTGGCACTATGCCTAGTGGCATGCGCCATCCTCGTAGCGCAAAGCGCACGCGCGGCCGATCGGGCGCAGCGCGCGCCGGACATCGAGGCGCCGGAGGCAATCCTCGTCGAGACGGACCTCGGCAAGACTGTGTTCGCGTTTCACGCGCGGCGCGAAGCGGCGATCGCCAGCATCACGAAGCTGATGACCGCCTATGTGACGCTCGAGTACGAACCGCTGACGCGAGTGCTGGTCGAGCAGCCATACGCCGCCGGGCCGGGGGAGTCCCTCGCTCATCTCCACGCCGGCGGGCGCTACAGCGTCGCCGACCTGCTGCGGGCGATGCTGCTGCCGAGCGGCAACGACGTGGCCCACAGCCTCGCGATCGACATCGGCGGGACGGTGCCGCACTTCATTGCGCTGATGAACAAGGCCGCGCGGCACCTCGGACTCGGCGAAACCCATTACGCGACGCCGGTCGGCCTCGACACGCCGGGGAACTACTCGACGGCCCGGAACCTGGCAAAGCTCGCGGAGGATCTCCTGCACGACCCCTTCTTCGCGGCGGTCGTGCGCGAGCCAAACGCCTACCTCCCGGGCGGCGTCGAGGTCACCAACCACGAGGGCTACCTCTACGCCGAGTACCCGTTCCTGGTCGGCGTCAAGTCGGGCCACACCGGCGCCGCCGGCTACTGCTTCGTCGGCGCCGCCAGCTGGCACGGCGTGCACCTGATCAGCGTCGTGCTCGGCGACCCCACGCAGGAGCAGCGCGACGATGACACCCTCAGCCTGCTCCGCTACGGCCTAGCGTTGTTCCACCACGTGCGCTTCGCGGTGAAGGGGCGCGCCTACCAGGAGGTTCCCGTCAGCGGATCAAGCCAACCGGTGGCGCTGGTCGCCGAGCGCAGCGGCGGGCTCGTCGTCGCTCGAAACGAGACGCTCGACGTCTCGTTCGCCGGGGTTCCGATCGACCTGCAGGGGCCGCTTGCGGCGGGAACGCCGGAGGGCACGCTCGACGTTACCGAGCACGGGCAGCTCGCGCTGTCGGTTCCACTCGTCACGGCGGCGGCGGTCGCGGCTCCGGCGCCGTCCAGTGCCGCGCTGTACGGCGTGGCCGCGCCAGTGCTCGTCATCCTCGCCGGGTGTAGCCTGATGGCCATGCGCAGGAGCTCCAGGCGCCGCGGGGCACGAGCGTGATCATCACGGTCACGCTCAACCCGGCGATCGACAAGTCGCTCTCGGTGCCGAGCCTGCGCCTTGGGCGTCGTCACCGCACGGTCGAGCGGCGCACGCTCGCGGGCGGCAAGGGCGTCAACGTCGCACGGATGCTGAAGACGCTCGACCAGCCGGTGATCGCGACAGGACTGGCCGGCGGCGCGACGGGCACGCAGATCATCGAACAGCTGAGGCGTGAGTCGATCGTCAACGACTTCGTCCTGATCGGCGAGGATTCGCGCACGAACACCAACCTGTTCGACCCGACGACCGGTGAGGAGACCGAGATCAACGAGCAGGGGCCGCTTGTCGACGCCGATGAGCTGGCGCGCTTCTGCGACAAGCTCTACTACCTCGCTCGCGGTGCGGCGATGGTCGTCTTCGCCGGATCGCTGCCGCGAGGCGTCGAGGGCGACTTCTACGCGACGCTGGTGCGCGAGCTCCACAAGCGCGACGTCCTGACGATCGTCGACACCGACGGTGACGCGCTACGCCAGGCGGTGCGAGCCGAGCCCGGCATCGTCTCGCCTAACGTGCTCGAGGCCGAGGAGCTGATCGGTCAGGAGTTCGGCGACGACGAGGACCGCGCTGGCGCGGTCCGCGAGATCGTCGCGCTCGGCGCCCGCGAGGCGCTGATGACGACGCCCGACGGCTGCTGGGCCCAGGTCCTGGTGGACGGGGCGCCGCAGCTCTTCCGCGTGACGATCGCGCCGCGCGAGCCGGTCGCGACGGTTGGCTCCGGCGACGCCTTCCTCGCCGGCTACATCGCCGCGCGCTACTCGGGCAGCCCGCCCGAGGAGTGCCTGCGCTTCGCCGTCGCCTGCGGCGCCGAATCGACCGGGCGGCTCGGCGCCGGGTTGATCGACCCGCGCGCGGCGGAGCGCCTGCGCTCCGAGGTGGAGCTGACCGCGGTCGAGCTAGGGGCGCGCGTCAGCTGAGCTTCGCAGTGCTGCGAGCGCTCCGAAATGCGGCTTCGAGCGTCACCAGTGCTGGTCGTTGGTATGCTCGGAAGCGGTGGTTGACGGGGGCCGCGCAGCGTCGTCCGACCGCCATGCTCCGTCCGCTCAGAACCCTAGGATCGGCAAATGGAAGTAGAGATCGGCCGCGGTAAGAAGGCGCGGCGAGCTTACGGCTTCGATGACATCGCGATCGTGCCGTCACGGCGCACGCGCGACCCCGACGACATCGACATCACCTGGAAGCTCGGTGACTACCGCTTCGAGCTGCCGCTGCTCGCAAGCGCGATGGATGGCGTTACCTCGCCGACCACGGCCGGCATCATCGGACGGCTCGGCGGCCTCGGGGTGCTCAACCTCGAGGGCATCTTCACGCGCTACGAGGACGCCGAGGAGCAGCTCGAGCGGATCGCCTCGCTCCCGAAGGAGCTCGCGACGCGCGAGATGCAGGAGATCTACAGCGAGCCGGTCAAGGAGGAGCTGATCGCTCAGCGGATCCGCGAAATCAAGGCCGAAGGCGTCGTCTGCGCGGCCTCGCTCACGCCGCAGCGCGTGCTGCGCTATTACGAGGCGGCGCTCGACGCCGGCCTCGACATCCTCGTGATTCAGGGCACCGTCGTCTCCGGCGAGCACGTCTCGAGCACGACGACGCCGCTGAACCTCAAGGAGTTCATCCCGACGCTCGACATCCCCGTCGTCGTCGGCGGTTGCGCCTCCTACAACACTGGCCTGCACCTGATGCGCACCGGCGCAGCCGGAGTGCTTGTCGGTGTCGGCCCAGGCGCCGCCTGCACGACCCGCGGCGTGCTCGGCATCGGTGTGCCGCAGGCAACCGCGATCGTCGATGTCGCGTACGCGCGCTCGCAACACATGCTCGAAACCGGCGAGCTCGTCAAGGTGATCGCCGACGGTGGCATGCGCACCGGCGGCGACGTCTCGAAGGCGATCGCCTGCGGCGCGGACGCCGTGATGATCGGCAGCCCGCTTGCCCGCGCCTACGAGGCTCCGGGCCACGGCTACCACTGGGGCATGGCGACGTTCCACCCGACGCTGCCGCGCGGCGCGCGCGTCGCGACGCGCCAGAACGCGACGCTCGAGGAGATCCTGACCGGGCCGGCCAACGAGAACGACGGCACGCTCAACCTGTTCGGCGGCCTGCGCACCTCGATGGCGACCTGCGGCTACGAGGACATTGCCGAGTTCAACGGCGCCGAGCTGATGGTGGCCCCGGCGCTCCAGAGCGAGGGCAAGCAGCTGCAGCGTGAGCAGGGCGTCGGCATGGGCTCGCTCGGCAGGGCTGATGCGCACGACACGCCGACAGCGGCGCTCGTCCATGACTAGCCGGTCCGGGCACAGCCGTTGAGCGACACGCTCGCCGCGACCAAGTCGCCGGCGAGCGCCCCTGCGCGCCCCGCAGGGACCGACGAGGTACTGGTCGTCGACTTCGGTGGCCAGTACTCGCAGCTCATCGCGCGCCGTGTCCGCGAGTGCGGCGTCTTCTCCGAGCTGCTTCCGGCCGACGTCGGCGCGGAGGAGATCGCCCGCCGTGCCCCCGCCGGCCTGATCCTCTCGGGCGGGCCTGCGTCTGTCTACGCGCCTGACGCCCCGGCGCTCGACGCCGCATTGCTCGAGCTCGGCATCCCGGTTCTCGGCATCTGTTACGGCATGCAGCTCCTGGCCCACTCGCTCGGCGGGCTCGTCGAGCGCGCGGAGGTTGGCGAGTTCGGTCGCTCCGATCTCCACGTCCACCACCCGGGACGCCTGTTCGCAGGACTGCCGGCGGAACAGAGCTGCTGGATGTCGCACCGCGACACGGTCCGCCACGCCCCGGCCGGCTTCAGCGAGCTCGCCTCCTCGACGGTCTCGCCGGTTGCAGCCTTCGAGGACCCGGCGCGCGCCATCTACGGCATCCAGTTCCACCCCGAGGTCGTCCACACCCCTTACGGCCAGCAGATCCTGACGCACTTCCTGGCGGACGTCTGCGGCTGCGATCGGACCTGGACTGCGGCGTCGATCATCGACGAGCAGATCGCGCGGATCCGCGCCCAGGTCGGCGACGGCCAGGTGATCTGCGGTCTCTCCGGCGGGATCGACTCGTCGGTAGCCGCGCTGCTCGTCCACCGCGCCGTCGGCGACCAGCTGACCTGCGTCTTCGTCGACCACGGCCTGATGCGCAAGGGCGAGGGCGAGCAGGTGATCGCCGCGTTCCGCGACACCTTCAAGGTGCCGCTCGTCGCCGTCGATGCCGAGCGCCGCTTCCTCGACCGCCTCAAGGGCGTCAGCGATCCCGAGACCAAGCGCAAGCTGATCGGCGCCGAGTTCATCCGCGTCTTCGAAGAGGAGGCGGCGAAGCTCTCGGGCGCCCACTACCTCGTCCAGGGAACGCTCTACTCCGACGTCATCGAGTCCGGCGGGCGCAAGGGATCGGCGACGATCAAGTCCCACCACAACGTCGGCGGCCTGCCCGACGACATCGCCTTCGAGCTCGTCGAGCCGCTGCGGATGCTGTTCAAGGACGAGGTCCGCGCGGTCGGCGCCGAGCTCGGCCTGCCCGAGCGACTCGTCTGGCGCCAGCCGTTTCCCGGCCCGGGCCTCGCGATCCGCATCATCGGCGGCGAGGCGACCAAGGAGCGCCTCGACCTACTGCGCGACGCCGACCACATCCTCCAGGACGAGATCCGCAAGGCCGGTCTCTACCACGAGCTCTGGCAGTCCTTCTGCGTCCTGCCCGACATCCGCTCGGTCGGCGTCCAGGGCGACGAGCGCACCTACGGCAACGTGATCGTGATCCGCGCCGTCACATCCGATGACGCGATGACCGCGGACTGGGCGCGCCTTCCCTACGACCTGCTGGAGCAGATCGCCTCGCGGATGATGGGCGAGCTCTCAGACGTCAACCGGGTCGTCCTCGACATCACGAGCAAGCCGCCGGGCACGATCGAGTGGGAGTAGTCCCGGGTGGCGCATGCGCCCCCCGGCGGATCGGTGCATGCACCGATCCGGCCACCGGCGCATGCGCCGGTGGCTAAAACAAGACGAACGGCGAGTACCGCGGACCGCCGGCGCCCGGGTCCTGCTCGAGCACGTAGGCGAACGTCGTCTCGACGCGGATCTCGCTGCCGGCGGGCGCCTCGCGGCGGATCCGCTCGGCGAGCGCGGTTGCGTCGTCCTCGGTCCAGGCGCCGATCAGCAGGTAGTGCCAGTGACGCTGCGTTGGCAGTCCCTCCGCGGCCAACCGCTTGGCGAAGGCGACCGCCTCGGAGTGCGACGGCAGCGTGATCCGAACCTCGTACTCAGGGACCCCCGCCTGCTTGTCGGCGGCGGTCTCCTCGACCACGAACTCGCGCTCGGACTCCTCGCCCTCCCGCTGCTCCTCGGCGCTCGAGCTGCCGTCGCTCGGTAGCGGCGCGTCCGCGTCCTCCCAGCGCTCGGCGAGCGGGTGCCAGCGCGTCAGGGTGAACGTCGCCTCGAGCTGCTCCGTGGCGGCCAGCTCGCGCAGCGTCTGCTCGGCGTCCTGCGCGTCCTCGCGTGTCGTGGCGTAGGCGAAGACCAGGTTGTCGTCGCGCGACAGCGCCGCCCGGTTGTGCAGCTCGCGGCGAGCGTGTGAATAAAGCTCCTTCGCGCCGGCCGCGCCATGCAGCTTCTCGGCCGCACCGCTGTCGGCCAGCTCGACCTCGACGCGCCAGTCTTCGTCAGCCATCGCGGCGCCATCATTGCAGGAAGGCCCTGGAATCCGTGTTCCTCTATCATCGCTGCCTGCGCCGCGCGTATCTGCGTGGCGATTTTTGTGTGATGAAGACCTACGTTGCAAAGCCAAGCGATCGCCAGCGCGACTGGTACGTGGTCGACGCCAGCGGCAAGACGCTTGGCCGCCTTGCGACGCAGATCGCGGACACGCTGCGCGGCAAGCGCAAGCCGGTCTACACGCCGCACATCGACACCGGCGACTTCGTCGTCGTCGTGAACGCGCAGAAGATCGCCGTGACCGGCAACAAGCGCGCCGACAAGCTCTACCACCGCCACTCCGGCTACCCGGGCGGCCTGCGTACCCGAACCTTCGAGCAGATGATCGAGCGCCGCCCCGAGGAGATCATCCGCCTCGCCGTCAAGGGCATGATGCCCCGTAACCGCCTGGCCCGAAAGCAGCTCACCAAGCTCAAGGTCTACGCCGGACCCGAGCATCCGCACGTCGCACAAAAACCGGCTCCCTTGGACGTCAGGAACTGATGAGCGAAGAAGGCGCCAAGCCCGACGAGACCGCTGAGACGCAAGCGGCCGCCGTGCCACCAGCGGAGACCGTTCCTGAGTCGCAAGGCTCGCCGGAGCCCGCGAACCCCTCTGAAGTCGTAGCCGAGAGCGCACCAGCCGCGGCTGCGAGCAGCGAGGAGGCGACGCCCGAGTCAACCCCGCAAGCGGAGGCGCCCGAAGAGGCCGCCCCCGGACGGCCGGCGGCCAAGCGAAACTCCGAAGCCGCGCCGCCGGTCCCGCCGGCCGTGCCGGGCATGCACCTCGAAGTCGACATCGTTCCCGAAGGCGTCGACCCGCTCGCTGCGGAGCCGCTCTACTCCTACGGTGATGACGAGCCGAGCGATGAGCCGGTGGAGGCAGAGCTGATCGAGGAGATCGTCGTGGTCGAGCCGATCGAGGAGGTTGCGATCGACCTCGCCGCCGGAGCCAGCTATCACGCTACGGGCAAGCGCAAGACGGCGATTGCGCGAGTGATCCTGCGTCCAGGGACCGGTACCTACGCGATCAACGGCCGGACGCTCGAGGCTTTCTTCCCGCGCGAGACGCTGCAGCGCAACATCCGCCAGCCGCTCGAGACCGTCGGCTACGAGGACCGCATGGACGTGATCGCGCGGATGAACGGTGGCGGCGTGTCAGCCCAGGCTGGCGCCTTGCGGCACGGGATCTCTCGCGCGCTGCTCGAGGCCGACCCGAACCTGCGCGGCGAGCTCAAGCGACGCGGCTTCCTCACGCTCGACGCGCGGGCCAAGGAGCGCAAGAAGGCCGGCCTGAAGAAGGCGCGCAAGCGTCCGCAGTTCTCCAAGCGCTAAGTTCCCTCGCCGGTGGCGGGTGGTACTGCGCGCAGGCTGTTTGGCACCGACGGAGTCCGGGGGGTTGCCGGTAGCGAGATAACGGCAGCTCTGGCGTTGGCGCTCGGACGCGCCGCGGTCCTCCAGAGCGCCGCCGATTCCCCGCGCGTCCTGGTCATCCGCGACACGCGGGAGAGCGGCGAGATGCTCGAGGCGGCGATCGCCGCCGGACTCGCCTCCGCGGGCGCCGAGGTTCTGCTCGGCGGCGTCCTGCCGACGCCGGCCGCCTCGCTGCTGATCCGCCGCCACGGGCTCGATCTCGGCGTTGTGCTGTCGGCGTCGCACAACGTTTACAGCGACAACGGAATCAAGCTGTTCGGCGCGGACGGCTTCAAGCTGGCCGACGAGCGCGAGCAGCAGATCGAGGAGCATCTCGAGGAGCAGGGGGAGAGGGAGGCCCGCGTAGGACGCATCCGCGAGCTGCACGGAGCCCGCGAGGACTACGTGCGCGATCTGCATCACCGCTTCCAGTCGCTCTCGCTCGAGGGCTTGGATGTGCTGCTCGACTGCGCCAACGGCGCGACATATCGCGTCGCGCCGGCGATCTTCGAGCGTCTCGGCGCCCGTGTCTCGACGCTCGCGGTGGAGCCGGATGGGCGCAACATCAACGCCGATTGCGGCTCGACTAACGTCGAGACGCTCGTGCGGGCCGTGACCGCCGGTGGGCACGACATCGGCTTTGCGTTCGATGGCGACGGCGATCGCGTGCTTGCGGTCGACCGGAATGGACAGCTGGTCGACGGCGACGAGCTGCTGATGCTGGTGGCGCTTCACCTGCTCGAGCAGGACCGGCTTCCGGGTAACGGCATCGCGGTGACCGTGATGACCAATTTCGCGATCGTCGCGGCGCTCGAGCAGGCGGGCATCAAGGTTGCGAGCACCGCGGTCGGCGACCGTTACGTGCTGGAGGCGCTCCGCGAGCGCGGCTGGGCGCTCGGCGGCGAGCAGTCGGGACACATCATCGAGCTCGGCTTCGCCCCCTCCGGCGACGGGATCGCCTCGGCCCTGCTGGTGCTGGAGGCACTCGGCGCTGGCGACCTCAGCCAGCGCCGGAGGATCGAGAAGCTGCCGCAGCGGCTCGTCAACGTCCGCGTGCGCGGCCGCGGCGCGCTTGGCGAAGCCGCGATCGTTCAGGCCGCGATCGCAAGCGAAACGCAGGCGCTCGCCGGTCGCGGCCGGGTGCTGGTGCGCCCGAGTGGCACCGAGCCGCTGGTCCGCGTAATGGTGGAGGCGCCGAGCGGGGAGGAGGCGGACGCCGTCTGCGGCCGGCTCGTTGCAATCGTCGAGTCCGAGCTGGGGTAGTCTCGAACGATGTGCGGCATCATCGGCTACGTCGGCAGCCGGCCGGCTGAGGAGATCCTGCTCAGCGGGCTGCGCAAGCTCGAATACCGCGGCTACGACAGCGCCGGCCTGTCGCTGATCGGCGACGGTGAGATCCGCAGCGTCCGCGCCGTCGGGAACCTGGACCGTCTCGAGGCGGCGCTGGCCGGCGACGCAGCCGGCGCCACGGCCACGGCCACGCTCGCCCGGCCCGCCACGATCGGCATCGGACACACGCGCTGGGCGACCCACGGCCGCGTGAGCGAAGCCAACGCGCACCCCCATTACGACAGCGCGAACCGAGTCCACGTCGTCGTCAACGGGATCGTCGAGAACTACATGGCGTTGCGCGAGCGTCTCGTCAGCGAGGGCGCGAGCTTCAGCTCGGAGACCGACGCGGAGGTGATCGCCCACCTGATCGCCAGCGCCTACCGCGACGACCTGGCCGGCACCGTCGCTCGCGTGCTCACGGAGCTCGACGGCTACTTCGCCTTCGTGGCGATGACCCTCGATGAGCCCGACGTGCTCGTCGGCGCACGTCGTGAGTGCCCGCTGGTGGTCGGCCGGGGCGCCGACGAGTCGTTCATCGCCTCGGCGGTGCCCGCCTTCCTCGCCCACACCCGCTCGGTGCAGCTGGTCGAGAACGGCGAGATCGTCGTGCTGCGCGCCGGCGAGGTCGAGATCCGCGACGGCGCCGGCGAGACGATGCTGCGCGAGATCGTCGAGGTCGACTGGGACGAAGAGACCGCCGAGAAGGGCGGCTACGAGACGTTCATGCTGAAGGAGATCCACGAGCAGGCCGACGCCGTCGCCGAGACGATTTCCGACAGGACCGCGCGCGGCGACGGCGTCGATCTTGCGGACCCGCT
>Ga0224544_1000138_pt1 | contig 10439 bp, 5 predicted proteins | sample 714P11014metaG_FD_179904 | JGI IMG/M metagenome (GOLD analysis project Ga0224544, IMG submission 179904) | Peat soil microbial communities from Stordalen Mire, Sweden - 717 P1 10-14 | ecosystem: Environmental > Terrestrial > Soil > Wetlands > Peat | place: Sweden: Norrbotten County, Stordalen...
GCCGTTTGAAGTCATTCACGGTCGGGCGGCCCGCCGCGTTGGGCCCGTGGACGCTTGTCGCGCTGTCGCTCTCAGGTACGCTCGGAACCACCACTCCCTCCTACGCGATGTCTTCGATGTCTGCGTCGAGCCCGAGCTGGCGTAGACCTTCGGCGACGACGAGGTCGAGCATGTCACGCGAAATGCCAGTGGCCCCGCCGTCCGCCTCGATCACGATGTCAAATGAGGTGGTTACACTGTTTGCGCTCAAGGGTAAGACCGCCACCTTGATGACGTCGCGCGCCTTATCAGCGGGCACGGCGCGCACCGTGACGCGCACCTTGGTTGGTTTTGCACCGGCCCGAGATGCGTCCGTTGGACCGACGGCCAATGTCGTTCCGCCCTCCGAGCCAGCGACAGCACCCTCAGTAGTCCCTGCCTCAGAGCCGGTCGAGGGCTGCGGTGACATCACAGGCTCGGCGTCGGGTCGACCGCGAACGAGCGCCTCCATGATCTTTGCGCGCACGAGCCAGGTGCCAGGCTGGAATTCAATCTCGTCGCGGGACATGTCCGTGCCGTAGCGCAGCACTGCGTCCTCGGCGCGCCAGTCGCTACCGGATGCCAGGCCAAACATCTTCTGCTTCACGCCGTCGGCTAGGCACGTCCGCAACACGTCAAGCTGTGCGAGCTTTGGGAGGCGCGTGAGCCTGGCGAACTGCCCGGCGAGCTTGTCGACCTCGACGGCTTCGATGTCCTCTGGTACGAGATTGAACCGGCCCGATAGCAACGCTGCGGGAGCGAGCTTGTCGACAAGCCGGTCCGCACCGCGGAGGTACTCGAGCACCCGACCGGAGACATTTGCGCCGGCACGCGCAGGGCCAAGGTCGATCCGATCGAGCTTGACCTTCCCGTCGGACTCTCCGAGTAGGACGAGGTGTCGGTATGCCATCACGACGAGTTGCGGGAGACGATCGCGACACGTCTCGAGCCGCTTGGCGAGGATCTCCTTCTGCTCCACATTGAAGCGCTTCAGCCGCTGATTGTCGGCGCCGACTTCCGTCAGCGCCGCAAATGTGCGTGCGGTGGCACGCGCCTGCGTAAGCGCCCTGCCGTCGGCGACTACAAGCATCGCCGCGTTCTTGTTCGTCCGGAACGTTGATCCGCTGTACTCGAGAACGCGCTGCGCGACCTCCATTGCGGAGTCCGTTTCGCGCGCACTGTCGATCCGATTCTCGAAGTCGAGTGCGCCAAGAGTCAGCGGTACCCCGTCGCCGAGGTCTGATGCGTCGTGCACCCAGGGTTGTGTGCGCAGCACGATCGCTTTGCCGTCGCGCATCTCTGGGGTAGCAGCCGCGATCGCCTCGCGCACGAGCTGGGAGACGCGGGAGTCGGGGATCGCGGCCTCACGTTCGAGCACGACCTTGTTGAGATTGGGCTCGGTAGTGAACCGATAGCGGCCCCCCTCGAGGCGCATGTACCAGAGCGTGCTCTCGAGCGCGTCTCGGACGTCTTCGATTTGGCCCCGGGAGAGCCCGGGACGGCCGACCCCGAGAAGAAGCTGTGCGGCCGACGCTCCGTAGACCTTGTCCGGCCCGAACGAGTCCAGGAACGCGGTGGTCGCAAGCCCCTGAGCAAGATGGACTTCCTTGACCTGGCCGCCGCGGCGATTGTCTTCTTCGACGGCCTTGGAATCCGGCCGGATGATGTCGGCGTTCAGGGCCGCCTTGTAGGAGTCGCCCGCGAACTTCAGGACTTCCGCGCGCACACCGGCGTCAGCGAGTGGGACCTCGCCCGGATGGATCAAGGCGGCCTTCGACTGTGCCTGCGAGAGCGCCTTTACCGTGTGGGCGAGGGTGCGCAATGCACCGCGTGTGCGCTGAAAGCCAGACAACGAACCCCACCGGTTGGTCAGGATGTCGACGAGCTCCGGATGGAACGGGTATGCCGTCGCGATCCGGTCCCGGAAACCCTGACCACCATAAGACCCAGGGAGTGCATCCCCCATCTCTACGTAGTACTCGCCGTACGCGTCCGCGACACCGCGGTGTTCGTCATGCGCGCCGATGCTCGTGAAAAGGCGTCGGTGCAGAATCGGGAAGATGTCGTCGCCCTCGACCGGCGTAACGATGTTTTCAGACCTGCCGACGACTTGGGAGAGCCGTTCCTGCATCTCCTCGCCAGCGAGAGTGGCGTAGTCCTCCATGCGAGAACTCGTCAGAGTCGCGAGCATCGCAACCTTCGGCGTGTTCGCCACCGCGGTGGTGAGTTCCTTGATGAGCGTCAGCGTGAGCGCCGCTAGGTTGCCATCATGCACCTTTACGGCGAGCGCCTTGTTCAGATACTCCAACGTCTCGTCGAGCAAAACCAGGCACGGACTGTGCGCGGCGAGCAATTGCGCCAACTGGAGGGTGGACGAGCCTTCGTAGGCAGCGTCGGCATCCGCAACCTGCTCCCACGCCACCTTTCCGCCCAACCGATACGCGAGGTGCCCAAGCAAGGTCGTAAGCACAACGCCGTCGTCGATCTTCTGCGGCGAAACCGAGAGTGCGGAGCCGTCAAGCACAACGACCCGAGCCTGGGGAATCGTCCCGCTCGGCATCATGGCCGCCACTTCGCGGCCAAGGTCGGTATTGGTCACCGCGTCGGGCGAGCCGAAAAGGTGATACGCGGCAAGCAGGGTGTGGGTTTTGCCGCCGCCGAATTCGGTCTGGAGTCGGTAGACGCCGGCGGCGGCCGTGTCGCCATTGAGGCGGCGGCCCAGCTCGTCGAGAGCCGAGCGCAGGTTCACGGTGAGATAGGTCTTCTCTGCAAAAGACGTTGGGTCCACGTAGTCGGCCGGTCCGTGCCCCTCGGCCACCATACCCAAGTCCGCCGCGAAAAGTGACTCGTCAAAAGACCCATCCGCGATGTCGGGCCGAGGCCGGGCGACCTCGAGCCAGGGCCGTAACGTCATGACTGCTCCTGACCAAGGCGGGGCTGCTCGGTACCGTCCGTGAACATCTTGGGCTGCGCAGAACCGTCCCAGTTGAGTGCCTGCTGTTCGAACCGCGGCGTAGCAGCCTTCGCCGCGGCCTCAGACAGCGCGTCCATGTTCCCCGTGAGGCCGAGGAGCATCGTACGCTCCCTGTTTCCCTCAGGCAGCACCTCAGCGAGGGCCCGGGCGAGCGACCAGAACGCGGTCGAGGCCCCCATGCCGGTGTCGGCGAGCGCCTGCTCAAGCTCCTTGCGTCGCCCAGAGTCCCACAGGTTGCAGGCGTGATGCAGTACGTCGATCATCAGAGGGCTCGTTCCAAGCTTGAGACCCTTCCGGTCTTCCGGCCCTTTCAGCGCAAAGCTTGAGCCACTCTTCTCGGCGACACCGTCATGTCCAACGAGTGCTGAGAGGTCGACATCGAGAGCCCGTTCAAGCTTGTAAGCCTCATCCGCGGGAATCGACTCGCCGTTGTATGCCCACCGCCAAGTGAGATACATCAATGACACCGGATCAAGGGCGCTAACCGACTCGTCGCCTAGGAGCTTACCCATTGCGTGGCGGGCGACGACTTGGCGAGCAAGAATCATAAGGTCCGAGATGGTGACTTCGTCGCCCGACAGGCGGATAACCTTGGCGTATTTCGCAAAGACCTCAAACGCCGGACCAACGGCGGATACAAAGTAATCCGCACCCACTAGGCCCATGTCTTCGAAGCGGTCGAGTCGCTCGGCAATTCGGGCCTCCAGCTCGCGTACGACATCATCGTAAAAGCCCTCGTCCTGGGTGTCATGTTTGCGACAGACAAGTACAACGGAAGAGCCGAGAACGGCGTGCTGGATCGACGCCGTACTGCGGTTGGCCATCTCGGAGCGCATCGGCCACGACGTGCTCACAATCAGGCCGACTGATCGCAGAGCCTTGAGCAGCTTCTCCCATGCCATTACGTCCGTGTGGGCGAAAACCAACGACATAACGCCGTCCGATTTCAACACCCGCGCCATCTCTCGTAGCGCGGAACTCAGGCGTCGATCGAACTCCTCTGACGACACGAAGTCTGGCGAACTCCTTTTGGCCTGATTCTGGATGACCTCTTGCGTCTTTGGCGTGGCGTCCGTCGCAAACACCCCGGGATACAGGCTGCCCGCTGAGCGTTTCAGCCATACGTAAAAGAAGTCGCTCAAGTAGGAGTACTGAATTGCATCGTAGTAGGGCGGGTCGACTACGACCGCGTCGAACGACTCGTCGTCGAACGGTAACGATTGGGCATTCCCGCGGAGAACGGTGGCCGGCGTCGCAGTAGTTGTCGAGCAGTGGCGAATAGCCGCCTCGATCCATCTAACGGCACCATCCCAATTTCCAGAGCCCTTTTGGAACGGATCGATCTCGACGAAGTTCCACGTCATGCGGATGGCTTGCTGTGGAAAGGTATTCCGGACGCTTGCTGCGAAACCCCTCGGGTTGAGACCCCAAGTGCAGAAGCTCGAGTTTCGGTCTGCTATTCGGTCCACACAGAAGGCGAGGTATGTCGCGATAGCACGAGCGCGAGACTCATCCACACCAGACTGCATCATGTGTGCGTGGGCCTCGCGAACCCCTTGGGCGAGACGACCCAGCACGTACAACTGGCGTGGGTTGAACATTGACGCGAACGTATCGATGCCAAATACGAGATTCTGGACGCGTCGGAAGCCATTTGGATCACAGCGCTCATCCGGCACGCCTGTAGAGCCATCCGCTGTTTCGTGGAGATCCGCTATGAGCTGTACCGCCACGTCTTCGGCTGCGGTGAGCTCTTCGATGGTGGGCGCTCGGTAGCGCTTGTCCCCGTCTACTACAAGCACCGCATATAGGCGCCGGCCAAAGCCGCTTCGCTTTCCCCACTCGCGGACGTCGCTCGCCGGCGTCGTGGTGCCGCAGCTCGGACAGGTTGCCGAGCTTGCCTTGACCGTGCCGCGCGACGGATCTTTCCCCGCGTCTGGCTCGCCGGTCCGAACGGCGAGCTCAACAGAACCGGCGTCCGTCAGCTGCAGGTCGACCCAGGCCAAACGCCGAGGGTTGTTGTCTAGCCACCAGTCCTTCACGAGCGGAATCTCACGACCACAACCCGGATCTGGGCATCGCATGGTCCGGCACCAGAAGTACACGGCGGGCCGGCGTCCGTTTTCGTGGCCGGGGAAGACTGCGGCGAGATCCTTTGCCACATGCTTGCGGATCCAGCCCGCCCAGTCGACAAAGTCGTCGGCGAGCTTGTTCCGTCCGAGCTCGTCTGGCTGGCCGTAAAGCTGCGGATACTCAAGACACGCCTTGTCGATGAGGTACGCAACCGGATTCAGCTCAAGAGCGGTAGTGTCACAGCCAAGCCGCAGCGCCTCGAGTGGAATAGCACCGCCTCCAGCGAAGCAGTCGAGCACCCTCGGTGGGCCTTCCGGATACGACTGCGCGAGGAGCTCGCGAAGCGGGTTGATACGGCTCGCGTGGTTGCTCGCCTCGAATTCGGAGGCCTCAGCGATAAGCGCGAGCGTAGACGGGCGGCGCTGATCTCCGGGGTCCGGCAGGAGGGTGCCAAATACGATCGCACGGCTCATGGCGAGTGGTCGCCGGGCCCACCAGAGGTGCATGGTCGAAATGTGCCCGCGACGCAGGCTCTTTTCGCGAGCAGATGCCTCGTTAACGGCTTTCAGAGGGAGCTCTTCTTCGATCAATCGACGGGTGGTCATGAGTTGGCCCGCTGCGCGGCGTTGATCACGGCTGCCGACTCCGCTCCAAAGCGGACGTCGAGGTTGGGCTTCCAAAGCCCCGCTAGGGCTTTGACCGGGTTTTGGATCCTGTACAGGCGGGGAGTTGCGCTCGCGCAGTCGAGCACGGTGTACAACCAGTAGTCGTCGCCAAGCTCTACTGCCTTCGCGTACTCACTCCACGACAGCCAAACACTCGCGACCCCGGAGCGCCCCTTGACCTCGATACAGCGACGTTCGAGGTCTTTTAGGGAGAGCAGGTCGAAGCCGACGTTGTCCGACTCGACGCTACGTAGGTAGTCGACCTGGCGCTCGTCCCGCTCGTACCGCTCAGCAACTTGCACAGCGATCGTCTCGATTTCGCTGTTGTTGGCCGATGGCGCAAGATCACGGGGTGCAGCAGACCCGACGACCGCAGTCGGTGCCAGTCGGGCAAGTCCGAGTAGCCGGACCGGTCCGCGATGCACTACGCGGCCTTGGCGAGCTTGAGCGATGCGCCTATCTCGGGTCAGCACCTGGGTCGTCTTTGCAAGTTCCGCCTTTCGCAGCCGACCCTCGGCCCCTTGCGCGCCAGACGCGACTTCTTCCTCGCTGGCCATGATCGATGCGTCAGCCTGGGCAAGGAGCGCGTTGAATGACCGAGATAGGAACTCAAGCTGGACATCTGCCACGTGTTCGCGGTTGGCCTTCACGGTCTGAAATGTCTCTTCGAAGATGTGCTGACGAGCCCACATTTCGAGGTCTTCGACACTGATTGCTGGTCTCTCAGCATCCGGCGCGTTTCCGCCGTCGGGCGATACGAGGTCGTATAGCGTGGCGAACCCGGGCCTTTCGAGGCGACCATCCGGATGGACGCGGATGGTCGAGAGAGCCCTGTGGACGAGCTCGCCGTTGCCGTCGATCACGTCGCCCGTGGTAAATGCGAGGGTCGCGGTCTCGGTGGCATCGGGGTCGATGAGTACGGCCCCGTGCCCTAGGTCATCGACGGTGCGGTCGAGGACGAAGTCCACGAGAGCATCGAACAGGGGGTGACCAGGTCCGCAAAGTTCAGCGGCCGGAAGGTCGGCTTCGTCCGCCATGCGCGGACGGGTAACAACGCTCTTGTCGAACGTGACTCGAGCGTATTCGGTAGGGATGCGCCGGAACGCGCCAGAGGCTCTGCTGGCCGCGACCAGTGCGTCTGGAGAGCGGGTCACTCGGAGGGTGCCGGGGTCGAGACGCTTTTCGCCCTTGCCCCCGGCAAACGCGAGGGCGTCGAGGAAGAACCGTTCGAAGTACGCGGGTGGAAGGCGGCGTTCCTCGGCACGCTCGGCCTGGTGGCGTAGCGCCTGCCAGTCGATGACTGTCGTCGCCAGTGCCCGTTCGAGTAGTTCTTCCACTCGGGTCCGAATCTCTGGGTCGACGGAGTCGCCCCCGAACTCGGCCACAGCTTGTTCCCCCGTCTTGTCGCCGACCAAGACCGCCTCGATCAGTTCGCGTAGCCGGTATCCGGCGAACGTCTTTCCGATGACGTCGAACACGGGATCGCCGAGGGCCTTGCCCATGTTCTCCATCTTGCGAAGCACCGTCGCTAACACGTAGCCCTCGCGAGTATTCGATGCAACGAGATTGAAGACGTAGACATCTTCTGTTTGGCCAATCCGGTGGATCCGACCCATGCGCTGCTCAAGGCGGTTTGGGTTCCAAGGGATGTCGTAGTTCACCATCAGGTGGCAGAACTGGAGGTTGATGCCCTCTCCTGCCGCCTCGGTCGCCACCATGATCTGGGCCCGCTCGCGGAAGTGCCGCTCTTCGGCGATCCGCTCGGCAAGCTTGAGCCCACCATGAATGCGGGCCACCTCGAAATCGCCTTCGAGATGTTCAATGAGATATTCGAGCGTGTCCCTGTGCTCAGTAAAGATCAGCAGCTTCTTACGCTGGTCCTCGGCGAGGCCCTGACGGCGGACGACGTCGAGGAGCTCGTTGAGCTTCCGTTCCGTCTTGCCTGCTTCGACATCTTGCGCCTGGGTTAGGAGCGGCCCGAGCGCTTCGCGTTCCAGTTGCAGCTCGGCGACGGTGTCGGGAAGCCACTCTTCGAGGACTTGCTCTTCCAGGCGCCACACTTCCGACTCATCGAGGTCTTCGAGGCTGTCGAAGTCCGGGATGACTGCGTCCTTGAACGCCCTGCGTTTGCGGAGATATGCCTCGGGGTCGTTGAGCGCATCTTCGACGCGCGCGAGACGACGTTCGAGCGTGCGGCGGATCGCACGGACGCTCGAGGCGAGTCGGCGCTGCATCGTCGTAAGGGCAAAGCCAGCGGCGGACTTGGAGTTCTCCCCGCGGATCTCGCGTAGCTGGCGCGATACGAAATCCGTAACGGCTTCGTAGAGCTCCCACTCAGCGCCCTCAAGCTCGTAGTCAACGGTTTGCGGATGGCGGGGCTTGAAGAGCTTGTTCCCCGCCATGTCCGTCATCTTCTCCTTGGAAACCTTGCGGTACCGCTCCGGGAGAACATCGACTGTCTTCGGCATCCGGTCGCCGATCGCTTCCAGATCAAGGAGTCGCAGCAGAGCCCACAGGCTTGCGTCGCGACCTGAATGCGGCGTGGCCGTCAACAGGACCAGTCGATCTGCGGTTCTGCTGACGATTTCGGCGGCCTTGTATCGCTCGCTCTTGTTGCTGATGAACCCTTTGCCGTCGACTGCGAGGGTGTACCCGTGCGCCTCGTCAATCACCGCGAGATCCCAGCCCCGTTCGGCGTTATCAAACGCCTCACGCACGCGCTCGGTCTTGAGGAAGTCGCGGCTGACAATCACGTGGTCGTACACATCCCACGGGTTCTCGCCGGGGTGTGCGTCGAAGTTGCCTGCCTCCAGCTGAGTGAACGGCAGATCGAAGCGCTCCAAGAGCTCCCGCGCCCACTGCGGGCGAAGGTTCGCGGGCGTCACGACGAGGATCCGGTCGCCGGCCCGCCTAAGGATCAACTCCTTCATGTAGAGGCCAGCCATGATCGTCTTGCCGGCGCCCGGGTCATCAGCGAGAAGAAAACGCGTACGGGGCTCCCGCAGGAAACAGTCGTAGACGGCCTCAAGCTGGTGCGGCAACGGCTGGATGTTCGAAACCGCCAAAGCCGCCATGTCGTGCTCAAATGCCACTCCGATCCGGTGCGCTTCGACCCCCAGCCGGAACCGATGCGGGTCAGCATCGAAGCGAAGCGGGCTCGAGCGCTCGATCACCTCGACTTTGGCGAGCTCTTCTTCGGACAGCGTGACTTTGCCAAGGCCCGCGGCTCCGTCGTACGTGAGAGTCCAGAAGGGGCCTGGCTTGACGGCGATCAGGGTTACGACGTCGGCACCACCCGGGAGCCGAATTGTCGTGTCCGGGGTTAGCCGGCCGGGGTCAAAACTCACGAGCGGCCCCGACTGATCGAGGGCCAAATTCGGGGCAACGACGGCTGGGAGCGGCCGGGCCGCGAGGCCCGAGATGGTCGAAGGAGCGAATCGCGCGACGGCATAGGCGGATTATCGAGGACTTGCCGGCCCCGCGCCAGCGTTGCCAGGCCGACAAGCGATTACGCTCCTGCTCACGTATGGCGCTCCGATTGCTGTTGGTGCAGCCCTGTCGCGTATGCCCCTGCTGTCGGGGCGACACGCCGTGATGCCTGCAATTCGCGAGTTCGTGGGCTGATTCGTGGGCGCAGCGTCATACGATGCATGACCCACGGCTCCGCAACACAACGCACGCTTCTACGTAGGCCGCCCCTTACCAAAGTGCTCGCTCACCTGGCCCCGCCGTAGGCCCCTCCAAGTGACCGGCTAGTGACCGGCCGCCACCAAAGAGAGCGGATTCATGCGGATCGATGCGGATCCTAACGAGGAGGCGCTGCGGTCCGGAAACACTGGCCTGAGCGGGGAAAGTCGCTGTTTTGCGGGCTGTTCTGCGGACGGGGGACCCAGGAGTCGAACCTGACGCTGCGGTTTTTGAGACCGCAACGTCGGGGCGACCGTCACTGTCGCGTGATCTTGGCGGGTTCAGCCTTCTGGCGGGTGGTAGCCCTTGTCGCGCTTGTGGAGCTTCCCGTCCTTCTCGAGCTGGGGGAGGACGCGGTAGAGGTAATTCGGCTTGATCTTCATCCGCTTGGCGAGCTCGGCGATCGTGATTCCGGGCTGCTTGTGCACGTGCGCCAGCACCTCCTCGGCCCGACCCCCGGTTCCGCGAGGACGCCCGCGACCCCTTCGCGGAATCGTGGCCTTGGCGGCTCGCGCACGCTTCGCCGCGCCTGCGACCGTCGCCTCCGCTCGCTTGCCGACACCCTCAAGCGCATCTAGCGCCTTACGGAGCTGCGCGTGCTCGGTGATCAACGGCTCGAGCTCACGCAACCTCTTCTCCAGGCTACCGCGCAGCTCGCTCAACACATCATCAGGCATTCGGCCTCCAATCGCGGTCGTGGCACACGATAACCGTGAAACCCGCTGGGCGAACAGCTACGTCCCGCTGCCTTGGCCCTATGTCTCGTGCGCGTCGCCGCGTGTACAGCACCCTCTGCCTGTCGCGTTCGCAAAACATATTGGTCCATGATTGGTCCATGGATCGGCCAAAGGCCGTGCGAACTCTGCGCGAAAAAGAGCTTCTTTGCAGGAGTTTTATGAGGGTGAGCGACGGGATTCGAACCCGCGACCGCCGGGACCACAACCCGGAGCTCTACCAGCTGAGCTACGCCCACCAAGCCGGGTAGCCAGTGTAGATGGTCGGTGCGGGCTCGGGCCAGCGCC
>Ga0224544_1000139_pt1 | contig 10390 bp, 6 predicted proteins | sample 714P11014metaG_FD_179904 | JGI IMG/M metagenome (GOLD analysis project Ga0224544, IMG submission 179904) | Peat soil microbial communities from Stordalen Mire, Sweden - 717 P1 10-14 | ecosystem: Environmental > Terrestrial > Soil > Wetlands > Peat | place: Sweden: Norrbotten County, Stordalen...
ACGGTGGGTATCATTACGTGGCCGATGTTTTGGCAGGAACGCTGACCGGCGCGATAGGCTTTGCAGTTGGCAGTCGGCTGGTCAATCGCGCAGGCGGTTTGCCGCGAATTTCCGAGACGCTTTGAATCCGGCGGCCACTACATCGCTCAGTTCTTCGGCCGCTGCATCCGCGATCTGCAGAAGCCTCGCCTCATCCCAGCGCTTGCCGATGAGTTGCAGACCGATCGGAAGTCCGTTCTTCGTCCATCCGCACGGAATCGAGAGCGCGGGATTTCCTGATAGATTCGTCGGGCGGCTGAGCCTGACCATCGCGGAGCGCACGGTCTCTTCTTCACCGCGAATGTTCACCATACTCTCGCCAATCCGCGTCGCAGCAACCGGCGTTGCTGGCGCGATGATCACATCCGCGCGGCCGAATGCGGCGTCAAATTCGGACGCGGCGCGCTGGCGTGTTTCCATCGCTTGCAGATAATCAATCGCCCGCACTGTTGCGCCTTGCTCGAGGCGCTTTCGGACGTCATCTCCGTAATCTTCGGCCCGCGTAGGATAGTAGCCTTGCGATTCGTGGTAACGCCGTGCTTCGGCCAGCGCGATCTGTGTCCCCGCTTCACCCCACTTTGCAGCGTTCGGCAATGAAATTTCTACAATACGCGCACCAGCCTTTTCGAAAAGATTCATGGCGGCTTCAATCGCCGATTGCACCTCCTCATTCACGCGATCGAAGAAAAACTCGCTCGGCCGTCCGAGCGTTATCTTCTTGAATGCGGCACGACGCGATGTTCTCGTTGAAGATGCGGGCGTTGAGAAAGGAAAATGAAACGCACGCCGAGAATCCGACAAGACTTCGAGGAGGAGCGCGGCATCCTCTGCGCTTCGAGCAAGCGAACCCACATGATCGAGGCTCCGCGACAGCGGAATGACACCTCGGCAACTTATCCGTCCATACGTCGGCTTCAGGCCAACGTTTCCGCAGAGCGACGCCGGAATTCGAATCGACCCACCAGTGTCGGTTCCGAGCGCCGCAAATGCCATTCCAGTTGCCACGGCAACGGCCGAACCGCCGCTCGAACCACCCGCGACGCGTTCAAGGTCCCACGGATTGCGCGTGGGGCCGTAGTGAGGATTCTCAGTCGTGATGCCGTAGGCGAACTCGTGAAGATTCGTTTTGCCAACGATGATTGCACCGGAGCGCCGAAGCGCCCGCACCACATCGGCGTCCGCATCGGGCAAGAAATCCCCAAGGATTTTCGAGCCGGCCGTCGTGCGCAGGCCTTTCGTTTCAATATTGTCCTTCAGCGCAATCGGAATTCCGTGCAATGGGCCGCGGTATCGCTTGCGCAGAATCTCACGCTCGGCTTTTCGCGCAGCGTCGCGCGCCTGTTCGACCGCGACGGTAATAAATGCATTCAGCTCTGGATTGAGCGCTTCGATTCGTTCGAGAGCAGCCTCGAGCAACTCGACGGGCGATATCTTCCGCGCGCGAATCAGAGAAGCAACGTGGTGAATGTCGAACGAAAGCAGCTCGTTGATTTTCGCGCCCGGCACAGATTCCAAATCCTCAGAAAATCTTTTCCTGCCGCCGCAAATTCCCCGCCGAACCGAGATTGGCGATGAGCAGCACGATCCTGTACTGATTCTCGCTGCGCACCGTTCCGAGAGAGAGTTTGCGGTATTCGAACCCGATGCCGCAGCACGAGCCATTGTAGGTAATCTGCGCGACTTGGTTCTGGAAGTCGTGCTGCGTCAGATCGTAGCTGATCCCAATCGAAGTATTCCATCCGCGGCGATTCATCTCGCCGTATCCGACTAGCGCTTGTACCTGGTCCGACCGCGGCTGGTAAATGAAATTCGGCGCGGGCTCAGCCGGCCGAAGTTTGATCGTCGAAAAATCCGCTACGGTGACGAACGATTCGCGATACGGCTTCAATTTGAGCAGCCCGCCGATAGCCGTGAGTTCGTTGCGCACCGTATCGTAATCCACGCGCAACTGCGCGTCGTAGTGGCTGCCCGGACTCACGCGAAAATCGCTAATGATCGGCGAAAAACGGCGCGGCTCATCTGCAAACGCGAACGGCGTTAGCGCATCGAGCGTTTCAAACACGTTGCGCACGCCGGGCACCAGCGCGCCGCCGAACGTCGGATCGAGAAAATATTTCTGCTTAATATCCCAGCTCAGAAATTCCACCGCGTCGCCATCGTCATTCACCTTGCGGAAAAGCCGCTGCCGGATGCCATATTCGACTTCGTTCGTGTCGGTGAGCGTCTCGTCCTCGTCGAAGCGAATGAAGCGGCCGAAATCATTCACGCCGTCCACGTAGTGGTAAACGATGTCGGGCTCAATCGTGTGCTTCCATTTGGCGTTCGCGCTCTGCCAGACGCGCTCGAGGACCGGCGGACGAATATCTATCGTCACTTCTTCCGTCGTGCGAACGAGCGGAATATTAAGCAGCTCGCCGAAATTCCCCAGTTGCTCGCCGTATCGCGTCGAGCGAAGCGTGAAAGTTGATGTCACACCGATCCACGGCCCCCAGCGCAGCGGCACCGTCACGCTCGGCGCAATTTCGCTCCGCGAAACGAAACTGCCGCTGTCGAATCCCGTGACTGTATCGGAGCGATGAACCGCGCCGGTGAACGCGCCGAATGAAAAATAAAACGGCAGGTGCTCGAAAGGCGCGCGCTCCACTGAGTCAAAACGCACTTCGGGTGCGCTTCGAAGCGTCACCGAAGTGTCCGGTGAATCGCTGAGAAAATCTTTGTAGCTAATCGCCGCGATATTCAGGCTATAGCCCGAAAAATTATTGGTCGCAAACGCGGTGTTCCGCACTTCGGAGTTCACCGCTTGCGAATAGGTCTCGGCGAATGCGAGCCGGAACGTGAGTGATGTCAATTGATCCAAGTCTGTGACTGTGCGCCAACCGTAAGGCAGTGGGGAGTCGAAGGAGAAGCGAGCTTCGTGTCCCCCTTCTTTCAGTGGTGGCCCGGTCGGCTCCGGCAAACCGCGGTCAATCACGCCGTAATAGCTCGCCTCCAGCTTCGCGTTCGTCCACGGCCGCATCCGCAGCACGCCGTTCTGGCTCCAGCCTCGCAAGCTCAAATATGTTGCGCCAATCGAGAGATCCGACCAATCATTCGGCGCCCAGTAGTAAGAATCGCCGAAGAAGTAGCCCTTCACGGAAGAGTTGCCGAGATCGGGAATCATAAAACCGGATTCGCGCTGGCGGCTCGCGGGAAATGTGGCGTACGGCAAGTAGACGATCGGAAAGTAGATCAATTGAAAGTGCGAGTTTACCAACTGCACGTTTTTCTCGAGCCGGACTGTTGCTTGCGGCGCGAAGAACTTCCATGTCGGCCTGTCAGGGCGGCACACCGTAATCCACGCGTGGTGCACTTTGTACGTGGATTCATCAATGCGCTCGGCGTCGCGAGCTTCGAAATAAATTGGATTCGGAGTGATCAGCAGAGTGGGAATCGGCCGGCGCTGCATTTGCATCGTCGCGCGCACGTGATGAAAGGTGCCGCGCTCGGTCTGCAAATTGTACGTCGCCTCGTCCGCCTCGACGTGCTGCGCCAAATGATCGATCACCACGTGCCCGCGCGCGGTCGCCTGTTTTGTTGTGTCATCGTACTCGACGTGATCGGCGCGCAGACGAAAATTCTCGTAGAGGATTTCGACGCAGCCGTCGGCGTAAGTGATGTTGCCCGTGCGGTGCTGCGTCTCAGCTTCGAGCGTCGCGATGGTTGGTTCGCGCTTTTCAGTTGAATACTGGCAGCCGGGCGATGCGGGAGATGTTGCCTCTGGAGAAAATGTAGTCTGTGCCGACGGTATTGACTCTGAGGTTGATGCCGTCTGCGCTTGTGCCAATTGCGCAATCGCGCACGATATGGCGAAGAGTGCAATTAAAGTTTGCGCGGTTCGGCGAATGGTGGAAGCCGCTGCGAAGTCTCGCATGTCGCGGAAAAGAGACCCGAGCGTAGCACGGCGTCCAAAGTTCAGGCAACGAGCGGTCTCGCTCACAGCCGCAGAGACCTCAGTATCGACGACGGTATCGCGTTTGCGATCCACTCGAGCTTGGCAACCTGGCGGTTGTTGATGCGCTTCACTCCTTCCTACTTGTGCTACGATGTTTTTGCTCCCTGTCACCGGGAACGTCCGCAGCGCAAAACGGACTGGTGATACACGAATGCTCGAAGTGTGGCGCTCTTCTGTTCGAAGACGCCGTTAAATGCTCTTTCTGTGACGCATCCCTTCACGCGGCTCCCGAAGAAGAAGAATACGCGACGGTCCCTGCAACCGACGTAGAACCGGACTGGCGTGTTGAGGTTGCCCGCCGCATGGAGATCTATCGCGCCCGCCGCCGGCGCTACCAGCCGGACGAATCTCAGCCGCCGCTGCCTTTCCAGGGCGACTCGCATGACGATCCCGACGTGCGCGGCGAACCGGCCGAGCCCACGGAAGCTCTCGCACGCCCAGCGCGAAAATTGAGTCCTCCAAGGGCGCCGGATCGCGTCGAAATCTCCATCCTTCAGCCCGAACTCGATTTCTCGGCCGCGTCCGACGACCGCTCCCATCCGCAAACAGCGCTCGTACCCGTCGCGAGCCTGCGAGAACGCCGTGAAGCGGGCCTGCTCGATGCGGCGTTTCTGGCGGTTTCCTACGTCGGCTTCGGCGCCTTGTTCTACTCTCTCGGAGGGCGCCTGTCGTTTACAAAAGTGGACGCGGTCGTTTTCGCAGCGACGTTCTTCCTTCTTTACACCATCTATTTCTCAATCTTCACATTCTTCGGCGGCGCTACCCCAGGCATGCTCCTGCGCGGCCTTTACGTTGTGCGCCTCGACGGCCGCCTCGCCGATACGCGCCAGCTTCTCTGGCGGTCGTTTGGCTACCTGTTCTCCGGCGGTGCGTTGATGATGGGCTTTCTTTGGGCGCTCTGGGACGACGACCGATTCACCTGGCATGATCGAATGTCCCATACCTATGTGACCGAAACGCTGCCCCTCGACATGTCCGATTCGATCGAGGTGGGCGAGGCGCAGCAAACCTTCGCGCACAAATAGCATCGGAACTAGGGCGGTCCGTGCCAGCGGGAATGGTATAATGGTGGTTTGGTGGAAGGTGAATGGGGACCTCTTTCGCGGTCGCGAAAGCATCTCATTATTCCAGCCAGCCGGGGCAGGCCGAAGGATAAGACATGAGCCGTCTGACAAGACAAATCGCACTAGCACTGTCCATCCTAGTGATGGCCTACGTGGCCGCCGGATACGTCCTCGGGCGCTCGACGGACGACAAAGTTTATCGCTCGCTCACCGTTTATAGCGAAGTCCTCGAGCATGTTCAGAAGGACTACGTCGAAGACCCCGACATGCGCCAGGTCACCATCGGCGCGCTTCACGGACTGCTCGATGCGCTCGATCCCGATTCTAGCTACCTGAGCCCTCTCGAATATCAGGACTATAAAGAGAAAATCCAGAATAAGGCCGAAGCCGGCGGTGGTGTCGCGCTCTCGAAGCACAACGGCTACATCATCGTGATCTCAGTTCTCCCCGATAGCCCGGCACAAAAGGCGAATCTGCACACGGGAGACTACCTCGAATCCATCGCCGGTTTTACGACCAGCCAGATGGCTATTGGACAGGCGCAGGTGCTATTGACCGGCCCGGCCGGCTCAACCGTAAAGCTCGCGGTAATTCGCCGCACGAAAGTTGAGCCCGAAGACGTCGATATCGTGCTCGGAAAGACTCCCGATCCGAAAATCGTCGAAGATCGCATAAACGGCGACATCGCCTACTTGCGCCTTGCGACGCTGGACACCCCAGCTGTAAGTCGCCTGCGCGAGAAGCTCGTACTAGAGGAGTCGAAGGGCGCGCGCAAGCTCGTCCTTGATCTGCGCGATTGTGCCATTGGCACGCCGGCCGACGGCGTTTCTGCGGCGCAGCTCTTCGTGCCGTCCGGAACGATCACGTCGTTGAAGGGCCAAACTGTAGCCGAGCAAATATTCACAGCCGATGCCTCAAAGGTCGTCTGGAAAGAACCAGTGACGCTCCTGATTTCCGGCGGGACGGCGGGCGCCGCGGAAGTTCTCGCGGGCGCGATCGGCGATAATCACCGCGGCGAAACGATTGGCGACCGGACGTTCGGCACAGCGTCCTCGCAAAAGATTATTCAGCTCGAAGACGGCGCGGCCTTAATTCTTACTGTCGCTGACTATTACACGCCGGCTGGAAAGTCCATCGCGACCGATGGCGTTGCGCCAACGATGCAGGAAACGGCGGACGATATGGCTGCGTTGAATGATTTGCAGCAAACGAACGCGCCGCCGCCGGGCCAGGCGGCTTCGCCGGAAGATCCGCTGCTCAAGAAAGCGATTGAGGTTCTCGAAGGCAGGGCGGTCAAGAAGGCTGCGTAGCGGGTACGTGTTCGACAAACGGCTTCGCGATTTCCTTGCGGATCCGCCTAATTCTTCCGATCGGTTCTCGCGCTCGCGTTTCTTCGCGCGTGAATCTACCCAAATAAACCCGGACCAAACAACTCCGCGAATATTTCCTGCTGGCCGGTTACTTCTCGCCGTCGTTGCAGTTCTCGCGATATTCGCCGCTGGTTGCCGCAAAAAGCAGCTCACAAGCGCTGAAATACATGGAATAACCGAAGAACTTGTTGCCGCGGCGCAGAGTGTCGGCGGCCACCAAACGCAAGTCACTATTCGGCCTGAAACGCAGCCCGCAAACGGCCGGCGCGCCAGTTTCACTGCAGATCAACTTAACATAACGCTTAGCGATACCGGCCGCGAGCCTGCGCTCGTTGAAGCTCTCGCCGCCGTCGCTCGTAAGCACGATCTCACTCGCGGGCCAATCTCTTCAAGCGGCGATCGGTTCGATCTCTTCCGCGATTCACAGCGCACCCACACGATTCGCATCGTCGAGTCCGTCGCCGCCGCGCCGCATCCTCGCCAACAACTTCCTCCGAACGCCGTGCGGCTCGCCATCATCGTGGATGATCTTGGCAAAGATCTTGCGCCCGCGCGCGAGCTGCTCAAGCTGCCGTATCCCCTCACGGTGTCCATCATTCCGAATCTATCCAACTCGACCGAAATTGCGGAGGAAGCTTATCGCCGCGGCGATGAAATCCTGCTTCATTTCCCGATGCAAGCTTCGGAAGCAGGCGCAAAGTCCGAAGCTGTCGAGCTGCGCGTCGGCATGCAGCCGCGGCAGGTGAGCGAAATGCTCGCTTCAATGCTCGCATCTGTTCCGCACGCTTCCGGCGTCAACAATCATCAGGGCTCGCGCGCCACATCCGATCCTGCGCTGATGAACGCGCTCATGCCGGCGTTGCGGCAGCGCGGATTATTTTTTGTGGATAGCCGCACCACCGTGGAAACTGTCGCCTACGCCTCCGCCGAACGCGACGGTGTTCCGGCAACGTTTCGCAGCGCGCAATTCCTCGACGATGTCGAGACGCGCGCCGCCATTCTTGCGCAGCTCGATCGCGCTGCGTCAGACGCAAAGCGCAAAGGCTGGGCCGTCACCATCGGCCATCCTCACGCCGCCACGATCGCGGCGCTGCGCGAAGGCCTGCCGCGTCTCGAAGCGCGCGGTATTCATCTTGTGTTTGTGTCCGACGTTCTTAAGTGAATTACTGCCCGGACATAACTGAAGTGGAGCGGCTTCGAAGCAAAACGCTCAATTGAGAATTTCTTGCGTGAGGCCAAGCACCTGCTCGGCAATCGCGGGCGCTGAAGTCAACCCCGGCGAATCGACTCCGATCAACTGTATTACATTCGAAAGTTCAGGATCACGCGTGATGATGAAATCGGCGATGCCATGCTCGTTCGGCGGAGTCAGCTTCGCGCGGATGCCTGAATACGCCGCAACCAAATCCGCAACTTCGAGTTCGGGTAGCATGCATTTCGCATTTTTCGCAAAATCTTCCAGCGGCTCGCGGTCGCACTCATAATCGTTCTTGTCATCTACGTAGCGCGCCGTCGGCCCAACCAGCACCGTACCCCAAAGCGTCTTCGTCAAGTGAACGCCGAGACTCAATCCATCCGCGTGCGGCAAGGGATAAACTAACCCGCGAATGAGATCCGATTTCGCGCGCACGACCTCGCAATATTCTCCGCGCACCGGCCAGATGCGATGTCGCGCGAGGCTCGACCCCATCATCATCTCCACTTCGTCGGCAAAAAGCCCGGCTGAATTCACCAGGCATCGCGCTTCAATTTCGCCGGCGGCGCTCACCACGCGGATGCCGTCCTTGCGCGCTTCGACTCGTTCCACTTTCGCGTGCGTCACGATGTGCGCGCCCTGCTCCGTCGCGACGCGCGCATACGCTTTCACCAGCTCCTCGCTAGATACAATCCCGCTCGATGGCACATCGATCGCCTCCATCGCCTCGACGTGCGGTTCGCGCGCCCGAATGGCAGCGCGATCGATGATTCGCATGCCCTCGACGCCGTTCCTCCGTCCATTTTCCATCAGCGCAACGAGCTGCGGCTTCTGCGAATCGTTCACGGCGACAACGAGTTTGCCGGTGTTGCGGTGCGGCACGCCGTGCGCCGCGCAGAATTCATACGTGAGCCGATTCCCACGCAGGCAGTGCCTAGCCTTGAGCGATCCTGGCACGTAGTAAATTCCTGCGTGGATGACGCCGCTATTGCGCGTGCTCGCTCCCATTCCGACGCGCGGCATCGCTTCGAGCACGAACACATCGTCCCATCGCGCGGAAAGCGCACGAGCAATCGCGCAGCCGACCACTCCGCCGCCGATGATGACGACGTTGGCCTTGTCCATTTGATGATTATCGCGGAAAGTTTCGCAATCGCGCGGAATTTTGCGGCTGCCGATTGCGCGCGAGTGAACGCGCTCGCGAAAATTTAAAGAGGAAGAATTTGCCGTGCTACGGCTGGAATCCGACGCTGCGCCACAGCTCCGCACAATCGTAAACCGTCCCGCCGGTAATCACGGTCTTCACCTTGCGGATGTTGTGAATATTCTCGAGCGGATTTCCGTCAATGAGAATCAAATCCGCGCGCTTTCCTGCTTCGACGGTGCCGAGCTCGCTGTCAACTTTCATCACGCGCGCGGGAACAATCGTCGCAGCTTGAATCGCTTCCATCGGCGTGAAGCCCGCTTCGACATACAGCTCCATTTCGCGATAGAGGCTATAGCCCGGCACAGTCTGGTCCGTTCCCGCGACGATGGGAATTCCAGCGCGATGCAACGCTCCGACAATCGCCACATCCTTCGCAAACGCTTTTCGATACGGACCCAACATCTGATCCGGCATTCCGCCTTCTTCGAGCTGCGTCCTCAATTCCGGCGCGACTTTCGCAACACCGGGCTCGAAGCTGTCAATCGGTTTGTCCGGCCCGGCTGTAAACGATTCGAACACCACAAGCGTCGGATCGAGCACTGTGCCGTGAGATTTCAGGAACTCTATCGCCTTTTGCGCTTCGGGCGACGCAAAATCAATGTCCGCCACAGCGCGAAGCCGCTCCTCTCTCTTCGCATCGGCTGGAAGCGGCTTCGTCATAATGTCGGCGATGTAGGTGATGTGATTGATCTGATCCATGCCAGCATTCACGCCGTCGTACGCCGTCATGCCGAACGGGATATGACCCGTCACGGTCATGCCAAGCCGGTGCGCTTCGGCGGCCACCGCCGCGACGTTATCGCGTTTCACCGAACTATAAATTTTCATCTGCTGAAAACCGAGGCTGTGATAACGGTCCACCCAATATTTAGACTGCTCGGGATTGTTCACGCGTTCGACGCCGATTGCATATGGGCTATCGCCATCCACAATGCCCGCCGCGAGAATGCGCGGACCAAGCCCATGCCCGGCCGCGACTGCGTCGCGTACGGCCGTGATGAACTCAAGCTCGTTGCCGCAATCTCGAACCGTCGTCGCGCCCGCGGCAAGATAGATCGGTCCCCATTCGACTTGCTCGAAGTGAGCGTGCATATCCCACAGGCCGGGCAGAATCGTCTTGCCCGTCGCGTCAATCAATTTTGTGCCTTTCGGCACTTTCACTTCCGCGCGCGGGCCCGCGGCGACAATTTTTCCGTTTTCGATTAGCACCGCTGAATCAGTCACCGGAGTTTTGCCGGTGCCATCAATCAGCGTGCCGCCGACAATTGCAAACTTGTCGCTGCGTGTGCCAGAAATACTTTTGCCGAGGTCCGCGAGCGCGGCCATTCCGTCTTCGCCTGCATGCGAGACGAAAGTGCCGAGCGCCGGCTCGTAGCCCTCGCGAATCGCTTCGAAGTGATCGAATTCCGCGTCCACCGATACTTCAGCGATAAGCTGCATATCTGAATTGAACCAAAGCGTCTCGCGGCCCCAAATCAAGCCCTCGATCGTATAGCGATCGAGTTGCTCTGTGCGTCCTTCGAT
>Ga0224544_1000141_pt1 | contig 10307 bp, 9 predicted proteins | sample 714P11014metaG_FD_179904 | JGI IMG/M metagenome (GOLD analysis project Ga0224544, IMG submission 179904) | Peat soil microbial communities from Stordalen Mire, Sweden - 717 P1 10-14 | ecosystem: Environmental > Terrestrial > Soil > Wetlands > Peat | place: Sweden: Norrbotten County, Stordalen...
TCCGGCGGAGGTTTCGCTGGCGGCTCAGGCTTCGGCGGTGGCGGCTTCTCCGGCGGCGGCTTCGGCGGCGGTGGCGGCGGTGGCTTCTAGCAAACCCAGCGGCTCTGCTGCTCTATCTTTGTAGGGGGCGGGTCTCAGACCCGCCCGGCCTTTCTTCAAATAATCTCGCACCACAATAGCAAAGCCCGCAGGCCCCCACCTCCGGGTCAGCTCAACAATTTCACGCTCAAATTTCGATTCACGCGTAGAAGCCGCGCCTCGTGCTACCTTGCGCTATCCGACCCCGATTTACGAGCCCGCTGTGGCGCGCTCGAGCGCGATCCATTGTGCGAAATAAATTGTTCGAGAGCGCGCAGCAGCTTCCGCCCGGCCGTCCGCAATTCATCGCGATGTGGCAAAGAGACGCGCTTCAGTTTGCGCTCGCCCGACGGCGTAAGCTGAACGAGAACCTGCCGGCGATCCGCCCGGCTCCGCGCGCGCCGAACAAGACCGCGCTTCTCAAGCCGATCCATCAATTCGACGGCGCTGTGATGCTGGATTTGCAGGCGCTCCGCGAGAACGCCGACAGTTGCTTTCTGTGAGACCGGAACACCTTTGATGGCAAGTAGCGCTTGGTATTGTTGCGGCTCAAGCCCCGCCGCGCGTGCGTTGCGTTCGCTGAAGTTCAGGTACCGGCGAATCGCATAACGAAAATCCGCAAGCGCCTCGTAATTGAAGCGTTCTCTGCTGGGCCTGGACATATCCAAGCACGATTATATCGTATTCCGATGTAAATTGTCTCTTTCGGCCAACGTGTGCCGCTGACAACAACACGTGCGGAAGCGCGAGGAAACGCCTGCGAGCAATATTTCTTCGCAAACATTGTAACTTCAGAACCCAAAGGCTCCCGCCTCCGGGTCCGCAGAATCACTATGCGGAATTCGTGCGCTTCAATCCTGAAGCAGCTTTCGAAACGACTTCTGCGTCTTCACGTGCTTGAATCCAAGCCGCTCGTAAAACGCATGCGCGCGTTCGCGAATCACATTCGAGCGCAGCGAAACGATCTTGCATCCATGCTCCCGCGCCCAAGTTTCAGCCCGCTCCATCAGCAGCGTGCCGTTGCCGTGAGATCGCTGCGCGGCATCCACCACAAGCCCGCCAATTTCAGCGCGTGGATCCGATTCCATGGTTCGAATCACAAACACATGAAGAAATCCAGCCAGCCGCCCATCGGGGGTCTCCGCAACGAACAATCCGTGGTCGGGCGCGCCATCGATTCCGCCAAATCTCGCGCGAACCTCTTCCTCATTCGACGGATAACCAAGTTGATTGCACAGCTCGGGAAGCTGCGGAACATCGGCCGGAATCGCACGCCGCACTCGAATCATAAGATTAGGCAACTGTAGCGCCGCACCGATCTGCCCCGAGCTTCGAAGGGTTTCCGTGCCGCATTTTGTAGAGAAAAGTGCCGGACGAAACCCGGCTGATTTCGCTGACGTTGCCAGCCGGCGTCTCTCCCGTTTCAAAAGAGTTTGTCGGAATCCAGCAAAATCGTCACCGGCCCATCATTCACCAACTCCACATTCATGTGCGCCTGAAAAATTCCAGTCTCCACATGAACGCCGAGCGATTCCACGGCGCGCACGAATTCCCCGTACATCGCCTTCCCTTTTTCCGCCGGCGCGGCAGCCACGAAACTGGGCCGTCGGCCGCCGCGCGCATCTCCATAAAGCGTGAATTGCGAAACCGCCAGCATCGCGCCACCCGTATCTTTCAGCGAGCGATTCATCTTCCCGTCTTCATCGCTGAAGATTCGCAGATGAATGATTTTCTCGGCAAAAGCGGCAGGGACGCCGTCCGCATCATTCGCGCCGACGCCGACCAGCACAACAAGCCCCGCGCCAATTTCCCCGACCGTGTGCCCGTCAACCTCAACGCTGGCCCGACTCACCCGCTGGACCACAGCTCTCATTTCATCATCCGAACACGCAGCTAGTGCGCGGCTTCCGGCGGCGGCGCTGGTCTGCGCGGAAGCAGCTCCGGCAGTTGCGCGATGTTGTAGCCTGTCACCGCCATCGCTTGCGCTCCTTCGACAACTCCCGCCTCGTTCACCTGATCGAAAGTATCCGCCTGCGAGTGGTGCGTCTCGAAATATTGCATCGGCTCCTGAATTCCATAAAAGCCCGGCACGCCCGCGCCCTCAAACGAATTGTGATCGCTTCCAAACATGGATCTCTCGCTCAATTCGAGCAGCCCAACCGCATGCAGCGGCGCCACCACCTGTTGCATGATTTCCAAATCCTGATAATTCCCCATCAGACCAAACGTGAGAACTTTGCCGGTACCCGTATCATGAATCAGCGCTGCCGAAAATTTCGGCAGCTCCGCTTTATGCGCTTCGCAGTACGCGCGAGAGCCGTTCAATCCTTGTTCCTCGCCGCTGAACAGAATGAATCGAATCGTCCGCTTCGGCTTGATCCCCAATTTCTGAATCGCTCGCGCCGCTTCCAGAACCACCATCGAGCCCGTGCCATTGTCGGTTGCGCCCGTGCCGAGATCCCACGAGTCAAGATGCCCGCCGAGAACAACAACCTCATCAGGCTTCTCGCTGCCAGGAATTTCCGCGACAACGTTATAAACATCTACCGGCGCATCGCCGATTGTATTCGTGATATTCAATTCGACGTCAACCGGCCCGCGCTTCATCAGCCGCCAAATCAGCGAATAATCTTCTGAAGTCGCAAACACGCCGGGAAATGGAGAAATTCCGTACAGGCGCCCGCCGAGGCCTGTCATATTCAGCGGTGCGTCGGGCTTGCCTGAATCCACCATGAGCGCCGCAATACCTTCCGACTTCAAGAATTCCGCACGATCCGCGCCAAATTTGTAAATTCCGGGGCCGTACTGCGGTCTCCGTTCGTTCGGCCGCGGCGGCGAAACGAGAAGAAATGAGTCTCCGTAAGGCACCAGCATCGGATTGACCGCAGGCTCGTCGGGAGCAGGCAACGGCGAGGGCTCGTTCATAATCACAATCGCGCCCTGCAGCTTGCCTTTATACTTCTGCAGTTCCTCCATCGAAGTCGCATTGACGTAAGCCACTCTGCCGTGCACCGCGCCATTCGTTCCCGGCGCCCACGCGTAGGAAGCAAGCGTGAGCCGATGTTCGACGGGACTCACGATTCGCCCTAGCGCCGAACCTCGCGTCCACGTATGCGCGATCTGCCACGCTTCAAGATGCGCGTTCGCGATTCCGTAAGCGCTGAATCGCTCCTTCGTCCAATCATTCGCCTTCCTGAGATTTTCCGAGCCGGTCAATCGCGGCCCAATCATGTCCGAAAGATATTCGAGGTTCGACATGATTTCGTTATGGTCTTTGATTTCGCCAAGAATTTTCTGGTCGGCCGCCATCGTGGCATCCGTAACCAGCTGCGGCTTCTGCGGCCGCGCCGGCTGCTGCGCGCGAGACACCACCGCGACAATTGCAACGAAAACCAAAATGAATCCGAGAACTGCCCCGCGATTCGCTTTCGTAAGCACGCTCGATTTGTCCTCTCTGGCAGAATTCATGGCGACGCGATTGTATTCGCCCGCCGGCATCGAGGCAATCACGCGCGACACGAATTGCCGGCAGCGCCTCACTCGGAAATCCATCCGCGAAAATGGGCCTTGTGCTACGAGGAGGCGGCGCGTTGACGCGTCTCCAGTGGTGTCCTAAGATGCCATCGACGAGGTCCTCGCCGATGGCGATCGAGCGCTTGGGCCACTACCTCCTGCTCGAACAGGTCGGCGCCGGTGGCATGGGAGAGGTTTATCGCGCGCGCGACGAACGCCTCGACCGCTACGTTGCCATTAAGATTCTGCCTCTCAGCCATAGAAACAACTTGCCCGCGCGAAATCGGCTTCTTGACGAAGCGCGATCCGCATCGCAACTGAATCATTCCCATATTTGCACGGTTTATGAAGTCGGTGAAGAAAACGGCATCGCCTTCATCGCCATGGAGTTCGTCGCGGGGAGGCCCTTGAGTGCGATCATTCCGCCCGATGGCCTTCCAATCGAGCAGGTCCTGCGCTACGGCACGCAGATCGCCGATGCGCTCGCACATGCTCACCAACGCCGCGTCGTTCACCGCGATCTGAAGCCCGCTAACGTCGCAGTGACTTCGGAAGGCGATGCCAAGGTGTTGGACTTTGGCCTGGCGACGCGCCTCGAAATTGAAGAACTGGAGACGATGACGCTCTCACGAGCGCACTTTGCTGAATCTCAGTCGCTCGCCGGGACGTTGCCGTACATGGCGCCGGAACAGCTTCGCGGCGAATCTGCCGACGCTCGTTCCGACATATGGGCGCTAGGCGTTCTTTTGTTCGAAGCAGCTTCCGGCCACCGGCCGTTTTCGGGGCGCTCTGGGCTTGAGCTGATCTCTGCCATTCTTCGCGATCCTCCTCCTCCGCTGTCGGATCGTGTCCCGGCCGGACTTGCGGCGGTAATCCGGAAGTGCATGTCAAAGGACCCCGGAGCCCGCTATCAACGCGCCGGCGAGATCCGAGCAGCGCTCGAAACACTCGGATCCACGATCTCTTTAACGCTCGCCCCACCCACGACGGCTCCTTTGGCGTCCCGTTCTCAAACGGCAGTTTATGTTTGGGCCGCCGTGGTTTTGGTCGCTGTATTGGCGATCATATTCGCGACGAACATCGGCGGATTGCGCGAGCGGTTCTTCCACTTAAGCAGTGCTCCCGGAATTCGATCGCTTGCGGTCCTGCCGCTCGAGAACCTTTCACGCGATCCGGCGCAGGAATATTTCGCCGACGGTATGACGGAAGAGCTGACAACTCAACTCACCCAGATCAGCGCGTTGCGCGTGATTTCACGGACGTCGGTAATGCGCTACAAGGATTCAAAGAAGTCCCTGCCCCAGGTTGCGAATGAGCTTGGGGTGGACGCCGTGGTGGAAGGCTCGGTGTTGCGGGTAGGCGACCGAGTGCGAATTACGGCGCAACTGACTCAGGCCTCTACGGGCGAGCAGCTTTGGGCGCAAAGTTACGAAGGCGACGCGCGCGACGTACTGAATCTGCAGCAAGATGTCGCTAAGGCCGTTGCCGATGAAGTGAAAGTGCATCTCACACCTCAGGAGCAGTCCCGGCTTTCGAGTCCCCAGCCCGTGAATCCGGCCGCCCACGAAGCTTATCTCAAAGGGAATTACTTGATCGAGGGCACCGCTGAGCAGGAGCGCAAGGCCAAGGAGTATTTCGAGGATGCGATTCGGATCGACTCCAAATATGCGCCGGCCTACGCGGGACTGGCCGATTATTACTGGTCAACTTTGGATCTTCGTCCGCGCGATGCCATGCCCAAGGCAAAGGAGAACGCCCTCAAGGCGCTGGAACTCGATCCCCTCCTGGCACAGGCTCATTACGAACTGGCGGCGGTTCACTTCTACGGCGACTGGGACTGGACGGGAGCCGAAAAGGAATTCAGGCGCGCGCTTGAACTCAACCCGAGCGACTCGGAGAGCCATCGCTTCTACTCTATTTTCTTGGCTGCTCTCGGACGTAAAGAAGAAGCGTTGGCCGAAGGCCGAAAGGCCCAAAATCTGGATCCTCTTTCACTCTCGACTCAGTTGACGGCCGGTTTTGTGCTTTACTTTGCCCGCGAGTACGAAAAATCAATTGAACAATGCCGAAGGGCTCTCGAACTGGATCCGAATTCAGCGGGGGCCTATGACTGCATCGGATCGAGCTACTTGGCCGAAGGAAAGTATACGGAAGCTTTCACCGCGTTTCAGAAGGCTAGCGATCTTTCAAATAACGATCACGAGCGCTTGGCCGGACTGGGGCGTGCCTACGCGCTGGCGGGGAGAAAATCCGACGCGCACCGGATTCTCGATCAGCTCCGCGAATTTTCTCGGAACGGCTACCTTCCGCCTTATTTCTTCGCCACGATCCACGCGGCGCTCGGCGAGAAGGATGAAGCGTTTACGTGGCTCGAAAGCGCCCTTCGGGAACGCGATCACTATCTGGCCTGGATCAAGGTAGACACTGCCGTCGATCCCTTGCGGAACGACTCTCGCTTCCCGGATTTGTTGCGCCGCGTTGGCTTTCGGAATTAACAAACCGCGCTGCGTCCTTCAAGGCTTATCTGTGTTCTCTTCCGGAACCTGCCACGCGAGAATCCCAGCTGTGCTGTGCGTCGAATGAGGAATACAGACCCACCAGCCGTGGCCGGGGCCATTTTTGGCGTATACGACATCGATAAACACGATATCGATCAGTTTTTTCTTCAAGTAATGATGATTGTCAATGTAATCCATCCAGGCCCTTTTGTGCTTGCGGAGCTTGTCGAACTCGTCATTGGACATCTTCACGATCACCACTTCCGGCCTCTCGTCGCCCAAATCAGTTTTCCATACGCCCTCTGACAACGGCTGCCACAAAGGTGCAGCTGGCTTCTGTTGCCCCGCTTCTTGGGCAAAGATGGGCGCCCGTGCTTGCAGCACGAACAGAATCGACGCGAACAACATTGTTGAAAGGAACCGTCTCATGAGTTGACCTCCTTCAAGGGCGGGACAACCACACCGTGGCACGACTTCTACATCTAGATGACATACATGTCAACTAATGCGTAGTGACTTTGGTGGCCATGTCCCTTCCGCATTTCGGTTCGTCCGGCACTCGACAAACAGTTCTGTTTGGCTTCCAGCACTCAACCTTCGACGAACGCCTTCAGCCTGCCCAGCGCCTCATCCCACTGCTCCGACACGAGCTCAAGATACGTCTTCAGTTCATCAATCGGATGCGGATCGAATTCAAAAACGCTCTCGCGGCCAATGCGAACGCTGTGCACAATGTCTGCCCGCTCCAAAACTCGAAGATGCTTGGTAATCGCCTGGCGCGTGAGCCGCGAGCCTTTCGTGAGCTGCGAGATCGAATGCGGCCGTCCGCCGCAAAGTTTCGCAACCAGCGATAACCGCGTCTCGTCGCCTAGCGCGGCAAAGACGGGCGCGCGTTTCGCGATGATACCGCTACGACTTCTGCGCGACATAGCTCTCGATATTCTTCATCTGCGCTGTCCAGCCTCCATCATTCATGCGGAATGCTTCGAGCCGCCGGTCGCTGGGGATTTTGTCGAAGCCGGACTCGGTAAGTACAAGTAACGTCCCGCTCGCGATCTTCTCCAGCCGAAATTCGACAAGCGTAGGCGTTTCCTTCGAGTAGTCGATCTTGGAATCAACGGAATATGGGTGCCAGGTGAAAGAAAAAAGCCTTTCGGGCTCCATCTTCACCACCACGGCCTCCCATTTCACATGCTCGTATCCAGGGTGAGTGATACACCCGCGCGAAATCTGGCCCGGAACGAACGGGCCTTCCAGTTTTACGCGAAACCACTCGCCGAATTCACGGTGATCCGTCAGAGCGCGCCACACCCGCGACACCGGCGCCTTCAATTCAATTCGCTTCTCAATTCGATTCTCCATTGTCAGGCAACCTCCAGGTTGCATATTAACTCCACTGCGGCACAACACGCAACTCTTTGGTTGCGCTTTAAACCCGGCCACCTTGTCTCACGATCCACGCGCAACTGCGTGTTGACTTCGCCACGCATTATCTCTATTTTGAATTCCAGCGCGAAGGGCGCATCCAGTCCGCGGAAAGGGCCGTGCCCACCTTCAGTAACACGATTTGACGAATCTTCTTTCGAGCCTGACTAGTGCGGACTCCAGGCAATTAACGAAAGGAGTTTCGTATGCCGGACAAAGAATTACCCGCCCGCCCGAACCTCGAGCAATACAAAAAGCAGGCCAAAGATCTCGCGAGAGATTGCGAACTCGGCATTCCCGATGCGCTCACTCGCATCAGACGCCACCATCCGCGCTTCCACAAACCGCCTGAGTCCGAAATCCGGAACGCAAACGTCGCCCTCACCGATGCGCAACTCGTCATAGCACGCGAGCACGGATTCAAGAGCTGGCCGCGCTTTGCAAAACACATCGAGACGCTCAACTTGATTCGTTCCGTCGCTTCCCTCTCGGATCCGGCCGCAGCTTTCATCGAAGTGGCTTGCGTGCCTCGCCACTCTGGGCACCGCTCCGGCACGCTCGAGCACGCCGAAATGATCCTGTCGCGATACCCGCAGGTTGCCGCCAGCAGCATTTACACTGCAGCGATTCTCGCGGACGAACCCTCTGTGCGTGCATTTCTTTCGCGCGATCCGAAAAGCAGCACAGCAAGAGGTGGCCCGTACAATTGGGATGCTCTCTCCTATCTTTGCTTTTCGCGGTATCTCCGGCTCGACAAAACGCGCTCGGACGCATTCGTACGCACCGCTGGAATTCTGCTCGATGCCGGAGCCCGCGCGAACACTGGTTGGTTTGAAATGATCGATCATCCGAATCCTCGGCCCATGTGGGAGAGCGCGCTCTACGGCTCGGCTGGCATTGCACAGCATCCTGGTTTGACCCACCTGCTGCTCGAACGCGGCGCCGATCCCAACGACGAAGAAACTCCGTATCACCTGCCCGAAGGCTACGACAACACGGTGATGAAAATCGTATTGGAAAGCGGAAAGCTGAACGCCGTCAGCCTGTCGTGGATGCTCTTGCGCAAGACCGACACGCATGACGAGGAGGGGCTGCGGCTCGTTCTCGACCATGGCGCCGACCCAAATGCTCCGACAAAGTTCGGCGACAACGCACTGCATCATGCGTTGCGTCGTGACAACGCGCTGAGCATCATCGAACTGTTACTCGATCGTGGCGCCAATCCTGCCTTGCAGAATACGCGTGACGGCAGATCCGCCACCGCGATGGCCGCGCGCAGAGGACGCGGCGACGTGCTTGCCATGCTCGAAAAGCGTGGCTATCTGCTCGATCTTCACGGCGTCGACAATCTAAGCGCCGCATGTGCGACAGGCGATCGCGATGCCGTCAGTTTTCTCGTCGTAAGTGAACCGCATCTCTCCCAGGAAACCATTGCAGAAGGCGGGACACTCCTAGCCGAATTCGCCAGCAACGGAAATGTGGAAGGTCTCCGATGCCTGCTCGGCCTCGGCGTGAGCGCAACCGCTCTTTACACGGAAGGCGATCCTTACTTCGATATCGCGAAAAACAGCACGGCATTGCATGTGGCTGCCTGGCGCGCGTGGCCATCCGCCGTGAAGGAATTGATTGCGCGCGGATCGCCGGTGAACGCTCTAGACGGCAAAGGCCGCACGCCGTTGTCTCTCGCCGTCAAAGCCTGCCTTGACTCTTATTGGACCAATCGGCGCTCACCCGATTCTGTGGATGCTCTGCTCAAAGCCGGTGCCTCGATTTCCGGCATCGATATTCCTTCGGGCTACGAAGAGATCGACAAACTGCTGCGTCAACACACTGAATAATTCTGAGCCCGGAGGCTCCGACTCCGGGAACCCATCGCGCGGCGCCTTCAATCACAGTTGAAATCGATCAGTTAGTCCCATATCGTGTTTCTTCGCTCTTGCGCGAGAAAATAGGAGGGTCGAAATCATTCGACTTCAAACGGCAGGCACGAATGAATAAAAAGCGGCAAAGTTTTCCAGTGGCCCTGAGCAAAGCCCTCCTGCTCGCTTTATTGCTTTGCATGCAGTTGCCCCTCATCGCGGCACCGAGCAAGGCCGCAGCTGATTCAGCCGAAGCCGATGCGGATGTAAAAGAGTTCCGGCTGGAAGAGTTAGAAGCAAAACTGCCCAGCATGCAACCCGGCCCCGAGCACGACTATTTCGCCGGAGTGCTGGCGAACAGAGCAGGCCGCCTTGAGGAATCGATACGCTTGCTGAACAGCGCCCTCCCCGGCATTCGGACTTCGCGTCCGGATCGCGCAGCCATTGCACTGCAAGCGCTGGCAGACGACTACAACAAGACCTTCCGCTACGCCGACGCCGCTCAGGCCTACGACGACTTGCTCGCTCATTTCGCGACTGAACTGGTTGGCTCGCAGTTGCAAGACACCAAGGACGATTCCGGCTTGGCGCACATCTTGCGTGAAGCGCCGCCGCAAACGATCACATGGGACGGACCCACGCAATTGAAAACAGAGCGCAATCCTTTGGGTTCGATAAATACAGAATTGACTGTGAACGGAGTTCAAGAGCAGTGGCTGCTCGATACCGGCGCAAATCTCTCGGTAGCCACCCGGGGTTTTGCGAATCGGCTTGGGCTCAAGCTTCTGCCGGGAGTAGGGCAGACGACGTCGGGCGTTACCGGAATTGAAAATCCACTGCAGTTGGCCTTGCTTCCCACGCTGCAAATGGGCGGCGCTACTCTGCACAATGTCGTCATTATGGTCATGGACGATTCAAATCTAAAGGTCGGCTT
>Ga0224544_1000142_pt1 | contig 10297 bp, 7 predicted proteins | sample 714P11014metaG_FD_179904 | JGI IMG/M metagenome (GOLD analysis project Ga0224544, IMG submission 179904) | Peat soil microbial communities from Stordalen Mire, Sweden - 717 P1 10-14 | ecosystem: Environmental > Terrestrial > Soil > Wetlands > Peat | place: Sweden: Norrbotten County, Stordalen...
GCTTGGAATTCACACCTGTACCTTCGTACAGGGAGTACCTATTTCAGAACGACGGGCCGATGCGGTGTCCGACGAGCGTGAGCGCGCGTGCTAGCCTTTGGTTTCCCGGCGCAGTCAGCCGCAGGAGCCGAAGTATGTCGTCGAGGCTGGGCGAAATTCTGGTAAAGGACAGCCTGATCTCCCAGGATCAGTTGAAGCAGGCGCTCGACTACCAGAAGAAGAATGGCGGCCGCCTGGGGACCTGTCTCGTAAAAATGGGCCTCGTCAGTGACGAGGATATTACTGCGGTGTTATCCCGCCAATACGGCGTCCCGTCCATTAACCTCAAATTCTACGAAGTAGACGCGTCGGTTATCAAGCTGGTTCCGCAAGAGACGGCCATTCGTTACCAGATCGTGCCCCTTTCCCGTGTGGGCTCGACTTTAACGATTGCGATGACCGATCCGACGAACGTTTTCGCCATGGACGATATCAAGTTCATGACCGGATTCAACGTAGAACCGGTGGTCGCGTCGGAATCGGCCATCAGCGAAGCGATCGGGAAGTTTTACGGCTCGATTGAGACCGGCGAAGAGATTGACAAGGTAATGAAGGACCTGGCCGGCGAAGAAGCCGACCTGGAACTCGCTGCAGAAGAAGCGGAAATGGACCTGGCGGAGCTAGAGAAGGCCGCCGACGAAGCCCCCATCATCAAGCTGGTTAACCTGATTCTGACCGATGCAGTGAAGCGCGGAGCGAGCGATATTCACGTCGAGCCATACGAGAAAGAATACCGCGTCCGATTCCGCGTTGACGGAATTCTGCAGAACGTGATGACGCCGCCGCTGAAATTGAAAGATGCGATCACCAGCCGCGTAAAGATCATGTCCAAGCTGGACATCAGCGAAAAACGGCTGCCGCAAGACGGCCGCATCATGATCAAGTATGTGAAAGACGGCAAGAAGAAAGAACTCGATTTTCGCGTTTCCATCGTTCCCACGCTCTTCGGCGAAAAAATCGTCATGCGCTTGCTCGACAAGGAGAACCTGCGCCTAGACATGACGAAACTCGGTTTCGAGGCCGAGTCACTCGCGAAGTTCGAGCGCAACATCCTCAGGCCTTACGGAATGGTTCTGGTAACCGGGCCGACGGGATCGGGAAAAACAAATACTTTGTATTCCTCGGTCGCGCGTCTGAACACGCCGGAAACGAACATCATGACGGCGGAAGATCCCGTCGAATTCCAATTGGCCGGCATCAACCAGGTTCAGATGAAAGAGCAGATTGGGCTGAATTTTGCTTCGGCTTTACGGTCCTTCTTGCGGCAAGACCCCAACATCATCCTCGTCGGCGAAATCCGAGACTTCGAAACTGCCGAAATCGCGGTCAAAGCCGCATTGACGGGCCACTTGGTGCTGTCCACGCTACACACCAACGACGCACCTTCGACGATCAGCCGGCTCATGAACATGGGTATTGAACCGTTCCTCGTGGCGACGTCGGTCAATTTGATTTGCGCGCAGCGCCTTGTGCGCCGAATTTGCTCGAACTGCAAGGAGGCCTCGCCGATTCCCGCGCAGGCTTTAATTGACGCAGGCGTGCCGCCGGACGAAGTTCCGAATACGACGGTCTACGTCGGCCGGGGCTGTAGCGTGTGCAACAACTCGGGCTACAAAGGCCGCGTAGGTTTGTACGAGGTGATGGAAATCAACGACGATCTCCGCGAGTTGATTCTCGTCGGCGCCTCTTCGCTTGAGCTGAAAAAGAAGTCGCTCGAAATTGGGATGATCACCTTGCGGAAGAGCGGTTTAATCAAGATGGCGCTGGGGCAGACGACGATGGATGAAGTGCTGCGCGAAACTGTGCTGTAGGAGAAGAGACGATGGCCGGGATAACACTAAGCGAACTTCTGAAAAAAATGATCGAGATGGGGGGCAGCGATCTTCATCTGTCAACGAACAGCCCGCCGCGCATCCGCGTCCACGGCAAACTGCGTCCGCTCGACATGCCACACCTAACGGCGGCCGATACGAAGGCGCTTGCCTATAGCGTGCTCACCGACGCGCAGAAGCACCGGCTTGAGGAAAGCCTCGAGCTCGACTTCTCCTTCGGCTTAAAGAGCCTGGCGCGCTTCCGAGGCAACTTGTTCCACCAGCGCGGCGCCGTTGCCGCCGTGTTCCGGACGATTCCATGGGAGATTAAGGGATTCGAAGCGCTCGGATTGCCGACGATCGTCAAACAGCTCTGCGACAAGCCGCGCGGCCTTGTGCTCGTTACAGGTCCTACCGGGTCGGGAAAATCCACAACTCTTGCCGCCATGCTCGACAAGATCAACTCCGAACGCGACGAGCACATGATTACGATTGAAGACCCGATCGAGTTCCTGCATAACCACAAAAAATGCCTCGTCAATCAGCGTGAAATCCATTCCGACACGCACTCATTCGCCAATTCGCTAAGGGCCGCACTCCGCGAAGACCCGGACGTCGTGCTCATCGGCGAAATGCGAGACCTGGAAACGATCGAATCAGCCTTGAGAATTGCGGAAACTGGGCACTTGACGTTCGCTACGTTGCACACTAATTCGGCCATCTCGACGATCAACCGTATCGTGGACGTTTTCCCGGCGCACCAGCAGCCGCAAGTTCGCGCGCAGCTTTCGATGGTGTTGGAGGGGATCCTTTGCCAATCGCTTCTGCCGCGCATTGACGGGCGGGGGCGCGCGATGGTGATGGAAATCCTGATTCCCAATGCCGCCATCCGTAACCTTATTCGCGAGGACAAAATTCACCAGATCTATTCCGCGATGCAGACCGGAACAGGCCAGACCGGTATGCAAACTTTCAATCAGAGCCTGGCGAATGCGTACTACCAGAAGCAAATCACTTTGGAAGTGGCGCTTGCCCGGTCGTCGAACCCGGACGAATTGCAGGACTTAATCAATCGTGGGGTTACGTCGGCTCCAATGAGTGCGCGTGTCCCATTGCGGCGATAAGAACCGATAGGAACGAAGGAGAAACCCATGCCGGTCTACACATTTCGTGGAACGAATCGCCAGGGCGCCGCGGTTACAGGCGAACGACAGGCTCAAAGCAAGACCGAGCTTGCGTCCATGTTGCGGCGCGAGCAGATAAACGTCTCGAAGGTGTCGGAGAAAGGCAAGGAGTTTGCCTTTCCGACCTTCGGCGCGGGCGTTAGCAGCAAAGAGCTCGCGGTCTTCACGCGCCAGTTCTCCGTGATGATCGACGCCGGCTTGCCGCTGGTCCAGTGCCTTGAGATTCTGGCGAACCAGCAAGACAACAAGACATTCCAGAAGATTTTGACCGGAGTCCGCGCGTCGGTGGAAGGCGGGCAGACCCTCGCGTCTTCTCTCAAGCAGTACGACAAAGTGTTCGACCCGCTTTACTACAACATGGTGGACGCAGGAGAAACGGGAGGTATTCTCGACACCATTCTCCAGCGGCTCTCCACGTACATTGAAAAAAACGTGAAGTTGAAACGTGCCGTGAAGTCAGCGTTGATCTACCCCACGGCCGTCATCGGCATCGCGGTCCTCGTGATCACTTTGTTGCTGTGGAAGGTCGTTCCGGTTTTCGTCACATTGTTTAACGGGCTCGGCGCCGAGTTGCCGTTGCCCACGCGCATCGTCATCGGCTTGAGCCAATTCGTCGGCAGTATTTATGGATTCCTGATCGTGTTCCTATTCGCCGGCGCCGTCGTGGGTCTGAAGGTTTGGTACGGAACACCGCAAGGGCGAATGGCAATCGACACGATGATATTGAAACTTCCGATCCTCGGTATGCTCATGCGAAAAATTGCCGTTGCACGATTCACTCGTACACTTGGCACGTTGATTTCTAGCGGCGTACCCATCCTCGAAGGTCTCGACATCACGGCGCGCACTTCCGGCAACGCCGTCGTTGAGAGAGCTATCTTGCAGACCAGGAAGGCAGTCGAGGCCGGTAGGTCGTTGGTTGACCCGCTGAAGGAAAGTGAAGTCTTCCCGGGCATGGTGACCCAAATGATCGGCGTCGGCGAACAGACCGGAGCGATGGACGCGATGCTCCAAAAAATCGCGGACTTTTATGAGGAAGAAGTAGACGCCTCGGTGAAGGACATGTTAACGCTCCTCGAGCCCGTCATGATTATGTTCTTGGGCATCGTCGTCGGCGGAATCGTTATTTCGTTGTACTTGCCGCTCTTCTCGTTGATTGCGAAGTTGGCGGGCTGAGCGCGACGAACGAATCAGCAATTTCGAACGCGGCCCGGAGACCTACGTAACCGGGCCACGTTCGAGGCAATGTCCGGGGGGAATGGGATCAGTGAAGTCTGCCGAGTAGCTCTCCCCGTGTGCCTGGCATCCCTTGATCCCGAACGGAGTTCAAATAGAATATGGGCGACTGGCTGCCGTGGTTGGGACGCGTCCGCTTCCTGATCATCACTTCTTTGGTCGCTCTTGTCCTCCTCGTTCGCGAAGTATCTCCTTTAGCGCTTCCGCTTCACTTCTTCGCGCCTGTCATTGCCGGTTGGTACACGTTCGCCATCGTCGCCGTGGCGTTGCGTCAGAGAATGCCGAAGACGCGCTGGAATTCGCCTTTTCAGGTTACCGGGGATGTGATTTTCATTACGCTCGTCGTCTATACGACGGGAGCGCAAGACAGCTACTTCACGCTGCTTTTTCTCCTGGCGATCCTGATGGGCGCGATCCTGTTTTCGCGGCGTGGCGCGATGCTGACGGCCGCGAGCAGCTTCATTCTGCTTGGCAGCGTCGTGGAAGCGGCCTATTACGGCGCGATCCCACGGACTTTCGCGAGTACACCGACAGCTCGCGGTCTGCAATTCTGGATGGCTACCAACCTGTTTGGATTCTTTGCCGTCGCCTATCTGGGTTCGGTCCTCGCGCAGACCTTGCGGCACAAGGGCCACGAGCTGGAAGAAAAGAAAGAGGAGCTGAAGGACCTTCAGGCGTTCAACGAAGACATCGTTCAATCCATGCGCGGCGGACTTCTGACCGCGGACTTGAACGGACGGGTCATTGTTTCGAATAAGTCCGGCGCGGAAATTATCGGGCGGGAATTGGCGGAGATGAAAGGCGAGGACGTCCGGAGTATTTTCCCCGGCTACTGGCCGGTACAAACCGATGACGAAGGGAACCCCCTGGCGAGGCGCGAAGACGTCGAGTTTCGGACGCCTGATGGCACCCTTCGATATCTCGGACTATCAATTTCGCCCTTGCGGGCCGCGCAGAACCAATTAAGCGGATACGTCTTCAACTTTCAGGACCTCACGGAATTGAAACGACTCGAGCACGAAATTTCCGTGCAGGATCGAATGGCCGCTCTCGGACGCCTGTCCGCTGCCATCGCTCACGAAATTCGCCAGCCGCTATCGGCGATGACCGGCGCATTGAAGCAATTGGCTCGCCTGGCGCCGCTCGAGCCTGACGACCAAAGGTTGGTAAAGATCGTCACTCGCGAATCGCAACGGCTCAATCAAATCATCACCGACTTCCTCGACTATTCCCGCGAGAAAAATTACGAATTTACCGAGCAGAACATCGTAGCTTTGCTCGACGAGACGCTGACATTGCTCGAGCATCAACCCGGATTCGGCAAGCTTTACAAGATCGAGCGCAAAATCAGGACGTCGCAGCTCCGTGCGCAAGTTGATCGCGACAGGCTGAAACAGGTCTTCTGGAATTTATTCAACAACGCACTCAGGGCTATGCCCGACGGAGGAACGCTGGCGGTCGAGTTGGAAGCAGAGACGGTTTGGGCGCGGATTTGTATTCGAGATACGGGAATTGGAATGGATCCGTCTGAGGCTTCGCATATCTTCGAACCCTTCCAGTCGGGTTTCCCCGGCGGCACGGGGCTGGGGCTCGCCATCGTTTACGAAATCGTGCAAGCGCACGGCGGGCGAATCCGCGTGGACTCCGAAAAGGGCCGCGGCGCGGAATTCTGCGTCGAACTGCCACGTATGGGACAGGGCCGGCGCAATGCGAAGTCGCGCCCGCAAGTCGCGGCGCCACAATCAACAGAAGCTGTAAGGCAGGTCTGAGAACGATGGCTCACATTCTCATCGTTGATGATGAACGCTCAATCTGCGAGCTCCTCGAGATCATCTTCCGAAAGGACGGCCATCGAGTGGAGACCGCTGTGAGCGGGGAAGCTGCGAAGCGGCGCCTTGAAACGCAAGTTTTCGACATCATCGTCTCCGACATCAATATGCGCGACATGAGCGGCGTCGAACTGCTTCGCTTCTCACGCGAAGTTTCAACCGAGGCTGTTTTCATCTTGATCACCGGAGTTCCAACGATTTCGACGGCAATCGACGCGGTGAATTTCGGCGCGGACCGGTATGTCATCAAGGGCGATAAGCTCGTTGATGAATTGCGTGTCGCCGTTCAGAAAATCTCCGAAAGCATCGAGCTGAAAAAAGAAACCGGCATCCTGCGGCGCGAGCTACGCCGGCTTACGGGCCTCGATCACATTATCGGTACCAGCTCAAAGATGCGCCAGATCTTCGAGTTGATCGAGACGATCGCTCCTCAGTCCAGCCGCGTTCTCATCACCGGAGAAAGCGGAACTGGAAAAGAATTGGTGGCGCGCGCAATTCACGAGAACAGCGCCAGGTCGAAGAAGCCCTTCATCACCATCAATTGCGGCGCGTTTCCCGAGACGCTTCTCGAGTCGGAATTATTCGGGTACGTGAAGGGAGCGTTCACGGGAGCGAATGAGAACCGGCGCGGGCTATTCAGTGCGGCCGACGGCGGCACGCTTTTTATGGACGAAATCGGCAACATGAGCCTGACAATGCAGGTGAAGCTCTATCGCGTGCTGCAAGAAGGCAAGGTGCGTCCCGTCGGAAGTACCGAAGAAGATGACGTCGATGTTCGCGTGATCGCCGCGACGAACAAGGATTTCGAAAAGGAAATCGCCGAAGGCCGTTTTCGCGAGGACTTGTATTACCGCTTGAGCGTCATTCCCATCCATTTGCCGCCGCTTCGTGAGCGGCGCGAGGACATTCCGCTTCTCGCGCGGACTTTTCTGGAACGTTACCGGAAAGAGATGTCGAAAGACATTGAAGGAATCGAGCCGAAGGCGCTCGAGCGTCTCGAGGCTTACGAATGGCCGGGAAACGTTCGCGAACTCGAGAATACGATTGAGCGCGCGGTCGCTCTCGAGACCGGGCGCCGCATTTCCGTCGAAGGCGTTCCGGAACGCATCGCGCGCTACTATCAGGAAAAGAGAGACACTCCGGCTTCCTCAGCGAAGGAGATGCTGATTCCCGAGGGCGGCATAGATCTTGAGAAGCAAATTAGCGATATCGAGCGCCGTTACCTGCTCGCCGCGCTCGAATGTGCCGGGGGCGTTCGCGTCCGTGCAGCAGACCTGCTGAAAATGACCTATCGTTCTTTCCGCCACTACGCCAAGAAACACGGCGTCTGACGACCCGCGTTGAAACCGCATCATATAGTTGTGCCGATTCGTGATCCTCGCAGAGGTAACTGAAACCGCTTCGTGAAATGCACTTCGATTCGCACCCCAGATTCGTCCTGCTTCCAACTCACAGTGGAGTCGGCTAACATGAAACGTCGGCAAACTCTGCTAACGGACATTCACCCACTCTCGAAAACGCCGCTGATGACGGTGCCACAAGAGGGCGGTTGGGCACGACAAATATTGTCGGCTTTTAAGATGCGACTCCCGTTCTGGGGTTGTCGTGTGGTTGTTGCTATCGGAGCTCGATTCGTCTAAGATACTTATTATCATTGAGTTGTGGGAGCGCCGGGTAGTCCGGCGGGTCGGAATTGGTGGTTGGCACGGGACGTGCTGATATAGCCTACGGCACCCCGCCAGGGAGCCCGATAAAAAAGATCTTAAGAAGTCAATATCTCAAGGAGAGAACGAACAACATGAAAAAGAATCAGAAGGGTTTCTCACTTATCGAACTGTTGATCGTCGTAGCGATTATTTTGATCATCGCGGCGATCGCAATTCCGAACTTGCTCCGCGCCCGCATCGCGGCCAACGAGGCCTCGGCTGTGGGTTCAGCCCGCACGATGAACACTGCGGCGGTTACATTTGCTTCGACGTACGGCAACGGCTTTCCTCCGGGAATCGCGAACATGGGCACTGCGGCAGCTGGCGACACGACGGCAAGCTGCGGCGAAGCGCTCTTGATCGACAACCAGTTGACGACCGGAATTAAGAGCGGCTACAGCTTCACGTACAAGGATGGAACTGGCGACACACCGAACGCGGCCCCGACAGGCGGTTGCGCTGGCTGGAACCTGTACTCCATCACTGCTCAGCCGGTTACGCCGGGCACCACTGGTCAACGCTACTTCTACACCGACCAGACGGGTGTGATCCGCTTCAACGCGACTGGTGCGGCATCAGCGACGTCCGCGCCTCTGCAGTAAGCATGGTTTAGGCCGACGGGAGGAAGCGTCAAGCTTCCTCCCTGTCGCTCTAAAAAAAGGACGGCAACGGGCCATGCCACCGCGCGAAATAACCTCCAAGCCAAACATGCCCGAAGCAAAAGCAAGCTCCCGCGGTTTCTCCCTCATCGAACTTCTCATCGTAGTAGCGCTCATCCTGGTCATCGTAGCGATCGCGGTTCCGAACTACATGCGGGCAAGAATGTCAGCGAACGAAGCAGCGGCCGCATCGTACGTCAGGACGATCACTACGGCATCGGTCGTATACAATTCCACTTACGACAATGGCTTTCCGCCGACGCTTCTTGCGCTCGGGCCGCCCGCTGGAGGAGGCAACACCGCCACCTGCGACACGGCGAACTTGATTGACGAGGTCGTTGCCGCCGGAGTGAAGGGCGGCTATAGCTATGCGCTCACCGGTATAGGAGACCCCATGAATCCTGCCGGTCCCAGTTGTGACACTCCCGGCTACAACAACTACCTCGTGACCGCCTCCCCAACTTCTTTCGGCATAACCGGGCAGCGCAGCTTTTGCAGCGACGAACCGGGCTCATTGCACTACGACATAACCGGTGCGGTCTCGGGCAGCACCACGGCCTGCGAGGCCCTGCCTGCGCTTCAGTAGTTCTACTTCGCCGGATTATTGCTGAAGTTCGCTGCGCTTCGCGATTCGCTGCTCGATCAGCTCCAGTTCGCCGCGCGCTGCGGGATTATCAGGGTGATACGCCAATTCTTCCAGACATTCAGCCCGAGCTCCGTCCAGATCTTGCAGTTGGAGCAGCACGATCGCGAGTGCAATGTGATACCCGGTGCCCGCGGGTTTGATTGAAATGGCCGTTCGTAACTCTACAGCGGCATCGGCGAAATGATTCTCGTGGAAATAAGTAAGGCCGAGATAGGCGTGCTCGTCGGGGTCGGCAGGATTTAGAGCGATCGCGCGGTGCAAATAATCTTCCGCCAGGTCGAAATGTTTCAGCCGGTAATTCAGATATCCGAAGTTGTAGTTCGCGAGCCAATAATCCGGGCGATCGAGCAAGACGGCCTGAAAGATCGGACCGGCGTTGTCCAGACGACCCTGCTTAACGAACTCGGCAGCAAGATTGTTGCGCGCAATGGTGTTCTTAGGCGATTGCTCCGAAGCGTGCGTATAGAGCGCGAGGTTATCTTGCCAGGGCGCCGACTGAGCGATAGTCGAAAAGGCCAAAATTGTGATCAAGATGGCCGCAACGGTGAAAGCCAAACGCGGGCGGCGCGATCTTTCAAGGGCGCGCGTGGAGAGATGGAGCAATAGCCCAGCGCCGATCGCGAGGCCGATACTCGGCAGATACAAGTATCTGTCGTGAACTGTGTCGTCACGCTGGAAGAGAGCGATGTCGAGTACGGGCAGGAGCGGCAGAAAGCACCAAGCCACGGCCAACGGAATCGATGATTCGTTTGATCGATGCCACCACGTATACATCAACGCCACCAAAGCAGCGAGTGCGGCCACGGGCAACCAGAAAAGCATGTTCATCGGGCTCGATATGACAGGGAAGCTGTAGAACAGGCTGAGGCCAAACGGCCAGATCATGTGCCGCAGGTAAAAAACCAGCACTAAAGGCGCGGTGAGCAGGGCGTCGCGGGTCGCCAGCCAGGGAACTTGCGTCGGCACTCCGCGCAACACCGCGTAACGCGCTGTCAGATAAAGCGCGGTAACTACGAGGAAGGGAACAGTTTCCCAAAGCGCGTGAAGGGCGGCCCGAACATTAACCCCGGAAGCGAGACGTCCGTCGGCCGCCTCAGGCATGGGTGTTTTCTCCACACCAAGAAGCGCGTAAATGAAAACGATTACGGGAAAGGCGACCGCGGTCTCCTTGGTCAGAAGCGCCGCGG
>Ga0224544_1000144_pt1 | contig 10262 bp, 10 predicted proteins | sample 714P11014metaG_FD_179904 | JGI IMG/M metagenome (GOLD analysis project Ga0224544, IMG submission 179904) | Peat soil microbial communities from Stordalen Mire, Sweden - 717 P1 10-14 | ecosystem: Environmental > Terrestrial > Soil > Wetlands > Peat | place: Sweden: Norrbotten County, Stordalen...
TGGTCCTCTTCGGCTAGCTGGCACTAAGCGGCTACCCGCCCGAGGATCTGCTCTACAAGGAGCATTTCCTGCGGGACTGTCGCGCTGCCCTCGAGCGGCTTGCCTCAGACACCGACGGGATAGTCGCGATCGTCGGCTTCCCCGAGCGCGCCGACCGTGTCTACAACGCCGCCGCCGTGCTTTCGGGTGGCTGCATCGCCGGGATCTATCGCAAGATCCACCTGCCCAACTACGGCGTCTTCGACGAGCGGCGATACTTTGCCCCGGGCGTCAGCGCAGGCGTGATCGAGCTCGACGGGCGGCGCATCGGTCTGACGGTCTGCGAGGACATCTGGCTCCCCGGCTCTCCCTGCTCGGACCTCGCGCGCGCCGGCGCTGGCTTAATCGTGAACATCTCAGCCTCGCCCTACCACGCCGGGAAGGGGCTCCAGCGGGAGGTAGACGTGGTTGGCGCGCGCGTTTCCGAGACAGCTATTCCGTATGCGTTCTGCGCGCTCGTCGGCGGACAGGACGAACTCGTCTTCGACGGCCACTCCTTCGTACTCGACCGCGACGGGACGCTCCTCGCGCGGGCCGCTCAGTTCTCGGAGGAGATGTTGATCTGCGACGTCGAGCTCGCAGCTCTCCAGCAAGAGGAAGCGGGCGAGGGTGCCGCCGTGGAGCTTCTCGCGCGCGTCGAGCTGCCGGCACCATCCGCGCCACCCGCTCGGGGCACACCTCGCATCGCTCCCCTCCTCGAACCGCGCGAGGCCGAGATCTATGCGGCGCTCGAGTGCGGTCTGGGCGACTACGTGCGCAAGAACGGCTTCCGCCACGTCGTGCTCGGCCTCTCCGGCGGGATCGACTCGGCGCTCGTCGCAGCGATCGCCACCGATGCGCTTGGCGCTGATCAGGTGACGGCTGCCGTGATGCCCTCGGCGTTTTCATCGCCGGAGACCCAGAACGACGCTCGCTCACTCGCCGCCAGCCTCGGCGCCGACGTGCTCGAGCTGGAGATCGACCCGCTGATGGCCGACTACGCCGCGCTCCTGGCGGCGGCCTTCGCCGGGCGCGAGCCGGACATCACGGAGGAGAATCTGCAGGCCCGGATCCGCGGCAACCTGCTGATGGCCCTGTCGAACAAGTTCGGCTGGCTGGTCCTGACGACTGGAAACAAGTCGGAGATGTCGGTCGGCTACTCGACGCTCTACGGCGACTCCGCCGGTGGCTTCGCGGTAATCAAGGACGTGGAGAAGACGCTTGTCTACGCGCTCGCTCGCTGGCGCAACCGCTCTGAGGTGCTGATCCCACTCTCGATCCTCGAGCGCCCGCCGAGCGCCGAGCTGCGCCACGGCCAGCGCGACCAGGACTCGCTGCCGCCGTACGAGGTGCTCGACACGATCCTGCGCGGCTACGTCGAGCAAAACGCCGGTCGTGACGCGCTGACAGCGGTCGGACTGCCGGAGGATGCTGTCGACCTCGTGATCGGCCTCGTCGACCGAGCGGAGTACAAGCGCCGCCAGGCGCCTCCCGGCATCAAGCTCACCGAGCTCGCGTTCGGCCGCGACCGGCGCATGCCGATCACCAACGGCTACCGGGGCTAATCCGGGCTTCGTACCGCGATCGTGACGCGCGACACGGCGCAGAGCCGCCCCTCGGCGTCGCTCGCCTGGACGTCCCACACCCAGGTTGTCCGGCCGCGGTGCAGCGGGCGGGCGACGAACTCGATCACGCCTTGGCTGATCGGACGCAGGAAGCTCGTGTCGTTGGCTAGTCCGAGCGCCATCGCACCGTTGCGCACCACCGCGGCGAGGGTCCCGCGCGAGGCTAGCGACTCGGCAATCGCTGCATAGACGCCGCCGTGGACAACTCCGAACGGCTGGCGGATCTCGTCATGGACCGCGATCCGGCCGCGGGCGACCTCAGCGGAGACCTCGGTGAGCTCCAGGCCGATCAAGGCATCGAACGCCTGGCTTTCGCTCAGCACGCGATCGATCGGGTCCTCCTGCTCCACTAATTTGCGATTCGGCGCAGGTCCCGTACCAGCAGCAGGTGCTTGAGGTGCGTCGACACGGTCGCAAGGTTCTCCAGCGCCTCGAGCGCCTCCTTGCGACGCTCGGGGTTGCGCGAGCGCAGGGCCGGGGCGAGGATCTGCTGCAGGAGGTTCGACTCGCGATCGACCGATGAGCGGAACACGCGCAGGTTGCGCCCGCCGACGCCGTAGCGAGCCAGCTCGCGAACCGCACGGACGATCTCCCGCTCGGTCTCGTCGTAATAGCGCGTGCCGTCACGCGCCTCGCCCTTGATGACGCCGTACTCCTCGAGCTCGCGGACCAGGCTTACGTCGGCCTGGGTGTCCTCCAGAACGTCGGCAAGGCTGAAGTAGGCCGGCGCGTCACTGACCCCGACCTGCGGGCGCCAGCGTCGCCGACCGGCGTCGTCGGTGGCGACTGGCATCTCCGCGGCTCCGGCACGGCCGTTGGCAAGCTCCTGGCGGATCACGCGCAGCGGCAGGAACTCGTCGCGCTGCAAGCGCAATATCGTCCGCAGGCGCAAAACGTCCTCTGCGCTGTACTTGCGATAGCCCCCGGCGCTGCGCTGCGGAGCGAGGAGTCGCTGGTCCTCGAGGTAGCGGATCTTCGAGATCGAGATGTCGGGAAATTCCGGCGAGAGCGCCTTGCAGACGGCGCCAATCGTCATCGACCGCGTCGTCGCGCGTCGCGCCTCGGCGGCCGTGGTGTCGGGCATCGCGCTCATGTGATGCGGAAGGTCAGCTTGTACTTGCCGATCTGCAGCTCGTCGCCGTCGTCAAGCCGCTGCGAGTCGATTCGCTGGCGGTTGACGTAGGTGCCGTTGAGTGAGCCGCAGTCGTCGAGGAACCACTCGCTGCCGCGCTTCACGAGCAGCGCGTGGTCGCGTGAGACGGTGATGTCGTCAAGAAACACCGCAGAGTCCGGTCGCCGTCCGATCGTCATCTGCTCGCCCCGCACCGCGAAGCTCTCGCCGGCGCGACCACCCCCGGCGCGGATGACGAGTGCTGCGCCGTCATCGGCCATCTCGTCGAGGTCGACCGGAATGAAGTCACCGGTCTCGCCGACGCGGTAGGTCGCCGTCGTCGCATCGCCGCCACCCTCGGCCCCGATCAGCGCGCCGCATTTCTGGCAGTAGTTCCCGCCCTCCGGGTTGACGAAGCCGCACTCGGCGCAGTGCAGGGCCACCGCGACTACCAACTCACTGGTTTTCGGGCGCCGGTTCGGCGCTCGCTCGCCCCGCGAGGATCTCGGTCAAGCGCTGCACGTCGGCGCCGCTGATGATCTCCTCACCGCCGTCGTGCTTGCGTCGCAGACGATTGACAAGCTCGGCGCGCAGAATGTCGATCTTGCCGTGCAGCAGGCGACGCTGGTAGGAGATCTCTGTCTCCTCGCCGCTGAGCTGCGCGATCAGCTCCTTGAGCTCCTTGTCTGTGAGGGAGCCGAGATCGGGGAATGTTTCGTCCATCTTGTCCTTCCGGGCCGGGGGCGCAACAGCGAGTATAGAGCGGTCATCGCCAAGGATCAAGCTGAACTTGAGCCTGATGTTTGCGCGAGCCCATCGTGGACGTAGGCAATCGCCGCGATCCAGGCGAGCACGAGGCCGGTGAAAAAGAAGCCTTCACCGACGGCGTGGGCCCCGAGCACCTCGAGCCAGATCCCGAACATCGTCGGCGCGACGGCAATTCTGCCAGGCCAGTTGATGCGCAGCGCGTGCCCGCGCCGCAACCACGCCTGTCCCGCCACGAGCATCAAGAGTTCGCGCGCCAGGAGCACGGCGACGGCCCAGCGCGGGAGCAGCTCGTAGGACCAGCACGCGGCGGCTCCCGCAACTACGAGCAGACGATCGATCAGCGGGTCGAGAGCGGCGCCCAGTCTGCTGTACTGCCCCGTGATTCGCGCCGTGATCCCGTCGAGGTAGTCGCCGCCGCCTGCGATGAAGAAGCAGATGCCCGCGGATGTGCTGACACCGTGACGCGAGGAGTACTCGAGCGCGAGAAACGCGGGGATCAGCGCGGCGCGAACATAGCCGATCGCGTTCGGGATCGTCCACGGCCGCCACGGCTCGCGGGCGTCAGTCTGCGGTGGCGGCGGGCCGGAGCGATCGAGTCCGAACAGGCGAAGCTTGCCTAGGCGAGCTCGCTGCACAGCTTCTCCACGTCGGCAAGGGTGCTGGCCAGCGAAATGCTGGGGCGCGCCTCGCTCCCCCGACGCAGCTGGACCTCGACCTCGCCGCTTTCGGCCGCGCGTCGCCCAAGGGTGAGGCGCACCGGGGCGCCGAGGAGCTCGGCGTCAGCGAACTTCTGCCCGGCGCCGAGATCGCGATCGTCATATACGACGTCGATGCCGCCGTCGATCAGCGTCTCGTACAGCGAATCGGCGAGTTCGCGCTCGACGCTCCCCGGCTTGCCGAGGACCACGAGGTGCACCATGAACGGCGCAATCGCGGCAGGCCATGAGATCCCCGCGTGATCGGCGTACTGCTCGACGGCTGCAGCGGCGATACGCGCCGGGCCGATGCCGTAGGAGCCCATCCAGATCGGCTGCTCCTTCCCCTGCTCGTCGAGGTAGTTGGCACCGAGCACCGTGGAGTAGCGCGTCCCTAGCTGAAAGATGTTGCCGACCTCGATCGCCGGCTCGATCTCGATCGGGTGTCCATCGACGAGATCGCCGACTTCGACGTTGCGGACGTCGCCCTGCTCGAAAACGAAATCGCGGCCAGGCTCGACGCCGCGAAGGTGGGTGTCAGAGCGGTTTGCCCCAGTCACGTAGGCGCCGGGAGCGGCCCCGTCGTCGAGCAGGATCGGCAGGCGCCCATCAAGCCCGACCGGCCCGATGTAACCGGCAGGACCGATCTGCTCGGCGATCTCGGCCTCGCTCGCAGCGCGCCATGCGCCGCCGAGCGCCGCGCCGAGCTTGATCTCGTTGAGGCGATGATCGCCGCGCAGCAGCACGAGAATCATGCCGCGCTCCTCGGTGAGGACGGGAAACGCCTTGAGCAGCGCGCCGGTCGGGAGCCCGAGCAGCCCGGCAACCTCAGCGACGGTCTTTGCGTTCGGCGTCGCGACCTCCTGCGGCGCGTCACGCCGCTCGTCGAGTTCGACCGGCTGCGCGGTTGCACTTGCCACCTCGACGTTCGCCGCATAGCCGGACGCGAGGGCGACCTCGTTCTCGCCGGCCGCGCACGGCGCCATGTACTCGTGGGCGCCGCTGCCGCCCATCTGCCCAACGTCGCCGGCGACGCGATACCAGCGCAGGCCCGTTCGATCAAAGATCCGGTCGTAGGCCTCGATGTGTCGCGCGTAGCTCGCCTCGAGCCCGTCCTGGTCGCGATCGAAGCTGTAGGAATCCTTCATCACGAACTCGCGCGTTCGCAGCACGCCCGCGCGTGGGCGCGCCTCGTCGCGGCCCTTGACCTGCAGGTGGTAGAGGATCAGCGGCAGATCGCGGTAGGAGCGCACGACCTGCGCGACGTGCGAGGTCACTGCCTCCTCGTGTGTCAGCGCCAGCACCAGTTCCGCGCCGCGGCGGTCTTGGAGCTTGAACAGCTCCTCGATCGCGTAGCGCCCAGTCCGCTTCCACAGCTCGGCCGGCTGGATCAGCGGCATCAGCATCTCGTGAGCGCCGATGCGGTTCATCTCCTCACGCAGAATCGCCTCGATGCGACGCTGCACGCGCCAGCCGGCAGGCAGCCACGTCCACAGCCCGGCGCCCATCTGGCGCACGAGCCCGGCGCGCACCAGCAGCTTGTGCGACAGCGCCTCGGCGTCGGCAGGCGCCTCCTTCTCGGTCGGCAGGAGGTAGCTCGAGAGACGGGTCATCGTGCCCTAGCCTACGACGTTGCGGCGCGACGAAGACCGCAAGGCTCAGGGGCTATTGTGCGTGGAAAGCGATCTTCAAGGAGAACAGATGGCGTACACGCTCCCCGACCTGCCCTACCCCTTTGATGCGCTCGAGCCGCACATCGATGCGCGCACGATGGAGATCCATCATGACAAGCACCACGGAACCTACGTAACGAACGTCAACAAGGCGCTCGAGGGCAACGCGCTCGGGGACCTGCCGATCGAGGAGCTCCTGACGAAGCTCGACGAGGTGCCGGAGGATAAGCGCAACGCCGTGCGCAACAACGGCGGCGGCCACTACAACCACTCGCTTTTCTGGGAGAGCATGAGCCCGTCGGGCGGCGGTGAGCCGAGTGGCGAGCTGGCCGAGGCGATCGACTCGGCGTTCGGCTCGTTCGCCGACTTCAAGGACAAGCTGAAGGCGGGCGGTCTCGGCCAGTTCGGCTCGGGCTGGTCCTGGCTCGTGCACGATGGCTCGGGTCTCGCGATCGTCCCGACGCCCAACCAGGACAACCCGATCTCGACGGGCAAGACGCCGCTGCTCGGCGTCGACGTCTGGGAGCACGCCTACTACCTGCTTTACCAGAATCGCCGCCCCGACTACATCGACGCTTGGTGGAACGTCGTCAACTGGGACAAGGTGGCAGAGCGTTTCAGCGCCGCCTAGTCGAGGCGCGTCGACGGGCGAGGCATCTTGCCGCGCAGCTCTTGACCTGCGCGACCCTCTAGGCGCGTGAGAAGCGGCGCCCGGCGACCGGGGACTCGCTCGCCTCGAGAGCCGGCGCGACCGCTTCTGTCGTTTCCTCGCGGGCTGCGGCAGCCTCGAGCATTGCGATCCGCTCCGGAGTGAGCGCAGTGTCGTCCTCGTTCTCGGCGAGCCAGGCGCGCGCCTCGGCGGCGCTGCGCTCATCGAGCAAGACTTTGCGGCCGGCGGCGTAGTAGCGGTCGATCTCCGCGAACAGCTCGTCGACGAGCCGTTCCGTCGGAACCTTCTTCAGCGGCTCACCCTTCGAGTAGATCATCCCCATGTCCTTCGCACCGGTGATACCGAAATCGGCGTGGCGCGCCTCGCCAATGCCGTTCACAGCGCAGCCGAGGATCGACACCTCGATCGGATCGTCGTAGGCCTCAAGGCGGCGCTCGACCTCCGCCACGACGGTGTCCATGTCGAACTGGAGCCGCCCGCACGTCGGGCAGGCGATCAACACCGGTCCGCGCTCGCGCAGCTTGAGCGCTTTGAGGATCTCCCAGGCGACCTTGACCTCCTCCTCCGCGTGGAAGGTCGAGAGCGAGATCCGGATCGTGTCGCCAATACCGTCGGCGAGCAGGGTCCCGAGCCCGACGGCCGACTTCAGCGAGCCGGACCACTTGGTGCCTGCCTCGGTCACCCCGAGGTGGAGCGGGTAGGGGATCCGCTCAGCGAGCAGGCGGTTCGAGGCGATCGTGTTCGGAACCGAGGTCGATTTCATCGAGACCTTGAAGTTCGTGAAGTCGAGTCGTTCCATCAGCTCGACTGTCTCCACAGCCGCGCTGACAAGCGCCTCGACCGGGTTGTCGTACTCGAGGTCGCGCAGATGCGCCGGCAGCGAGCCGGAGTTGACACCGACCCGCAGCGGGGTGCCGACGCGCTTGGCGTGTTCGATCACGATGCCGGCCTTCTCCGCGCCGCCGATGTTGCCCGGGTTGAGGCGAACGCAGTGCGCGCCGGCGTCGATTGCCTTGAGCGCGAGGGTGTAGTTGAAGTGGATGTCGGCGATCACGGGGATCGGCGACTGCGCGACTATCTGTTCAAGCGCCGCGGCGTCCTGCTCGCGCGGCACTGCGACGCGAACGATGTCGGCGCCCGCCTCCGCGACCGTCCGGATCTGATCCATGGTCGCGGCGAGGTTCGCCGTCTCCGTCTTGGTCATCGTTTGCACGGCGACCGGCGCGCCACCGCCGATCGGCACGCTGCCGACCATGATCTGGCGCTCTGAGGCCATGCTCAGATTCTACGCGGCCGGCGCTGCGCGTCAGCGTTGGGCGCGCCGACGGGCGTACGACGAGGCGACCAGCAGCCCGAGCGCGGCAACCAGGATCCCGATCATGAGACTGCTTGAGCGAATTCGCACCGGCGCATCTTTACAGCTATGCCGGACGACAAAGTGGCGCTAATTCCCGGAAAGTCGGCTGATGTCGTTGCTGATGCCACTGAAAACGAGGAAGACGAGCAGCACGATGCCAACCGAGCTGAACTTCCACATCGCCTGCGTCGAGACGCGCCCGCCATGCAACTTCTCGGCCACTGACCAGAGCACGTGGCCGCCGTCGAGCGGAAGGAACGGGAACAGGTTGATGACGCCGAGGATCAGCGACACGACGCCGATGATCACCAGCGCGTATATCGGGCCGAGCGCGACCGCCTCCTCGGTAACCTGCGTGATGCCGACAATGCTGTGCAGCTGGCGGCGGGCTTTCGAGCTTGTGAGGGCGTGGAAGAGGCCCGTCACGGTCCCTGAGGTGAGGCTCCACATCGTCTCGCCGGAGCCGACAATCGCGGCCGGCAGGGTGAACCGGCGTGCCGACGCGGACAGGTCGAAGCCGACCATCATGTAGCCATAGGCCTTCTCGTAGCGAGGGTAGATCGAGATCGTGTGCTGGACGCCGTGCCGATCGACCGCGAACACGACGGGATCGGCGGCGCGACAGCCCTGGGTCAGAGCCCCCACGCACTTGTCGCGCCGTATCGTCGCGATGATGCCGTTGGTCGTGGCCCTGCGGCCGTTGATCCTGACGATCCGATCGCCGAGGCGCAGGCGACCGTAGGCCGGGTCGTGGCGCACGAGCGCAGCCACGGTCGTACCCGGGACGAACGCGTCCACCTGCGGCGCGATATTCGAGATCGTCGTCGCGCCACCCTGCGTCCCCGCCATCAACACCACGGTGAAGAGCACGAACGCGATCAGGAGGTTCACGCCCGGTCCCGCGAGGATCACGAGGATCCGCTTCCACGGCTTCTGCGCGTAATACGAGCGCGGCCGCAGCTCTGGATCGAGTTCGGCCATCTCCTCCGGGCTCATGCCGGTGATCTTCACGTAGCCCCCCGCAGGGATGGCCCCGATCGCGTATTCGGTCTCGCCGCGCTTAAAGCTGACGAGCGTCGGCGGGAAGAACAGTGAGAAGCGCTCGACGCGCATTCCGGCGGCCTTCGCCGCAGCGAAATGTCCCGCCTCGTGCAGGACGACGAGCAGGACGATGCCGGCGATCGCGATTACCCACGCCACGTTGGTGAAAGTCTGGCAGGGCGCCCTGAAGCGGAACCTAAAGCGCTCGGCTCAGCTACCTCGAACGCGTCGGCTCCGATGGGTCAGGCCAGGAAGCCCCGCGCGGTCTCCCGCGCCGTGCGGTCGGCCGCGAAGAGGATCTCGAATTCCGAAAGCGGTCGCGAATCCAACGACTCGAGCGTGGCCTCGATTACCTCGGCGATGCGCGTGAAGGCGATCCGGCCGGAGAGGAAGGCGTGAACCGCGATCTCGTTGGCAGCATTGAGGATGCAGGGGGCGGTTCCGCCGGCGAGGCCAGCCTCCCGCGCGAGGCGCAGACAGGGGAACGCCTCGAGGTCGACCGGCTCGAACGTCAGGCTTCCTGCCGCAATGAGATCCAGGCGAGCGACCGGCAGGTCGGTGCGGTTCGGATGGTGGAGCGCGTAGGCGATCGGGACGCGCATGTCGGGGAGCCCAAGATGGGCGAGCACAGCGCCGTCACAAAGCGCGACGCAGCCGTGAATGATCGACTGCGGGTGCACTACGACGTCGATCTGCTCGTAGCGGACACCGAACAGGTGGTGGGCTTCAATCAGCTCGAGGCCCTTGTTCATCAGCGTCGCCGAGTCGATCGTGATCTTCCCGCCCATCTCCCAGGTCGGGTGCTTGAGCGCGTCCGCCACGCTGACGGACGCGAGCTGCTCCCCAGTCATGCCGCGGAACGGCCCGCCGGAGGCAGTGATCGTGAGGCGCTCGATCGTGCCCGGTCCGGCAGCCCGTTCGGCGGCGATCAGCTGGTGCAGCGCGGCGTGCTCGGAATCGACTGGCAGGATCTGCGCCCCAGTCGCCTCGGCGAGCGCCATCACCAGCTCGCCTCCCGCAACGAGCGACTCCTTGTTGGCGAGCGCGAGGTCGATTCCCTCGCCCAGCGTCGCGATCGTGGGCAGCAATCCGGCTGAACCGACGATTGCGTTGAGCACGAGATCGGGGCCGGATTCGGCCACGAGCGCGGCGACTCCATCGGGTCCGCTCAGCACCTCGCCGTCGGGCCAGGCGCGAGACGCCTCCGCGGCGGCGGCGGCGTCTGCGAGCGCGATGCGCGGCACGCCAAGCGCGCGCGCCTGCTCAACGAGCGGCTCCCAGGCGGTGCCCGCAGACAGCCCGAC
>Ga0224544_1000145_pt1 | contig 10233 bp, 6 predicted proteins | sample 714P11014metaG_FD_179904 | JGI IMG/M metagenome (GOLD analysis project Ga0224544, IMG submission 179904) | Peat soil microbial communities from Stordalen Mire, Sweden - 717 P1 10-14 | ecosystem: Environmental > Terrestrial > Soil > Wetlands > Peat | place: Sweden: Norrbotten County, Stordalen...
AACGTCGTCGGCGTCCCGGTCAAGCTGACGGCGCACTGCCACGCGATCCTGCGCCAGTTGTTCTACCGCCACCGCGAGTTCATGCACGTCATGTTCCTGCTGGGCCGCCGCGGTGTGCACATTGCCGGGCCGGTCCAGATCTGCGCGGCCGCCACCCAGTACGTCACCACTTCGTCGTTGACTTTCGCGACAGCGAAATCAACGTCCTTCATCCACAACGCGAACTTCCTCGACGTCCTCTACATCGTCGCGTTCGGCCTCTTCATCTACGGCCTGTCTGGTCTGACGGGCCCGCGGACCGCGGTCCGCGGCAACCGGATCGCCGCCGTCGGCATGGCGATCGCGATCGTCGCGACGCTGCTGCACCAGGGCGAGGGTAATTGGGTTCTGATCGCGATCGGCATCGTGATCGGCGCGGCCGTCGGCGTGCCGGCCGCGCGCCGCGTGCGGATGACGGCGATGCCGCAGATGGTCGCGCTCTTCAACGGCGTCGGCGGCGGTGCGGTCTTCCTGATCGCCTGGGCCGAGTTCCGCAATTCCGATGGCTTCGTCGGGCGGCCGCTGTACGTCGCGGTCTTCACCCTGTTCGCGGCGATCGTCGGCTCGGTCTCCTTCTGGGGCTCGAACATCGCCTTCGGCAAGCTGCAGGAGCTGCTTCCCGGCCGGCCGATCACGCTCGGTCGCCCGCAGCAGGTCGTCAACGCGCTGCTCTTGGCCGGCGCGATCCTGCTCGCGGCGCTCGTCGCCAATGGCTCGCACTCGCAGGCCGAGTTCATCGGCATGCTGCTCTGCGCCGCCGTGCTCGGCAACTTCGTCGTGCTGCCGATCGGCGGCGCCGACATGCCGGTCGTGATCTCGATGCTGAACGCGTTCACCGGGCTGTCGGCGGCGGCGACCGGCGTCGCGCTGAACAACCCGGCGCTGATCGTCGCGGGAATGATCGTCGGCGCCTCAGGCTCGATCCTGACGAACCTCATGGCGGTCGCGATGAACCGCTCGATCCCGGCGATCATCGCCGGCGGCTTCGGCGGCGGTGGCCAGGTCGCGGGCGCCAGCGGCGCCGGCGAGCATGCCGGCGTCGTCCGCTCGGTCAGCGCGGCTGACGTCGCGATCCAGCTCGCCTATGCGCGACTGGTCGTCGTCGTGCCGGGCTACGGCATGGCGGTCGCCCAGGCCCAGCACGCCGTGCGCGAGCTCGCCAAGGCGCTCGAGGCCCGCGGCGTCGAGGTCGAGTACGCGATCCATCCCGTTGCCGGGCGGATGCCCGGCCATATGAATGTCCTGCTTGCCGAAGCGGATGTGCCCTACGAGCAGCTCAAGGAGATGGACGACATCAACCCCGAGTTCTCGCGCACCGACGTCGCGCTCGTGATCGGTGCCAACGACGTCACCAACCCGGCGGCGAAGACAAACCCCGGTTCGCCGATCTTCGGGATGCCGATCCTCGAGGTCGAGAACGCACACTCGGTCGTCGTCATCAAGCGCTCGATGAATCCCGGTTTCGCCGGCATCGAGAACGAGCTCTACTACAAGCCGAACACGTCGATGCTGTTCGGCGACGCGAAGGCCGCGGTCGGATCGATCACAGCCGAGCTCGCTGCCGTGTGACGAACGCCGCGCTCAGGACGCTGCGGCGCCAGCGGCGGCGGACGATCCGATCGCCTGCTCGAGTATCTCGCGTAGCTCGATCGCGCGGATCGGCTTCGAGATGTAGTTGTCCATCCCGGCGGCGATGCAGGCCGCACGGTCGCCGCTCATCGAGTGTGCGGTCGTCGCGATGATCGGCACGCGCCGGCCTCCGTCCTCACGGTCGCGAATGACTCGCGTCGCCGTATACCCGTCCATCTCGGGCATCTGGCAGTCCATCAGGATCGCGGCGTAGCGCGTGTTCTCGACCGCTTTGAGGGCCTGGTTGCCGTCGGCGACGACCTCGGAGCGGTAGCCGCACTTGTCGAGCAGCCGCGCGGCGAGCATCTGGTTGACCGGGTTGTCCTCGGCCACGAGCACGAGCGGCGCGGCGTCCGTCAGGTTGCCCGCTGCGTCGCGCACGCCGAGCGCACTGAACGCGACGGGCTTCTCGACGCTCTGGTCGGCCTGACTGGCGATCGGCAGCGTGACCTCGAACCAGAACGTGCTGCCCTCGCCAGGCGTGCTGCTGGCGGCGAGCGTTCCGCCCATCAGCTCGATCAGCCGGGCCGAGATGGTGAGACCGAGGCCGGTACCGCCGTACTTTCGCGCGGTTGAGTTGTCGCCCTGGGTGAACGGCTGGAAGAGCCGGGCGAGGGTCGCCTCGTCGATGCCGATGCCGGAGTCCGTGACCTCGATGCGCAGCAGGCTCTTGTCGTCGCTGGTTGGGCTGGCAGCGGCGTGGACGGTGACATGGCCCTTGGCGGTGAACTTGACCGCGTTCGAGAGCAGGTTGATCAGGACCTGTCGCAGCCGCGCCGCGTCGCCGTAAGCCCAGCCCGGAAAGCTTGGATCCGTCTCGACCGTCAGCTCAATGCCTTTACCGCCTGCCAGGGGAAGCAAGAGCGCGCAGCACTCCGCGATCAGCTCGGAGGGTGCGAAGCCCGTCGGGTCGAGCTCCAGCTTGCCGGCCTCGATCTTCGAGTAGTCGAGGATGTCGTTGATAACGAGCAGCAGGCCCTCGCTGGAAGAGCGCACGATCTCGGCGTACTCCTGCTGCTCGAGGTCGAGCTGCGTCTCGAGCAGCAGCTCCGTCGTGCCGATCACGCCGGACAGCGGCGTGCGCAGCTCGTGGCTGATCGTCGCCACAAACACTGACTTCGCGTTGGACGCCTCGACCGCATCGTCGCGAGTTTCCGCGCTGAGCCGCGCCTCGTCGGCGAGCTCGCGCGTCTTCGCTGTCACGAGGCGCATCGCGCGTGCCCGCCCGGTTCCCAGGACGAGGACGAGTAAGGCGATGAGCATGCTGAGCGCGACGCCGCCGCTCAGCAGGAGGAGTGCGCCCGAGTCGGCGACGATCCCGTCGTCGACGCGGGGGCCAAAGATCTCGAGCGTCGCGCCGTCGCGCAGGTTGATCGTCGTGGACTGCGCCGCTCGCGGAGCCTTGCCGAACGTGAACGCGAGCGTCGGCGCAGCGCTGCTGCGGCGCAGCACGAGCTCCGTGTCGGGGTGATGGAAGAGCGCCACGGCGAGCAGCACAGCTGGCTCCACACCGACGGCAGTCCATCCGAGGAAGTTGCGTTGACGTGCGGCGATCGTGGCCGGCACGCCACCACCGCGATAGATCGGGCTCGCGAGACCCATGTCGCTCGCGCCCTGGAGGTCGATCGCGGAGACCAGCAGGCGACCGGAGTCGCGGGTCGCGAACAGCGTTGAGGCGGCGCAGAAGTCGTAAGGCGTGGCGGCGGTGGGCCTGGCGCCCACGCCGAGCGCCATCCTGCTGAGGCAGTAGTACGCTCGCTTCCCGGCGGGAATCACAGCGAAGCTCGTCCCTGGCTCGGCGGCCTGCTCGCCGGCAAGCGCTGCGAACGACGAGAGCTTCGCCGCGGGCACGAGCGCGATCCAGGAGATTCCCGTCAGCTCGGGGTAGCGAGTGGCGATCTGGAGTGCACGCCCCCACGCAGCGAACTGCGCGATGCTGGCGCTCTTGTGGTCGACGACGAAGGCGTTTGCTGAGAGCTCGAGATCCGCCTCGTGCTGGAGGTCGAGCTTCAGTGTGTCCGCGATGTCAGATGACGATCCCTTGAACGCGATGCGCGCTGCGTGGGCGTCGCGCTGCGCGACGTCGTGCGCGGCGATCGCAAACCCCACGATCCCTACGAGCGCGATCAACACAGCCGTCGCCAGCGGCCAGCGGAGCCGGCGCTGTCGTGTCGCGTCCTCGCGTAGCTGCGCGAGCGCTTTCCGGACGCCCTGCGCTTGCGCGGGACCAAGCGGGCCGCGAGGCTCCGACTCAGATCGCGGTGGGGGCTCGGGCTGCTTCATCGAGTCAGGGGACTCCTCGTCCTTTTGGCGCGGGCGCGCCTACCTGAGTGTCGGGAGATGCTCTCCGGGGCTGATCAGTAGTTCGCCGCACACAGCGACCGCGGGTACCGGTGAATCGCGCGGCGGCGAGGGCAGCTCGCGGCCCCGGACGGCCGGGCGGCCTGCGAGACTGAGGGACCGTGACCGACCGCCCGGATGAGCTGGAAGCGCCTGCGAAAGAGCGCTTTGACGCCGCCACGCACGCTCGAGCCGCGTGAGCGTCACGCTCGAAGCGGGGGGACGACGCCACGAGCTGTCTCGGCGCCCGTGGCTGATGGGGATCGTCAACGCGAGCCCTGACAGCTTCTCCGACGGTGGCGTGTACGCGACGCTCGAGGCGCGCGTCGCGCTCGCTGCGGAGCTGCTCGCCGCCGGGGCCGACGTGATCGACGTCGGCGGCGAGTCGGGACGGACGAACCTGCCGCCGGTCGCGGTCGACGAGGAGATCCGCCGGGTCGTGCCGCTGGTCGAGCGCGTCGCCGGCGAGCTCGGCGCGCTGGTGTCGGTCGACACCTACAAGCCGGCTGTGGCCGCCGCGGCGATAGGGGCCGGCGCCGTGATCGTCAATGACGTCAGCGGGCTCCGCGATCCTGATCTGGCAGAGGTCTGCGCCGAGGGTGGTGCGGCGCTGGTCGTGATGCACACGCGCGCGGCGCCCAAGCAGCGCCTCCAGGATCCCGGCCTCTACGAGGACGTGCTCGCGGACGTGCTCTCGTTCCTTGCCGAGCGGATCGCCGTGGCGCGTGCGCGCGGGCTGCGCGAGGAGGCGGTGATCGTGGATCCCGGGCCCGACTTCGCCAAGACGCCGGCACAGACGATCGAGCTCCTGCGCGGCGTGTCGCGGCTCCACGATCTCGGCCGCCCGGTGCTGATGGCGCTGTCGCGCAAGGACTTCATCGGAGCGCTCACGGGACGCTCCCCGCGTCAGCGCGCTGCCGGCACGCTGGCAGCACTCGCCCACGGGCTCGACGCCGGCGCGCAGATATTCCGCGTCCACGATGTCGCCGCGGCGGCTGACTTCATCGCTGTTCGGCGCGCCCTGCGCGGGGAACTGGACCTGCCCGCGCAAGCGATGCTGCCGGAAGAGCTGCGCGCGGAGGCGCCGAGTGAGCGCGTAAGCTGAATTGTGCGCCGCGCGACTGCGCGGCCGCGAGGGGTGCCGGCGGCTGACGCCAACGCCGCTGGACGCCTGCCACCCATCCGAAGGGAGCAGCATGTCGATTATCACCACCGAGGACCTCGAGGCGAGCCCGCTGGCCGACCTCCACGCTCTCGCCTCAACGCTCGCGATCGACGGCTTTCGCCGTCTACGCAAGGGCGAGCTCGTGGAGACGATCCTCGAGCGCCAGGGCGGCAGCCCACCGGCGGCGCCACGCGCCGAGGAGACCGCGAGTCGTGGCGATCGTCCGCCGCGGCGACGTCGCGGACGCACGCGCGATTCAGATCCGGGCGACGAAGCGCCCGCGAGCGGGCGCTTCGTCGCAGCGCCACCGGTCGAGGCTCCGCCGCGCAGCGTCGAGGGCCTCGTGGAACTGCTCGCAAACGGCTCCGGCTTCGTACGGCCCGACGGCGCAAGCGACAGCGATGGCGACGTCTACATCTCGGCGGCGCAGGCGCGCCGCTGCGAGCTGGTCGCGGGTGATCGCGTCTCGGGCCCGGTTCGCCCGCCGCGCCGCTCCGAGCGCCACCCGTCGCTGATCAGGATCGACACGATCAACGGCGTGCCGGCCGACGAGGCGGTGCGCGGAACGCGGGTCGAGGACATCGAGGTCGACTGGCCGGCGGAGCGGCTGGCGCTCGGAGCGGGTGACGTGCTGCTCGCTCAGATCGAGCGGGTCGCACCGTTCGGTGGCGGCTCGCGCGTCGTGATCAGCGGCCCCGCGCGCTCGGGCAAGACGCTCGTGCTCGGCAAGCTGGCGGCGGCGCTCGCGTCACTGGACGGCTACGAGGTCGAGTTGGTCGCGCTCGGCGTCCGCCCGGAGGAGCTCAGCGAGTACCGCGTGCTCCCGTACTTCAGCGGCACCGGCAGCACCTTCGCCGCGGCGCGCGACGCTCAGGACGCCGCCGTCGAGCAGGCGGTCGAGCGGGGACGACGCGTCGCCGTTCGCGGCGGCCGGGCCGTGCTGTTGATCGACACCCTCGACGGGCTCAGCGACTCGGCGGCACGGCGCACGCTCGCCTCGGCGCGCAACCTGCGAGACGCCGGCTCGCTGACCGTTATCGCGACCGCGCGCGAGCCGCTCGGCGGCGAGACGACGTTGATCGCGCTGCTGACAGGCGCGGCGCTCGACGAGACCGCGAGCGGCACCCTGCGCTCCGAGCTACTTGCCGAAGTCAAGCCGAAGCGCGCCCCGGCGAAGCCGCGTGCGCCACGCAAGCCGCGCGCGAGCGCGAAGGTCGTTCAGGCGGACTCGGAGGCGGCCGCCTGAGCGGCCGACCCTAAGGGCGGTAGGCGACCTTATCCCAGGACGGCTCGCAGGTGAGCTCGATCGGCTCGCCACCACGTTCCGGCTGCACGTAGGAGAAGCTGTTTGTGAGGTCGTCGAAGGCGATGTCGAGTTCGCCCTCGCGCACGCGCTGGTCAAGCCAGGCGCCACGGAAGACGAGCCGCCGCAGCCAGTGGACCAGCGACTGCTCGGCTGGTCCGATCAGCTCAAACCAGCAGTCACGCACGTGCTCACCGAGTGCCGACGCCGGATCCTGGATCTCGCCGTTGACGGCGAGGTTCACGAGATCCTCGAGCTCACCGCCGTCGAGACGGTCGGAGACAAACCCGAGGCGCAGCGCCGCCTGCTCGCAACGCTCACCGAAGTCGTCCTCGTTGAACGTGAAGCGCAACTCTCCGTACTCGAGGACGAAGTCCTCGCCGGAGTTGTAGTTTCCTCGCCGCGCCGTATCCATGGTCCACGAGCCCACCAGGCCCGTCGAGATCATATGTCGCTTTCCTGCACGGGCACTTGGTGTGCACGCTTTTTTTCAGCCGCGGCTTGGTCGCGGATCAGCTCCCGCTGACGACGATCCGGATGTGCCGCTCGCCGCTCGTCGTGCCGCTGCCGAGCGCGACTGTGCCGAGGCGCTGGAGGTAGGGGAGGACCTTGGCGGTGGAGGCGCTGCCGGCGACATTGAGGTTCTTGAGCAGCTCGGCGATGCCGGGAAGCTCGACGATCAGATCGGGCTGAATCCAGCTGCCGAGCAGCGAAGCCGCCGTGCCGAAGCTCGAGCTGGCGCTCAAGCGCCCGGTGCTCGCGAGCGCGTCGTTCAATGAAGTGGTTCCAAGGGCGACGACGATCCGCCCGCCGCCGGCCGCTACGTCGAAGGTGAACGGCAGGCTCGCCGCGTTGATCGTGAAGCCGCTCTGGATGTTCGCCTGGCTGAGCGAGCCGACCGAGAACGCGCGATCCGAGCTCGCGATCAAAGCGGCGAGTCGTCCGAGCTGCGAAACGATGGTCGGCGCCTGGCTCGGATCCTTGACGCCGAGCACGAGCGCCGCCTCCAGCGTGCCGAGGTTCGAGCCCTTCGCAAAGAAGCTGGCGGTGGTGATCGAGCTCAGGTCGCCCCCGACGTTGACGCCGGTGACCCGCTGGATCTCCCCCAGTGACGATGTGAAGCTGCCCAGGCCGCCCGTGCTGCCGAGTTGCCCAAGCTCCGAGAAGAGCTTGCCCAGGGTGGGGCCGACGTTCGTCAGGCCGATCGCCAGCCACGATCCGCCGGGGAGCGTTCCGATCGGATTCGTCTCGCCGTTCGAGCTGGACGTTCCGGCGCCGCTCTCGGCGAAGTCGAGCGCGGCGCCGTTCGCATCGAACCGGGCCGACCCCGAGAGGATCGCGTTCGCATAGCGCGTGCGGATCTGTTGCAGGATCGCCGCAGCCGTCGGGCTCTCTGTGCTCGTTGCCGGGATCAGCGCATCGATCAGGCGTAGCAGCGGTACGTAGGCGACGCCGTCGGCGCCGCTCAGCTCGCCGCTGACCGCTTGCTTGTAACCGCTGCTGGCGGCGAGTGAAGCCGCGCCCTTCTCGGTGTCGACGATCGCGTCGAACGCAGCGGCGTCGTTTGTGAGCACGACGTAGTCGCCGACGACGCCGACGTCGCTCTTGGAGGTGACGTCCTCGGTGTAGCCGACGCCGCGGTAGCTCGCCTGCGCGAGCGTGTCGGCGGTCCCGGCGCCGCTCGCGAACAGGGCCGGGTTCTTGGTCGCCGACTTCGCCTTGGCGGCGTCAGTCTGGTCGACGATAACGGCGTACTCGGGGTGTGCCGTCGTCGTGCCGCCGAGCACTGCGACGGCTGCCTGTTGGCCGAGCCACGGCCTGATATCCGTCTCGTAGCTGGCGCCGCTGACCATTGACTTGTCGATCAGTGCATCCAGCTTGGGGCCTGGATCGCTGATTCCGAGCAGGCGCTTGGACGCGGCGTCGATGCTCTGCGCCAGCGATCCGCTCGGGCGCACATCTGCTTGGACGTAGGCCAGCGCCGACGCCGGCACCGCGCTCGCTGGATCAGCCCCCTGCGCGCTCGAATTGGCAGACGAGGAGGAGCCACCACACGCTGCGAGCGTTGCCGCGACGGCGCAGCTCCCAACGAGCGGGCCGCAACGGCGTGCGGTCCGCGCGCAAAGAGCGTTCACCGCTGCCGCCTCACCAGGTCGAGCACGACGCGTCCCCCGGTGGCAGCGCTCATCGTGGGCTGGAGATTAGAGAGCAGCCCGGAAAAACGCGCGCCGGGCGCACGGTTCGGTGAGCAAAGTGGCCGCTGGTGGGGCAGTAGGCAATTCAAGTGTTGACAAGTGGGGAAGAATGGGGCATGCTCGCCCCAGCGAACCTGGCTGGAGGGGCTCCTCCCGCCCCTTCCAGCCCGGTTCGACTTCTTCGAAGGTGGGCAGCGCGCGTGGCATTTCGCGGATCGTTCGAATTCACACTGGACGCAAAGAACCGGCTCACGATTCCGGTCAAGTTCCGCGGTCCGTTCTCCGACGGCGTAACGCTCGCCCGTATGCGCGACGTCAGCGACTGCATCTCGATCTGGTGTACTCCGGTATTCGACGCCTACGTCGCGAACCTGCTCGAGAGCTGCCACCCGCTGTCGGAGGAGCGCGAGGCGCTGGCCCGCTTCTACGGCGCCAATGCGCACGATGGCGAGCTCGACGCTGCCGGGCGCGTGATCGTTCCGCCGCGCATGCTCGCGCAGGCCGGCATCGAGCGCGATGTCGTCGTCAACGGCGTCACGAACCGGCTCGAGGTGTGGGCGCGCGACACCTGGAAGGCCGTGAACGAGGAGCTCACCGCGGCAGTCAAAGAGATCAGGCCGGCACTTGGCAACACTGCTTGACATGACTATCACGCACGTGCCCGTGCTCGCCGGCGAGCTGATCGATGCGCTCGATCCGCAGCCGGGCGAGATCGTGGTCGACTGCACTGCCGGCGGCGGCGGTCACGCGCGGCTCGTCGCCGAGCGCATCGGAGCGGGGGGGACGTTGATCGGCATCGATCGCGACCAGACCGCCGGCGAGCGTTTCGCCGAGTTGGCGCGCGAGGTCAGCGCGACGACGCGCTTCATCGCCGCGAGCTTCGTCGACGGCCTGCGGCAGCTGCGCGACGAGGGCGTCGAGGCCGACGCTGTCTACTTCGATCTCGGCGCCTCCTCGATGCAGATCGACGCCTGGGAGCGCGGCTTCTCCTACACCTATGACGCGCCGCTCGACATGCGAATGGACAGAAACCAGGCCCTGTCGGCGGTAGCCGTCGTGAACGACTGGGAGGAGCGCCGGCTCGCGCAGATATTCCGCGACTACGGCGAGGAGCGCTACGCGCGCCAGATCGCGCGAGCGATCGCGATGGTCCGCACAACGCGCCCGATCGACTCGACGTTGGAGCTCGTCGAGGTGATCACCGGCGCGATTCCCACGCCGGCCCGCTTTGCCGCCGGTCATCCGGCGAAGCGCGTGTTCCAGGCCATCAGGATCGCCGTCAACGACGAGCTCGGTCAGCTCGACGCGGCGCTGCCGCTCGCTTGGGAGATCCTCGCTCCCGGTGGGCGGCTGGCGGCGATCTCCTTCCACTCACTGGAGGATCGCCGCGTCAAGCAGTTCCTCGCCGCGCGGGCGAGTGGCTGCACGTGCCCGCCCGACCTGCCGGTCTGCGTCTGCGGCCGTGCGCCCGAGGCTGACCTGCCGCGCCGCCGTGCGACCTTCCCCGGCGCCGCCGAGCTGCAGTCCAACCCACGCGCGGCGAGCGCGCGGATGCGCAGCGC
>Ga0224544_1000148_pt1 | contig 10196 bp, 7 predicted proteins | sample 714P11014metaG_FD_179904 | JGI IMG/M metagenome (GOLD analysis project Ga0224544, IMG submission 179904) | Peat soil microbial communities from Stordalen Mire, Sweden - 717 P1 10-14 | ecosystem: Environmental > Terrestrial > Soil > Wetlands > Peat | place: Sweden: Norrbotten County, Stordalen...
ACAGCATCACGCCTTCGCCGGCAGCCGTCGGCGAGAACGTCCATTGTGTGCCCCGATCGACGATGTCACGGCCGGTGCTCCAGCGACCGAAGATCGTGACGATGCCGCTGCTCGAGGCGCTGATTCTTCGCCCTACGGGGTAGAAGGTTGTTCGGCGCGAGAGCATCGCGAGACCTCCGACACTGGCGTTGCGGGTCAGCGGGCGCTGCGGCAGGACCGATCGCCAGCCGGTCACGGTGTCGAGTTCGGCCGCGACGAGACCGAAGCCGTAGCGGGCGTCTCCGGGGTTGCTGTTGACCGCGTGCACCGCATACCAGAGGCCACCTTGCGTGACTGCCGCGAACTGCGTGTGCGAGGGATCGATGAATGCGCCGTCGCTCTCGCTCGGCAGCGGCTCCTCCGCCGCGTCCTGCGCGCCCTGCAGCTGGATCGCCGCGTCATCGAGCGCCCACAGCGCGAGTCCGTCGTACTCGACCGTGTTCGCGTAGTGGTCGATCCCGTTGTAGTTCGTCGGCAGGTTCTCGCCGACGAAGCGGGGAACCAGCGGGAAGCCCCAGCCGTCAGTCGGATAGAGCGCCTTGAGCCGCCAGAGGGCGACGGTTGCGGCGCTCAGGTAGCGCCCGCGCCACGTCGGATCGGTGCTCAGCTCGGCCGCAGTCGCGAGCGCGTCGATCGTCGCCGCGACGGTCCAGACCTGTGCCTGCCCGCGCCCGATGTAGCTGTCGTCGCCGTCCGGCGCCATCAGACCGACCAGCGCCTCCGCGGTGCGATTGAAGGCATCGAGCGCCGCGGGCGGTGTGCGCGCGCCGAGCAGCAGGATCGCTTTGCCGAGTATCAGCGTTGACAGCACGTGGTAGGCGAGCGGGTTCTCGGTCGGGTCGCTGAGGATGCCGGCGCCGGAGAACGCCGGGTCACCGACTCGATAGGCGCCACTCCCGGCGTGTCCCACCGCTTGGTGCAGCCAGGCGAGCGTCTGGTCGCGGACACCCCGGGGGTTGCCCAAGAGGGCATCCGAACGGTAGCCCCGAAGACCGGTGTGTTGCAGCGCGAGCTCGGCGAGGGCTGAAACCAGCTTCAGGTTGTTGTAGCAGTGGGGACTCGCGTAACAGAGTCCCTGCTTCGAGATCGGCGGGCCATGCCGGCGCAGGAAGCGCGCCAGGCGCGGGCGCGCGTTTGTCCATGAAGGGTTGCCGGCGAGGTGCGCCTCGTCGTAGGAGTAGGCGTCGCTCAGCGAGAGCAGCTCGAACCCGCCCTCGTCGGCGTGCGCGATCTCTGATAGCTCGGCCGACAGGCCGTCGTCGACCAGCGCCTGGTTGCCCGAGTCGACACCGGCCGCGACGAGCGCTTCGCCGATCATCGAGACGCCGTAGTCGCCAACCACGCGGCCGTCCACGGGATCATCGAAACCTCCCTTGGCGTCCTCGTGTGTCGCCCACTCGCCGGCGGTGAGATCAGCGAGCTGCGATACCTGCTTTGAAAGCGCAGTCGGATCGACAGAGCCGCCGGCCTGCGCAGCGTGCGCCGCGGCGCGCGGCTCACCGGCCCCGGCCCCGGGGACGAGCGTCGCGACGGCGGTGCCGGCGAGGACCGCTACCAGCACCGCCGCGGCACGCACGCGTGTGTTGCGCTGCGACTGCACGTCGTCGAAGCCTCGCAGCGAGGGCGGCGGCGCGCGCCGGCTCACTCGGGCTCTCCCAGGTGGACCGCGCGACGCTGCCTCAGAACAGCACCGACGTTACGTGCGCAAAGACCCACCACGGCGGCTTGGCGTAGTAGCGCTGCGCCGTATAGGAGAACATCCAGGCGGCCGATAGCGCGCTGATCACCATCACCGAGTAGGCCGTGATTCGCGAGTCGATTCGCAGCCGACGGCCGCCCAGGCCCGCGAAGAGCGGCACCGCAAGAACCAGGACCAGCGTGAAGTAGCGGCCGTGCATACCGCTGATCTGCGACGCACCGACCGCCGTCCATGTGATGTAGATCGCGATCACCGTCGCGAGGAAGTAGGTGACGAGAGTCCAGCTGATCCAGCCGCGGACGGTCCGCCCGACGCCGGGTCCCTCGTCGCTGCCACACGCGAGCAGCACGAAGAGGACGAGCCAGGCGATCGCGAACCACTCCGGCAAGCCCCACTCGCCAACGGTGCCCGCAACCTCGTTTAGCTTGAAGAGGTTGCCGGCAATCGCCGTATTCCAAAACAATGCGGGGATGTTCAGGAGGTGGCTCAGGAGATAGTGCTCCTGTGCCGGCTGACTGATGAACACGCGGTTCTTCGGCTGGTATACGACGTCGCGGTAGGGGACGAAGGAGGCGTTGGATGCGACGTCCCACCAGACCGCTGCGACCACGCCGGGAAGCGCGATCGCGGTGGCGCGCCAGCGGCGCCCGGCGCCGGTTCCGAGGACGCCGCTCAGAAGCGCGATTATCGCTACGAGCACGAGAACGAGTGGGAACTTCAGCAGCCCGACCAGCAGTCCGAGAAGACTGAGCAGAGCGACCTCGCGCTTGCGTAGCGCGGCGCCCCGATCGGCCAGGTAGAGGGCGTAGGCGGTGGTCAGCGCGATGACTCCGAGCGCCGCCGAGTCGGCGGAGACGACGGTGGCTTGCGAAAGCGCCGTCGGCACGAGCACGACGAGCGAGAACAGCCACTTCCAGCGCGGAGTGATCGCGACGGCCGCGGTTACCACGCTCGCCCACACGAACCCCGTGAACAGGCGCGCGGCGAAGATCGCACCGATCACGGGCTCGTTGACGTGCCGGGCGACCCAGAAGATGATCGCCGCCGGTATGTAGTTGACCGGCGAGTAGAGGGCCGTGTTCTCGAAATGCCCGAACGCCAGCTTCGATCCGAGGGTGGCGCTCAGGACGGGTGCGTAATCCGTTGCCTTGAAGTGGAGCGGCCTGCTCTTAGAATGGGAGACGGAGTAAAGGTGGTCGAGGACGTTCAGGAGGCCGAGTGAGACCTCACCACCGGCCCGGCGCTTCGGTACCAGCCGGCCGTTCAGGTTGCCGCGGCACGAAAAAAGATGGTGGTGCATCGTGCAGTTCACGACCTGCGGGAGCATGTGGCCGAGCGACACCTGATAGGCCCTGAGAATGTGCTCGGCCTCGTCCGGACCGAACCCGATCGGGACGACGAGACCCATGTAGAGGGCCGAGAGGACGGCGATCCCGGCGGTCCACACGACCGCGCCCGATAGGCGAAACGAGCTACTCAAGTCCGAGATCGCGCGGGACGCTATCGAACGGACGGTGGTACCGCCCGCCGATCTGGCGCCGTCCTGGCTGGTGCGTGCGGTGGGCTCGACCCTCGTCGCGACCGGGACTCACGGCGGGCATGGCGACAGGTTAGGCCCGCGGACCTCAGGCCGTCGCTGCCAATGGTTGCAATCTGAGCCTGTGCTGGACGGTTACGCCCCGACGCCGGCGATCTCGTCGCCGTCGATCGGGTCGGCAAGCTCGAGTTCGAACCAGAACGTGCTGCCCTCGCCGAGGCGGCTCGTTGCCCCCATCGTCCCGCCCATCAACGCTACGAGGTCGCGCGCGATCGCCAGCCCGAGTCCGCTGCCGCCGTAGCGCCGTGTCGTCGAGGCGTCGGCCTGGGTGAACGCCTCGAACATGTGGTCGAGGGTCGTCGAGTCGATCCCGATCCCGGTGTCGCTGACCTCGATTTGCAGGAGCGTGCCGCCTCCGGTCGCCGTCCGCCCGTTGACCCGCACCGTCACCGCACCGTCGCTGGTGAACTTGACGGCGTTGGCGACCAGGTTGCGCAGTACCTGGCGCAGTCGGCGGTCGTCGCCGTGGGCGCGCAGCGGGATCTCCTCGCCGATCTGCAACTCAAGCGCAACTCCCTTTGCCGAAGCCTCGAGCTGGCCGACTGCGCACGCTTGCTCGATGGTCCCGCGGATCGTGAAATCGCAGGCGTCGATCTCGAGCCGTCCGGCCTCGATCTTCGAGACGTCGAGGATGTCGTTGATGATCCGCATCATGTCCTCGCCCGAGCGTGCAACTTGTGTTGCAAGCTCGCGCTGGTCGTCGCTCAGCTCGGTGTCGAGCAGCAGCTCCGTCATGCCGAGCACGCCATTCATCGGCGTGCGGATCTCGTGGCTCATGTTCGCCAGGAAGCGCGACTTCATCTCCGATGCGGCAACGGCTTTCGCGTGCGCCGCGGCGAGTAGCGCCTGGGTCCGCTTCGCCTCCGTGATGTCGCGCCCGACCGACGCGACGCCGACGACGCTACCGCCGGCGTCGAGGATCAGCGAGCGCGTCACGGAGACGATCACCGTCCGCCCGTCCTTGGTCTCGCGCACCGTCTCCAGCGAGCGCACCGGCTCATCGTTGAGCAGCCGGTCCCAGTTGAGGTGGTCTGTCGCGCGCTGGCCGGGCGGGCTGATCAGGTCTAGAGACTGTCCGATCGCCTCCTGCGCCGTGTAGCCGTAGAGCTGCTCGGCGCCGCGATTCCAGGACAGGAAGATGCCGTCGAGCGAGCTCGTGGTGATCGCATCGTCGGAGGTGTCGAGGACGGCGGCGAGGTTACGGCGATCGCTCACCACCTCTGCGACCGGCCGAGCATCAAACGGCGCGCGGCCGCTGCCTTGGCCGGGCGGCGGGCCGACGTCGCCGTTGGTCGCGTCGCGGACCAGGCTCTCGCCACGGTGCGAGGAGAGCACGCCGACCGATGCGTGCTGCTGGTGTGTCGTCGGCGGGCGCAGGCTCGTCACCTGTGGCTGTGACAACGCGCGAGGCAGTCGCACCTCGCGCGCTTCCAGTCCAACGCGGAGCTGGGCCCGCTTACGGGCGCCTCCGGTGTTCTGGTCCTCGATCGCGCGCATCAAAATCTCTGTTGTCCGTTCGCTACGCCTGAACGAGGAAGCCCGGTGCGCGCACGAGTCCGAATCGCGACCGCGCGCAAGGCCATGTATCGGCGCGTACGTGGCCTGGGATTAGCTTTTGGGCGAGCTGTGCCGCGGCTTCCAGCTGAGCCGGCCGGACCGGCCGGGTGTCACGGTGTTGCGATGTCGGGCGAGCTGAATGGGTTCGCCTCGTTCTGATCGCCCGCCCGCTGCTTGGCGCGGGCCGGGCGAGCGTCCTCAGCTCGTACCGCCGCGCCGTCAACGCGTAGCTCGGGTACTCCCGCTTGCACGTCAACCTCGACCAGCGCCACGAGACGCCGACTCAGCGCTATGCACCGCGGGCAATGGCGCGGACTGAGCCGTTCGACACCACGCCCATAGAGCACGAGCCCGCAGGCCGGGCATGACAGATCACCCATCTGGCTCACCTCCAAACGAGGTGGAGATGGCAGCGGGCGAGATTCGCTCGCCGTCGAAAACGTTTCGGTCTGAGAGCTTCAGACCGACGGTACCAAGCACCTCAATCGACTCCAATCGCCTGAAAACGAAGGTAGCACCCCCAATCTCCTGCTCGACTGAATTAGATGCTCTAAGCGCGAGAAACCGCGTCAAGGGTGGGCAAAGCTGCGCAGGCTGCCGACAAGCGCGCGACCCTCGCACCGTTGCTCAGCCCAGAACGCCCCCGGCTTTGCGGGGCTTTCTCCCATGCATCTGAGGGGACTCGAACCTCCCCGGGCCAAGCGCTCACAAGGCCCTCAAGTACAGCTTCAGGGTTCGTGATACGTCCGCCACGGTGTTTCAGGCGCAGGATCGCGATCCACCAGCTGACGGTCAAGTGCGTGCGGGGAGTGCCGCGAGAGCGCTGTACAGCTCACGCGCGGCCGCCTCGCCCCATTCCAAGCTGCGCAGGGCGTAGGACTCGTTCGGCGCGTGGATCTGATCCTCGGCGAGTCCAAAGCCAGCCACGATCACCGGGTATCCGCGACCTGCCATCTCGGCGACGATCGGAATGCTGCCACCGCAGCGAATGAACACCGGCTCGGTTCCGCAGGCGCGTCGCAGCGCATCGGCGGCGAGCCGGAGCGCTGGCTCCTCGGGCTCGAACAGCGCGGGCTCGGCGTACATCACTCCCGTTTCTTCGAGCACGGCGCCGTCGGGCAGCGCGGAGCGCAGCAGGCCGCTGAGGACCGCATGCATGCGCCGAGGATCCTGCCCCGGTGCGAGGCGCAGCGTGAGCGTTGCATGCGCTTGCGCCGGAACGATCGTTCGGGGCTCGCCGCCGGCGATCTCGTTGAGGTCAAGTGACGCGTCGGCACCGTTGCGCAGGTAGTACTCGCCGCCGGCTCCGGGATACACAGGCCTACCGCCACTGTCCTCGATCAGCTCATCGCCCGAGGGCAGACGCTGCCAGGAGGAGAGCTCAGCCGCCGACGGAGCGATGATCCCTTCGCGCAGCTCCTCCCGCACCCTGCCGTCAGGCCCGGGCAGCACCTCGGCCAGGATGAGTTGTAGGACGTGCAGCGCATTCAGCACGCTGCCGCCGTAAAGCCCGGAATGCAGGTTGTGCTCGGCGGTCCGCACCTGGAGGTCAAGCTTCACCGCGCCGCGCAAGCCGACCGTGATCGCAGGCGTTTCGGGATCAGGCATCAGCGCGTCGAAAACGATCGCCGCGTCTGCGCCGCGCCCGTCCGCGCGAAGCCATGTTGTGACGGCACCGCCTCCCATTTCCTCCTCGCCCTCGACGAGCACTCTGACGTTGACCGGCAGCTCTCCGGCGGCGGCCATCGCGCACGCCACGTGCAACAGCGGGAGGAAGTTGCCCTTGTCATCGCATGCGCCACGCGCGTAGATGCGGCCGTCGCGGATCGTCGGCTCAAAAGGTGGTGAGTGCCACAGCTCGGCTGCTCCGGCACCTTGGACGTCGTAGTGACCGTAGATCAGGATCGTCGGCGCCGCAGGGTCGCTTGCGCGGAGCTCGCCAACGGCAAGCGGGTTTCCGTCGGCAATGTGCACGAGCTCGCCACTGCCACCGGCTGTGCGAACCCGGTCGATCACCCAAGTCGCCGCGCGCGCGATGTCACCGGGGTCGCCCCCGCCCGTCGAGATCGACGGCACGCGGAGCCAATCGACCAACTCATCAAGCAGTCGTGGATCCATCCGGCTCAGCCTAACTTCCCCGCCCGGGTCGAACCCGCGTGTGTGATGCATCCGCCCAGCGTTTAGTGGCCGCTACGTTCACGCCACCGGACGAAACGGACGCACCTGACGCCACGTTTGTTCTCACGGCCTGCCGGCGCCCCAAAAGCCGCCGGCATCCACAACAGCAGAAAAGCCCCGCCACGCGGGGCTTTCAGATGCGCCTGAATGGACTCGAACCATCACGGGGAAATCTCCCCACAAGGCCCTCAACCTTGCGCGTCTACCAATTCCGCCACAGGCGCAGGACCAGCGAGTATAGGCGCTTGATTCCGTCCTGGGCGGGCGCTAAGGTCCACGAACAAGTGTTCGGTTCAAGTGGGGTTGCGTCAAGGAGGCTCGGGTGGATCTGACCAAACGCCAGCAGGAGATCCTCGACTTCATCGAAGAGTACGGCTCCCAGCACGGGTATCCGCCGACGGTTCGGGATATCGGCAAGGCCGTCGGGCTTGCTTCGTCCTCGACGGTGCATCAGCACCTCGCGAACCTAGAGCAGCTCGGCATGCTGCGCCGCGACCCGTCCAAGCCGCGCGCGCTCGAGTTGCTGCATCGGGTGGTTCGCGACGCCGGAGCGATGGTGCGCCCCGCTGGACTACCGTTGCTCGGCACGGTCGCCGCCGGCCAACCAGTCCTGGCCGAGGGGAACATCGAGGACTACGTTTCCGTGCCGCAGGCCGCCGGTGGAGACGACGGGACCTTCCTCCTGCGCGTTCGCGGCGAGTCGATGCGCGACGCCGGGATCATCGAGGGCGACCTCGTGGTGGTTCGCTCGCAGGAGCACGCGGCCAACGGCGAGATCGTCGTCGCGCTGATCGGTGAGGAGGCCACGGTCAAGCGCTACTTCCGCGAAGCCGATCACGTCCGCCTGCAGCCCGATAACGCAGCGATGGAGCCGATCCGCAGCAGCGACGTCCGAATCCTCGGGCGCGTCGTGGGGGTGATGCGCTCACTGCTCTGAGCTCGCCCGGCTGCCCGACCGCGTCTGCGCCCCGCGTCCGGCCGCGCGACGACCCGCCTGCCGCGCTGCGCACTGGCGCCCCGCGCCCGCGCGCGCTACTGTCACCCGGCAGGCCAAGCAGCCGCGGAGGTTCGCCTTCGAGGAAAGTCCGGACATCAAAGGGCAGGGTGGTCGCTAACGGCGACCCGGGGAAACCCGCGGGAAAGTGCCACAGAAAAGACACCGCCTAAGCGCGCGGCCACACGTGAGTTGCGCGCCGGTAAGGGTGAAATGGTGCGGTAAGAGCGCACCGGCGTCGCGGTGACGCGGCGGCCAGGCAAACCCCACCCGATGCAAGGCCAAGCAGGACCGCTCGTAGGCTGCCCGCCGAGGTCCAGGTAGGCCGCTCAGATGGATGGCTGCTCACGACAGAATCCGGCTTACAGGCCCGCTAAAGAAAGACCCCGTCGCAAGGCGGGGTCTTTCCATTCCCAGGTCGCGTCCCGCGGCGCCTCGCCGCTCGGCCCGCCGCAACGTCGCTCATGATCAGCCGCATCAGATATGTTCCGGCCGTGGCTGCGGAGAGCAAAGAGGAGCGTCGCCGAGACAAGCTCTCGATGCTCGGCGCGATCGGCCTGCTCACGCTCGTGTCAGCGGCAGCTATCTCCGTCGCGATCATCATCGCGATCCACAACGGGCGTGACGCGCCGCGCAACGGGCCGCACGGCATCCACCTGACCGCCGACGAGGCCACCGGCCGCCAGCTGTTCGCGAGAACCTGCGCCACCTGCCACACGCTCCACGCCGTCAACGCCGTTGCGCGCATCGGCCCGGACCTCGACGTGCTGCGTCCACAGAAGGCGCTCGTGCTCTACGCGCTGGCGAACGGCTTCTCCGGCCCCGGCGGTCAGATGCCTACCGATCTTTACTCCGGCCGGGACGCAAACGACATCGCCTCGTTCGTCGCGGCCGTCGCCGGACACTGACCTCAGCCGGCGCCGCCCGCGCCGATAAGGCATCCGCGTCGCCCCGGCGCGCGTATTCCCTAGACAGGAAGCCGATGCCGAAGGGCGAACTCTGCAACCAAAGGGCGCCGTACGCGTTTCAGATGCGGAATACCCGGGTAAAGGCTTGAATTGCGAGCCGAACGTAGTATCCTTACCAAAGGTAAGTTGTAAGCAGAAGGTAAAGCGACAAACAAAAAGCAAAGCGTGAGTGCGATGAAGACGACGATGAGCAGGTTCCAAATCCACGACGATCTAACTGCGCCCGATGCCTCGATGCCGGTACTGCGTGGCGCACTCTCGACCGGTGGTCAGCTGCCGAACTTCCTCGGCGTGCTCGCGGGCTCGCCGGCGGCGCTGCGCGGTTACGCGCGCTTCCGCGCTGAGCTGCGTCGTGGGACGCTGAGCGTAGGAACGCTCGAGCGGATCTCGCTTGCCGTGGCCGAGCAGTACGGCTCAGCGCCCGGCATCGCGCTGCACGGCCGCACAGCACGCTCCGCCGGTCTCGGCCTCGACGAGGTCGCGAAGGCGCGCGAGTTCGAGTCGGGCGACCCCAAGGAGGCGGCGCTGCTGCGCTACCTCAAGGCGACGCTCGACAGCCGTGGCCCGCTGCCCGCGTACCTCCACGAGGAGGCGCACGAGGCCGACTGGACCGATGAGCAGCTGCTCGAGGCGATCGCGTTCGCCTCGCTCGAGGTGTTCACGGCGATGGTCAACGTGGCAGGCGATGTCCCCGTCGACGGTTCCGTCGAGGACTCGAGGACGCTGCGCGCCGCGTAGTACACCTACGCCATGGCGTCAGGGTCATACGTACGTGAAGGTGAGCCCGCTGTCGACGATGTCGACGGCGGGGAGCGCGAGGGCTGGAGCACGCCGTCGTGCTGCCCCCTCTACCACCGCGCCGTAGAGCTGATCGGTCGCCGCTGGACCGGGGCGATCATCGAGATCCTCATCCAGAGCGGCTCACTGCGCTTCTCCCAGATCGCCAGCGCGGTCACCGACCTCTCCGACCGGATGCTCTCGGACCGACTCAAGGAACTCGAAGCGTGGGGCCTCGTCGCGCGAACCGTCCACCCAGGACCCCCCGTGCGCGTCGAGTACGCACTCACACGCAAGGGCCGTGAGCTCGCTCCCGCGCTCTCGGAGCTCAAGCAATGGGCTCGCGCCTGGCTCGCCGGCCACGACGGCGCGCAGCCACGCCCCAGC
>Ga0224544_1000149_pt1 | contig 10181 bp, 5 predicted proteins | sample 714P11014metaG_FD_179904 | JGI IMG/M metagenome (GOLD analysis project Ga0224544, IMG submission 179904) | Peat soil microbial communities from Stordalen Mire, Sweden - 717 P1 10-14 | ecosystem: Environmental > Terrestrial > Soil > Wetlands > Peat | place: Sweden: Norrbotten County, Stordalen...
CGTGAGCCACCGATCTCGCAGGGCGGGAATATTGGCAAAGAAATTGGAAAGAGATCGATTTCCGCAGAGCGATGGACCCCCGAGATTCCGGCTTGAACAATTACGTTATCTTGCGGTTCCATGATCTCCTTCGCTCCATTTTTGTTGGCCTGAATCCTCAAGGGAAGAAGTTAATCGAATTAGGATGCGGTTCCTCGGAATGGCTGCCGTATTTGGCCAAGGAATTTGGATTCAAAGTATTCGGTCTCGATTACTCCGAGAAGGGCTGCGAGTTGGCCTCGAAGATTTTGGATGCTGAGGGCATTGACGGCCAAATCGTTGTGGGCGATTTGTTCGCGCCTCCGGCGAGCCTTCGTCAGGCATTCGATGTTGCAGTTTCCTTTGGCGTGGCCGAGCACTTCACGGACACTGCTCGTTGCTTGCAAGCCATGGCGGAATATCTTTTGCCCGGCGGCCACCTGTTCACGCTAATTCCGAACATGACCGGGCTTCCTGGCGCCATCCAAAGACGGGTGGACAAAACCGTCTACGCCAAGCACGTACCCATCGATCGTGCGGCGCTCGAGCAAGCTCACCGCGCGGCGGGGCTGAAAGTGATGTTTTGCGATTATTTTCTGGCGTGCAATTTGGGTGTTATCAATATAGAGAGTTGGAAGAGTCGTCCGTTGATTCATTCAACCGGGGTGCGCGTTCGTTCTGTTCTGAGCAAACTCGTTTGGATCATGGAATCGCGCGTTCCGTTTCTTAGGCCCAATCGGTGGACATCTCCGTATATTGTTTGCTACGCAATGAAACCGTGAGCTAATTAAGTCATCGCTCCGCTAGTCAATTCTGCGTTGCGAAGGCTAATTTCGCGATTGCGTCGAGATGGACTAAACTGGCTCACGAAAAACGGACACGAAGAACCCTGAGCGGCACTCGAGGTATCTAATAAAGCAAATGTGCGGGATTGCAGGATTCATCGATAAGCGCGCCGTAGGCCGCCAGCGCCGGCTTGAAATTGCTTCGCAAATGGCTGCGAGCCTGATTCATCGCGGACCCGACGACGGAGGTGTCTGGGCCGAAGAAAGCAACAGCGTAGCCTTCGGGTTTCGCCGCCTCGCCATCTTGGACTTGTCACCCGCAGGCCATCAGCCTATGCACTCAGCCTGCCGCCGTTACACGATCGTTTTTAATGGCGAAGTCTATAACCATGCCGAACTTCGCAAGCAACTCGAAACATCAGGCCATCGGTTTCGCGGAAGCTCCGATACCGAAGTAATCCTCGCGGCCATTTCGGAGTGGGGAGTGCAAGACGCGGTTTCCCGTTTTGTCGGGATGTTCGCAATTGCCCTGTGGGACGCGAGCGAGCGGCAACTCTATCTGGTGCGCGACAGGCTGGGCATCAAGCCGCTCTACTATGGCTGGAGCGGCTCCGTCTTTCTCTTTGCTTCGGAATTGAAGGCCTTCCACGCACATCCGGATTTTCGCGCGGCAGTCAGCCGACCGTGCGTATCTCTGCTGCACCGCTTCGGTTACATTCCCGAACCTTACGCGATTTACGAAGGCGTCCATAAACTTTCGCCAGGCTACATTCTTCAGCTCTCTGCTAAGGAAGACAACTTCGGAGCTCAGCAATTACACTGCTACTGGTCGGCAAAGGAAATTGCGAGAAATAATGAATCTCAAGCACGACAGGAGCGGACGGAAGCAGATGTAGCCGGCGAACTGGAGTCGCTCTTGATGGACGCGGTGAGTACGCGAATGATCGCTGACGTGCCGCTCGGAGCATTTCTATCTGGCGGTATCGACTCGTCCCTCGTAGTTTCGCTGATGCAGGCTGCCAGCACGCGCCCCGTAAAGACGTTCACCGTCGGATTCGAAGAAGACGATTTTAACGAAGCGAATTACGCGCGCGAAGTGGCCGCGCATCTCGGCACCGATCACACCGAACTGTACGTCACACCGCGAGAGGCGCAAGCCGTGGTTCCGAAGCTGCCGGAAATGTTCGACGAACCATTCTCGGATTCCTCACAGATACCGACTTATTTGGTGTCGGAACTCGCGCGGCGCGCCGTTACCGTCTCTTTGTCCGGTGATGGGGGCGACGAGCTTTTTGGCGGCTACCAGCGGTACGTCCTTGGCGATCAGGCGTGGTCAAGATTCGGCCGCCTTCCGTCAACGATGAAGAAAGGAATGAGCCGCGCATTGCGCCTATTGAGTTCCGATCGTTGGGATTGGCTGTATCAGCAGGTTGAGCCGCTTATCGCAAAACGAAATCGAATCTCGTTTATGGGGCGCAAGGCTCACAAGCTGGCAAAGATGTTGGCGGCGGAACAACCGGAACTTTTCTATTGCCTCCTGGTTTCTCAGTGGCAGGATCCGGGCGAAGTCGTTCCTAACGTAACCGAGCTAAAAACCGCGTTCGATCGATTTCAGGACGGAAATTCTGCAGCCAGCTATCGAGAACGAATCATGCTGCTCGATCTCATAACATATCTTCCGGGGGATATTCTCACGAAAGTCGATCGCGCCAGCATGAGCGTCGGATTAGAGGCGCGAGTTCCTCTACTCGACCATCGGGTCGTGGAGTTCGCGCTCCGTCTGCCCGAATCGTTCAAAATTCAGCGCGGGCAGGGCAAATTTATACTGCGTCGAATTCTCGACCGCCACGTGCCGAGGAATCTCGTCGAGCGCCCGAAGATGGGATTCGGTGTGCCGATCGGAAAATGGCTGCGCGGGCCGCTGCGGGAGTGGGCCGAGACGCTGCTCAGCGAGCGCGAATTGCGGCAGGATGGATTTCTCAATCCCAAGCCGATTCGCGCACTTTGGGCCGCTCATCTCACCGGCAGATTCGACTGGAGCGACCGGCTCTGGACTGCCTTGAGCTTCCAAGCTTGGCATTCGAAATGGAAACACGGTTTGCAATCGTCGCGACCGGATGTCGAGAGCGCGTTAGCCAGCCAGGCCTAACGCCGGCCGTGGTCGCAACAAAGACGACCTCGCTAAACCGGCGCTTGCGCCACCTGACCGTACAGAGAACACCCGATAGCGTAATGCAACCCTCAAGTCTAAATTAATCTCGGTTTTGGACAGCGGAAGCTCGGACAGGGATCGTAAATGTCGGTCGCCGAAAAAGAAGGGTTTATGAACGATGCGGGACGCAAGGGAGTCGCACTCCTCACAGGCTTGGGGATCGGATTAGGGCTCGCCCTTCTATTTGCGCCAAGGTCGGGTGAAGAAACACGAGAATGGATAAGCGACGCGGCCGGACAGAAACTTTACCTGTTACGCTGCAGAAGCCGGCGGTCGATGAAGCGGCTACTGGACAAAGGCGAAGATACATTCGCGGATATTTTGAGAAGCGGCAAAACTGTGCTTGAATCGATGGCGGCCAAGCTGGATTAGCGAAGTACCCTTAGTTTGCGTTCTCGTTTCTTTGAGCTGTAGACGTCTTCATTATTTGAGGCGCAACAGCTGGACTAAGAGCGAAACGCATCCACAAATGATGGATCCAGAATCGCTCATTTTCCGGCACGAAACACGCTGACGTCGCTCGGCGCTCAACTCCACATGTCCAAAACTCCACAATTTCCCAATCCGAAGGCTATTTCCTCACTCGATGTGCGCAGCGACGACATGAAGCTGTCGGCGGCGGCGAATAGTGAATGGATCGAGGGATATAGTGAAGCGCACATAGGCGCGAACATAAAATCAAACAGAGTGTGGGAATTTTCGGTATGGGCGCCGGCTCGAGAAAGCGTCGTCCTGCGTCTTTCTCTCCGCTCCGGCGAGCCTTCTTCTCTCGATCGTTCGATTACGATGACCAAAGACGAGAACGGCTACCATCGCGCTGTCGTCGACGACCTCGCTCCGCATTCTCGTTACGTCTATCGTCTCGACCATTCAAACGAATATCCGGATCCTGCATCACGATTTCAGCCCAATGGCGTGCATGGCCCTTCCGAAATCGTTGACCTCGCTGATTTCAATTGGACCGACGCAGGCTGGCAACCTCCGAGTATCGAGGACAGCATCTTCTACGAACTGCACATCGGCACCTATTCTGAAGACGGCACGCTCGACGGATTGTGCACGCACTTGACCGAATTGGCCGATCTCGGAATCACGACGATCGAACTAATGCCTCTGGCGCAGTTTCCTGGATCGCGCAATTGGGGATACGACGGCGTATATCCTTTCGCGGTTCAGAATACTTATGGCGGTCCCCTCGCGCTTCAACGATTTGTGAACGCCGCACATGGTCACGGGCTCGCGGTCGCTCTCGATGTGGTCTACAACCACCTCGGACCGGAAGGAAACTATCTAAATCAATTCGGACCATACTTCGCAACCAAATACAAGACGCCTTGGGGCTTGGCCATTAATTTCGACGGACCTGAGAGCGGCCCAGTTCGCCAGTTTTTTATCGAAAACGCTCTGCAATGGTTCAATGACTTTCACATCGATGTTCTGCGACTCGATGCAATTCACGGGATTTTCGATTTTGGTGCGTTTCACTTTCTCGCCGAACTTCAGCGCCGTGTCGAGTTGGCAAGCGAGCAGCTTGGCCGGAAGCTCTACTTGATTGCGGAAAGCGACCTAAACGACGCGCGGATATTGCTGCCGCCTGAAAAAGGCGGGCATGGGCTGGCCGCGCAGTGGAGCGATGATTTCCATCATTCGCTTCACACGCTGCTCACCAACGAAACAGCCGGGTATTACGCTGATTTCGGCAGCCTGAATCATCTCGCGACTGTTCTTCGCGAGGGATGGTATTACCACGGACAGTATTCCAGGCACCGCCGACGGCGCCACGGAAATTCTCCTGAGGGAATTTCGCGCTCGCGACATGTGGTGGGCAGCCAGAACCACGACCAAGTCGGGAACCGGGCACGCGGCGATCGCCTGGCGTACCTTGTGGATTTCGAAGCTCAAAAGCTCGCCGCAGGCGTAACTCTGCTCTCCCATTTTGTTCCGCTGCTATTCATGGGTGAAGAGTATGGGGAGACTTCGCCGTTCCAGTATTTCACCAGTCACGAAGATAAAGATTTGATTGAAGCAGTTCGCCGCGGACGGCGCGAGGAATTCGTCGAATTCGGGTGGGATACTGAAATTCCCGACCCTCAGAGCGAAGCCACGTTTAATATCTCAAGGCTGCGTCACGAACTCCGAGACCAAAATCCTCATCGCGCGTTGCGATTGCTATATCAGGAGCTGATTCGGTTTCGCCGGGCCGACAATCTGGCAGCAGAAGCCAATCTGGAGATCACGGAAAACGAGATTCTGAAAGTCTTGACCGTTCTCAGAAAATCGCCCGGCTCTGAATTGCTGATGATCTTCAATTTCGCAGAGAAGGACGTCGAACTTCTGAGTGGGGTGCCGGCTGGCTCATGGATTACGGAACTCAATTCTGCAGATTCGCAATGGCTCGGGCCTGGCAGTTCCCTGCCCCCAATCGTGGACTCTAAGGACGCGATTGCCCTATCGAGCCACTCGTTTGTCGTATTGAGACAGCAATACAAAGGCTAAAACACAATGCGATATGTGTGCGTGCACGGGCATTTTTATCAGCCACCGAGAGAGAATCCATCGCTCGAAGTGATTGAACTCCAGGATTCGGCCTATCCGTATCACGACTGGAACGAGCGCGTCTCCGCGGAGTGTTACGCACCGAATGCTGTCTCGCGCATTCTGGATAATCAGCAACGGGTTACTGAACTCTTCAACAACTACGCAATTATCAGCTTCAATTTCGGCCCCACTTTGCTGTCTTGGATGCAGGAGATGGCGCCGAGAGTCTACGCGTCGATCCAAACCGCCGATAAGCTGAGCCAGGAAAGATTCGGGGGCCACGGCTCGGCTATGGCGCAAGGCTACAATCATATGATTCTGCCGTTGGCTAATCGCCGCGACAAACTGACTCAAGTGTTATGGGGGATACGAGATTTCGAATTTCGATTTGGCCGGAAACCCGAAGGCATGTGGCTTCCAGAAACGGCAGTGGACATCGAAACTCTGGAAGTTCTTGCAGAATGCGGAATCCGCTTCACGATACTGGCTCCTAGACAAGCCAAGCGCGTGCGCCGCAAAAACGGCCGCAAGTGGATTGATGTGAGTGGCGATAAAATTGATCCCAGTCGCGCCTACGTTGTGAACTTGCCGTCGAAGAAAACAATCAGCGTTTTCTTCTACGACGGCCCAATTTCCCAGGCCGTCGCCTTCGAGGGACTTCTAAATGATGGTCAGAGATTTGCCGACCGCTTGATGGGCGGTTTTTCCGATGCCAGAACTTGGCCGCAACTCGCGCATATCGCGACCGACGGTGAGAGCTACGGTCATCATCACCGCCATGGAGAAATGGCCCTGACTTATGCTCTCCATGACATCAGGGAGAAGAAGCTAGCCGAGTTGACGAACTACGGACAATTTCTGGAGAAATTTCCAGCGGACCATATCGTCGAAATCGTTCCTGACAGTTCGTGGAGTTGCGCCCACGGAGTCGAGCGTTGGCGTTCTAACTGCGGATGCAACTCGGGCGGCCATTCCGAATGGAACCAGGAATGGCGGGCGCCGCTGCGAGCCGCGTTAGACTGGCTGCGCGACACCCTGGCGGCTATTTTCGAGGAACAAGCGCCGGCGGTTTTAAAAGATCCGTGGAAGGCGCGCGATGGATATATTCAAGCGATCCTCGACCGCTCCGATGAGTCGTTAGCTTCTTTCTTTTCGGCTCACGGAGCTGGTTCCAACGACGATGCCGCGCATGTTCGAGCTCTGAAACTGCTCGAAATGCAGCGCCATGCGCTGCTGATGTACACCAGTTGCGGCTGGTTCTTCGACGAGATTTCAGGTGTCGAAACGGTTCAGGTGATCCAGTATGCCGGCCGCGCGCTGAGGTTGGCGCAGGAATGCACAGGAAAAGAACTTGAAATCGAGTTCCTTGCCCGTCTCAAACTGGCGAAAAGCAATCTGCCAGAGCACGGCGACGGCGCGCAGATCTACGAGAAATGGGTGAAGCCCGGGTACATTGATATTGAGCGTGTGGCCGGCCATTTTGCTATCAGTTCCCTGTTCGAGAATTACGAAGACAAATCCACAATTTATTGTTACAGCGTCGATCGCACAAAGTCTTCGCTCGAAGCCGATGGAAAGCTGCGTCTAGGCGTCGGACAAGCGCGATTTAGCTCACAAATCACGCGCGAATCAGCGGATTTCGAATTCGCCGTCGTCCATCTTGGCGAACACAACGTCATCGCGGGCGTACGTCCGTCGAATTCCGATGATTACGACGCGTTCCTGAGGAATCTGTCTGAAGTTTTCTTTCGCGCGGATATAGCCGAAATAATTCACCTTTTCGACGATACGTTTGGCGTCCGCACATTCTCGCTGCGATCCCTCTTCCGCGACGAACAGCGCAAGGTAACCAATCTGATTTTGGCTGATTCCCTATCTTCCGCCGCGGCTGCTTATCGCTCGATTTACGACACCCAGGCTCCTTTGATTCGTTTTCTTTATGACTTGACGATTCCGGTGCCGCCTGCACTGAAGGCCGCGGCGAAGGTCGTACTGAACAACCAATTGCGCCTGGCATTTGAGAAGACTGACCTCGATACCGCCAGCGTTCAGGGCTTTCTTCGAGAGGCCCTTGCCAGCCACATCGATATCGATGTAACCACGCTGGAATTTGCGATCCGAAAAAGGTTGGAGAGAGAAGCCGAACAGCTCGCAGGGCAACTGGGCCAGATCGAACAGGTGCGCAAATTCCGGCAATTTATAGACCTCATTTTGTCTCTGCCCTTTCAGATCGACCTGTGGACCGCGCAAAACATTTTGTACAATCCCCTGCGGCAAATGTTAAAAGGCAATCCGGCGGAAGATAACGCCGCGGCCCAAGCACCTCTCAGAGATGAATTGCGCGAGTTAAGCGAGCGGATCAAGATAGCGAGCCTTTAAATCCATGAGCGATGCTTCTGCTCTCACCGCGACGTACCGGCTCCAATTCAATAGCAAGTTTCGATTTTCGGATGCGATCATCCTGGTTGATTATTTGTCGAAACTTGGAATTTCGGACATCTACGCTTCGCCGATTCAGACCAGCCGCAAAGGAAGTACGCACGGCTACGACGTAACAGATCCTAACCAGATCAATCCCGAAATTGGATCCGTTCAGGATTTCGAATACCTACAAGACGAACTAATCAAACGGCAAATGCGATTGATTCTGGATATCGTTCCGAATCATATGGCGGCAAGCAGCGAGAACCGTTGGTGGATGGATGTTCTCGAAAACGGCTATGAATCGAGTTTCGCCTCTTACTTCGACATTGACTGGCACCCGGCTTCACGAATTCTCGAGGGGAGGGTCCTGTTGCCTGTCCTCGGCCGCCCGTTTGGAGAAGTATTGGATCGCGGCGATATACGGCTCTCGTTTGAAAGCGGGAAATTCTTTATTCACTATTTCGACTCGACTTTTCCGGTCACACCGTCGTTTTATCATCGTCTCCTCAGACATCGTATCGAAGGACTTAAGGATTTGCTGTCTGAGAGTTCGTCTGCGTATCAGGAGTATTCGGGAATCGTTGCTGGACTGTTGTCATTCGCCGAAAGAACGCGAATCGGATCCGAAACGGACTCCGAAAGGCGAGTCCGATGGGAGTCAATCTGCGAACGTTTGCAACGCCTGGTTGCGGGTAACGCGGAAATCGCCAAGTTCATTGACGAAAATGTCGCGGATTTTAATGGCAGGCCAGGCGACCCTGCGTCCTTGTGTTTGCTCGAACAGTTGCTGAGCGAACAAAAGTACCGGCTTGCTTATTGGTTGGATCCGAACCAACCCATCAATTACCGCCGTTTCTTCGCCATTTCCGATCTCGTTGGTATTCGAGTGGAGGATGCACACGTCTTCGCGGCAACTCATGACCAGATTCTTCGCCTCACCGCCAGGAATGCAATCCGAGGCGTCCGGGTCGACCACATTGACGGTTTGCGCGACCCCGTGGGTTATCTGAATCGGCTCAGTGAGCGTCTGCTCGAACAGTCCCCGGAGTCCGGGGCGCCATATGTCCTCGTCGAAAAGATTCTTTCCAAAGATGAGTCGTTGCCAGCCGACTGGCAAGTTTCCGGCACGACCGGATATGAGTATCTGAATATCGCGAATGGTCTGTTCGTTTTTCCGCCGGGAGCGAGTAAGTTGGCCAAAGGCTATGCTGATTTCATCGGCAAGGAAATGAACTTTGCCGATGTCATTTACGAGAAAAAGAAACTCGTCATGAATAGCCTGCTGCGAGTTGAAATGTTGTCCCTCGGCCGGCAACTCGCTGACCTTGCAGCTCGCGATCGATACGCAAGAAATTTGCCGCGTCCTGAATTGATGGACGTCTTGGTTGAAGCGACGGCGTGTTTTCCGGTTTATCGGACATATATCCGGAGTCTCGAAGTATCGGAGTCGTCCAAAGTCGTGATCGAAAGCGCGATCGACGTAGCTCGCGCGCGGCGCCCCGAGCTGAACGAAGCATGCTTCGCTTTCGTGCGCGATGTGTTGACGCTTTCCAATCCCCCGCACGTTCGTTCGGATCAGCGCGAGGAACGCCTCAGCTTTGTAATGCGTTGGCAACAATTTACCGGGCCCATCGTTGCGAAAGGGATCGAAGATACGGCCCTGTATGTTTACTATCCCTTGCTCTCGTTAAATGAAGTCGGCGGGAATCTCGAACCATCGAGAATTGCTTCGCGAGATGAATTCTTCGAATTCATACGCGAACGGCAGCGTCGATGGCCGGATACTCTGAATGCGAGCTCGACCCATGACACCAAGCGCAGCGAGGACGTTCGCGCACGGCTGAACGTACTTTCTGAAATCCCGGACGAGTGGCTATCGAAACTTGCGGAGTGGTCGAAAGAAAACGCCTCGGAGAAAAAGCTGGTTGACGGGCGCGACGTCCCCGACGCCAACGAAGAATACCTTATCTACCAAACCCTGCTCGGCTTATGGCCGCGTGACGAATCCGATCTGCCTTCAATCTGCGCGCGCCTTCAGGAATACGTTGTAAAAGCGATTCGCGAGGCGAAAATTAACACGCGCTGGGCGGAGCCGAATCAAGCTCACGAGGGCGCGATTTCGAAATTTATTGAACGCATTCTCGATAGCCAGAATCATCCGAAATTTCTTTGCAGCGTCGCACGTTTTCAAGAACAAATTGGCT